>Ga0209415_10018185_pt1 | contig 11110 bp, 9 predicted proteins | sample PeaSoiSIISIP2007_FD_187696 | JGI IMG/M metagenome (GOLD analysis project Ga0209415, IMG submission 187696) | Peat soil microbial communities from Weissenstadt, Germany - SII-SIP-2007 (SPAdes) (version 2) | ecosystem: Environmental > Terrestrial > Soil > Wetlands > Peat | place: Germany...
GCGTTCGTGACCCGCAAGCCGGACCACGCCACCGGCGTCGGCCTGATCATGGTCGCCGACAGCGGCAGCAACGAGATCGTCATCGATCTGGGCGCCAACGAGGCCCTGGCGGTGGCGGACGTGGAGCGCATGCGGGCGGTGATCGCCGGCAGCGACTTCCTGCTGGTGCAGCTGGAGGCGAACCTGGAAGCGGTGGTGCACGCCATCGGGATCGCCCACGAGGCCCGGGTGCCGGTGATCCTCAACCCGGCGCCGTTCCGACATCTGCCCACCCGGGTCCTGGCCCAGGTCAGCTACCTGACCCCCAACGAAACCGAAGCCGCGGCCCTGCTTGGTTTGACTGGCAGCCAGGCCGATGGCCAGACCCTGGCTGGCCGGCTGCACCAGGCCTACGGCAACGCGGTGATCGTCACCCTGGGGGACCAGGGCGCGCATGTGCGCACCCGCGACCTGGACTGCCGGGTGCCGGGCTTCCCGGCCCGCTGCGTGGACACCACGGGCGCCGGGGACACCTTCAGCGGCGCGCTGGCGGTGGCCCTGGGCGAAGGGCTGGAGCTCCTGGAGGCGGTGGGATTCGCCAACATGGCCGCCAGCATCTCGGTGGAGCGCGAAGGGGTGGTGCCGTCCATCCCGTACAGGCAGCAAGTGGACGCAAGGCTGGAACCGCTTTCCCGGAGGGCAAGATGAAGAAGAGCAGGATCCTCAACAAGTACCTGAACGCGGCCATCGCCGATCTGGGTCATACCGACCTGATCGTCATCGCCGACGCCGGGTTCCCCATCCCCAGCGACGCCCAGCGGGTGGATCTGGCCATCGAAAAGGATGTGCCGAACATCGAGCAGATCCTGGAACTGGTCATGAGCGACCTCATCTACGAGGAATGCATCGTGGCCGAGGAACAGAAGTCGTTCAACCCGCCCCTGTTCGCCAAGGTCACCCAGCTCAGCACCCGCTGCCCCGTGACCACCCTCCCGCACGAGCAGCTGATCGCGGTCATGCCGGCCAAGGCCAAGTACATCGTCCGCACCGGCGCCTTCGAGCCCTGGGGCAACGTGATCCTGCGCTGCGGGGTGGATGCGCCGGTGTGGTTCGCCAAGCCCGGGACCCGGGTGCCCGACTACTACCAATCCCGCGCGGGCTACCAAGATGACAAATAGCCTGACCCCCCGACAGCGCGTGAACGCCGCACTGGCGCATCGCCAGCCGGACCGGACCCCGGTGGATTTCCTGGCGGTTCCCGAGATCTGGGAGCTTCTGGCGGAGCACTACGGGATTCCCCGGAATCCTCCGGACGACAGCCACTACTTCGACCCGGCCTGGGAAGCCATCCTGCGGCACCTGGAGGTGGACTGCCGGGTCATCTCCTACGACCAGTTCTGCGCGCCGCCCGACTCGGCCTTCCCGGCCCCGGGGCGCCCGGAGTGGTGGAAGGTGCAGAGCCGCTCCACCCCGTCGCGCATGTGGCGCTGGAAGCGCCCGGACGGTTCGGCCCTGGACATCTTCGGCCGGCTGTTCCGGGAGCAGGCCAACGCCTCCGGCACCTACGAGGAGTGCGTGCCGGTGCTGGCCGACGCGGACACCCTGGAGGAAGTCCAGGCGTTCCGCTGGCCGGACCCGGACTGGTGGGACTTCAGCCCGGTGCGCTCGGTGATCCGCGACCTGAACCGCGACGCCCCGCACCACATCCGCTTCCGCATGGGCACCGTGTTCGAGCTGGCCTGGCAGCTGCGCGGGATGGAGAACTTCCTGGCGGACATGGCCGGCGAGCCGGAGATCCCCATGTACATGCTGGAACGCATCACGGACATCGTCGTGGAGGTGACCCGGCGCCTGCTGGAGGCCGCCGGCGACGAGCTGGACATGGTCTACTTCTACGACGACATCGCCGCCAACACCAACCTCATCGTATCCCGCCCCATGTGGCAGCGCTTCATCAGGCCCTGCCACCAGCGCCTGATCGACCTGGCCCGGAGCTTCCACAAGCAGGTGATGTACCACTCGGACGGGGCCCTGCGCCCGGTCATCGGCGATCTCATCGAGATGGGGGTGGACGTGCTGAACCCCATCCAGCCGGGTGTGGCCGGCATGGACGCCGCGGGCCTGAAGCGGGACTTCGGGTCCAGGCTCAGCTTCCACGGAGGCGTGGACATCGTCGGCGTGCTGCCCAAGGGCAGCCCGGCGGAGGTGCGCCAGGCCACCCGGCAGCTGGTGGCCGACCTGGGCCCGGGCGGCGGATACATCCTGGCCAGTTCCCACCACATCCAGGCCGACACGCCACTGGAGAACATCTTCGCGCTCTACGAACGGTTGAACCGTTGAACCCGGCGCCGGCGCGGCATGCCGGCGTCCGCATCCTGGCGGTCCCATGACCCGATCACCCCGACGCCTGCTGGCCATCGCCTGCGAGGTCTTCACCCGGGAGGCCTGCGCCGCCGCGGCCCGCAGCCCGCACATCGTCGATCTGCGGTTCCTGCCCAAGAGCCTGCACGATCTGGGCGAAGGGCCCATGCTGGCGCGGCTGCAGTCGGCGGTGGACCGGGCCGTGGCCGACGCGCCGGTTCCGCCCGACGCGCTGGTCCTGCTGTACGGGCTGTGCAACAACGGCGTGTGCGGACTGCGCGCCCCGGTGCCGATGGTGCTGCCCCGGGCCCACGACTGCATCACCCTGCTTCTGGGCTCCCGGGCCCGCTACGACGCGCACTTCAAGGCCTGTCCCGGGACCTTCTACAAGTCCCCGGGCTGGATCGAGCGGGACAGCGATCCCGCCGCCAATCCCGCCAGCGTCACCAGCCGCCTGGGCATCCACCGGGACCGGGCCCAGCTGGCGGCCCGGTACGGGGAGGACAACGCCGACTACCTCATGGCGGCCATGGCCGACTGGTTCAAGGCCTACCGGCGGCTGAGCTTCATCGACACCGGCGTGGGTCCCGCGTCCGCCTACCGGGACACCTGCCAGGCCCAGGCCAGGGCCAACGGCTGGGACTTCGAAGAACTGGCCGGCGACCCTGGCCTGATCCAGCGCCTGCTGAACGCCGACTGGGACCCGGAGGACTTCCTGGTGCTGGAGCCGGGCCAGTGCGTGGCCGCGAGCCACACCGCGGCCATCCTCCGCGCCGGCCCTTGACCTGGAACGGGGACTGCCGGCTCGCTCCGCTCGCGAGCGTCCCCCTGCGACCCCCGCGCCTGGCCGCCCCCGAACCCCCTGGAGATACCGCATGGACAAGCAGTTCTACCTCGACCTGGCCCACCGTGGCGTGCGCATGCCCATCGCCACGCACCTGGTGCTGCACGAACACCCGGACCCGGAGGCCATCCTGCTGGATGGCGAGCGCCTGGCCCGGGTCATGGTGGATACCGCCGAGCGGTTCGGGCTGCCCCTGGCTCTGCCGGTCATGGATCTGACCCTGGAGAAGGACCTGCTGCTGCACCATCTGGGCATCCCCCCGGAGCAGCGGGCCGGCTACCATTTCCGGCAGCCGCCCGCGCCCGCCCCGGCCGGGCGCATCGGCCCCGGTATGGACCTGCGGGTCAGCCCCAGGATCCAGGCCAACTGCCGGGCCCTGTCCAGCATCCGCGCGGCCGGGCGGAAGCTCCCGGTGGGCATGAGCATCGGCCCCTTCTCGCTGCTGACCAAGCTGCTGCAGGATCCCATCACCCCCCTCTACGAGGCCGGCCTGGGCACCAGCCCCCGGGACGACGAGGACGTGGCCCTGCTGCACACGTTGCTGGGCCTGGCCGAGACGGTGGTGCAGGTCACCTGCGCGGCGCAGATCCAGGCCGGGGCCCGGGCCATCTTCCTGTGCGAACCGGCGGCCAACCTGGTGTTCTTCTCCCCCAACCAGGTGCGCGAGAACCCGGCGGTGTTCGACACCTTCGTCATCGAGCCGAACCGGCGGCTCAAGGCCCTGCTGGACGCCCGCGACACCGATCTGCTGTTCCACGACTGCGGCGCCCTGATCCCGGAGATGGTCCAGGCCTTGGGCCGGCTGGAGCCGCGGCTCATCAGTTTCGGCAGCCCGGTCCGGCTGTGGGAGGTGGAACCGTTCGTGCCCAGGGACGTGGTCCTGTTCGGCAACCTGCCCACCAAGAAGTTCTACTCCGACGCCGAAGTGCCCCTGGGCGAGGTGGCGGCCCTGGTGGCCGAGATCGAGGCGCGACTGCGGCCCAGCGGACACCCGTTCATCATCGGCAGCGAATGCGACGTGCTGAGCGTGCCGGGCTACGAGTCCGGCATCCTGGCCAAGGTCCAGGCCATGTGCGGGCAGCACCCCTGAAGGTTACGCTCCGGGGGAGGCTTCGCCGACCTTCCAGGCCATGGGCATCAGGCTCCGGCCGCCCGGCCCAGGTTGCGCATTCCGGCCACGTCGCGCAGCGGCGGCGCGCCGTACAGCCGCCGGTAGTCCCGGCTGAAGTGGGAGGGGCTTTCATAGCCCACCAGGTGGCCCGCGTCGGCCGCGTCCGCCCCGGTGAGCATCAGCCGGCGCGCCTCCTGCAGGCGCAGCTGCTTCTGGAACTGCAGCGGACTCATGGCCGCCAGATGGCGGAAGTGGTGCTGCAGCGAGGACACGCTCATGTTGGCCTCGTGCGCCAGGGCCTCGATGCGTAGCGGCCGGGCGTAGTTCCGGCGCAGCCAGGCGATCACCTTGGCGATCCGCTGGGTCTGGCTGTCCCGGGTCACCAGTTGGCGCAGCCTGGCGCCCTGGGGTCCGGTCAGCAGGTGGTACAGGATTTCGCGCTCGACCAGCGGCGCGAGGATCGGGATCGCCAGGGGCGTCGCCAGGAGCCCGACCAGGTGCAGGACGGCGTCCAGGAGCGGTGCCGCCACCTGGCTGACCGTCAAGCCGGGTGCGTCGGGGGCGGCCTGCGCCGGCGTCGGGCCGATCTCGGCCATCAGCTCCCCGGCCTGGCGCAGATCGAGGCTCAGCGACAGGCTGAGATAGGGGCGCTGGACGGACGCCTGGCGCACCCGGGAGGCCACCGGGAGATCGATGGCGGTGAGCAGGTAGTGCGCCTCGTCGTAGACGTAGCTTGAACCGGCGAGCAGGACCTCCTTGGCGCCCTGGGCGACGAAGGCCAGGGACGGCTCGTAGATGCCGTTGTGGCATTCGGTCGGCGCGTCGAATCGGGAGATCCGCAGGTGCGGGATGAGCGTGTCGCGGGTGCCGGGAGCGCCGGTGAACCGGGCGATGCGGGCCGCCAGCTCCTTGCGGTGCTCGGCGAACAGGGGATCGGGGCAGGGGATCATGGGCGGGCTTCCGAGGCCATGATGGCATGGCCGATCCGTCCAGGCTGCCCCGAGCCCGGGGGGCGGGCCGGTTTTGCACAATCGGGCAATCAATCGACCGGATCGAACTACCGGCGCGCACCCTTGGGTCCGCAGACTGGTGGCTGCTGGATCAAAGGAGGATCACCATGACGACACGCACACTGGGTACCCAGGGCCTGACCGTTTCCGCGATGGGGTTGGGCTGCATGGGCATGAGCCACGGGTACGGCCCGGCCGACCGGGGCGAAGCCATCCGCACCCTGCACCGGGCCCTGGCGCTCGGATGCGATTTCTTCGACACGGCCGAAGCCTACGGTCCGCACACCAACGAGGAACTGCTGGGCGAAGCCTTCCAGGGGCGGCGCGGCGAGGTGCGGATCGCCACCAAGTTCGGCTTCCGCTTCGAGAACGGCCAGATCGCCGGGGTGGACAGCCGGCCCGGGCACATCCGCGAGGTGGTCGAAGCCAGCCTGCGCCGGCTGCGCACCGACCACATCGATCTGCTGTACCAGCACCGGGTGGATCCCCAGGTGGCCATCGAGGAGGTGGCCGGCACCGTGCGCGATCTGATCCAGGCCGGCAAGGTCCGCTACTTCGGTCTGTCCGAGGCCGCCCCGGCGACCATCCGGCGCGCCCACGCCGTCCTCCCCGTGACCGCTCTGCAAAGCGAATACTCGCTTTGGGAACGGGGCCTGGAAGGGACGGTGCTGCCCACCCTGCGGGAACTGGGCATCGGCCTGGTGCCCTTCGCGCCGCTGGGGCGGGGCTTCCTGACCGGCCGCGCGGTGCGGGCCGAGGCGGTCCCGGAAGGCGATTTCCGCCGCACCGGCGATCCCCGCCTGCAGGGCGACAACTTCGACGCCAACATGCGCCTGACGGTGGTGGTGCGGGATATCGCCGCCCGGATGGGAGCCACCCCGGGGCAGATCGCCCTGGCCTGGTTGCTGGGCCAGGGCGCGGACCTGGTGCCGATCCCGGGCACCCGCAGCGTGGCCCATCTGGAAGAGAACTGGGCGGCGACCGCCCTGACCCTGGGGCCGGGGCTGCTGGCGGAGCTCGACCGGGCCCTGCCCCCCGGCGCCACCGCCGGGCCGCGCTATACCGCCTTCATGCAGTCCCTGGTCGAACCGCGCTAGGGCGAACCATCATTGCGCGCAGGCAGGGCTCCCTCGGCGGGGGGATCCGGCGGCACGCTCAGCCGGTCTATGGAAAGCTCATGGCCTCCACGTAGGCATCCTGGAATGCCGGTTCCAGGTTCAGCGCCACGGCTTCGATGCCGGCCGCCGACTGGTCCCAGCGCCCGGGATCCTGGAACAGGGCCAGCTTGGCGCCCAGCAGGGCGGTATTGCCGGCGGGGGCCACCCGGTCCGGCGGCACCTCCAGGAGGCCCACCCGGCAGGCGCTGGATACCTGCACATCGTTGCCGAAGGCCCCCGCCAGGTGCACCTGCGCCAGGTCCTCCGGGGCGGCCCCCAGCCTGGCCGCGAGCATCCGCAGCCCGGCGGCGATGGCCCCCTTGGCCAACTGGAACTCGCGCACATCGGCCTGGCTCAGGGCCACCCCGTCCCGCAGCGGCAGGGAAGCGCCGTCCAGGCGGCCGCCGGGGGCGATGCGGCCCAGGTCCAGCCCGGCGGCGATGGCGTCCACCAGGCCGCTGCCGCACAGCCCGCGCGCCGGTCCGCCGCCGATGACCCGGCAGTCCAGTCCCCCGGGACCGCTGCGCACGGCGCAGATGGCGCCGGTGGCTGCGCGCATGCCGCAGCTGATGCGGGCCCCCTCGAAGGCCGGGCCCGCCGCGGTGGAGGTGGCCAGCAGCCGGTCCCGGTTGCCCACCACGATCTCCCCGTTGGTGCCCAGATCGATGAGCGCGGTCAGTTCGGCGCGCCGGGCCATGCCGGTGGCCTCCACCCCGGCCAGTACATCGGCGCCCACGAACCCGCCAATGCAGGGCAGGAACGTCACCGGCGCCGACAGCGGCCAGCCCAGTTCCCGGGCCTCGAACTCCAGCCGGCCGGTGCGGGCGGGGAGGAACGGGTGGCGGGCCAGGGGGGCGCAATCCAGGGCTCCGAACAGGTGGTGCATGGCGGTGTTGCCCACCAGCACCACCCGGGTCAGGACCGGGATCTGCGCCTGGCGGAGCAGGTCGGCCACCAGCTCGCCCACCTGGGCGCGGATCAGGTCCTGCAGTCCGGCCTGGCCGCCCCGCAGGGCGTACTCCAGGCGGCTCATGACATCCGCGCCGAACGGGGCCTGGGCGTTGAGCGCCGTGCGCACCGCCAGGACCTGGCCGCTGTGCAGATCCAGCAGCTGGGCCGCCAGGGTGGTGGTGCCCAGATCCACGGCGATTCCGAAACCGGTGCCCGGGCGGAAGGCGAAGCTCCGGTCGTCGCCCAGCACCGGCATCTGCCACTGGGGGAGCTCCAGCCGCAGATCGCCGGCCAGGTGGTGCTGGCAGGCCAGGCGCCAGCCCTGGGCCTGCTCGTCCAGGGTCAGGACCCGGCCTTCCGCCGGCTGAATCGGCAGCTGGCCCGCCAGGACCCGCACCCGGCAGCCCCGGCAGCGGCCGTGGCCGCCGCAGGGGAACTCCACGCCCTGGGCGAACAGCGCCTCCCGCAGGGCGGTGCCGGAAGGCAGGGACAGCACGCGGCCTCCGGGGGCGAGCGTCAGGTTGGGCACGGCGCCCCTCCGCTACAGTCCGTATTCCGCCGGCAGGTAGCGGGTGGGATCGGCGATGGCTTTCTGCTCTTCAATGAAGTCACCTTCCTGATCGGGTAGTGCGTCCAGCTGTCGGCTCATGCTATCCAGGAAGCCGATCTCGCGCTTGGGGATCTGCAGCCGGCCCGCGGCGAGCCCGGCCCGCAGGGCGGCGATGGCGGCCCGGGCGGCGGCCACGCCGGCCTGGTAGGGGTCGGACGCGGACACGATGGCGCGGGAGATGCCGATCACGTGCTCGGGCATGAGCACCCAGGCCTGCGGGTCCAGGGGGGCGTCGGATTCCACCAGCCAGCGGCGCAGGGTCAGGGCCGCCCGCGGGCCTTCGGCCAGGGCCCGGTTCATCAGGCGGCAATCGTAGACCAGCTGCTCCAGGTAGACCGTGGGCGCCTGGCCGCCCAGCAGGCGGACGTTCTGCACCGACTCGTTGGACCACAGGTCCGCGTAGGCGGCGGCGATGTTGCCCAGGGGGCTCAGGTGCGCGCAGGCGGAGGTCTTGCCTTCCATGGCCATGGGGAAGCCGGTGATGGCCTTCAGGTACGGGTTCTCGTAGCCGCAGTCTTTTCCGGGGCCGATGGCGCCCTGCTCGTAGCACACCAGGGTGCGCACGGCGCTGATGGCGCGCACCACCGCCGCGAAGACGCGCGGGATCATCTTCTGCCCGGCCAGGACCATGGCGGTGTTGCCGAAACCGCAGGCGGTGTCGCCCGCGCACACCACTCCGTTGCGGCTGGCGATGCCGCCCAGGGTCCGCCACAGGAATTCCATGTCCCGCACGCCCAGCACGCATAGCGCGAAGAGCACCTGGCCCAGATCGCACTGCATCAGCGCCTCGTCATGGAGCTCCTTGCCGCCCACCGACTCGATGCTCAGCCATTCGGCTCCGGCGGCGGCGGACAGTTCGAACAGCTGGAGCATGTGCTCCCAGTGCTGGCCGGAGCGCAGCACCGGCGGCCGGGCGAACTCGCGGTTGTCGTTGGGGGTCATGCGCAGCGCCGACTTGAGGCCGTGCTGCCGGTAGGCCTGGTCCATGGCCTGAAGCAGGATCTGGGCGATCTCCAGGCCGAATTCCGGGGTGGCGGTCATGGGCGGCACCGTCTCGAACTCGATGACCACCCCTGGGGCCTGCAGTTCCACCGCCCGTTTGAGCGCATCGCCGATGATGTCCCGGTAGTGCCGGGTGACCACGGGCATGGTGGTGGCGGTGACCTCCATGGGCGGCAGGGTGAAGTTGAGCTCCGGGTAGACCTGGCCTCCGCCCAGATCCAGGCCCCGGCGGGTGAGCTGGGGGTGGGGGGCGGTGCCGAACAGCAGCTGGTCGGGATCGTTGATGGTGAGTTCGCGGTAGCGCATGGGGTTCCAATCCTCGGGGCAGACCCAGGTCCGCCCGCACGGGCGGGGGGGCCTGGACGAAGGGGGGGGCGGGGTGTTGGGGCTAGTGGGCGCCGAGCAGGCCGAGGATCAGGTCCACGGCGGCGCCCGCGTCGGCGGAATAGCCGTCGGCGCCGATCTCGTCCGCGTACTGCTGGTTGATGGGCGCGCCGCCCACCACGATCTTCACCGGCGGGGCGTCGCTGGCGCGGATGGTGCGCACCGCCGTGGCCATGGCGGGCATGGTGGTGGTCAGCAGGGCCGACAGGCCCACCACCTGCGGCTTGTGCTCGCGGATGGCCTGCACGAACCGTTCGGGCGGCACGTTGGTGCCCAGATCGATGACGTTCACGTTGGCGCCCTTCCACATGACCGAGACCAGGTTTTTGCCGATGTCGTGCAGATCCCCTTCGACCGTGCCGATGAGCGCCGTGTACTTGGGCGTGATCCCGGCGGCCAGGAGCACCGGCTCCAGCACCGTCATGGACTCCTTCATGGCCCGGGCGGCGATGAGCATCTCGGGCACGAAGATCTCGTCGTTCTTGAACTTCTCGCCCACTTCGGCCATGGCCGGCACCAGGGCGTGGTCCACCAGGTCCGACGGGCGCAAGCCCTCTTCCAGGGCCTGGATGGTCAGAGCTTTGGCCTCCTTGCGGTTGCCGGTGGCGACCGCCTTGGATAGGCGCTGCAGGGTGGTCATGACATCTCCTTGGGATTTGTATGAGGATCGGCTAATGCTAGCGATCGCGGTTCCCGGGGGGATAGGACTCCTGGGCTTATTTTTGGGATTTTCGTGCGCCCGGGTCCAGGCCCTGGAGGCGCCGGCGCCGGTAGTCCCCGGGGGTCTCGCCCAGCTGCTTGTGGAACACCCGGGAGAAGTAGCTCTGGTCCCCGAAGCCGCATGCCTGGGCGATCTCGGCCAGGCCCATCCGGGTGCCGGCCAGGGCCACGCAGGCGTGCTCCACCCGCACCCGCGTCAGGCATTCGGTGAACGACCAGCCGGTCTTGAGCCGGATCAACCGGGAGAAGTGGCTGGAGGAGAGACCGGCGGCCCGGGCCACGGTTTCCCGGCCGAGGGGCTCCTGGAAGTTCTCTTCCATGAACTGGAGGGCACGCACCAGTTGCACCGAATTGGGATGCCGGGTGTTGGCGCCGATGGCGTCGATGAGCTGCTCCAGCATCTCGCACAGCCAGGCGGCGAGGTCCTCCTGGTCATTGATCTTGGCCAATTCGGTGAGTGACCGGTAATTGAGCCCCAGGATCTGGGCCGGATCTCCGCCCGCCTGCACTGCCGCCCGAACCATCATCACCACCAGCTCCAGGGCCAGGCTCTTGAGCAGTTCGGTGCGCGACTGGCCGACCATGTAGATGGCGGTGAGCACCCGGTTGATGACCCGGCGCGCCTCGGCCTTTTCGCCGCGGCGGATCGCCGCCAGGAGCTCCGGTTCCTCCTGCAGGTAGATGCTGCGGATATCGTCGTGGAGCCGGTCCTTGAGCGAATGCAGGGCCTCCGCCTTCTCCCGTTCCCGGTGCGCGGCCGCGCGCCGTTCGGCCAGCAGCGCCGCGTTGGTGAGGTTGTGGTCCACGGCCAGGCGCAGCAGCGCCTGGCAGGCCGCCCGGATCCGCTGGTCCAGGCGGCCGGCCACGGCCGGGCGACGCAACGCCCCGCCCAGCACGATCAGGCCGCCCAGCAGCTGCTGGTTGGCCATGACCGGCACCGCCCACAGTACCCGCCCCGCGGGGTCGCAGTTCACGCAGGGC
>Ga0209415_10018188_pt1 | contig 11110 bp, 7 predicted proteins | sample PeaSoiSIISIP2007_FD_187696 | JGI IMG/M metagenome (GOLD analysis project Ga0209415, IMG submission 187696) | Peat soil microbial communities from Weissenstadt, Germany - SII-SIP-2007 (SPAdes) (version 2) | ecosystem: Environmental > Terrestrial > Soil > Wetlands > Peat | place: Germany...
GGGCCGCCGCTGGGGTTGAACCACTGCGCCGACTGGAACTTGGTCCACATGTCGAGGTGGTCGTTGAAGTGGGCCGACACCTGGGCGTCGACATACCACTCGTTGATGTTGTTGCCTTCGGAGGCCTGACCGGGAACGATGTTCTTGATCCAGCCTTGGCCCTGATACTCGTACTGGGCGTAGAGGCGGTATTTCCACACATCGTCGATCGGACCGGACACGTCGACCTCGGCGTTCACGTGACTGTAGTTGCTGAGGGTCAGCCGCCCTTCGGCGAACGGCGTGTCGGTCGGGTGGTTGGTGACTTCGTCGAGCGAGCCGGCCAGCGCGTTGCGGCCGCCCAGGGTTCCCTGCGGCCCGCGCTCAACCACCACCTCCGCCAGGTCCAGCGACGAACGCCCGGCGGCGACCGCGAAGGTCTCGTAAAGGCCGTCGTCGTAGTTGGCGACCGGCGCGTCGGCCGACAGCACGTTCGTGGTCCGGCCAACGCCGCGCAGCGTGATGCGGTCGGTGGAGGTCGAATAGGTGAGTCCCGGAGTGAAGTTAGTCATGTCCTGGATCGTGTTGATCCCGACCGCGTCCCGCTTCGCGCCTGTGAACGCGGTGATCGCGATCGGCACGGTCTGCAGGTTCTGTTCGCGTTTTTCGGCGGTCACGACAATTTCCGTGACGCTGGTCGCTCCCGATGGTGTCGCCGACGCTGCAGCGGTCGCCGCTTGCGCCGCCCCGACCCACAAAGTGACCGCGCTCGACGCGCACGAAAGCAGCAAAGCACGCTTAAACATATCGCCCCCCTTAGGTTTTGCTGAGGTATCCTCCACGCCACTCGTTTTTTATAGACAGCGATCGATGCACAGCGTCGCCGATGGGGCAGTGTTGAAGAGTCATTGTAACGGCGTCAACTTTTCTTTTCCCGTGGAGACAGTCGTCTCGGAACCAGCCATCTCGATCAGGAACACCTAACCGCCTAAATCGCCCCGCTGACCGACGCTCCGTTTCAGTCAGTATTTAATAACGATCAACTTTTGGTTGGCGTCCCGGAGAGAGATCGTGCTCGCTTCCTGCGGCGCCTAATCGCGCAGGACGCGAAAGCCTGATCTCGGCGGGTGAGCTCTAGCGGGTCTATTCTTTGCTTGGTGAGCTCGAACGCATTTTTGACGCGTTCGGCAATTTGCCCACCTCCGCCAAATTGACGCGCCTCCCAAGGGCGATCAGCCGCGCTTCCTGACGAGCCGCGCCGTCGAAGGCGACGGGCCGCAACAGGGTGAAGTGACGCCCGTTCAGTCGAAGTGGTGCATCAGCGTGACGCCGAAGGTGCGTGGATTGTTGAACATGCGGTAGCCGTCGCCGTCGCCATCGTCGGTGGCCTGGATGGCGTGTTGTTCGTTGAACATGTTCTTGACCCAGAAGGCGCCCTCCCACTTCTTGTCGGCCGTCATCAGCGAAACGCGGCCGTCGAACACCCAGCTCGCGGGCGAGCTCAGGTAGGGCGTGTTGAGGGCTTCCTTGAAGTTGGCGTCTTCGTAGACGGCGCCGAACTGCACCGCCCCCAGCCAACCGGTGAAGACCGGGTGTTCGTAGCGGGCGATGGCGTTGAACGAGACATCCGGCGCATCCGGCATCTTGTTGCCGGCCGGCTCGATATTGCCGCCGCCGGCGGTGATGAACGGGAACGAGCCCAACCGGCTGTGCAGCAGGCCGAGACCGCCTCGGAGTGAGAACCCGTCAAACGGCCGCAGCGTGAAGCCAAGATCCAGTCCGTAGATGCTCGCGTGTTCGATGTTGCTGAGCTTGATCAGCGAGACGGCGCCGACGTTGGTGAAGGTCTGGGCCTGATAGTCGTGGTAGTCGTAGTAGAACAGGCTGCCGTCGAGCTGCAGGCGGTGGTCGAACAGGTTGGTCTTGAGGCCGCCCTCGTAGTCGACCAGCTGCTCCGGCTTGTAAGGCGCCAGCGCCGCGGAGCTGAAGGTGATGCCGTTGAAGAACCCACCGCTCTTGGTCGATTCCGCAGCGCTAAAGTAGACCAGCGTCGCGTCGCTGGGCCGCCAATTCAGCCCGGCGTGCCAGGACACGTTGGCGTCGCTGATCTTGTTCACCGGCACGCTGGTCGCCCCCGGCAGCGGCGTCGGCACGCCTGGGATCAGCAGTTCGGTGCCCCCGAAGTAGCTGCGATCCTCGTAGGTCGCACGCAGGCCGGTGACGAGGGTGAGCTGGGTGGTCAGCGGCCATTTCACCTGGCCATAGACCGCGCCTGAGTTGGTCTCCTGGTCGGAATGGATAAAGGCGTCGAGACCGAGCAGGTCCACCAGCGTGCCCGGCGTGAAGCTGTGCAGCTTGTCGTTCGAGTAGTAGGCGCCGGCCAGCCAGTCGATGCCGCCTGTGGTCCCCGCCAGCTTGAACTCCTGGCTGACCTGCTTGACCCGGTCGTTCTGATCGAACTCCGCGTCCTGGAACGGCGTGGCGTCCGCGTCGATGTAGAACTCGCGGCTGAAGTCGATGAAGCCGGTAATCGAAGTGAGCTTGGCCCAGCCGAGGTCGTCGTCGATGTGCAGCGTGGTGTTGAAAGAAGTGACCTTGTAGGGCGCGAGGTGGTTCCAGTCGCCCTGGAACGGGTTCGGCGTGGTGTCGGTGTAACCATGCGTGTCGACGCAGTTCTGGGGCGCGCCGAAATTGGGACACGCGCCGCCGTAACCCGGCACGGGAATGGTCCCGAAGAACTTGCCGACCCCGATCTCGGAGTGGTTCTCCTCACCCTCGACCTTCAGCAATACTGTGAAGCGGTCGTTAGGCTGATAGAGCAACTGGCCGCGTTCGTGGAACACGTTCTGGCGGCCGAGGTCACGGCGGAGCACCCGACTGTACCAGTAGCCCTGGCCCTGCTGGTCGGTCTGGGCCGAGAGTCTGAGGGCGAGCTGGTCGCTGACCGGGATGTTGACGTAGCCGTCGGCCTGGAAGGTGTCGTAGTTGCCGTAACCGAGGGTCGCGGCGGCGTCGAACGCGCCAAGGCGCGGCGGCGCCGAGGTCAGGTTGATTGCGCCTGCCGTTGAGTTGCGGCCGTAGAGCGTGCCCTGGGGGCCTTTCAGCACCTCGACGTCCGCCAAGTCGTACATGGTGAAGTCCATCTCGGCGAACGACGAGAGGAAGATGTCGTCGACATAGACGCCGACGCTGGAGTTGTTCGACGAGGAGAAGTCGTCCAGGCCCACGCCGCGCACCGTGATGATCTGCTGGCCGCCGGGGATGTTGGTTTTGACGTCGAAGTTCGGGATCAGGGTCGCCAGATCCGTGGCGGTGGTGACCCGGTTTTGGGTCAGCAGCGCCTTCGGCAGCGCGGTGACGTTGATGCCGACGTTGAGCACGTCCTCCTGAGTGCGTTCCGCCGTGACCACGATCTCGCCGACCGTGTTGGCCTGATCCGCGGGCGCCGTCGGCGACGCGGCGAGCGCGATCGCGCCGGGCGCCAGCCCCCCGGCGGCGACGCCGGCGAAAAGAGTCCAGCGCAGGCAGCTTGTCCGCCGAATCGTCATCGTTTCCTCCCCCGACGCACGGCCATCTGATCCAAGCGGCCGATTTTACGTTTTGGTATTCAGAGATAACGACACGTTCATATCCCTTGTCAATCCGTCAGATGAATGCGTATGATCTCGAACTTCATCGTCAAATCTGGTGGGAATGGGAGTTTCGTGCTTCAACCTGGCGCGATGGCGCAAGATCAGAGCCCAGCCTTCGCGCCGGTCCGCCTGGACCGGGAGGCGCGCCGCGACGCCCTGCTGGAAGCCGCGGCGGCCGAGTTCAATGCGCGCGGCGTCTCGCGCGCTTCGCTCTCTCGTATCGCCAAGGCCAAGGGGCTGACGCGCGCGGCGGTCTACTACTATGTGCGCGACCGCGATGACCTGGTGTTCCAGGCCTATCGCAATAGCTGCGAGGCGACGGCGGCGGACCTGGCGAAGGCGGCCGGAGTTGACGGCGATGGCCTGGCGAAGTTGGCCGCCTATGTGCGCCTAGCGCTCGACCCGGAGCGCGCGCCGACCGCCGTCTTGAGCGAGCTCGACTATCTGAAGGGCGCCGCGCAGACGGCGATCGTTCAGGCCCACACCCGCAACGTCGACGCCCTGCGCGCGATCATCCGATCCGGCGTCGCCGACGGCGGCATCCGCGACTGTGACGACGAGGCGATCGCCCAGGCCATCGTCGGGGTGATCGGCTGGATCCCGCTGTCGGTGAACTGGGTCGAGGGGACCGACGCCGACTACCGGGCGCGGACGGTGCAGGCGGTGGTCGATCTGCTGACCGACGGCCACGCCGGGGACCCCAGCTACGCCTTCGTCTCGCCGACACGGATCGAGGCCTTCTTCCCCCCGACGCCGAAGCCGTTCGACCGGGCCGGGCTGGCGGAAGCCAAGCTCGAGCAGCTACTGATGACCGCCTCGCGGATCATCAACCGGCGCGGCGTCGACGGCGCCTCGCTCGAGGAAATCACCGGCGCGCTCGGCGCCACCAAAGGCGCCTTTTACCACTACCTGGAGAACAAGACCGACCTGCTGGTGCGCTGCTATCGCCGGGCGATGGTGCTCTACGAGGCTTTCGCCGAAGCCGCCGGCCGACTGGGCCGCAACGGCCTCGAGCGGGGCTTGATCGGGCTCTATCTCAACGTCCAGGCGCAGGCGTCGGGCCTCGCGCCGCTGATCCAGCTGGTGGGTCTCGAGAGCCTGCCGACAGCCTTCCGGCGCGAGATCCGGCGCCGGTCGCGCGGACTCTACGAGCAGTTCGCGGCCTTCGCCGCCGAGGGCCTGGCGGACGGATCCAACCGAGACGTCGACCTCGACGCCATCGCCCAACTCGGCGCCGGCGTGTTCGAATGGCTGCCCAAATGGTTCGATCCAGCCGACCCGAGGGCCCAGGGCGCGATCGCCCAGGAGTACTGCCACCTGTTCATCGCTGGCCTGAGGCGCCGATGACCACCACGACCACCGAGATCAAGGGCGCCGTCGCCCCCGGCTTCGAGGAGGTGCGCGACGCCTTCGCCACCAACTTCAAGCGCGAGGGCTCATATCAGGAGGTAGGCGCGGCGATTGCGGTGTTCCATCGCGGCGCCAAGGTCGTCGACCTGTGGGGCGGGTTCGCCGACCGGGCGCGGACAAAGCGCTGGGCCGGCGACACCCTGATCAACGTCTGGTCGGCGACCAAAGGCCTGACCGCGACGGCCATCGCCAGGCTGGTGGACCAGGGTCGGCTGTCCTACGGCGACAGGGTCGCCAGGGTCTGGCCGGCGTTCGCCGCCGCCGGCAAGGGCGAGATCACGGTGGCGCAGGTGATGAGCCATCAGGCCGGGTTGCCGGGCTTCGCCGAGCCGACCAGCATCGACGATCAGTTCGACTGGGAGGGCTGCATCGGCAAGCTCGAGCGCCAGGCCCCGGCCTGGCCGCCGGGCGAGGCCACCTCGTACCACGCCATGACCTACGGCTGGCTGGCCGGCGAGATCGTCCGGCGCGTGGATGGCCGTTCCGTCGGCCGCTTCGTGCAGGACGAGATCTGCGGCCCGCTCGGCGCCGACATGTTCATCGGCCTGTCCGCTTCGCTAGAGCCGCGGGTTGCGGAATTGTTCGGGCCCAAGGTCGGGCCCGACGCTGGCGCGACCGCTGCCCTCCCGGCGGCCGCGCTGATGGCGGTGGCCAACCCTGCCCAGGACCCGGAAGCGCCCAACCGTCGGGCGTGGCGGGCCGCCGAGATCCCTGCCGCCAGCGGGCAAGCCTCGGCACTGGGGCTGGCGCGGCTCTACGCGGCGCTTGGGGCAGGCGGAACGCTGGATGGCGTAAGCGTTCTCTCGCCACAGACCGTCCAGCGGATGACCACGCCGGCGACGTCGAACGACCGCACCGACATGTTCCTCGGCTTCGTCGACAGCTGGGGGATGGGCGTGGCGCTGAACACGCCCGGCATCTACGGCCCCAACCCCCGCGCCTTCGGTCACTCCGGCTGGGGCGGCGCGTTCGGCTGCGCCGACCCCGACGCCGAGATCGCCATCGGCTACGTCTGCAACCAGATGGGCCCGGACCTGGTGGGCGACCCGCGGACTGGCGGCCTGTGCGCGGCGGCGCTAAAGAGCGCGTCCCGCGCTTGACTGGGCTGCCGGTTGTGGCCGCGTCAGCTTGGCCTTATCCGGGGTCCGCCGACGAAGGACCGTCCGATGAGCCTGAGCTTCGACCTCTACTGGTCCTTCCGCTCGCCCTACTCCTATTTGGTCACGCCGCGCCTGCTCGACCTGGTGACGCGCCATGACGTCGTCTGCCAGGTGCGCCCGGTCTATCCGCTCGCGGTGCGCACGCCGGAGTTCTTCGACACCCGCGATCCGCTCTGGACCCCCTACCTCCTGCGCGACATCGGGCGCGAGGCGGAGTTCCTGGGCCTGCCGATCCGCTGGCCGCGACCGGACCCGGTCCGGCGCAGCGCCGAGCAAGGCTACCGCACCGAACAACCCTACATCCATCGCCTCACTCACCTCGGCGTCGCCGCCGCCGAGGCCGGGCGGGGACTGGCGTTCCTTCGCGAGGCCAGCCACCTCATCTGGAGCGGCGAGGTCGACGACTGGCACGAGGGCGATCATCTCGCCGGCGCCGCAGCGCGCGCTGGGCTCGACTGGCGCGAACTCTCCGGATCGGTGGACGCCGACCCCGGCCGCTATGCCCAGATCGTCGAGCAGAACCAGACCGACCAGCGGGCCGCCGGCCATTGGGGCGTGCCGATGATGGTGTTCAACGGCGAGCCGTTCTTCGGTCAGGACCGCTTTGACCAGCTGGTCTGGCGGATGCGCCAGGCCGGCCTGACCCAGCGAACGTAGGGATCAGGTCTCGGCCGCCGCCAGCTTGTCCTGGGTCCGCAGTTCGAAGTCCGAGGCGTCGTGGCGTTCGTGCAGCTGGCTGGCGGGATCGCCCCAGGCGCAGTTGACCATGCGGCCGCGCTTCACCGCCGGACGGGCGCCGATCTGGTCGGTCCAGCGCTGCAGGTGCTTGTAGTCCTGCACCTGCAGGAACTCGCCGGCGCCGTAGGCCAGGCCCTTGGCCAGTCCGCCGTACCAGGGCCAGACCGCCATGTCGGCGATGCTGTACTCGTCGCCGCCGAGATACTCGGCCTCGGCCAGCCGACGGTCGAGCACGTCGAGCTGGCGCTTCACCTCCATCGCGAAGCGGTCGATCGCGTATTCGATCTTGGTCGGCGCATAGGCGTAGAAGTGGCCGAAGCCGCCGCCGAGATAGGGCGCGCTGCCCATCTGCCAGAACAGCCAGCACAGGCACTCGGCGCGCTTGGCTGGGTCGGTCGGCAGGAACGCGCCAAACTTCTCGGCCAGGTGCAGCAGGATGGCGCCCGACTCGAACAGCCGGATCGGCGTCGGCCCGCTGCGGTCCATCATCGCCGGGATCTTCGAGTTGGGATTGATCGCGACGAAGCCGCTGCCGAACTGATTGCCGTCGATGCGGATCAGCCACGCGTCGTACTCGGCGCCGCTGTGGCCGGCCGCGAGCAGCTCTTCCAGCATCACCGTGACCTTGATGCCGTTGGGCGTCGCCAGCGAATAGAGCTGCAGCGGATGTTTGCCGACCGGTAGTTCCTGGTCGTGCGTCGGCCCGGCGATCGGGCGGTTGATGGCGGCGAAGCGTCCGCCACTCTCCTTGTTCCAGGTCCAGACAGCGGGCGGGACGTACTCGGCGCTGTCGGGCTCAGCGGTGTCGGTCATTCAGTGGGCTCCAATGCCTGGTGGGGCGCCTCGACCCCGGCGCCGCTTGGATTTGGGCTGCGACGGGCCGCTTTGCAATCACGCCGCGGTCAACTCATGGCGTGTGGGCACGGGCCCCGATGGATCGTAGGCTGTTCGCTCATGGCCCGGCCCGACTTCGTTTTCATGCTAACCCGCGGCGATGTGACGATCGCCGACGCCCGCGACCAGCTGCCCCACGCCATCGAGGGAGGCGTGCGGCACATCGGCTTCAAAGACATTGGCCTGCCGTTGGCGGAGATGAAGGCGCTGGCCGGCGAGATCCGCGCGGCTGGCGCGGTCCTCTACCTGGAGATGGTCAGCCTGGACGCTGAAGCCGAGGCGCGAGGCGCGCGAACTGCCGTCGAACTCCAGGTCGATGTTCTGATGGGCGGCACCCGGCCCTTCGTCGTCGAACCGTTCATCGCCGGAACGCCGATCCGCTACTACCCGTTCCCCGGCGAGATCGTCGGCCACCCGAGCCGCCTCGCCGGCGACATCGCGTCTATTGCGAGGAGCGCCAGCGATCTGGCCGCTCGCGACGGCGTGCATGGGCTCGACCTGCTGGCTTACCGGTTCACCGGCGACGCGCCGGCGCTGGTCGCAGCGGTGTGCCGCGCCGCGGGCGCAAAGCCGGTCATCGTCGCCGGTTCGATCGACTGCGATGAAAGAATCGCCGCGACTGCCGCGGCCGGCGCAGCCGGCTTCACCATCGGCACCGCCGCGCTCGACGCCGCTTTTCCCGCCGCGCCGGGTCTGCAAGCGCAGTTAGCGCACATCGGTGGCGTGGTCCGCGGATTAGGCTGAGACTCGCCGCCGCTACCGCCGCAGCTCGCGTCCGATCGCTTCCTTCGCGGCCGCGACGATGGCGTCGGCGTCCAGGCCGTGGATGCGGAACAGATCGACGATGTCGGCGCTCTGGCCGAAGCGTTCGACCCCGAGCGCGTGGATCGCGTGGCGGTGCACGCCGCCCAGCCAGCTCAGCGTCGCCGGATGGCCGTCGATCACCGTGACGATCGCGCCGCCGGCGGGCAGCTGCGCCAGCAGAGTTTCGACATGGGCGCGCGCGGTCCGATCGCCGCCCGCCCGCGCCTTCTGCGCCGCGGTCCAGCCAGAATGCAGGCGGTCCGGCGAGGTGACGGCCAGGACGCCGAGGTGCGGATTGCGCTCCATCATCCGCGCCACCGCCTCCATCGCCTCGGGCGCCACCGCGCCGCAATAGGCGATCGCCAGCTGGGAGGACGGGTTCGGTTTGCGCAGCCAGTAGCCGCCGTCGATCACAGCGTCGCGGAAGGCGTCGTCGACCTCGCGCCGCGGCTGCTCGAGGCCGCGGGTCGAGAGGCGCAGATAGACTGAGCCGCCGTCGTCGGCCTGCATGTGCCGCAGCGCCCAGCCCATGATGATCGCGACCTCGTCGGCGTAGGCCGGCTCGAAGTAGCTGAGTCCGTCCTGCGCCATGCCGATCAAAGGCGTGTTGATCGACTGGTGGGCGCCGCCCTCGGGCCCCAGCGTGATGCCGGAGGGCGTGGCCACCAGCATGAACCGCGCGCCCTGGTAACAGGCGTAAATCAACGGATCGAGCCCGCGGTTGATGAACGGGTCGTAGACCGTGCCGATCGGGAACAGTCGCTCGCCCCAGAACTTGTCGGCGAGGCCCAGCTGGCCCAGCAGCAGGAACAGGTTGTGCTCGGCTATGCCCAGCTCGATGTGCTGGCCGCCGGGAGTCATGCGCCACTTCGACGGGCTGGGCACCTTCTCGTCCTGGAAGGTGTCGGCGCGCTCGGTGGGCAGGAACAGGCCCCGCCGGTTGACCCAGCCGGATAGATTGGTCGAGGCGGTGACGTCGGGCGAGGTGGTGACGATGCGCTGCGAGAGCGGCGTCTTCTCGCGGGCGATCTCGAACAAGATCTTGCCGAACGCCTCCTGCGTCGACAGCTCGCCGCCCGATGGCGTCGGCAGGTCGGGAATCTCGATCTTCGGCGCGGCTGGAACCGGCGTGCGATGCGCGAACGGCGCCGTCGGCAGGTAGGCTTTTGCAGCCTCGGGATCGTCCAGGCCGGCGAACGGCGCCCATTCCTGGCCCTCCGGCACGCCCATCAGCCGCTGGAACACGCCCAGCTGCGTGGGATTCATCAGCCCGGCGTGGTTGTCCTTGTGCCCGGCCAACGGCAGGCCGAAACCCTTGATGGTGTAGGCGACGAAGCAGTGCGGGGTCGGATCGTCCGCCGCCGCGGCGAAGGCCTCGAGGATGGTCTCGAAGTCGTGGCCGCCGAGGTTGGTCATCAGCTCGGCGAGGCTGGCGTCGTCGTGGGCGCTCAGCAGCCTGTCCAGCCCAGAAACGCCCGCGAGATCCAGCTGCAGCCGCTCGCGCCACGCCGCGCCGCCCTTGAAGGTCAGCGCCGAGTAGAGCTGGTTGGGGCAGCGCTCGATCCAGTCCAGCAGCGCCTCGCCGGCCGGTCCGCGCCGCGCCGCCTCCAGCTTCTTGCCGAACTTCAGCGACACCACCTTCCAGTCCACCGCCCGGAAGAAGCCTTCGATGCGGTGGAACAGGCCCTCGCTGACCACCCCGTCGAGGCTCTGCCGGTTGTAGTCGACGATCCACCACAGGTTCTGGACGTTGTGCTTCCAGCCTTCCAGCAGCGCCTCGTAGACGTTGCCCTCGTCGAGCTCGGCGTCGCCGAGGATGGCGATCATCCGCCCATTGGCGCTGACGCCGGGCGCGGTCAGGCCGTGCAGGCGCACGTAGTCCTGCACGATCGACGCGAACAGCGTGGCCGCCACGCCCAACCCGACCGAGCCGGTTGAGAAGTCGACGTCGTCCTGGTCCTTGGTGCGCGACGGGTACGACTGCGCGCCGCCCAGCGCCCGGAACCGCTCCAGGTTCTCCCGCGTCTGCCGGCCCAGCAGGTACTGGATGGCGTGGAACACCGGCGAGGCGTGCGGCTTCACCGCGACCCGGTCCTCGGGCTTCAACGTGTGCAGGTAAAGCGCCGTCATCAGCGTCGAGACGCTGGCGCTGGACGACTGGTGGCCGCCGACCTTCAAACCGTCGCGCGAGGGGCGCAGGTGGTTGGCGTTGTGGATCATCCAGGTGGAGAGCCACAGGATCTTGCGCTCGAGCTGGCTCAGCGCCGCCAGCGTCGGGCGGTCCGGCGTCGGAATGTTGCGGCCGCGCTGGCGAGGCGCTTCAACGGCGGAAATGGCTGTATCCTCGACTTTGAAAGCGGCGCGAACGTGGGGTCTACATAGACCCGATGCCGCGTTCCTGCTGCAACAAAGGTCCTCTCGATGACGTCCGCCGTAGCTGAACTTGCCCCGACCGGCGTCCTGCGCGCGGCGATCAACCTCGGCAACTTCCTG
>Ga0209415_10018189_pt1 | contig 11110 bp, 9 predicted proteins | sample PeaSoiSIISIP2007_FD_187696 | JGI IMG/M metagenome (GOLD analysis project Ga0209415, IMG submission 187696) | Peat soil microbial communities from Weissenstadt, Germany - SII-SIP-2007 (SPAdes) (version 2) | ecosystem: Environmental > Terrestrial > Soil > Wetlands > Peat | place: Germany...
GGACGACGCCTATCGCGAGCTGTCCTACGACGGTCCACCGCCTCCCTCGTTGTGGAGCATCGCGCCCGACGGGGTGGTCGTCCGACTGGTGTCATTCGCCAAGTCGCTCGCACCGGGGCTGCGCGTCGGATGCATCGTGTCCGACCCTGTCACCGCGCAGCGCTTCGTCACTTCTGGCGTGTTGGACTCAGGCGGCGGCATCAGCCACTTCGCGTGCTTGCTCGTCGCGGAGTGTGGGACGTCAGGGATGTACGAGGATAACGTGGCTCGCCTGCAGTCCGCTTATCGCGAGCGGCGAGATGCGCTTATCGCGGCCGTGCGGAGCGCAGTCGGCTCAAGAGGATCATGGATTAGCCCGGGCGGGGGGTATTTCCTCTGGCTCGCGTTGCGCGACGGAACGACCTCACGTGATCTGCTTCCGCTGGCGGAGGCGCGCGGTACCTCGTTCGAGCCAGGCGACGTATTCTACCTCGATCGATCCGCTGGGACTGCGAGCCTGCGACTCGCGTTCAGCCGTTACGCTCCGTCGGTGCTCCGCGAAGCAGGAGCCCGGCTGGGGCAAGCGCTGGCCTCGGCCCGGGATTCCGGATAGAGCGGTGCTACGCACGATCGCAGGCCGTGTGTGGTGGTGTGTGCCGACCCTCAGCCTTGCGCGGGCACGGACAGATCGCGACGCGAGTGCTCGCCGGCTTACCGTGCGGCCCGGAGCACGATCACAGGTGCAGTCTGGACCACCAGGACAAACGGCCAGGCAGGCTGTCTATGGGCTCGATCGTCATCAGCATCGTCTCGACGGTCCTGGCCCAGTTCGTCCCCGACCGCTCGTCGTGGCGGTCCCGCCTCCGCCTGTGAACGCGCCCCGGGCCGTCGTCGATCGGACGCCCGGACGCCAAGAGGTCCGACCAGCCGGACGTTAGCAGGCCATCGCCCTCGATCGCTAGCCCTGTGGCCCGGCGCGTCGGGCCGGGGGGCTGACGTGGGCCGCCATGTGGAGGGCCTGCCCGGCCGCAGTGGCCGCCGGTTCGAGCGCTTCGAGACGGGCCCACTCGGTGCGCACCAGCTGGCGTTCGGCGTCGTTGCTGGTGCGCTCGCGCACGTCTTCGAGGAAGGCCGCCTCGACGGCGTGCGGCGCAGCGGCGGCGTAGGCCGCTTCGAGAGCCGGGTCGGGCAGGACCCGTGAGCGCAGCCGGCCGAAGAAGGCCAGGGCGGCGTCGGCCAGCGCATCGAGGCCCTGGCTGTGGCCGCCCGCCCGCAGCATCGGCGCGTCCGAGCGCAGCACGACGAGGCGGCCGTCGTCCTCCAGCGGCGCGACCTCGAGGGTGCCGCCGAAGACGGCCCAGCTGTTCTCGACGCGCAGGCGGTCCTCGATGCGGATCTCGCCCCAGGCAAAGGGGTGCGGGTCGCTCGGTTCGGTGGTGCGGTCGAGCAGCCACATCTGGCCCCGTCCGTCCACCGAGCGCCAGGCGCGGACCGTCTCGGGATCGTAGTGGGCCAGGGTGGGGTGCGCACGCAAGGCGACGAGCAGGCAACCCGGCCCGGCGTGATCCGCCAGGTCGGCGTGCAGCACCAGGAACCCCCAGGGCGCGATGAGCCGTATGGCCTCATCGTTCGAGACGAGGTGGGCGCTGCCCGACATGGCAAGGACCTCCGTGTGAACCGCTGCGCGGGTCGAGCGGCGGACGACGCCGACCCGCCCGCCCAAGCCTACGCCGAGACGTCGAGACTGCACGCCCGAGCAAGGATGGCCGCGATGGAAGGCCGATCGGCGCCGGTGCCGCCGGAGACCTGGAGCGGCACGCGATCGAGATTGACGCGCCCGAGCGGTTGAGTTTGAGCGCAGGTCGTCAACCTGGCCGATGCCCGGCGGGTGGGGGCCTAGACCGCCACCGCAGTACGATGGGACGCCCGAGGCGCGAGCCGCCTCGACGGGCTAGAGGTGCCCAGCCATAGGGGATCTGTCGCCGCTCCACCTGCTCAGCATCTGTGCATCGATGCCTATGCCGCGGCCGAAAAGAAGCATCGACCCGACATGACGACCAGGTCCACTGCACCGCAGAGCCCGTCCATCGAACCCGTGCCGGAGTCCCCCGGCCTCACGTCCTCCGAAGCCGCGCAGCGACTCCGCCAGGACGGCCCGAACGCGTTCGGGAGTGAGGGTCGTCGCGGACCGCTCGCCGTCCTGATCAGCCAATTCGCGAGCCCTCTCGTCCTGATCCTTGTGGCGGCAAGCGCGGTCAGCCTCGCCGTCGGTGATCGCGTCGAGGCCGGCATAATCCTCAGCATCGTCGCGATGAGTGCGCTGCTTGGCTTCGTCCAGGAGGCGCGCTCGGAGGCGGCTGTGGCCGCGCTGCAGGTCCGGCTGGCCCTGCGGGCCACCGTGATCCGGGACGGCAAGCAGCAGGACATCCTGATCCACGATGTCGTTCGCGGCGACGTCGTAGTGCTCGGCGCAGGCGACATCGTCCCTGCCGACGTGCGCCTGCTCGAGGCCAACCATCTGTTCGTCGACGAGTCCTCGCTCACTGGCGAGTCGGCGGCGTCGCTCAAGAACCCTCTGCCGGGGACACTCGATCCCGACAAAGAGGACGATCGCGCTGGGCTGGCCTTCTTCGGGACGAGCGTCGTGAGCGGCACCGGAAAGGCTGTGGTCACCGCTACAGGTGCCCGGACGAGCTACGGGGCCATCGCCCACCGGCTCGCCGAACGGGCGCCCGAGACCGATTTCCAGCACGGAGTCCGCGCCTTCAGTCTGCTGATCGGCCGCGTGACCATCATCCTCGTGGTCGGCGTCTTCGCCATCAACGTAGCTCTGCATAGACCGCTCTTCGATGCGCTCCTCTTCTCCATCGCCCTCGCGGTCGGTCTGACGCCCGAGCTTCTGCCAGCCATCGTCACCCTCAACCTGACCCGCGGCGCCCGCGCCCTGAGCGCGCACGGTGTCCTGGTCAAGCGGCTGCCGGCGATCCAGAACCTGGGTAGTGTCACGGTCGTGTGCACCGACAAGACGGGCACGCTCACGCTGGGAAAGCTCGAGCTCGTGAAGGCCGTCGGGATCGACGATGACGACGCGGACGAGGCATCCCACGCCCTGGGACTCGCCTATCTCAACAGCCATTTCCAGGCGAGCTTCGTGAACCCGCTCGACACCGCGGTGCTCGCCGGGGCCCCGAAGCCGGCCGACCTGGACAGCTATCGAAAGCTCGCCGAGCTGCCGTACGACTTCAACCGGCGGATGCTCAGCGTGGTCGTCCAGCGCGGCAACGAGCCACCGCTGCTGGTGACGAAGGGGGCACCGGAGGCGGTCGTTGCCATCTCAAGCACCGTTCGCGAGGACCAGGCCGCCCGAGCCATCCACAAGGCCGAGCACGACAGGCTGGCCAAGCTCGTTGACGGCTCGTCTGCGGACGGCTTCCGTCTCGTCGCCGTTGGATCGAGGGTGCTCAAGCCCGACGAATTGACCAGCTTGTCGGCATCTGGCGCAAAAGCTCCTGCTTCCCCCGGGCCCGTCACTCTTGCCGATGCCCCCCGTCTCGAGCGGGACTTGACCTTCGAGGGCGTCATCCTCTTCAGCGACCCGCCCAAGCCGGACGTCGGCAGGGCGATCGCGGACCTGGCAAACCAGGGCATCGCCCTGAAGATCATCACCGGCGACAACGACCTTGTGGCTCGCCACGTCGCCGGACTGGTGGGACTCAAGGTCGACGGTGTCCTGACCGGCGACCAGATGCGCAAATTGACGCACCCCGCTTTGGTGGCTCGGGCACCCCGGACCACGATCTTCGCGCGCGTCGACCCGGACCAGAAGCTGCAGGTCATCCGCGCCCTGCGCGAGTCGGGCCACGTTGTCGGCTACATGGGCGACGGTATCAACGACGCCCCGGCGCTCCATGTCGCCGACGTCGGGATCAGCGTCGACAACGCCACCGACGTGGCCCGCGCTGCGGCCGACATCATCCTGCTCGAGCCCAGCCTCGAGGCGATCAGCCAGGGTGTGACCGAGGGTCGGCGAACCTTCGCCAACACGCTCAAGTACATCCGGATGGGCACGAGCTCCAACTTCGGCAACATGATCAGCATGGCCGGGGCAGCGGCTCTCCTCCCCTTCCTGCCTATGACCCCGGGCCAGATCCTGCTCAACAACCTGATCTACGACGCCTCGCAGACGGCGATCCCGACGGACAACGTGGACGCGGACGTGCAGGCCGAGCCGGCGCGTTGGGATGTCCACTCCATCGAGCGGTTCATGGTCATCTTCGGCCCTGTCTCGTCGATCTTCGACTACGTCACCTTCGGCCTGCTGCTCCTGATGCTCGGTAACAACGAGGAGTCGTTCCACACCGGCTGGTTCGTGGAGTCACTCTTCACCCAGATCCTGGTGGTGCTGGTCATCCGCACGCGTCTCACCCCGTTCTGGCGGAGCCGGCCGAGCAAACCGCTCGCCGCAGCGATCGTGGCGGCCCTTGCCGTGACGGTGATCATCCCCTTGAGCCCCCTCGGATCAGTCATCGGTTTCGGCGCGTTGCCGTGGCAGTTCTGGCTGGCGGTGGTCGCGATCGTCGCCGCCTACCTGACACTCGTGGAACTGACCAAGTACTGGTTCGACCGGCGCGAGGCGCGACGACCAGACGCGATCGCACGGCAGAAGGCGAGGGTTCGACAGCAGGTTGGGGCTGCGAGCTAGCGGCCGCGACTCACCGGCGGCGGTATCCGCATGGGCGCCGTCGGAGTAGCCTAGCCACAGGCACGGCCGCAAGTGGGGATCCTTCGGGACGCCCGACCGGGGCCAGGTAATGGATCGTCGCGCCTGCGAGGCGACCCAGATCGACACACAGGGGTGACCAACGATGACCGCGATGAACCCCGGCCCCACCCGATCGCGAGAGGTGCGCCCCCGGGCCGCCCTTGTCAGCCGAGACCCGGCCACCGCAAGCCGCCAGGCGGAAGTATTGCGGGCGGCCGGCTATGAGGTCGAGACCTGCGGCGGTCCGCTACAAGAGCCATGCCCGGTCCTCGGCGGCCTGCCCTGCCCGATCGTCGACCGCGCTGACGTGCTGATCTACGACGCTTGGGTCGCCGGCAGCGATGACGCCGGCCGCCAACTGGTGGCCGAGCTGCGGGAGCTGTACGCCGACCTGCCGCTCGTGCTGACCTCGGTCGACGAGAACCTCGCCTGGGTCGAGTCGGAGGGTCCCCTGCGCGTCACGTCGCTCGCGGGTGACCCCAGCCCTGAGGCGCTCGTGGCCGCTGTGACCGCCGCGCTCGCCGACCAGGGGATGGCTGTCTGACGGTCGCCTGCCGATGGTGGCGCCACTCCCGCTAGTCCAACTTGATCGTCTCGCCCCGCTTCTCCGTGGCCGGCTCCCGGTCGAGTCGCTCGATCCAGTGGTCGAGCAGCGAGCGCGCCGCGAGCAACTCCTCGCGCCGCGCGGCACGCAGGTGTTGACGTGCCTCGACCGGCACGAGGTGGCGGAGCACCCGCAGCGGGCGCGTCTCGAGACGTCGCAGCCGCGCCATGTCGTCGAGCCGGGCCTCGAGGTCCGCGATCCGGTCCTCGAGTTCGGTCGTCGTGGTCCCTGTCGGTAGCCCTTCGGGAACGGTCATCGCGTGGATCCTCCGGTCTTCTCTCGCGTCGGCGCCGGGCGGGTCGCCGTGAACTGGATCTGCAGCGTGTGGTCCTCGAACTGCGCGCCAGCCGTCTGCGCGTCCAGCAGGAGGCGCGGCAGGATCAGGTTGCGCCGCCACGTGCCGACCTGCACGACCAGCTCGTCCCCGTAGCGCGTCAACCCCACCTCCTCCTTGGAGGTGAACGGCAGCTGCAGCGACAGGCGATACCCGTCGCCATGGTGGTCGACCGAGTATGGTCGGCCGCGGAAGTAGACCTGCGTCGGGTCCTCGTCGGCGAAGATCGCCCGGCCGAGCTGGCCGAGCATCGCCTCGCCGACCACCTCGTGGTCGAGGAACGGGGCGGAGCGGATCGGGACCGGCTCGAACGCCTCCGCCACCAGCGGCTGGTGGCGCTGCTGCGCCTCGCGCCAGGCGGCGAAGTACGGCCCGGCGTCGGCGGGCAGGACCCGGTTCACGACGATGAGGTCGGTCGGGTAGCCGTACAGGTGGAAATAGGTAAAAGAGCGCTGGGCCTCCTTGATGACCATCCTCTCGAGGTTGAGGACGACGCGGATCGAGCTGTGTTCGGGGTCGCTCAGCAGCCCGCGGATGTGCTCCAGGCGGTGGAAGAGCTCCTCGCCGGCCTGGTAGACCTCCTCGTTCGGCATGGGCATCCCGGTCATCCGGCTGACGATCGGGCTCGTTAGCTGGGCGATCCGGCGCTGGATCGGGTAGATCTTCTCCAGCCACCAGCGGCCGGCCTCGGGCAGCGAGAGAAGCCGCAGCGTCTCCCCGGTCGGCGCCGCGTCGACGACGATCAGATCGAACTCGCCCGCATCGTTGTGTTCGGCGATCCAGAGCAGGCTGGCCAGCTCGTCCATGCCCGGCAGCACGCTCATCTCCTGGGCCATGACGTCATCCAGGCCGCGCCAGGCGAAGATACTCGCGACGTACCGCTGGATCGTGCCCCAGTACCGCTCGATGTTGTGGAAGACGTCCGACTCCTGGCCCCAGAGGTTGGGGCCGAGCGGCGTCGGCTCGGGACCGAGTGGGCGGTCGAACGAGTCGGCAAGGCTGTGGGCGGCATCGGTCGACATGACGATCGTCCTGAGGCCGCGCTCGGCAGCGAGCAGGGCGGTGGCGGCCGCGATGCTGGTCTTGCCCACGCCGCCCTTGCCGGTGTAGACGATGATGCGGGCCACGCGTGTCGGCTCCTTCAGTGGACGGGGAGCGCGATTGTAGGCGCACAGCGTGGTGGGCGGGCTCGGCGCACCAGCGAGCGGGCGGTGCGATCGGCCAGCCTGTCGATCGATGCCAAGGCGGCACGGATCGAGCGCCGCGTTACACGCAGCCAGGCTGGTTGTAGGTCGCCTTCTTCTCGAACAGTAGCTTGGCCGGGGTCGCATAGGTCAAGCCCAACAGCTGGGCCTCAGCGTTGTAGTTGATCGTGAAGTCGCCGTAGTAGTTCTCGCACAGCTCCCCCGCGACCGCCGATCCGGTCACCTGTCCGACCGCCGCGACGAAGGCCACGTAGTTCATCAGGTTCAGGTTCTTGATGCCGAGTCCGAGCCCCCACTTGAACTGGAAGGCGATCTCGGCCGCCGACGCGCCCGGCGTGATCGAGAGGCCGGGGGTGAACGAGCCCGTGACGTTGAAGCCGGACGATGACCCGGTTGGCGCGCCACCACCGGTCTGGCTGCCCGCGGCTGACCCGCCGAGCGTCAGACCGACGCCGCCCTGCAGCGTGGAGTTCTTGCCGGACACGCCGAGCTTGACCAGCACGGCCAGCTCGAATTTCGTGTACAGCGGGATGCCGTCGCAGCCGATCGGTCCGGGGCACACCGGGAACTCGAACGCGAAGGGGATCTTCAGCACCGGTGGGTCGGCGTTGATATCGCTGTTCTGGCCCCGCAGCACCGTGTAGTTGAGCGTCATGGCGCCCGTCAGGCCATCGAGTGACAGTGAGTCCCCCGTGACCGATCCGTCGGCGATCGAGATGTTGGCGTTCTGGCTGTTCCAGGCGAAGACACCATCGAGCGTCGCGTTGATCGAGAGGCCGTTGCCGCATGCCGTTCCGCCGGAGCTGCCGACGAGCTGGTAACAGACCTCGCCCGTGACGTGCACGCCGTCCGACTTACCGGTGAACCCGACCTTGTAGGTAAAGCCACCGATCGTCTGCTGGAACGCAAACGTGTTGGTGGGCGGCGGCGTCACGGCCGCCAGGACGATCTCCGGTGGGGCGTCAGTCACATGCACCGACGCCCCTGGCGTCTTGAAGGCGCCGCCACTCGCGTCGTCGGCCAGCTGCGATCCAAAGGTGGTGGCGAGATCAGGCGGTGCCGTGACCTGGATCTGACCGGCCTGCACGACGTCCGCGAGCGAGGCCGGCGTGGTGTTGACGACGAGCTCACCGCCGCTGCTGCTGATCGACGTCACGTCGGCGACGTCGAGGCCTTGGAGCAGCATGACTTTGCCGGGCCCGAGCTCCGCCAGCGGTCCGAAGGCGTTCCTGAATGTGTACGTCGAGCCATCGGGCGAGATATCGGTCAGGCTACTGCGCACCTGCGCCAGGGGGATCGTGACGTCTGGGGCGTCAGCGTGACCTGCGTGTTCGAGGTCGCCGCGCTGTTCCCGAGGCCGATGGGCAGGTCAGCGACCGACGAGGCCACCGGTACCGGACTGGGGGTGACGAGCGCCGTCGGCGCGGCCGACGTCTGGGCGGGCGCGCTGGGACTGGGCACAGGTCCAGCTCCACAGCTGGCCACGACCGCCGCGCAGGCAAGGGCCGCCAGCCGGGCCGCCCAGACGCGCCGCCGACGTGCCGCGCTAGCCACGTCGGCGCGCTCAGCCCCCTCCGGAGGGATCGGTCGAGGTCACGACATCGTCGTTGCCCACCGCCACGCACAGGCTGGTGGTCGGGCAGGACACGCCGGCAGAGATGTGGTTGGGTTTGTCCTCCAGGGTGGTGATCCACGCGGAGGCCCCGCCGGTAGGATCGGTGGAGACGACCATGTCGGTCGCCGGATCCTCCGCGGCACAGAGGGTCGCGCTCGCACATGACACCGCGTCGAGCCCGACGTTGTAGTCCACCCCGGTCGTGGTCTGCCACGCGGACGCGCCCTGGGTCGGCATCGTCGACGTCAGGAGGAGGCTGCCCGCGGCACCCGAGGTCGTGGCGACGCAGAACGTGACACTGGCGCACGTGACGGCGCCGATGACGTTGGAGCCGTCCGTCGCACCGTCAAGGCTGAGAGCCACCCACCCTGCCTTGCCAGCGCCGGGGTTGGCGGAGGTGAGGACATGGCCGTGGTCATCGCCGGCCACGCACAGCTCTGCGCTCGGACAGGCCACCGCGGTGAAGCCGTTGGCGCCATCCACGGCGGCCGCTTTCCAGGCCGACGCCGCGCCCGTCGGGTTGCCCGAGGTGAGCACGTTGCCCTCCTCGTCAACGGCGGCACAGAAGGTCACGCTCGCACATGACACACCGACGAGGTCGTAGTCGCTGTCGACATCGACCGCCTTCCAGGCGGTCGACCCTCCCGTGGGGTCGGTCGAGGCGATCACATTGCCGGTGTTGTCGACCGCGACACACAGGCTGCTGGTCGGACACGTCACGGCGTTGATGGCGTTGGAGCCGTCCACATCACTCACCGTCCACGCAGCGGCGCCGCCGGTCGGGTCGGTCGAGGTGACCACGCCGCCACCTTGGTCGACGGCGACGCAGAGAGTGGCCGTCGGGCAGGCCAGGCCCACCAGGCCGTTCGAATCCGAGAGGGTCGTGAGCGTCCATGTCGCGCCGCTCTGGGTCGCCGTCGGCGCTGCGGTGGCCGTCGGCGGCAACGTACCAGTGGTGGTCGTTGTGATCGTGGCGCCAGGTGTCGCAGGCGGCGCAGAGGTCGCGGATCCCGAACCGCACCCAGCGACCGCCAGGATGACGACGAGGAGCAGGGACCCCGTGCGGCGACACCCGCGAGCCCAGGTCATGGCCCCTCCTGGTCGACGCCGATGTAGCACATCGGTCGTCCCGTCCACCCTACGGGACCCCGGAAACGATTGTCAATCAGCGGCGACGGGTCCCGGCCGGTTGCCGGCCCCGGCGATGCGCAGACCGACGTAAGGTTGGCTGGACAGCACCGCAGGAGGATCGTCATGCCAGCGCCGTGTCCTCATCGGGTAGCAGGGCTGCCCAACAGCGCGACCGGGGCGATCCTGGCCTGCACCATGGCCGTCGTGGCCGCCGCGTGCGGCGGTGCGGCCACGGCCGCCGCCTTATCCACCTCGCCCGGCTCCGCCCAGACCGCAGCGGCCACCACGTCCAGCGCGACGACCGCAGTGAGCGGGGCGGGCCAGAGCAACAACGGCGGCGTGGCCGACACGCCGGCCAATCCGGATCGCACCTATGTCTGCGCCGCCGAAGCGACGGACAGCAGCGGCCAGGCGATCGCGTACCTCACCGTTGCGGGCAGCGACACCCCGGGCGCGCAGGCGGAGTGCGCCGCGCTGCCGCAGGGCTCGAACTGGGCCGCGGTCGCCAGCAGTCCCTTCCACGAAACCCAGTACTCGCCGGTGTGCTTCGTCACCTTCGACACGGGCCAACTGACGGCCCGCGTCTACACCTCGGACACCGGGACCTTCGCCGAGGGCGTCGCGTTGTGCGATCCGCTCCTGCAGCAGTTCAGTCTGCCCACGCTCCCGCCGAGCTGAACGGCCGCCACCAGCGACGACACCGCGCCCAACGGGACCCACGCTGGACCGCCAGGGACCGCGACGGTCCACCGAGCGAGGTTCCTGCTCGACCGGCAGGACCTCCGATGGCGCCGCCTAGAGCATCCCCGGATTGGGCACGAGGCGAGCGGGATCGACGAGGCTCGCGTCCGAGGCCATGAACTGGTCGCGGGCGGTGACGCGGAAGCCATGCTCGAGGAGCGATGGCAGCACTGGACTCGGGCCGGCGACCAACGCCGAGACCATGCCCTGGCGGCCGCCGTGTCGTATCGCCGCGAGCGTCGGTCCGACGGGGTCCGCGTCCGGCCGCACCAGCAGGCGGTCGATGGCTCGCGCTGTGCCGACCTGGCGTGCGCGGGCGTAGGCGAAGGCGACGGGCTCGCCCGCGTCGAGCACCACGAAGGCTTCGGCGTGGGCCTGCGAGGCCCAGAACCGATGATCGAGCGGGCGAGCGGCGCCGGTCCACGCCCGCTCCAACTCGGCGAGGCGACCGGGATCGGCTGCCTCGATGGTGAGCGATCGTGCCGGCGCTGCCAGCAAGGTCGCCGAGGCCTCGAGGAAGAGCGCCGGCCAGAGTGGAGTCAAGCCCGCCCGAACATAGAGCGGGAGGGCCCGCGGATCGTCAGAGGCGAACGTCGTGCGACGTCGCGCGTCGCCGAAGACCGCGGCGAGAAGGGCTCGCCCGATCCCCCGACCGAGCAGGTCGGATCGGACGAAGAGATCGGCGAGATGACGGACGAGGCCCGTATCGATCGCCGCGCCGTATGCGACGACCTCTCCG
>Ga0209415_10018192_pt1 | contig 11108 bp, 9 predicted proteins | sample PeaSoiSIISIP2007_FD_187696 | JGI IMG/M metagenome (GOLD analysis project Ga0209415, IMG submission 187696) | Peat soil microbial communities from Weissenstadt, Germany - SII-SIP-2007 (SPAdes) (version 2) | ecosystem: Environmental > Terrestrial > Soil > Wetlands > Peat | place: Germany...
CCGCCAGCCCCAGCACAAAGGCCAGGTCCTTGAACGATTTCTGCTGTTCCTCATACTGCCCGCCATACCGCACGCGGATAGCGGGCGGCAGATTCATATCGGCGATGGTCGCCTGGACTTTCTTCATGCCCTCGCCCAGGCTCATGCCTTCAAATCGCGCGGTCACCTGGAACGACCGCTGCAGGTCTTCGCGGCGGATTTCGGTCTGTCCGGGAATCTCCACCAGGCTGGCCAGCGATCCGATGGTGGCCGTCTTCCCCGTGCCGCTGATCAGGGTCGTGTTGCGGATGGAATCCATGGTGGCCCGCGTCTCGGGGGGAAATCGCACGCGAATGGTGTACGAGCGGTCGTTCACCACCACCGGCGCCGATGCCGGCTCGCCTTGCAGAATCGCGCTGGCATCCAGTTCCACCTCTTCCGGAGAGAAGCCCGCCCGCGCCGTCACCACCTGGTCCACATTGAACTGCGTGGCGGGACCACTGATGGTGTCTTCGACGCCCACCACATCCACCACGCCGGGCACCTTCTTCATGGTTTCGCCCACCGAGATGGCCCATTGCTTCAGCAGGTCGGGATCCTGCGCGAAGAGCTTGATCACAGCCGGTTGGGGCGCGCTGGTCAGATCGCCGATCTCGTCCTGCAATTTCTGCGGGAAATCCAGGTCCACCACCGGCTCGTCCTGCTTCATGCGGGCTCGTACCGCGGCGATCACGTCCTGATCGTGGCGCTTCTGATGGGGCTTCAGCTTGACTGAGATATCGCCGGTATTGGCTTCCGTCACCTGCGCCAGCCCAAGCTGCAGACCCGTGCGGCGCGACGTGCTCTCCACCTCCGGCGTTTCGGCCAGGATCTTTTCCAGGTGCGTGATCACACGGTTGGTTTCCTCGAGCGAGGAGCCGGCCGGCATGACGTAGTCCACGATGAAGCCGCCCTCGTCCATGGCCGGCAGCAGGTCCGAGCCGGTGTGCTGGTAGCAGAAATACGAGCCGCCGATGAGCAGCAGCGAGAAGGCCAGCAGCACCAGTTTGTGCTCCAGCGTAAATCGCAGCACGCGCTCATAGGGGCGCATCAGCCAGGGTGGAACGGTTTCGTGATGGGCGGATGTTTCCTGAGGGGAGCCCTCCGGGCGGCGCCCGGCCGATTTCAGAAAGTAGTGGCTGAGCGTGGGCGTCCATGTCAGCGCCAAGGCGAGGGAAGTCAGCAGCGCCGTGCCGACCGTAATGGCCAGCGCCCGGAAGAACACGCCGGTGATGCCCGTGATCGCGATCAGCGGCAGAAACACCACGATCGGCGTGACCGTCGACCCCACCAGGGGCACCCGAATCTCGCGAATGGCGCTGCGGATGGCTTGCGCGCGCGATTGGCCCGAATCACGATGCATCACGATGTTCTCGACCACCACGATGGCGTCGTCGATCACCAGCCCGACCGCCGCCGCCAGGCCGCCCAGGGTCATCAGGTCGAAGCTCTCGTTCATCACCCGCAGGGCGATGAAGGTCACCCCGATGGTGGCGGGAATCACCAGGCCGGCCACCAGCGACGTGCCCCAATCGCGCAGGAACAGCACCATGATCAGCGAAGCCAGGATCAACCCCAGCAGGATGGCGTCGCGCACGCTGGCGATCGACTCCAGCACGATTTCGGATTGATCGTAGAAGGGGCGAAGATCCACCCCCTTGGGCAGCTCCTTACGGATTTGCGCGATTTCGTCGTGGACCGCGTTGGCTACCACCACTGTATTGCTGTCCGGCTGGCGGTAGATATTGAGCAGGACCGCCGGCTTGGCATTGGCCGTGACGCGAGTGTAGACCGGCATGACCGAGGGCGCGACCTTCGCCACATCGCCGATGCGAATGGGCGTTCCGGCGGGACTCGTCTTGATGACGATGTTGGCGATCTCCTCGGGCGTCTTGGTCTGCCCGCTTACCAGGCTGAGGATGAGCTGATGGTTGGCCTCGATCAGTCCCGGCGAATCGATCATGTTGCTGCGGCCGATGGCGTCCAGGATGTTGGGAATGGTGACGCCGGCCTGAAGCAGCTTGGAGGGGTCGGGCTGCACTTCGAATTCCGGAACCTGGCCGCCCTGCACGACCACGGAAGAAACTCCTGTGTCGCGGTTGAGCCGCGGCTTGAGATCGTAGTTTGCCAATTCCCACAGCACGGTATGCGGAACGCGGTCCGAGGTCAGACTGTAGCCCATGATGGGGAACGCCGCGAAAGTCAGCCGGTTGGCGGTAATTTTGGCCGTTGGAGGCAGCGTGGGCTGTATCCGCGCCATGGCTGCGTTCACCAGCTCCAGCGTGCGATACATGTCCACGTTCCAGTTGAAGAAGAGATCGATTTCGGCGGTCCCGCGGCTGGTGATGGACCACAGGTGGTCGAGGCCCGGCACCATGTTGACGGCCTCTTCGAGGGGCTTGGTCACCGTGACCAGCATCTGGTCGATGGGAAAAACGCCGTTATCGACGCCCACCACGATGCGCGGAAAATTGGTTTCAGGAAATACGGCCACTGGGATGGTGAGGGCCAGGTAGATGCCCACGGCCACCATGGTCAAGATCACAAAAACGATGGGCTTCCCGTGGCGAGCGGTCCAGTGCGGCGCGTCCGTCGCGGCCGTGACAGGCGGAAGGGTCGAAAGGTCGCTCATTTGGCTTTCGGTTTCGCCTCGTCTTTCTTCTGATCACTGCCAGGCTTTTGATCCTTGCCGGCGGCCGGCTCGGCGTCGGGAATTTCGTCCGGGGCTTCCTCGACGGTGGCGTTGATGATTTTGACCTTCTGTTTGTCGTCCACTCCCAGGCCGCCCACGATCACCACGTCTTCGCCGGGGTTGACTCCGCTTTCGATCTGTATCTTGTTGCCCTCGCGAACACCCAGCCGCACCAGCCTGCGGTGCGCCACCATGTCGGAGCTGATCACCAGCACCGCGGTACCGCCTTCTTCTCCCGGCAGGATCGCGGCAGCCGGCACGACAGGAGTGGTCTTGAAGATCTGGACCACGATCTTGGCGTGCACCGCGGCGCCCGGCTTCAGCACTTCGCCCGGATTGTCGCACTGTATCCACACCTGCACGGTCGTAGTGTTGGCATCGGTCGCGGGACTGACCACGGTCACTTTGCCCTGGACCGGTTGATCGACGCCGGTGATGTTCAACTCGGCAGGCTGGCCAATCCGCACCGCGGTAGCCTCGGCCTGCGGCACGTTGACGCGCGCCACCACCCGCGAGATGTCCATGATGACGAACAGCGGTATGCCCGTGCTCGCCAGATCGCCGGCATACAGCGGCCGGTCCGCCACCACGCCGTTCATGGGGCTGCGGACTTCCGAATAATCCACCTGCGCCACCATGGATTCCAGGTGCGACTTGGCCGAAGCCACCTGCGCGGCGGCCGTTTTGACCTGCTCGTCCTTGGACACCGACTGCAGCGCCCGCACGTGCTCCTGCGCGGAGAGGAAAGCGCTGTTGGCCTGGGCGTAATTCACGGACTGCTCATCCACCTGGCGGCGCGGCAGCGCGCCTTCCTTGAACAACTGCTCGCGGCTGTCCAGAAGCCTCTTGGCGGCCTCCATGGTCTGCCGGGCCGCGTCCAGGTCGGTCTGCGCCTTCACCACCGCCTCAGGAATGGACGCGCCCTGGGTGGAGCGCAAATTCGATTCGGCCTGGTCTAGGGCGCCCTTGCTCTCCGCGGCCTGCGCGGTGAGATCCTTGTGCTCCAACTCCGCCAGAAGCTGCCCGGTCTTCACGTGGTCTCCCCGGTTGGCGTGGAACTTCGCCACCGGCGCGGTGACCTTCGGCATGACGTTCTGTTGGTCCAGCGGGAAGAGCGCGCCATCGCCGGCCACGATGCGGCGCACGGTGTCCTGGGTGACGGCGGTGACCTGCACGGGCGCGGGCGCCTCCACCTCTTTCTCCTGGGTTCGACTGCAGGAGGGAGCTACCAGCACACAAGCAACGACGCCGGGCAGCAGCCCGTATCTGATTTTCTGCATGACTAAAACGCCCCCGTGAGAGTCTGAAGGTTCGCCAGGGCCAGGCGATACCGGACCCTGCCATCGTCCGCTGCGCTGCGCGCCTGGATCATGGTGGTCTGCGCGTCCTTGACCTCCAGCACCGTTACCTCGCCGGCCCGGTAGGCCAGCAGCGTCAGCCGCAAACTCTCGGCGGAAAGCTCCATCGACTGGCGCAGCGAGTCGACCTGCGCGCTGGCGGTTTGCGCCTCCAGGTAGAACGAATGGAGATTGGCCAGAAGCTGGCGCTGCGTCAGGCTCAGGTCGCTGCGGGCCTGCTGGAGATGCAGCTCCGCCTGCTTCACCTTGCTTTTGGCCGCACCCCAGGTCCACAGCGGGATGTTCAACTGCGCCTGCGCCGAGGAGCCCAGGTTGCCGTGTCCTTGGGGGTCGTGCAGGGCGAACTCATTGGCGTACGTTCCGTAGAAGTAGTCGAAGGAAAGCGAGGGCAGCCGTTCCGCGCGCACCGATTTCAGCTCGAATCCCTGCTGTTCCACGGTAGCCTGCGCCGCACGGATATCGGGGCTGTTGCGGGAGGCCAGGTTTTGAATTTCTTCGAACGGGGGCAAGGGCTGGGGCGCGTTCAGATCGTCCACCACCGTATAATCCTGGCGGAAGTCGGGGAAGAGCAGCACCGAAAAGTCGAGCCGCGCCTTGTCGAGCGCGAGTTGACCATCCTGCACGTCGCGCTGGCGCTGCACCAGCAGCACCTGCGCCAGCACGGTATCGGAGCGGGCTACTTCGCCGCCGCGCTCCAGTTTCTGGGTGATATCGAGAAACTGCTGGACCTCGGTCAGGCTCTGCCGCGCGTTGGCCAGCTTGCGGCCCGCGCCGACCATCCCGTAGTAGTCCTCGACCACCGTGGCCACCAGGCCGCGTGCTGCGATATCGGCCTTGGCGTGGGCCACGGCCTCGGCCATCTGGCTCTTGTGGTAGTCGGCCAGCTTCGAGGGCGCCCAGATGTCGCCGTGCACGACGAACTGGTCGACGTAGACGTGCGGGCCGTCGTTGGCGACAAAGATGCCGGAAGAGAGGCCGTTGGGCTGCGTGTAAATGAACTGGCTGAAGCCGTTGGCGGTGGGCAGCAGCGCCGCCTTGGCCTGCACGGTATCCTCGCGCGCAGAGAGCGCGGCGATGTTGGCGGCGACGATCAGCGGGCTGTTGGCGCGCGCCCGCGCCAGCGCATCTTCGAATGTCAGGGTGAGCGGCGCCGGCGGTGTCTGCGCCAAGGCGAGATGGCAGAGGGTGAGACCCAGCACCACAATCCGATTGGACATCATGGAGAGACCCCCAGTATAGGTGGCGGGAGATTAACACACGATGAATCGGGGGCCGGGGGGCCGTGTGACGATGGTGACGATGATTTCCGGTGTGTCGATTTATTTTCCATGAGGTTATAAGATCCTTCGTTTGTGTAGGTTGCGGGGGACGGGCGAAATTTTGTGACGATGATTTGGGCTTTTGTGGAAAATCATCGTCACAAGAGGAGGGGCGGTGGCGGTTGGGGGTCGGGTGACGATGGTGACGATGATTTCGTGGGGAGTCGATTTATTTTTCATGGTGTTTTAAGGTCCTTCGTTTGTGTTGGTTGCGGGGTATGGGCGAAATCGGGTGACGATGATTCGGGCTTTTGTGGAAAATCATCGTCACCCGTCCGGGTCGGCTCCATATACGTCCCTCCTCAAATGAAAACCGCTCAAAAATGAGCGGTTCGTTTTGTTTGCAGTCAACAACTTACCGACGACCACCGCTCAAAAGTGAGCGGTTTACGGCAGCGTCCGGAACGGATCGCTCCGCGTGCACGCAGGCAAAAAACCGAAAGTGAGTTTCGGTTTTGGGGAAGCGGGACAGGAAGCCAAAGGACTTACGTTGTTTCAACCGTAAGTGAGTTACGGTTTGGCTTCGTTCCTGGTATATGCGCCCAGGGAGAGTCAGTGGAGTTACTCCCTGGTTGGTTGGAGGCCGCCGCCAGCCACGTGGGGCGCAAGTCTCTTCCTGATTCAAATGTATCATGCAGGTGTGCGGAGGGCGGGCCGCCATGCGAGTCGCACGTGAGGGTAAGTGGTTTTGGAATCAGCAAAAAGGTACTGACGGAACATGAGAAAAAATAGTTCCTGGGCGCGTGACCGTGATTTTTTGGAGAGGCGTATTCCGAGGTGTTTTGCGGTGGGTGGGTGAAGATTGATAGCGTGGGCGGCTGCCGTTGACGGGTCTTACCGCAGGCCGCCGACGCGGGTTCGGGGGCTTCGGACAGTTTGCGCGGGCGGATTTTCAGGGCTGCCCATTCGCAGGGGCGAATGACGGAAGTCACGGCCGCTTCCGCGCCTCGTGCTTGGCCGCGATCTGCTGCGCTTCGCTCTTGAGTTCTTTCCAGAACTGTCGCGTCAGCGGAATGTCGCCGCCGCCCGCCAGACCCTCAAGCAACAAGGCCTCCAGGCGAGCGTCTTCCTCCGCCTGCTGTGCCTCGCGCAGCAGCGATCGGAAATACTCGCTCACATTGCCGTAGCCTTTGGTGGCGAGTTGGCGATCGATGAAGGCCTTCAGAGATTCGGGTAGCGAGATGGTAACGGTGGTCATGACGGGGCCTCGAAGCGTTTCGGGTACTCGGTCGTATCCTAGCAGTTTTCTTATCTATTATCAATAGTTCTTAAGCTAACACCCGGGCCTTATTCGGCAGAAAGGTAAATGATGAGATACGCCCCGTAGAAGCGTTCGAAAATCTGCGAGGCTGTCAGCCGGACGTGTTCCGCATCGGCGCGCGCCAGGTTCGACCAAGCGTCGACCAGGCGCGACAGCCGCCGCGATCCGTCCAGCACGATGGCCAGGGACTCTCGGTATTCGCCGGTCGCGCAGTCGTGCGAGAGGGGCACATCGGCTTCCCCGCGAATCACCGAGATGGGCGTCCGCAGTTCGTGCGATACATCCGCCGCATGCTCGCGAATGACTGGTCGAGTTGCAAGCCGCGGCGGTCGCAGAAGGTCTGCAATTGGACGGCGCTCTCGAAGAGGTCGATCATCGGGGGAGTTTCGCCAACCATTCCTGCATCTCGACCAGTCCCGAAGACGGCCGGGGCGGCATGGTCCGTACCGCGTGATTGAAAGCGCCCTCCAGCATCGCGAGAACTTTCAGGTTGTCGGCCTCCTGGATCTCGCGCCGGCGAATCGCCTCCAGTTCCGGCGCGGCCTCCTTCCAGGTCTCGACCCAGCGGCGTATCGTCTCACGCTCGTCCATAGTCTGATTATCGCGCGGCTTGGACTTTCGACACGTTGACACCCCCGCGCGTCTTTCCTTACGCTGAATGCAATGGAAGTCCACTTCACTCCGGAACTGCAAGCCAAGCTCGAACATGTTGCCGCCCAACAGGGCCGCGATACCGAGGCCCTAGTCACGGAAGCGGTCGAGCGTCTTGTGGACCACGAGGCGTGGTTCACCGCCGAAGTGGAAAAGGGATTGGCCGCGCCAGACCGGGGCGAGTTCATTGAACACGAAGCAGTCGGAAAGCTGATCGCAACGCGGTATCCCGGCTGATGCGAATTCGTTGGACCGAGCCCGCTGCGCGCGACCTCACAAATATTTGCGACTACATTGAAGAGCACGATGGCCCCGTAATTTGCTCGCCGCGTCGCAACTGGCACTCTATTAAGGAGTGAGCTCGCTTGAACAGTTTCCACGCCGTGGCCGCCCGGGCCGCAAGCCAGGCACGCGGGAACTGGTATTTTCCAGATTGCCCTATTTGGCCGTGTACCGCGTTCACGACGACGTCATCGAAATAGACCGCATCCTGCATGGCGCGCCACGCTGGCCTGAGTGAGTCTAGCTTAGATTAGTACATCGTTTCATAAATTCGCCGACGTATTTTCCAGGCGCCGACCGAGCGTCGACACGAGTGTCGACGCGGCAGGCACGAGTGCCCGCGCCACGGCCGGATACGAGACTGTAGTTATGAAATATTAGAAGGCGTTTCACCGCGGCAGCGTCACCGTGAAGGTGCTGCCCGCCTCCGGCCGGCTGGTCAGCTCCACCCCGCCATTGTGCGATTCCGCGATCCACTTCACGATCGACAAGCCCAACCCGAAGCCGCCATCCTCGCGCGAGCGCGCCTTGTCCGCGCGGTAGAAGCGTTCGAAAATATGCAAGGCCGCCTCCGGCGCGATCCCCACACCCGTGTCCGACACGCGCACGCGCACATCGCCGCCCTGCGTCTCCAGCTCCGCCGAGACTATGCCGCCGGCCGGCGTGTAGCGGATGGCGTTGTCGAGCAGGTTCACCACCAGGCGGCGCAGGAGTTCCTCGTCGCCGCGAAACGGCACGTCTCCGCCCGCGCGGCACTCCAGGTCGATATGCCGCGCCGCCGCCAGCGTCTGCACCGAACGGCAGCACTCGGCCAGCAGGTCGTTGAAGTAGAAGTCGCGAACCTGCAGCCGGACGTGGCCCGCATCGGCGCGCGCCAGGTTCAACAAATCGTCGACCAGGCGCGAGAGGCGCCGCGATTCGTCCAGCACGATGGCCAGTGACTCGCGGTATTCCCCGGCCGCGCGATCGTGCGAGAGCGCGACATCGGCCTCCCCGCGAATCACCGCGATGGGCGTCCGCAGCTCGTGCGACGCATCCGCCACAAACCGCCGCATGCTCTCGAACGACTGGTCCAGGCGCGAAAGCAGCTCGTTGAACGAAGCCGCCAGCACCGTCAGCTCGTCCGCCGCGTCTCCGATATCGAGGCGTGTGTGGAGATTGCTGCCGGTGATCTGCCGCGCCTGGTCCGCCATCCATCCGAGAGGCGCGAGGCTGCGCGTCGACAGCCAATAGCCGCCGATGCCGGCCAGCGCCAGCAGGAACGGCAACCCCAGGAAAAGCACGCCGCGCACCACCTGCAGGCTCGCCACGATGGAGTCGAGCGGTTCCACCGCCAGGGTCAGGTACGGATGGCCTTCATCGATGCGGTGCGCCGCGGCGTGCGCGCCATATTTGCCGAGGTGCGCCATCGCCAGCACGAAGTCCGGCTGCGAGCCCGCCTCGGCCTGCGCCGCCACCGCCTCGAACTCGGAACGCACCACCGGCGCGCTGGAGGCCAGCAGTTTGCTTCCGTCGAAGACCGCCACCGTGCTCCCGCGCAGCCGCATCTCGGATACCGCTTCCGCCGCGGCTTTGAACCGGTCGCCTTGCATTTCCTGCATCTCGTCCAGGAAAAGGCTGGCGGTGGTGCTGGCCTGGGAGAGCAGCGTATCGTCCAGGCGATTCTGCAGCTCCCGCGACAGAATACCGTACAGAAAGATACTGAACAGCACGAAGAGCAGAGAAAAGAATGCCAGGTACCAGGCGGTGAGGCGGAAGCGGAAGCTCTTGAAGAAGAAGCCAGGAGTCAGGAGCCAGGAGACAGAATGAAACCAGCGCGGGCCGCTCTTAATCATCGCCCACCCCCGTGGGGCAGGCGCCCCGGTTTGCGTCCCAAGGACCCGAAAGCGGGGGTCCGTGCCGGATTTCGCCTGCCAACCCCCAGCACTCGGGTCGACGCAAGTACTTAATCATCCCCCACCCCCGGACGCGCCGTCAGAATATAGCCCTCGCCCCGCCGTGTGTGGATCAGCCGGCGCCCGAAGCCCGTATCCAGCTTGTCGCGGAGCCGCTTGACGTACACGTCGATGACGTTCGAGAACGGATCGAAACTTTCCTCCCACACGTGCTGCGCGATCTGCTCGCGGCCCACCACGCGGTCTTCGTTGAGCACCAGAAACTCCAGCAGCGCATACTCCTTGGCGGTCAGGTTCACCGCCCTGCCGGCGCGCGCCACCGCGTGGCTGGCGGTATTCAACGTGAGATCCGCGACATGCGCCACCTGCGGCCGCAGCACGTGGGACCGCCGCAGCAGGGCGCGCAGCCGGGCCAGCAGCTCCTTGAAGTCGAACGGCTTGGTCAGGTAGTCGTCGGCGCCCGAATCCAGGCCCGACACGCGGTCGTCCACCGCGTCGCGCGCCGTCAACATCAGGATGGGAGCGCGGAATCCCGAGCCCCGCAGCTCCCGGCACACGGTGTGGCCGTCTTTGACCGGCAGCAGGATGTCGAGAATCACCAGGTCGTATTCGTTGATGGCCGCCTGGTACAGCGCCTGGCCGCCGTCGCGCGCGATATCCACGGCGTAAGCCTGCTCGCGCAGGCCTTTGGCGATAAAGCCGGCGACCCGGGATTCGTCTTCGACCAGCAGGATTCGCACTCTCTTTCCATTTTGCTCGAATCCACATGAACGCACAATGAATGGGCCTTTGCCCACGATTTTCACAAATCATTTACAGCGCCTTCATCACGGGTCCCCGTAAGATCGAATTAAGGAGTGACGATTGGCTTCGATCCCGGTTCCACGGCAGCAGCTTGCCCCGGTTGACGATCCGACCTGGCAAACCATCGACATCTGCGAGCGGCTTACTTCGGTGGCGCTTTTCGCAGCGCTCGGCCCCGTGCTGGTGGCCAGCGCGGCCGCCATCTCGCTGCTCTCCGGACGCACCCCGCTGATCGCCCACCGCCGCGTCGGCTGGCGCGGATCCACGCTCTGGATGCTCAAGCTCCGGACCATGTGGAAGGACGGCGCGTCCGGCCACAGGCGCACCGCATCGCGCTGGGTCGAGTTCATCGAAGACACCGCGGGACCGCAACTCAAACAAGATCGCGATCCACGCGTGAGCAACTGGTTTGCGCGATTCTGCCGGCGCCACTCCATCGACGAGCTGCCGCAGCTTTGGCACGTCATCCGTGGAGAGATGTCCCTGGTAGGCCCGCGGCCCGTGACCGACGCCGAGATCCGCAGCTATTATGGCCGCGACGCCGCGGAAGTACTGCAGGTCAAACCGGGCATCGCCGGCCTGTGGCAGATCTCCGGCCGCAACCGCCTGACTTACGCGGAACGGCGAGCTCTGGATTTACAGTTCGTGCGCCATCGCTCCCTGCGCATGTATCTCCGCATACTGTTACGCACCGTTCCCGAGGTGTGGAGCGGATCGAACTCCTGGTAGCCGGACTCTGTAACGGACTGCTAACCCGAATTTCTCACGCTCGGCCGGCCGATGTGGCGCAGGCACTCGTGCCTGCCGTGTCGAGACTCGTCTCGACAC
>Ga0209415_10018194_pt1 | contig 11107 bp, 14 predicted proteins | sample PeaSoiSIISIP2007_FD_187696 | JGI IMG/M metagenome (GOLD analysis project Ga0209415, IMG submission 187696) | Peat soil microbial communities from Weissenstadt, Germany - SII-SIP-2007 (SPAdes) (version 2) | ecosystem: Environmental > Terrestrial > Soil > Wetlands > Peat | place: Germany...
GATCGCGCAGGGCCCGGTTCACGCCGCCCTTGGCGGCGAGGTGGACCAGCGCCTGGGGACGGAAGCGGGCCAGGGCGCCGGCGGCCTCGGGCCCCCCGGCGTCGGCCTCGACCACCTCGACCGTCGACGGCAGCGCCACACCGCAGGGATGGGAGAGATCGTCGATGACGAGCACCGCGACCTGGTCCGCGGCGAGCAGCTCCACCAGGTGGCTGCCGATGAAGCCAGCGCCCCCGACCACGGCGACCCGGGCGGGAGGAGCGCCGCTTCCCGCCCCGCCCCGTCCGCCCGCCGCGGCGTCCTCGGCGGCAGTCACGGGTTCACCCGGATCGCCGGCTCGTCCGGGATCCGGGGCCGCCCCAGGAGCATGATCCCCACCGCCCCGGCGATGCCCAGGGGGAGGGTCATGGCGAGACGCACCAGGACCGTGACCGCCACCGCGTCCACCTTGCCGAGCCCGCCGGCAACCAGCAACGCCGCGGTGGTGACGTCGGCGGCACCGATGCCGAAGGGAAGCGTCGACACGCTGCCGATCACCTGGGAGATGCAGTACGCGGCGATCGCGACCCCCAGGGAGACGCCGGCACCGACCCCCCAGACCAGCACCAGCACCTGCAGGCCGCTGATCACGAAGATCAGCAGGCTGTAGAGAGCGAAGATCGCGCCGACCCGCCAGGCAAGCCCGAGCTCCTCGAGGCGCACCAGCGAGCGCAGGATGCCGGCCACCAGCCCGTGGCGCCCGGTGGGGAGGGAGACCCCGAAGTAGTGCCGCGTGGCCAGGCTCACCCACCACGGGCCGGCGATGACCACCAGCCCTGCCACCGCCAGGCCGGCCGCCGCCAGCGCGGGAAGGTAGATCGCGGCGGCGAGGACCCCGCCGACCACTCCCAGCTGGACGATCGTGACCAGGCGCTCGTAGACGACCGTCGCGACCCCCGCGCTGACCGGCACCCGGTCGTGGTTGCGCCACAGATAGGGGCGTGAGAGGTCGCCGCTCGCCGCCGGGGTCAGCCAGCTCAGGGTCTGCCCAGCGAGGTCCACCCAGTTCATCCGGACGAAGGGCACGGGGTGGCCGAGGCGCCGGAGCAGGATCTGGGACCGCCGGGCGCGGAGCAGGGTGGTGGCGAGGTTGAGGGCGATCGCCACCCCCACCAACCTCCAGGAGACGTGACCGGCCTTGCTGACCACCTGAGCCGGGTTGACCTTGCGGATCAGGCCGTAGATCACCGCGGCGCTGATCAGGAGGACGACCAGTTGGAGCCCGGCCAGCAGCAGCCGCCGTCGCATCGTGGCGTGATGCGGCCTGGCCGTCGACGCCACTCCGGTGGGCTCGGCGGGGGCGGGGCGCGGGATCATCAGGTCATCGGAGGGCGCGCCATCCAGCCCGCGCCAGACCGCGTCGGCCGCGGACTTCGCGGTCAAGGAATCTCCCCATTCGTCCGTACTGAGACCGGCAAGATGCTGATCATCCGAACCTTACAAGAGCGTTACCACTCTCGGGCCGGAACGGACGTTTGCATGACCCGAGCCGCAGCGGTCGCGGCGGCGCACCCGCCGCCTCACCGACCCGAAAGGTTCCCCGCCTAGGCTGGGCGCCATGGCGGTGGTCCCGATCATCCTCCTGCTGGTCGCCGGTGCCGTGATCGCGGCCGGTCAGCTGACGGTCCAGACCGATCAGCTCGTGCCGGGCCTGCTGATGCTGGTCCCGCTGGTGGCCGGGCTCCTCCTGACCCGCCTGCGCTCGGCGTCCGGCCGGCTCACCGCGGTGCAGGCCGTCCCCGACGTCCCCCGACGGCTGCGGCGAGGTGTATGAAAGCGAGTCGATGAAGGGCAATCCCGTGATGGGCTTCCTGCACCGCTCCAGCAAGCCGCGCAAGCCGCGTCCCGGCGCCGGGCTGCGGCCGGTCTGCCCGATCTGCGAGCGGCCGATGGAGCGCCGTGGCTCCACGGTCTGGATGTGCCCCGACTTCCCCCGCTGCCCCGGGGCCATCGCCGCCGACTGATCCGGCGTCGCGCTGGCCGTGGCCGCCTGACCTCGTCGGGCGCGCTCGCAACCTCGGCCGTCGGAGCATCCGGGACCGGCGACTACCCTCGCGGTTCCCCGCCGGTCGCGGCGGCCGGGGGTAGCTCCGCGTCGCCCATCCGCTCCATCGCCCGTCGGGCCACCGCGGTGCCGGCGGCGGCCGCCGCGGTGGTGGCGGCGCGCAGCGCCACGCGCTGCCAGAGTGGTCCGTTCTCCTTGCGCCGCCGCCCCAGCTCCTTGCGGATCTCCTCGAGCTGGGCGGCCACGTCGTCGAGCGAGGTCACGACGGCCGCGGGGGCTTCCTGCCGGCGGCCCCGCGCGCGCAGGACCAGCACCGAGACCGTGACGGCGACGGCCACCGTCCCGATGACCGCGTAGCGGACGCCGTCCCGTCGGAGCCGCGCCCGCCAGTCGAGCTCCTCTCGGACCCGGGACTCGAGAGCGGAGACGTGAGCCGCAAGCGCCTGCTTGCTCAGCTCCCGTTCGCGTTCGGCTTCAGCAACTCCCTGACCCACTCCAGGTCCTCCTTCACGGTGGCTCCGACCCTGCGTCCCTCGGCGATCGTCCTCTTCACCATCCGGTACCCGAGGCCGCCGAGGACGCCGACGATCACCAGCAGCAGGCCCGCCATGATCAGCCAGCCCAGCCAGGGGTGGTGGAGGGCCCCGCCGATGGCCTCGGCGGCGGCTCCCAGGAGGAGGACGGCGCTCAGGAGGAGGCCGACGGCGGCGGCGGCGAGCAGGCCGGCGGCGAGCGCGGCACGCTTGGCGGCGGCGCTGCCCTCCGCCCTGGCCAGCCCCATCTCGGCACGGGCGAAGCGCAGCGCGTCGGCCAGGATCTGCCGTAGCGACGCGATCACGGCGGCGCGCGGGGAAGCTGCGGGAGGGGCGTCCTGACTGGTCATCAGCAGAGCTTCGCAGACCCGCACCGGGTGCTGCCGTCAACCCGGCCGGTCATACCTTCAGGGCCGCGACGTCGATGTCCTCGAGGCCCTCGGGCGGAGGGATCCCGTGCTCGTGCAGCGCCTTGAGCAGCACCAGGACGTAGCGGACCCCGGTGAGGTTGACCCCGTGCTGGCGGGTCAGGCTCTGAATGGTCTGGAGCTTGTAGATGTCGCGCTGGGAGAAGCGGCGGCGGTTCGTCGAGGTCCGCTGCGGCACCACCAGCCCCATGTTCTCGTACATCATGAGGGTGCGCGGATGGGTCTCCAGGATCTCGGCCGCGACGCTGATGGTGTAGATCGGCTTGTCCAGGCCGGGTGAGCCGGGCAGCGCCCCGCCGCTGGGATCGCCCCTGCCTACTCCTTCAGCCACTCGTTGATCCCCTCCGAGATCGCCAGAGGTGACGTCTGCGCCTTGACCAGGAACTCCAGCGCACCCAGCTTGAGGCCGCGATCCACCAGGTCCCTCTCGCCGAAGTTGCTCAGGATGATCACCGGGGTCTCGGCCGTGGGCCCGTGCCGTCGCAGCTCCTGGAGCACCTCGAAACCGTCCTTCTTGGGCAGGCGAACGTCGAGGAAGACGATGTCGGGCAGGAGCTCCTTGGCCCGCTCCAGGCCTTCGACGCCATCGAGCGCCACGTGGACGCGGTAACCGTCCAGCTCCAGCTTGGTCCGGTACATCTCCAGGGTGTCCCGGTCGTCCTCGATCAGGAGGACGTCGATCAACGCGTCCTCGTCCGCGTCCGCCATCGGCTCCGTCTGTCCTCCCTTGCCCGAGCCTCCGGCGATCCGGAAGCCTCCCGGAGTATAGCCGGGGGACACCCCCAGTTCCGAATGGCCAGGCGGGTTGCGCCGTCCCCCCTCGGATGGCGGCGGGGACTGCGCGGAGGCGTCTCCGCCCGGCCTCGGAGCCTGCGCGGTCGATCCGAACGGGCCGACCGATCCGGGTCAGATGCGCACGTGGGCGATGTCGACGTCCGCCAGGAACTCCGGCCGCGGGATCCGGTGGGCGTCCAGGGTCTGGAGCAGCCGGATCACGTAGCGAGCCGCGTTGAGGTTGAGCCCGTGGGTCTTGGTCAACCGCTGGACGGCCTGGAGGGTGAGCAGGTCGCGCTGGCTGTAGCGACGCCGGTTGGTGGGGGTGCGGTGCGGGACCACCATGCCCAGGTGCTCGTACATGATCAGGGTCCGGGGGTGGACCGCGAGGATCTCCGCCGCGACGCTGATGGTGTAGATGGGCTTGTCGAGGCCGAGCCTCGCCGGCTCGGAGCTTGCGGCCTGTGTCACTGCGGCCACCGTGGTCACCTCCACGCCAGGGGCGCCTGGCGGTCGCGGCCCGAGGGCCCGGCGCCCCGCGCCTCGCGCCCATCGAATGGTAGTCGCTGCCCCCCGGGAGGAGGGCATCCGCGGTCGGGGGCTCGCCCGCGGACCGGCCGAGGGACCGGGCGCCGCATCGAGTGGGGCCCGGCTCGGTGAGAGCCCCCACCGGCGTGCCACCATTAGCGCCCGTGCTCTCCTCCCCTCCGCTGGCCCAGCCGCGGTCCGGCCTCCGGCCCCACCGAGCCGGCGTAACCCTCGTGCCCCCACTCCCGTTGACCCTCGGTGATGGCTGACACCCCCCGACCCTCCGCGCCCAGCGGGCTCGACGACCTCGCGGTTCGGGAGCGCTGGCTCAGGCAGCGGCGGGCTCGCGACTTCGCGGCGCGGCGCTCCGGGCTGATCGCCCTCTGGGTGGCGATCGCCGCCGTGGTCTGCTGGCTCTTCGTCGCCGGCTTCGCGGGTCTCGGCCACTAGCCTGGGCATTCGCGAGGGCTGCCGGCATCTGAGCGTCTGAGCCCGAGTGGCCAGGAGAGTCCCGCTTCGGGCTGGTTGGGCGCGAGGGGATGCCTGGCTCAGCCGAGCTGAGGACTGAGATCTCCCCGGCCGGGGGCTGGCGATGCGACGCGCTCCGCCACCCAGGATCCGTCCCGGCTCCATCCTCCACCGGACCCCGGCGGAGGCGATACGATCACTGTCGGCACGCCGCAGGAGGGCGGTCTCCGACATGGTGCGCGGTCCCAGGTTGCGTTCGCTGACGATCGCGACCGGGATTCTGGTGGTCGCGGCAGCGGTTGCATCAGCCATGGTCCTCAGCGGGTCATCGACCTCCCGCCGGGTCCCGTCCGTCTCCAGCCCTTCCTCCACCAGGCCGACCCCCCCGGTTCCGAGGTTCTCCAGGACGGAGGCAGAGGCCGCGGCGAGAAAGTGGGCGTCGGGCGTCGTCACGCGCGAGGCAAGCAAGCTCAGTACGAATGAGATCATCTCGGATTTCCTCAACGCCTGGGAAAGTGGCCAGTCCACAGTCGATCTCCCGGGCAGGCTCAATCCGCTCATAGGTCCCCCCGCCAACCGGGAGGAGTGGGTCGTGGCCCTCTCCGGAAGCATCTCGCGCCGCGTCGCGTGGGAGCCCGAGTCCCTACCGCCGGGGAGTGTCCCCTGGGCTGTGATCACCTTCGACGCCACGACGGGAGACGTGACCAGCGGGTACGCGGCGTCGCCGTCATCCGACGTGACGTGGCCCCCCGGCTGGGACCAGATCTCCGACATGGCGGGGTAGCGCCTGGTCGGGGCCTCCCCTCTCAGCAGTCTCTTAGCCGATCAGCTCGCGCAGGTCCTGGAGCTGATTCCCGATCCAGCGGGAGACGTCGTTGCTCCGGATCACCTCCTGCATCTTCTCCGCTCGGGCCGTCTTCTGGGGCTCGTCCATGACCAGGCCGAGCAGGAGCGCCTCGGCTGTCTCGTCCACGTCGAAGGGGTTGACGGTGAGGGCGAAGTCACCGATCTCCTCATGGGCGCCGGCGTTCTCGCTGAGGACCAGCACCCCGTGGCGCGTGTTGCAGAGGGGCCCCTCCTTGGCCACCAGGTTCATGCCGTCGTAGATCGGGTTGACGAGGAGCACGTCGAAGCACTTGTAGGCGGCGATCGCCTTGTACATGTTGTCCTCGACCTCGACCCGGATCGGCGTCCACCCGCCGCTCGAGAACCGCCGGTTGATCCGCGCCGCCACCGAGAGCACGCTGCCCAGGTAGGAGCGGTAGTCGCCGATGTCCTGGCGGCTGGGCTGCAGGAAGGCCCAGAACTGGACCCGGCGGTGGAGATCGGTGTTGGTCTCCAGCATCCTCTCGTAGGCGAGGAAGCCGCGCACGATGTTCTTGCTGAGGTCGGTGCGGTCCACGCGCAGGATCAGCCTCTCCGGCCGCCACGAGGCGATCCGGCGCTCCTCGTCCAGCACCCTGGGGTCCTGCGCCTGCTCGGCGAAGCCGGGGATGTCGACGCTGATCGGATAGTGGCGCACCCACACCGCCCTCCCCTGGTAGTACACGGTGCGCTCCCGGAAGTCGACGCCCAGACCGAGATTCTCCTCACAGGTGAGCAGGAAGTTGCGCACGTCACGGCTGGTCTGGAACCCGACGATGTCGTTGCCCAGCAGCCCGTGGACGATCTCATCCCGGATCGGCTTGGGCAGGATCTTCCAGTACTGGGGCGTGGGCCATGGGATGTGGACGAAGTGCTGTAGCTTCACCTCGGGCACCAGCTCGCGCACCATCCGCGCGACCAGGTACAGCTGGTAGTCCTGAATCAGCACCAGCGGTGGCCGGTCGCCCGCCGCCGCCTCGCGGGCCACGCGCTCGGCGAACATCCGGTTGACGGCGACGTACCCCTCGCGCCAGGCGTGACGGGTGGAGGCCCCCACCAGGGGCTCCCGGGCGAGATCCCAGAGGTAGTGCTGGATGAACCAGAGCAGCGGGTTGCTGATGACGTTGTAGTAGAGGTCGTACGCTTCCGGCGCGGGCTGGATGAAGGCGACCCGGTACTCGGCCCCGTCGGCGGTCCGGAGCTGGGCGGGATCGCCGCGTGCGGCGAGGTTCAGGTCCTGCTCGTCGCGAGCCGCCGCCACCCAGAGCGCCCCGGTCTCGGTTGCCAGGGACGAGAGCGCGGTGACCAGGCCGCCCGCACCCTTGACCAGCCTCTCGGGGCGTCCCAGCAGCGGGTCCGCCGGCTCCAGCGCCAGCGGAGCCCGGTTGGCGACGATGATCGGCCGCACGTGGCGGAGCAGGCGGCGCGTGTAGGGCTGGAGCGCTGGCAGTGTCGGCCTCCTCTGCGGCGGAGGGCGATCGGTCCCGGCGCCCCGGACACCCCGGAGCCGCCGCCGACCGACGCCGATGCGACGCTATCAGTCTGGGACACCCGTGCGGGGACCGGGCCCCGGTAGCCGCCTCCGTCGGCGCCGGAGGTCCCGAGCCCGACCCGTCCCGCCATGTCGCCGCCGCCCGCTGAACACCATGCCGGCCAGCTAGACTCGGCCCATGGTGCGTCCTGCGGGTCGGCGGTGGGCTCCCGGTGGACGTGACGCCCGCGGAGTGGCGCTCGCCGCCCCGCCTCCGGAGGTCTGAGCGGCCGCCGTGTCCTTCTTCGGACGCCTCTTCGGGTCCAGTCCGGCTCCCGCGCCGGCGAACACGGTGATCATCGCCGACGATCTGGTCGATCGCCTCACCGCCGCGGGGGTGCCGCTCCCGGCCGCGGTGGACGCCGCCCTGCGCCGTCACCTGGAGGCGGAGCGGCGCGCCGCCGAGGCCGAGATGCGGGGAGAGAAGATCCCCTTCTGGCTGCGCCGGGAAGGGGGAGGATCGGGCGAGATGGAGGACGCCCTCCGTGACCGGATCGCGCAGCGGCGGGGCGCCGAGGAAGACCGCTGACCGGCGGGGCGGGCGCCCCCGACCGGATCCCCATGCCTGACCCCGGGGGCTCCGGGCCCCTCACCGAGCCCGGCGGACCGCTGCGCAGGCTGCTTCTCGCCCTGGTCGGACTGCTGGTCCTGCTCGTCTACGGGACCGTCGGGTACATGGTGATCGAGCGTTACAGCTTCCTGGACGCGCTCTTCATGACGGTGATCACGGTGAGCACCGTGGGCTTCCAGGAGGTGCATCACCTGGACGCGGCCGGCCAGGCCTTCACCATCTCGGTGATCGTCCTCGGGGTCATCGGTTTCCTCTACGCCTTCGGGATGCTCGTGGAGCTATTGTCGAGTGGCGATTTGCAGCGCCACCGGAGGGTTCGTCAGGTGCAGCGCCGGCTGGACGCACTGCGGGACCACGTGATCGTCTGCGGATACGGCCGCACCGGGCGGCAGGCGGGCATCGAGCTCACCCAGTCCCAGCAGCAGTTCGTGGTCATCGAGTGGAACGCGGACGGGCTCGCCAACGTGGAGCAGGACCGGGTCCTCCTCGTCCAGGGTGACGCCTCCGACGACGAGGTCCTGGGGCGCGCGGGGATCAGCCGCGCCCGGGCTCTGATCAGCGCCGTCGACTCCGACGAGCGCAACGTCTACATCGTGCTCACCGCGCGCTCGCTCCGGCCCGACATCTACATCGTCGCCCGGTCCTCCCACCCCGACTCGGCCGAGAAGCTGCGCCGCGCCGGGGCCGACCGGGTGGTCAGCCCGTACACCCTGAGCGGACGGCGGATGGCGGCGCTGGCGATGCAGCCGGCGGTGGTGGACACCTTCGACCTGCTGGTCGGAGGCGCCGACAGCTCGATGCGGGTTGAGGAGCTCGTGGTGGGCGCCGATGCGGGGCGCGCGCGCACCGCCGGCGACCTGCGCCGCTCCGGGGCGGTCCTGCTCGCGCTGCGGTCCGGCGACGGCGCGCTCCGGGTAGGTCCCGGCGACGAGGACGTGCTCCGCCAGGACGACATCGTGGTCGCGATGGGCACTCGCGACCAGCTCACCGCGCTGGCCGCGGCGCTGGCGCCGGCCGGCCGCTGACAGCGGGCGAGCGGCCACTGCGCGCCGGCAGCGCTGGCGCCGGTGGGCCACACGGCGCCCGGCCGTGGCTCGCGGCGACGCCGGGAACTGCCAGGCGCTCCAGCGCGTCATCGGAGAGACCGCCCTCCACGGAGAATCTCCCATGGCCGACACCCCCGACCACCCCGCGCCGATCTCGCGTTCCCTGGTCACGCGGCTCATCTATCTCATCGGCGTCGCCGCCCTGGTCATCGCCATCGTCCTCACCCGCTCGCCCGGTGCGGCGGCGTCGCCCGCGGCCGTCCCTCTCCAGACCACCTCCGCCAGTGCCCCGGCGAGCCCCCCGGAGATCACCGTCACCGGGGTCGGCGCCGTGTACGGCACCCCCGACACCCTGGACGTCCAGATGGACGTCTCCACCCAGGCGGCCCACGCCAGCGCCGCCCTCAGCCAGAACGAGAGCCAGACCAACGCTCTGATCCAGACCCTGACCGGCAGCGGTGTCAGCACGAGCGACATCCAGACGGCGAGCCTCTCCATCTACCCGACGTACGGGAGCGACGGCAGCGCGATAACCGGCTACCAGGTGGACGAGACGGTCGCCGTGACGCTTCACGACCTCAGCACGGCCGGCAGCGTTCTCGATGCCGCGGCGCGGGCGGTCGGCGACGACATCCGCATCGGGTCGATGTCGCTCTCCATCAGTGACACCAGCTCGCTCATGGCCCAGGCGCGTGCCCAGGCGATGACCGATGCAAAGACGAGGGCGGGGCAGCTGGCCACCGGCGCCGGCGCCACCCTGGGGGCGGTCATCTCGGTCACCGACGACACCCAGACATCCACCACGTCGCCCGTCTCCTATGCCGGCCTGCCCGCCGCCAGCACGTCCGTGCCCGTGCAGGCGGGGTCGGAGCAGCTGAGTGTCAGTGTCACCGTCGTCTACCAGCTGGCTGGCTGAGACCTGCCGCACCCTGAGTCGGTGCCGTTCCGCGGCGGGCTGAGCCGAGGCGCGACGAGCGGTCCACCTCGGCCGAGCCGCCTGCCACCCGGATCAGCCCCTGGTCAGCGACTCCATCTCGGCCAGCGCCGCCGCCCGCTCCGGGTCGGCGAAGTACTTCCGGGCCGGCTCGAGGCGCTCGATCAGCCGGTCGGCGAGCGCCGCCTTGGCGTCCATGGGGTGGAGCGCGCCCGCCGTGTACGCCTCGCGCACCTCCTGGATCGACGAGAAGGTGACCGGGCCGCCGTTCTCGGGCCTCCGGTCGACCCGGAGCTCGGTGTCCCCCAGGCCGAAGCAGAGCTGCTCGATCCAGTCGATCACCGGGTTCAGCTCCACCTCTGCCGGCGGGCAGAAGGCGCCGCGGAGCTTGGCCCTGATCTCGTCCGGGGAGTCGTGGACGAACACCGCGGAGCGCGGCTTGGACTTGCTCATCTTCATCGCCGCCAGCACCTCGGCCCGCTGCTCCGGCGGCACCGGCCAGCGGTCCGGCTTGAGCAGGCCGGGGAGTATCGGGTGGTGCGCCGCCAGCGGCTTGATGGCGGCTCCGGCGGCGTCGCGGAGAGTATTGATCCTGATCTTGGTCGCCACGTCGCGGGCGACCACGTGGGCCTTGCGCTGGTCCATCCCGGCCTGGGCGATGTGCACCCCGAGGGCGAAGATGTCGGCCGCCTGCATGGCGGGGTAGATCAGCTTGGCGAAGTCGTGCTGCTCCCCCTCCCTGCGGCCCAGGATGGTGACGCTGCGCTGCATCCTGGCCACCGAGGTGTGCTTGGCGACCTCGATCACCGTGGCCCAGTAGTCGCGGGCGGGGTCGGCATAGACGTCCGAGGCGAGGGTGAGGCGGAGCGCGTCCGGGTCGCCGCCCACGCAGAGCAGCGAGGCCTTCATCGCCTCCCCGTAGTACGAGAAGGCGAGCCGCCGGATGCGGTCCCGGTCGCCGCCCAGCTTGTCGTTGATCCAGGTGTGCCAGTCGGCCAGCAGGACGGTGCAGTCGACGCCCGCCTCCAGGAAGTCGCGGACCTTGGCCATCGCCACGATTCCACCACCGAGGTGGACCCGGCCCGAGATCTCGTAGCCGATGTAGTGGCGGAGCCGCTGCCCGCCTTCGAGCAGGGCGATCAGCTCGTCCCGGGTGAGCAGCTCGGCCAGGTTGCGCTCGACCAGCTCCGCCCGGCGGGCTGTGTCAGGGGCGGGCGAGGGGGTGGTGAGGGGGGTCATGGGAGGCCGGGGTCGGATGAGATGCCGCGGGGAGGCCCGAGGCCGCGATCGCAGCATCCCGGGGGGATGGTCCCAGGGGCTGGACTCGAACCAGCGATACACGGTTTTACAGACCGTTGCCTTGACCAGCTTGGCTACCCTGGGATC
>Ga0209415_10018196_pt1 | contig 11107 bp, 10 predicted proteins | sample PeaSoiSIISIP2007_FD_187696 | JGI IMG/M metagenome (GOLD analysis project Ga0209415, IMG submission 187696) | Peat soil microbial communities from Weissenstadt, Germany - SII-SIP-2007 (SPAdes) (version 2) | ecosystem: Environmental > Terrestrial > Soil > Wetlands > Peat | place: Germany...
TCGAGGCGCACTACCGGGACATGTGCGACACCGAGTTCACGATCGAGCAGGGCAAGCTCTGGATGCTGCAGACCCGGGTCGGCAAGAGAACGGGCCGCGCGGCGCTCCGCATGGCGGTCGACATGGTCGACGATCACGGCATCAGCCTGACGCACGCCGAGGCCTTGCGGCGGATCACAGCGGATCACATCGATGGGGTGCTGCATCCACAATTCGCCGATAGCTCGGCAGCAGTCCTGACCAAGGGCCTCGGCGCCTCACCTGGTGCCGCCGTCGGCAGTGTGTGCTTCACCGCCGACGATGCGGCCGCCGCCGCAGCGAGCGGTGAACACGTGATCCTCGTGCGCAACGAGACGTCACCTGAGGACGTGCACGGCATGCTTGCTGCCGAGGGCATCTTGACCGCAAGGGGCGGCCTCGTCAGTCACGCGGCGGTCGTCGCCCGAGGCTGGGGCAAGCCGGCAGTGGTCGGAGCCGAGGCGGTCCGGATCAGCGCGGCAGAGAAGCTCTTCCGGGTCGGCGACACCGTCGTCAGGGAGGGCGAGGTGATCTCGATCGACGGCTCGGAGGGCACCGTCGTCGTCGGCGCCGTCCCGCTCACCGCGCCGGAGCCGCCTCCGGAGCTCAGGACGTTGCTGGGCTGGGCTGACGAGGTCCGCACTGGTCGGCTCGGAGTCCGCGCGAACGCCGACACCGGCGACGACGCCGCAAATGCTCGTCAGCTCGGGGCGGAGGGGATCGGCTTGTGCAGGACCGAGCACATGTTCCTCGGTGAGGATCGACTGCCGATCGTCCGGCGCATGATCCTCGCGTCGACCGACGACCAGGAAACGGCAGCGCTCGAAGAGTTGCGAGTGGCGCAGCGGGCCGACTTCCTCGGAATCCTCGAGGCCATGGACGGCTTACCCGTCGTCGTCCGGCTGCTCGACCCGCCGCTGCACGAGTTTCTTCCCGACATCGAGTCGCTTGTCGTGAAACAGGCGCGCGAGGGGCTGACGGATGTCGAGACGGCTCTCCTCGAGGCGGCCAGATCCTGGCGCGAGGCCAACCCGATGCTTGGGGTACGCGGCGTGCGCCTCGGGGTTCTGAAACCGGGTCTCTACGCGATGCAGGTACGCGCCCTCATGGAGGCCGCGTACGAACGGGTCAGAGCGGGCGGCCAGCCGGTCGTCGAGATCATGATTCCCCTCACCGTCTCGCGCGAGGAGATGGCGCTCGCCCGGTCCTGGGTGGTCGAGGCGCTGAGCGCAGTCGCAGCTGCCGAGGGCAAGGGCGGAGACGTCCACGTCGCCGGCCGCATCGAGGTCGCCATCGGCACAATGATCGAGACGCCGCGGGCCGCACTGCTCGCTAACCAGATCGCGGAGGAAGCGGACTTCTTCTCGTTCGGGACAAATGACCTCACCCAGATGACCTTCGGATTCAGCCGTGACGACGTCGAGGGACGGATGATGGCCGCGTACCTCGAAAAGGGCCTGCTCCAGGCGAACCCGTTCGAGATCGTCGACACTGCCGGCGTAGGCGAGCTGGTGCGGATCGCCGTCAAGCGCGGGCGGGCCACTCGCCCCGGCCTCAAGATCGGCGTCTGCGGCGAGCACGGCGGCGACCCGGCCTCGATCGACTTCTTCACAAGATCGGGTCTCGACTATGTCAGCTGCTCGCCTTACCGGGTTCCGATCGCACGACTGGCAGCGGCCCACTCAGTGCTCACGATCGACGAGGAGCAGCAGACCGGCGCCGGCGCGTAGCCTGAAGTCCGTTTCGGGAGAGGCCCCATATGAGCCCAACCGCGGCTCGGCACACACAGCCGCGGTACCGTCCAGACGATGGCGATTCCAAGAGAGGACGTAGCGCAGGTCCGCGGCGCGACGGACATCCTCGCCCTCATCGGGGAGTACACGCCGCTGAAGCGGGTCGGGCGACGCTACGTTGGCCTGTGCCCGTTTCACGCCGAGAAGTCGGCGTCCTTCTCGGTCAACGCCGAGGAGGGGCTCTACTACTGCTTCGGCTGCCTGGCTTCCGGCGACGCCATCACGTTCCTGGAGAGAGTCGAAGGCTGCGACTTCGTGGAAGCCGTGGAGCGGCTGGCGGCCCGAGCAGGGATCACGATCCGCCACGACGCCGGCGGCAAGGACCAGTTCGACCGGGAAGGCCGCCAGGCGCTGCTCGGCGTCATGGAGCGGGCGGTCGCGTACTACCACGAGCAACTTCTGAGCCACGCCGATGCGAATCGCGCACGCCAGTACCTTCGGTCTCGGGGTTACGGGGGTGAGACGGTGCGCCAGTTCAGCCTGGGCTGGGCGCCCGACGCGGGCGGGGCGCTTGTCCGTGCTGTCCGGGCGCCCGCGGACCTGCTCGTGAAGGCCGGGCTTGCCCATCAGGGCCAGGGCGGGCTCCGGGACGCGTTCCGGGGTCGGGTCATCTTCCCGATCTTCGACCCGGCGGGGAAGGCGATCGGACTCGGTGGGCGAATCCTCCCCGGCGCAGGCGAGGGCGCCGGCCCGAAATACCGCAACTCGCCCGAGACGCCGATCTACTCGAAACGGCGCACCCTCTACGGTCTCAACTGGGCGAAACAGGCCGTCGTGCAAACGGGCGAAGTGATCATCTGCGAGGGTTACACCGACGTCATCGGCTTCTTCAGCGCCGGCCTGCCGCGCGCCGTCGCCACGTGCGGGACGGCGCTCACCGAGGAGCACTTCCGGCTCCTCGGGCGATTCGCGAAGCGTGTGGTCCTGGCTTTCGACGCAGACGCCGCGGGCCAGTCAGCCGCCGCCCGCTTCTATGAGTGGGAGAAACGTCACGAGGTGGAAGTCGCCGTTGCCGCCCTCCCCCAAGGCAGTGATCCGGCCGACCTCGCCATGCGCGACCCGCAGGTGTTGACGGATGCGGTGTCGCAGGCCAGGACGTTTCTCTCTTTCAGGGTGGAGCGGGCCTTGGCCAGCACCGAGCTCCAGACCCCCGAGGGCCGGGCCTATGCCGCGGAGGCTGCCCTTGCGATGGTCGCTGAGCACCCCAATGAGCTAGTGCGCGACCAGTACCTGGTCACGGTGTCCGACCGGACGAGGCTCGACGTCGAGCGCTTGCGGCCACGTCTCGACGCCCTCGTCCGGGAGCACGTGGAGTCGAGCCGCAAGGCCCCGGGCGAGGCCAGCGGCGCACCGCGCGGGCGAGCTCAGCAAGTCGACCAGGAACCGCCCTGGGAGCCGGACCACGAGGGCAGATGGGAAGAGACTCCGGAGCGGGAGCCGGCCCAATCCGGCACGCCCGGCTCCAACGGTCGCGGGCGATCGGGGCCTGCCCCACCGGGCGAGCGAGCCGGCCGGGAGGCCCTCGTGCTCGCGGTTCACGAGCCGGGTCTCATGTCCGGGAGGATCAACGAGGCCCTGTTCGCCGACCGCGTGCAGCGCGCCGCGTTCTTGGCGCTTACGAGTGCGGCGAGCCTGCACGAGGCGATCGAGGGTGCAGAAGACGAGGCGGCGGACCTGCTCCGGCGCCTCGCGGTCACCGAACCCGACGCAGACCCGGATCAGAGCGTGACCGCCCTGGCCAGGGCCGCCGCCCAGGTTTCACTCGTCGATATGGAAAGGGACGCTCGTCAGGCTGAGGCCGAGGGCGACGCGACTCGGCTCGCTGCGGCCGGCGCTGCCATTACCTGGTTGAAATCCGAGCTCGAGATCATGCAGGAGCCAGGGACAGCCGATCGGACGTCACCAGCTGTGACCGAAGCAGCGAATCGCTTGGTAGCGTGGCTACTGCAACGCTATCTGGAGGCGAGATGAGCGGCAGGACCGAGCAGACGCCCAAGTCCAACGCCACACGTTCCACGGCCGACAAGGTGGCGACCAACGGCGTCGGCGAAGTGGCCAAGCGGGCGGCTGCCAAGGCTGCCAAGGCTCCCAGGGCTCCCAGGGTCACTAGAGCCCATGCGAATCCGGCACTGGATCCGGGCAGCCTCTCGTTCGAGCTCCCCACAGGAGCGCCTGACACTCCTGGACCGGGTGAGCTCTTCCCCGGTGGCAACGGTGAGACCGGATCGACGGACGGCCGTGTGGCCCACAAGGGCGTCATTGAGCGTAAGCCACGCCCACGTCTCGCCGCGGTGTCAACGTCGCTGTCGAGTGCCACGAGCGGGGATGCTCAGGGAACCGACCCCGTTCGGGCGTATCTCAAAGAGATCGGGCGTGTCTCCCTCCTCTCGCCCGAGCTCGAGGTCCTGTGCGCCCAGAAGATCGAGGCGGGCCAGGAGGCCTCGGCGGCCCTCGACGCCTGGAGGGCAGAGGGCACCTTGGACAAAGTTCCTTTCGAGGAGCGCCGTTTAGCCGAACGCGCCGCCCATGACGGCTTGGAGGCCAAGGACCTCCTCATCGAGGCGAACCTGCGACTCGTTGTGTCCATCGCGAAGCGATATCGCAACCGCGGGATGGCGTTTCTGGACCTGATCCAGGAAGGCAACCTCGGGCTGATGCGCGCGGTCGAGAAGTTCGACTACCGCCGCGGTTTCAAGTTCTCCACGTACGCCACCTGGTGGATCCGCCAAGCCATCACTCGGGCCGTCGCCGACCAGGCCCGCACGATCCGGATCCCCGTTCACATGGTCGAGACGATCAACAAGGTCGTGCGCACGCAACGGCAATTGTCCCAGGAGCTCGGCCGTGAGCCTACGGTCGAGGAGATCGCCGCTCGCACGCAGTTCCCGGTCGAGAGGGTCCGCGAGCTCCAACGGATCAGCCAGGACACGATCTCCCTCGAGCAGCCCATCGGTGAGGAAGAGGACTTCAGCCTCTCGGACCTGATCGAGGACCACACTGCCGAAGTTCCGGTCGATGCAGCCACGCGGATGCTGCTCAACGAAGCAGTGAAACGAGCTCTTTCAGAGTTGACCGAGCGGGAGCAAGAGGTCGTGAGGCTTCGTTTCGGCTTGGACGACGGCCGGATCCGCACTCTCGAGGAGGTCGGGCAGATCTTCGGAGTCACCCGGGAGCGCATCCGTCAGATCGAGATGAAGACGCTCGCGAAGCTGCGGCACCCGATGGTGTCGCGTCCGCTTCGCGACTACGTGGAAGGCGACTGAAGCCGAGAGAGAGTGCCGAGCGTCGCTGCCCGGCAGCCGCTCAGGCCCTCTTGGCCGCCTCTTCACGTTGAGCTGCGAGAGCACCTTCGAACAGGGCGATGACGCGTTCGCGCGCGAGGTCACCGGCCGGCCCGCGCAGCAGGTCACTCGCTCGCTCCCGTGCCAGGTCGCCCAGTGCCCGGACCTTCTCGGCCTTCAGGTCAGCCCCGAGCATGCCGGGGCCGCTCCGCCGTGGCCAGTCGGTCGTGGGTGCAGCCACCCACGTGCGCCCAGCCAGTGGTGCTCGGAGCTGGCGCGCCTTCTGCGTCAGGTAGAAGCCCGCTGCACACCCCACGACGAACCCGGTCTTGAACCGCATGCACCCTTCTTACCTCGGCACACGCTGCCTTCGCCAGCGCGACCCTGCCTGCGAGGGCAGTTCGCCGATCGGCAAGGTGTCGAGGACACACCGTCCAACGCCTGTCCAGGACAGACCCTCAGCCCCGATAGGCTTCCCGCTGATTTCCGGGGTAGCTCAATCGGCAGAGCACGCGACTGTTAATCGTGTGGTTGAGAGTTCGAGTCTCTCCCCCGGAGCCGCGAGCTCCCTCGTCTGCCATTTCGAAATCGCGGGCAGACACCTCGTGGTCCACCGGCAGGTCCTCCTCGCCCACGATAGACCAGCGGTACGGTCTTGTTCCGTCTGCTGCCTTCACGACCGTCGAGTAGTCGTCACCTTGCAAAGCGTCGGGGAGCGAAGTCGTGGTGATGTAGCGGTTCGGAATCCAATTCGGGTTCTCCAAGCTTCGGTGTGTTCCCACTTTTCGCCTGCGACCCGTCCCTCGCCCAACCCTTGGCGCCGTAGCCGCCCGAACCAGGGTGGCCGGCGGGCGCCGCATGCTGAGACTTTGCAACGCCGTCGATCCATGCGACGTCGTCCCAGAGTGTTGCGCCCGTTTTCGTCGAGTAGATGGCGCCTCCGCTCGCCGTCCCGCTATCCCCGCCATCTGTGGCTTTGCCACCGACCGCTCCGTCGGCGGACGTCCTATAGGTGCCTTTGCCGTGGAAGTCATCGTGGACGGGACCATCTCCACGCAGTACATGAGCACGGTCAATGATCCGGCGAACGAGTACACCTTCGGGTGAAGCTTGCCGCCGCCGCAGGCGGGTCGCTGTTGACGGCGAGCTCATGGTCATCGACGAATGGGAAGCTGCGGAACAGTTCCAGAGCTTCTTCGAGGCGAACCCCCCAGATCGAAGAATCCATGACCGCGATCGGAATGACAGGCCTTCCCGCGGTGGTCCTGACCCGCAACGTCCCCCTACGGAACCGGGGGACGCTCGCTGGTTATCTCGACGTTTCGATCTCGCCCTCAACCGCTGCTACGAGCGCTCCGGAGCGAACGAGTGCGATCGTGTCGTCGACCATCGGTGAGCGTCCGGTCATGGACGAGAATCGGCACCACCCAGCTCGGGGCCTGCAAGTGCCTGCTCCACCCTGACCCCGAGAAACGGCTTCTGATGATCCGAGATGAACTTCAGGATTAGCAGGTGCTTTCGGCCGTCTAGGAGCATCAACTCGAGGAGCAGCGGCCACAGTGTCGTCTCGCGCACCTCGCGCATTTCGCGCTTCAGCCGGTGCAATTCGCGAACGTCCCCCCTTTCGATCGCCCGGAATCGCTTTGTCGCCAACGCGAGCCCCGGCTCGTGCATGCCGCGGTCGAGCGACGGCACCGAGCCCTCGATCTGTTCCATCTCCTCGCGAGAGCGGACCGCTCGCGCGATCCTTTCCAGCGTCTCGTGATGGCGCTCCTCGTCCTCGAGGATCAGGCCGAGGAGCATCTTCGTGCTCGCCGACGTCGAGCGCTCCAAGAGCTCCCGGTAGTCGGCCTGCACGGCAGCCTCGCTCTGGATGTGCTCTTGGAGCAGATTGAAGATCCGCTGCTCCCACTCGGACGCTCCAACCATCGGGTTCTCGGTCATGACGGCTCATCTCCGTTCGCCACCTCGCCTTGACCAGTCGGCATAACGATCGTCACTGGCATTGTGCGGTTCGCCCTCGCTCCGACTCGACGCCCAGTTCTCAGAGTGAAAACTCAAGTCTTACATGACAGTGGCGTGCCAGACCCCGAGTTGCCCAGGTCTCGCCGTCAGCGACGCGGTTCGCCAAGCCAGCGGACCGATTCGCATGTAATCGGCAAGCCGCGAGCGCCCCGCCGGGATGGCGCTCGATCGGCCTGTGTCGCTTCGTCTCGGCGGTGAGCTGCAGGAGGCTGCTCGCCACCAACTAGCACGGATTCGCCCTACCTCGTCGTCGGCAGAAGGCGTTTCATGTCGCCGGTCCCATCACCTGTGCCAAGAAGGCAGCCGCCGAGATCACCCGGGACTGATCGTGCTCACCCACGCTTCGAGAGGACCGCCAAGTGTGTTCCTGCCAGCCGAGCCTTTCCGCGACGGTGAACGTTCCCGCCACCACTGGCCAGCTGTATCCCGGACGTGACCGCACGACGGTCTCGACATATGGACGCAACGCAGTCCGAGTCAAGCCCGCTCTCGATGATGGAACGTGGGACCTGCGCATCTGGTTGGCGCTTGTCACTTTCACTCTTGTCGAGGCCTCGAGCATCCCCCCACTGCTGTAGGGGACCGCGTTACTCTGGCTCCGATTGAGCCTCGCGGCGACAGTCGGTGTAGAGGGGGCCGGTTGCAGGCCGGCCCCCTCGTCGCGAGTCGGTCGATCTCCTAGCGTGCGACTCATGGCCCCGCAAAGCCCGCTGCTCGCAGGCTCCAATGACCCTCGCTGATGCTTGCGGGCCCGCAATGGGAGGCTCGGACCCTGGGCATAATGCTCGTATACGGATCCACCCCAAGCTGTGGCGGGTCGTGCAGCCATAAATCGAGACGCGGCACAGACATCATTTCATAATCTTCCGGCTTATCTTGGCCGTTGACAGGCGCCGACCGGGGACTCGTCCCTGCGGATGAGCCAGTAAATCGTCTCGCCGCAACAACCTAGGCGGGCCGCTGTTTGAGCGACCTTGATGAGGTCTGGCTCAGGGGAACTGAGGGATTGCGCGGCGCGAATACGTCGCGTGTTGGAACGGGTTCGGGCGCAGCTTCCTCTCTTGAGGTGCCGGTAATGCTCGGATTGGCACTCAGAGGAGTCGCATATTGGCGGTCTTTCGGTGCACAGTAGCGCCTGGCCCGCGTTCGGTCAGATGTCCAATATTGCCAACACCCGGCAACTTTGCAGGGCTTTACTGCGGCGCTGGGCGACTGCCCACCAGCAGCACCCCTACAGGATACCCGGAGCCTCCACACTCCCTTGGACTGCTCGGACTTCGACCCGAAGTTCCTGCGTTTCCTGGTTGCACCTTTTAACCTCCCTGAACTGGACTTACGCGTACAATGGTGCTGGCAAATACAGGGGTAACTAGGGAGAGGGGTCATAGCTCCTAGGTGAATCCCAGCAAGGGCCCGTAGCTCAGTGGTCAGAGCAGGGGACTCATAATCCCTTGGTCGCAGGTTCGATCCCTGCCGGGCCCACCACATAAGTCCTGATCAACAGGTATCAGCTTGGTTGTTACCTGCTCCAGCTCTAGTCGTACCCAACATTTCACCCAACAGTTTCAGGGAGGGCCTGGGATGGCGAGAAGCCTGCAGCAGGTCGGTGAGAACGTCTGGGAGATCCGAGTCTTTGTCGGACGCGACGCCAACGGGCGCGTGCGCCACCGCCATGCGCGGGTCAAGGGAACCAAGCGCGTCGCCAACCGAGCTCTCGAAAACCTCGTCGCGGAGGTTCGCACCGCCCCAGAGCCGGTTGTCGTGGAGAGGACACTGTGGGGCGCGGAAACGACGCTCAATGATGCGTTCGAGGCGTGGAAGAAGAACGGGTGGCAGGATCTGTCGCCGTCCACGATCCGTCGATACGAGAGCATCTGGACGGTCCATGTCGCGGGTTCGATCGGCAGGACTCGGATCTCCAAGCTCGGCAGCTACGAGCTTGAGACCTACTTCCGGCCGCCTCAAGTCGGCCGGTCTCGCGGAGGCGACCGTTCGCCAGACGAGAGCGATCCTCAACCGCACCTGCCGACTGGCGCGTCGGTGGAGCGGAGGCGTTCTCCCAAACCCCGTCGCGGACACCGAGTTGCCGAACTGGAACCTCGACGAACGACGCGGGGTTCGGGCTCCTGAGCAATCCGAGGTGCTCAGGATTCTTGCGGCAGCGAAGGACGAGGACGTTCGAGTCGCCACGTTCATCCGGGTGGTAACCGCGACGGGCATGCGCCGGGGCGAAGCCTGCGCGCTGAGATGGTCCGACATTGACTTCGAGCATGCCACCGCGGTGGTCGACGAGTCCGTTGTCGCCGCTGCAGGCGGCGCGATCGTCAAACCGCCCAAGACGAGGGCGAGCATCCGCAAGCTCAGCCTCGACGCCGGGACGGTCTCGGCGCTTCGACGGCTCCTGGGTGAACAAGCAACGCTCGCCAACGCGTGCGACAGAGACCTTGACGCGGCGGCGTTCGTCTTCTCGTTCGCGCCCGGCGGAGAGACTCCGCCCTATCCCGACGTCATGAGCCATAGCTTCGATCGCATCCGGCGCCACGCCGGGGTCTCCAACGAGGTGCACCTGCATTCTCTCAGGCACTTTCAGGCGACCGCGATCGATGGAGTCGTTTCTGAGCGTCAAAAGCAGGCTCGCCTCGGATGGGCCACGGTGCATATGGCTCGTCACTACACCGATGCCGTCGACGAGGAGGACCGCAAGGCCTCCGAGCACGTGGGGCGGCTGCTCGATGCCGCGAGCGCCCCGCAGAATGGGCAATCACCTGGAGGCAAGGCCACCGCGTCTTGAGCCTCCTTGTGGCCGACCGCACGGACGCCCGCGACATCGATTCCCTCGAGAATGCGTTCGACGGCCGCGAGAGGCACGCGCCATTGCCTGGCGACCCGTACGACGGGCACCGACGAGTGGCCCGAGCGGATGGCGGCATAGAGCGTCGAGCGACCGGCCCCCAGGAGTTTCGCGGCTTCGCCAACGCTCAGCAGCGGGGGAAGTCCCGCGGTGCGCCGCGGAGGCGGTCTCTGCGTCGTGGCGAGGCTCATCTCGCCGACGCACGCTTGGCCGGCTGCCTTCTCGAGCCTGGCCTTGGTGACGTTGTGGGCGGGATCGAGCACAGCGAACCTGTGATGCGGGCCGATGGGCATCGGACCTCCTTTCGGCCGCGGCCTGTGTGACCGCTCCTACACCAAGGAAGTCTGGGTTCCACGCTATTCGGGCGTGCCGCAGCGGGCTGGGCGCGGACGGGAGGTCGACCAGGGGCGAGACTCGGCAAACCTGAGACGCGTGAGGTCGGACGAAGTGGCCTGCAGATCACCCGCGTGGTGGCAGCAGCAGCTCTATCCTTTCGGCGCGGCGCCTCCCGCCGACCGGAACCTCTGGGACCCTGCGACCGCGAACTCGGCTGCCGGCGCGGGGCGAGAGCGAACGTGATCGGTCACCCCCCTCGTATTGATGCGACGCCGCCGGCGATCCGCCTCACATTTGCGCAGGCCGACGTCTCGCGTCGAGCGAACGACACGAAGCTCGGCTCGTGCAATCACCCGGTCACGATGCTCGACCGCCTTCTGCCACGCCTGGTACGAACACTGCCAGCAGTCACCCGCCGCCATCAACTCATCTGCCGCAACCAAGATCTCGGTTCGCACCACACCACAGCGATACCACCGACCAGCCGCCCGCAACAGCCATCACTTCCCCCGCTTCGAATCGTCCCCGTACAACTCACCAGGACCGAACCTGCTCAACGGCGCGCTCATGTACTCCACACCCTCGGCACTTGAGGAGAAAACAGGCCTGCGGCATAACCGCAGGCCAGAACCGAGCCGAATAGCTCGGTTCCCTTAGCCTGGAGTCGCCAGTGCCTTCCTAGTGGAGACGCTCGTTGCGAACGCCTCCGTGAAAGAGGCAGGACGCGTGATTTCGATCAAGCGAACGCAAACCGTCTTGGCTGAACACCCGTCGTGGACCCTCCGAAGTGACGTCCACGCCGC
>Ga0209415_10018199_pt1 | contig 11104 bp, 8 predicted proteins | sample PeaSoiSIISIP2007_FD_187696 | JGI IMG/M metagenome (GOLD analysis project Ga0209415, IMG submission 187696) | Peat soil microbial communities from Weissenstadt, Germany - SII-SIP-2007 (SPAdes) (version 2) | ecosystem: Environmental > Terrestrial > Soil > Wetlands > Peat | place: Germany...
GGGACGGCGGGGCAACCGGTAAAGCAGCCAGAGCAAACAGAATGGCAACATGCTCACGACCGCGGTATTGGTCAGCGCAATTACTCCCCAGACCAATCCGAACAGAATCCACATGCGGCGGCGGGGCGGTTCGTCCGCCATGCGGAGAGTGAGCAACAAGGCCAGACTCAGCAGAAATGCGGTGAGGCTGGTTTCCCAGACCACTCGCACCGGCCAATAGATTGCGTAAGGAAAAACAGCCCAGGTCCAGGCCGTTGCACGCGCCACCGTAACACTGTACATGCGCTCGGCGATCCCGTATAAGGTCCAACACGTCAGAGCGGCGAAGACACTGTTGAAGGCAAGAATTATCCACGCCGAGAGTGCGCTGTACACGCCGAATAACTTGAACACCCCTGCGAGGATGTAAGGATAAAGAGGCGGGGCCCACGCACTGGGTCCGGTTGGCAAATCTGTCGGCGCGCTAAAGCCCTGGCCGGTAGCAATGGAGCGGGCGAGGCGGCCCATCTCCCAGCCGTATTGAAAGTGGTCCCGGCGAGGCGTGATGCGGTAAGTGTGGCCGATGGTGATCACGGCCAGGCGCAGCAGAAAGGCGACGAGAACAATGAACAGGATCGACTGATGAAGAGGCTGACGCGCCGATTCGTCCGGCCGGTTCGGGTTCGTCGCCGTAAGCGAGTTCGTTCCGTCGCGATCTACACCATGCATCGGCCCAGACTACAGCATTGACTCTTCCCACGCCACGGCGCCCGGCAGGACGGGCGAGGACGCCCGTCCTCCACGAGACACCCTCCACTTGCAACCTTGTCCATTCAGAGCTACGATTCCCGCGAACTTTGGAGGCGACTATGAAGCGCAGTCACTGGCCGGTCGTTCTGATGTTTGTTTTTCCGCTGGTCTTCTCAGTTTTCGGGCGCACGCAACTGGACAAGATCTCGATTCCCGCGGGCACACCGGAGGATCAGGCGCTGGCGGCGATTTCGAACGAGCAAGACCCGCAAAAGAAGTTGGCGATGTACCAGGATTTCCTGCAGAAGTTTTCGGCGAATCCAGCGGCCGTGGCTTACGGCAACTGGCAGCTCTCGCAGGCTTACCAGGCGGCGGGAGATCTGCAGAAGGCCCTCGAAACCGGCGACAAGGCTTTAGCTGGTTCTCCGCGCAACCTCGACATTCTCGTGTCGCAAGCCAGCATCGCTCAGCAAATGAAAGACGAGCCCAAGACATTTGACTATGCCGTCCGGGGCGGCGAACTGTACAACTCCATTGGCAAGCAAACCAAGCCGGAAGGAATGAGTGACTCGGAATTTGCCCAGCGCACAGAAGAGGACAAGGCGGCAGCCAAAAGCTCCGACGAATTCCTGGAAGCGGCGGCGTTCAATGCCATCGCCGGGGAAACCGATGCCAAGAAGCGCATGGCATATATTGAACGCTTCACGCCGGCATTTCCGAATTCACGTTTTCAGGAACAGATTGCATCCTACGCGATGATGTCACTGTCGGATCTGAAGGACACGCCTCGGCTGATCGCCTATGCTGACAAAACGCTGACCGCCGATCCGAACAACTTGCCAGCGTTGCTCCTGCTGGCCAACACGTATGCTGATGACCCCAAGCCCGGTAGCCTCACCAAAGCGGTTACGTATGCGCAGCGGGCGATCACGGCAGCCAAGGCCGACGCTCCCGACGCGGATCGCTCCCGCAAGGTCTCTGCCGGAGTCGCACATTCGACCTTGGGCTACGCCTACATGAAGCAAGACAAGACGGCCGCGGCCATACCAGAATTGAAATCGGCCGCAGCGTTGCTGAAAGGGCAAGACGATCTGCAGTATTCGAACGCTCTGTATCGTCTCGGTTTTGCATACGCGAAATTGAGCAAAACTACCGAAGCCCGGGAAGTATTACAGGAAGCAGTGAAGATTTCAGGACCGATGCAGCAACCCTCGCAGGATCTGTTGGCGAAGGTGAACGCCGCGCGGGCGAAAGGCAAGTAGTCGAATCGGCCACGGATTGCACGGATCAGAAGTATGGCTGAGGCTGCCTCTTCTCAGGGTCCCGCCAACTCAGCCGAGAGCAGGTTGGCCTTGACGGCGAGATTGTAGGCGCGCTGCACGTCTCCCCTGTCTTTGGCCGCCGTCGCCTGCTCCATGTAGCTCTTGATCTGCTTTACCGTGTCCTGCTGGCTCGCGCTAAGTTGACGACCTGAGATTTTCTTCAGATTGGCATCGCTGCTAGCAAGGAGTTCATCGGCGCGCTTCCCCTGCTCCAAAGCTTGTTTCTGGTTCACGCCGGAAGACAGATCCACCGTCGGCTCGTCTGTACCGCCGTTCTTTACGATCTTCTTTTCGGGGGTTGTTCCTGCTGGCGCCTGCGCAGGCGCCACTGCTTTATGGGTTTCATGGTGCTTCTTGGTTTTCGCGGATTGCTTGGGCTTGCAGTCTGGTTTCGCGGTCGAACCGGACTGCGAATTCTCCGGACAACCAGGGGCTGCAGTTGGCGGTTGTGGCGCCGCCGCCGACTGATCCGGACTTTTCTGTTGCTCGGTGGGTGGTGGCGCCGAGGAACTTTGCGCGGGTGAATTGCTCGGTTGTTTCTCCTTCGACGGTGCGGACTGCCAAATGGCGGTTGCTGGCAAGACAATGCTGGCCTGCGGCCAAGGCAACAGCAGGCACACTGCGAGGATAGCGGCCAGAGGCATATTCAGTTATTCGATGATCGCTGCGGCCAAAGTGAACAGCAATCCGGCTCCACTGATTTTATCGCCGAACGGAGTTCGCTGCACAACTCATCTTAAGGACAGAAATCAAGGACGGAAAACGCCGCAGCTCAAGAACACGTGCCGCGAATAGCGCCTCTCAGGAATTTGGAACGGTCAAGCTGCCTGCGTCGACGCGGGCATTTTCGCCATTGGCTCCGGCTCTAATCTCGACCATCGGCAGGCGGAGGCGGAAGGTTGTGCCCTGCCCTTCTACGGTCTCGAAATCAATTGAGCCGTAGTGCCATTGCAGAGCTTGATAGGTTTGTGCCAGCCCGATCCCGCTGCCGCCTTTCCTGGTGGTGAAGTACAATTCGAAAATCTTTTCCTGCAGTTCATGAGGTATGCCCACGCCCTGATCGCGAATCTCGGTAATGACGCTATCCTCGTCCCGCCGGGCAGAGATGGTCAGCGTTCCCCCTTGTGGCATCGCTTGCATGCCGTTGATTATCACATTCAAGATGGCCTGCTTCATCACGTCGAGGTCCACTCTTACTCCCAACGGTTCGGTCCCGAGCTTGCGCTTTACAGTCACGCCATGCTGCTCGGTGTCGGGTGTAGCCAGCATGATCACATCCTCCAGCAACCGGCGCATATCGATTTCATCGAGATGCAGATCTCGCGGCCGAGTGAAGTCCACCAGGATCTGCACAACCCGGTCCAGACGATGAATCTCATTTCCGATAATGTCCATATGGCGGCGGGTATCGGGATCGATCTGCTTCAGCTTGGTTTGCAGCAACTGCAAATGGAGCACAATCGCGTTGATCGGATTCTTAACCTCGTGGGCGACACCACGAGTAGTACGGCCACTCGCCGACATCTGACGCGATATTTCAATTTCATCCTGAATGCGCCGCACCGACTCAGCATCGCGCAACGTCAGCAAGGCTCCTATCGGTGAGCCGCGTTCCTGAATGAAATCTAGAGAAACCTGGACCCGTTTGGTGTTCGACGTTTCCACGTCCCGCTGGTTGACCGGATTCCGAAGTTGAAAACCGTCAAGCACAAGCGCGCCCAGCGACGAGTCGCGGGTGAAAATCTCCTTCACCGTCCGACCCAGCAATTCACTCCTGGGACGGCCGAGAAAACGCTCCACCGAAGCGCTCACCAGAACAACTCGCGAATCACGGGTGAATAACATCAAACCGTCCTGCAGGTTCCCCATGATCTGATCGACGTTGTCCTTCAACGCGGAGAAAATTTCCCGGGCATCGCGCATCTGGCGGCCCAGGTGCGCAATCTTCAGCGTCACGAGTCCATATTCATCGCGTCCCGCTTCCTCCTCGGTGACCGGGTCCGCCTCACCAGCGGTGACGTTATCCAAACTGCGGCTGATTTGCTCCAGGGGACCGAGCGCAATGTGTGAGAGTCCCGCCGCCAGTAACAAAGAAAGAAAAATGGAGATGCCCGAGAAGATCACGGCCTGCCGCAGCCGCGGAGTTATTTCATTCCTCAGAAACACGGTCGAAACGCCCAAGCGGATACTCCCGAACGGCTTTCCATCGAAGAGCAGGGGCTTGCTGACGTCGTAAACGATTGGCGGGTTGTACACCAGGCGGAGCTGCCGACGGAATTTGGCACTCTGCACAATGCTGAAGTCGGGGCGATTGGGGACAGGTTTGCCGATAAGGGAAGGAACGCTGTGGAGGATCGCCTTGCCATCCCCGTCCAAGATGGCGGCGTCTTGGATCATCGGCCAGTCGATCGCGGCCGATTCTATCATCGCATTCAGATCAAGGTTGGTCGCAAAATAATCGGCAATAGCTAGTCGGAGCTTCGCGGGATTGCTGGTATTGACGTGGGTGCTTGTGAAGTCCGGGGTCTCAGTGTCCGCAATATGAGCGAGTTGCTCACCCAGATAGTTCGCGGTGTCGTGCGCGTACGCGACCCGCTGGCGCAGTATTTCCGAAACATAAACATAGGAGAGTGAAGACACCAGCGCCGCCACCATGAAGGTGATGGCGAGCACGATTTGAGTTTTTCGGCGCATACTGCAGTTACAACCCTGAGCGAAAACGACAGCCGGTCCAGACAGAACTGCTGCGATCCCCGCCGTCGACTTTCGTATCCTCGGCCTAGTCTTCCTTGACCAAAGCGGCATCAGCGGCCGCGTTGCCGTACTCCTTCAGCTTATTGTGCAGGGTTTTTAGACTGATGCCGAGAATCTCTGCCGCCCGCGTCTTGTTATTGCTGGTGGCCTCGATTGTCTTCAGGATCAGCCGCCGTTCTGCTTCTTCCACCGTCGTCCCCACACCCAGGTGGATTGCGTCGGGATCTTCCGACGATGTACGAATCGTGGTCTGACCGAATCCGGGGGGCAAGTACTTGGTCTCAATCACGGCTCCCTCGCAAACAATCACCGCCCGTTCCAACGTGTTGCGCAACTCGCGGACGTTGCCCGGCCAGGAATAATTCTGGAACAAATTCAGCACCGCCTCGCTCACTGCCGCCACTTTGCGTCCGTGCTTGGCGCTCATGTCCTTTAGAAGTGACTCCACCAACGCTGGGACGTCGTCTTTGTGCTCGCGCAACGGCGGCATATTGATGTTGAAAACATTCAGCCGGTAATAAAGGTCGTTGCGCAACTCGCCACGGGCAACGGCTTCCTCGGGCACCTTGTTGGTGGCCGCAAGAACGCGGACGTCCACCGTCGTCTCTACCTTGCTTCCGAGGCGCCGCAGCTTGCGATCTTCCAGCACTCGGAGGAGCTTTGCCTGGGTGCCGACTGGCATCTCGCCAATCTCATCCAACAGCAACGTTCCCCCTTCCGCCAGTTCAAAGCAGCCAGTGCGGCGCTCGAGCGCTCCAGTAAATGCGCCGCGCTCGTGGCCAAAAATCTCGCTCTCGATCAAAGTCTCGGGAATGGCCGCACAATTGATGGGGACGAACGGCTTGTTGCGGCGAGGGCTGAGTTCATGAATGGTCCGAGCCACCAACTCCTTCCCCGTGCCGCTGGCGCCCGTGATCAACACCGACGCCGTGCTGGGCGCAACCATTTCAATCAGGCGGAAAAGCTCCTGCATTTTCTTCGACGCGCCCACCAGGCTTCCGAGCGATCCCGCGTCCCGCAGTTTCCGCCGCGTGACCTCGAGTTCCACCCGCGTTCCCAGCAGAGCCGATGCGTTCTGAAGGATGGTGCGCAGCCGCTCCGTATCAATGGGCTTGGTGATGTAGTCGTAAGCGCCCATCCGCATTGCCTGCACGGCGCTGTCAATTGTCCCCTGAGCCGTGACCACGATTACCGCCATGGTCTTGCTGTCATCGGCAATTCGCTCCAGCAGTTCCAGGCCTCCCATCCGAGGCATCTTGAGGTCGGTCACGACAATCGCGGGCGCCCACGTGGAGACCTTTTCGAATCCCTCCGCCCCGTCGCGGGCTGTCTCAGCACGATAACCCCACGCCGACACGAGTTCGGCGAGCCCCGTACGCTCGTTCTCTTCGTCTTCAACAATCAACACTTTCTCTTGGCTCATAACCCCTGGCTCATAAACCCATGGCTCCCTGGCTGACGGAGGACGCGCCCCAATCATTATTAAGGCTCGCCGCCATTGCTGCAAGCGGGATTACTCCCTTCTGAAGCCAGGAAACGGCCCAAAGGGTGGGCAAAATTGCCAATCTTCGGCGGGTTCGTTCCCCGTTCGAGACCCTTCTGTCGACATCACCCCGCACTCGAATCTCAAATCAAGACGCACTCTACTAGTTAATCGCTGGACGCGAGCACAACCTTGAAGTAGAATGTTTGCTCTGAATTTCTTAGTATGAAATCTGTACTTCTTTTAGAATCGTCGCGAGAAATAAATGTGTGACGTTCTAGCGGTTGCCATGCGTGGATTCCCAATCTTGTACGCGTGCATGGTATATAAGCTGACTAAATAAGTTTTGGAGGAAGATATGTCGTTTCATCCCAGGATAAGAAGCGTGCGTGTACTGTGTGCCTGTTTCTTGCTGATGTTAACTGTGGTTCTGCTGTCGGCCGTCACTCTGGCGCAGGACGTCGAGACCCCGAAGTACGAAATCTTCGCGGGCTATCAGTGGCTGCACCCCGGGGGCTTTGTTCCAGTCCCCTTCGGAAACTACAACGCCCCCAATGGCATGAAACTTCCCGATATGCCAGAGGGCATGGGCGCCTCCTTCACTTACAACTTCCAAAAGTATTTCGGATTGGAAGGCGACTTTGGACAAAACTGGGATAACTACGAAACCACTCTTTCGGTTGGTCCGAAAGCCACCTACCGGACGGAGAACGCCAACTTCTTCGTGAATACTTTGTTGAGCTACAACCGCCTGGGTGTCAATGGCCTGCCCAACGGGAATGGCATTGGCGCGATTCTGGGTGGCGGCCTGGATCTAAAAATCACTCATCTGTTCTATCTGCGCCTGTTCGAAGCGGATTACGTATGGGGGCGGCAAAACTATTCGCAAGTCGTGTCTTCGGCATTCCCTGATCTGCGCCGGGTCTCGCTCGAGGGCGTGCGGCTGCGCACCGGCTTGGTGTTCAACTTCGGCTATCCTCCTTTAGTGACGCCGACCGCAAGCTGCTCGGTGCAGCCCAGTGAAGTCATGCAGGGCGAGCCCATCACAGCCACGGCTTCAGGGGCCAACTTCAATCCTAAGCATCCTCTGACCTACGCTTGGAGCGGTACTGGCGGAAAAGTTACCGGTAAGGACAATACCGCCAGCATCGACACCACTGGAGTCGCTGGCGGCAGCTACACCGTTAGCGCTCACATCACCGATCCCAAAATGAAGACTGGTGGAGAAGCCACCTGCACCGCGAACTACACGGTGAAGGAACCACCGAAGAATCCGCCGCAGATGTCTTGCTCGGCTAGCCCAAGCTCGTTGCAAGTGGGTGGAAGCTCCACCATCACTTGCACCTGCACCAGCCCGGACAACGTTCCTGTCACGGTAGCGGGATGGACCGCAACCGGTGGAAGCATTTCAGGTAGCGGCAACACCGCAACCCTGAATACCACAGGTGCATCTGCCGGTCCGGTCACGGTGAGCGCAACTTGTTCGGATTCGCGTGGCCTGAATACCCAAGCCTCCACTCAGGTCAACGTTGAAAATCCGCCACCGCCACCACCACAAGCCAGCAAGCTGACGGATTGCGGCTTCGAGAACATGGCGAAGATCAAGAAGCCGTGGCGCGTGGACAACGAGTGCAAAGGCAAACTGGACGACGTGGCCAAGAACCTGCAGCAGAACGCAGACAACAAACTGGTCATCGTCGGCAATGCCGAACCCACCGAGAAGCGCCCGAATCTGGCGGCTGAACGTGCCGTCAACTCGAAGGCCTATCTCACCAGCGGCGAAGCCAAGCTGGGTATCGATCCGAGCCGGATCGAGTGCCGCACTGGCAGCGCTGGAACCATGAGTGCCGAATACTGGATCGTTCCCGCTGGTGGAACCTTCACAGAAGAAGGCACGCAACCCGTGGATGAGTCCGTAGTGAAGGCAGTTCCGGATCATCCGCATGCCGCGCCCAAAAAGAAGGCGAAGCCCGCAGCTCAGCAATAAGCCGAGCCTGGGTTAAACCTGAAACGCTAAGCCCGTCGAACACCAGGGCCGGTCGAGTGCAATCCTCGACCGGCCTTTTTTGTGGCGCCACCGGTCAGCCATGCGAGCCGCGCACGCCCGTGCGCCGCAGTAACTCGCGCCGCGAGATCAAGCGCCGCGTAAGACGCTAACACGGCAATCAACACGGACACGGACACGGACACCAGCCGGTAATCGTATGAGCCCACCAGAGCGGATTCCGGAAGTGTCATAAAACTCAATCCCAGTATCTCGAAGATCGACTACCGCTTCTGACCAACGCGTTTCAGACCCGTCTAAACTGCGCAATCATCCAGAACCTTCCTGATCGTTTGCAGGAGGGGCTCAACGCTCGTCAGCAATTGGTCCTTTCCCAGGAATGCGGCCGCTCCGTCATGCATCAGTTTTTCTTCGTTCTTTTGAGAGAGCCCAGTCACCACAACCACCGGTATCTGCGCAGTAAGCGGGTCAGCTTTGAGGGCTCGCAGCACCGAGGGTCCGTCGAGTTTGGGCAGCATCATGTCCAACAGGATCAGGTCGGGATGACTCTTATGGGCGACACTCAATGCCTCCATGCCGTCAACTGCGGTGACGACGTGATAACCGGCCCTCTTGAGCGTGTGCTCCCTCTCAACTCGCATAAGCTTGCTGTCTTCGACCAATAACACGGTTCGCAAGGCATTAGCCTTTCTTAGGACGTCAGAGAACTATATCGGCAGGAATCAGACGGCCTTGACTGGTTCGACTTGTTACAGACGGACGAACACTCAGTTCCGGCTCGCTTTTCTCCGGTTTCAGCCATGCTTCTTCGATTGTGCCTTTGGAGGCTGGCCCACCTTTACGTTTTTTGTAAAGGTGGGGACGGTAAGGCCGACGGTCACAGCTCATCTTTCCAGACACGCGTAAGCTGGCTCTGTGTCCAACATCCCTTGCGCTATTACGGGACCAATGATCTGTGTTTCATGCGTTGCGGCTGTTATCATCGGCAAGCCTGGCTGCACGGAATCCGGCAGCGCGAGGATAGGCGCAACGAGCAGAGCAGTAACCGTGGAGCAGCTATCGCAGTTGTGCTTTCGGGGAAGAGGGTAGGGTGCGAATCAATCGGTGGGGCGAGGCCCAAGATGAAAATCCCGACGCCGGCTGCATGAGCTCCCACCTTTACAAAGAACGTAAAGGTGGGCCAGCCACGACTGACCAAGGGAGCCCGGTGGTACCGGCTGTGCCAGTATCCGTTGTCCCGCCCCCGAATACCAACAGGTTCGCCGGGGCCGCAGTGCCGCTGTCCATTGCGGTCCCCAGGCTGTAGCTGTACCCAGCGGAAACGCTGTCCAGCGGGTACATCGTGTCCAAGCCCATGTATTCGGCGAACACGCAGCCGGAGGTACTCGCCGAGCCGCCGGTAAAGTTTACGGTTATCGTGTTAGTCGTCCCCGTGCCGATGACGGCATAGAAGAGCTGGGCAGACGTGGGGGTGCTCGTGGCAGTTTGGAGCGTTGGTCCGACCGCGCTTAAGTACGAATTGGTGCCATCCGACACCGTGGCTGTGAGCGTGCTCGTCGAGGTCCAAGTCGTCCAAAAGACAACCAGATGATTCCTCGTTGTGGTGGTGGCAGGCATCACCCCACACGATGCGGCGCCGCCGCTCCAGTTGGCCTTGCTCTGGACTTGTGAGATCGCCGCGAACGCTGGAGTAGCTAGGACTAGCAGCAAACAGAAGAGTCGGTCCTTAATTGGGCCCTCCCTCGGATGTATATCTGCCGTGATTGAATCGTAGCGGCTCAGACTCAGACACACAATTGGCGAGGAAGGCTCTGTGAGCTAGCGGGGATCAGCACTTAAGGAAGCAATCTTAAACAGGGTGCCGCAACCTCCGTACTTTGGCTGGCACTTCAGGTCACCGCCGCGGCTGGCGGTACCATAGAGATTTCCGGCACGGTCCAGGATCACGGCCGCCAACGGATACGCCCCATCTGACCCACCAGTGAAGTTGTGAAGCACAGTTTCCTTCCTGGTCGCGTCCAACTTGAAGACGACACCGCAGGTCCCCCCGTTGCAATCGGGGTAAGAACCGCCGCCAATTGTAGTGCCGTACAGGTTTCCGGCGGCATCTATAGCCAACGGGCCGGACCCTGGCTCCTCACCGTCTACGCAGCCTGACAACGAGCAGAAGGCGTACAGCACTGACTCGGACCACCCTCCACCGGACTGCGGCGAGAGTTCAAACACCGTGCCGCAGCCCAGGAAGCACTCTCCACCGCCGCCATGTGCCGTTGTTCCGAATAGGTTACCCTTTGAATCAAAGACTAGCGAATCTGGGTTAGCCCCGTCGCTTCCGCTGGCAAATGTATGAAGCACGCTGAAGGTACCACCTGCCTCCAACTCGAAGACGACACCGTATCCGGAGTCTCCGAAGGCGATGCCGCCGCTCGCCGCTACCCCGTACAGATTGCCGGCGGCATCGAGGATTACACCGTCGGGGTAGCAACCGTCGGAATACCCGGTGAAGCTGTACAACACCGTTTCTGTCCCCGCCTTGTCGATCTTAAAGACGGACCCAATCCCGTACTCTCCGCCCAGGTAGGTAGTCCCATAGAGACTGCCCGACGCATCCTCGACCAAGGGCTGCTCCTCTGCTGGGGACATGCCGTCAGGGTCTCCGGTGAACTTGTGCAGCACGGTTTCCTTGCCGGTCGGGCTCAGAGCAAACACAGTCCCGCAGCCGGCGGAGTAACAAGACGTATCGCCGCCCCCATACGTGGTCCCGTAAAGCGCTCCCGCGGCACCGCGCAACAGGCCCGTCTCAGGGGACCA
>Ga0209415_10018201_pt1 | contig 11101 bp, 5 predicted proteins | sample PeaSoiSIISIP2007_FD_187696 | JGI IMG/M metagenome (GOLD analysis project Ga0209415, IMG submission 187696) | Peat soil microbial communities from Weissenstadt, Germany - SII-SIP-2007 (SPAdes) (version 2) | ecosystem: Environmental > Terrestrial > Soil > Wetlands > Peat | place: Germany...
GCGCCGCCGTGGGCCAGCATGATGTGTTTGGCGATGGCGAGGCCGAGGCCGGTGCCGCCGGATTCGCGGGAACGGGCCTTATCCACGCGGTAGAAGCGCTCGAAAAGACGCGGCAGGTGCTCGGAGGAGATGCCGGCGCCGAAGTCCTCAACGTAGAACTCAATGCCGCGCCTGGCAGGGCGAGCGCCGAGGACGATGCGGCCTCCGGAACGACCGTACTTCATCGCGTTGTCAATCAGGTTGGCGAATACCTGATGGATGGCCTCGCGGTCGGCGGCTACCGCCGGCAAAGATTCGACCGAGCCGTTGCCGCCTGAAGCGTCCGTGATTTGCAAGTCCGCAATTTGCAAGTCTACGCCCTGGCCGCGGGCAACCTCGCGGAAACTCTCTTCGGCATCGCGCAGCAGTTCGATGGGCGGGACGGGCTCGGTTTCAAAGCGGGTTTCTCCGGACTCGACCCGGGCCAGGGTCAGCAGGTCTTCGGTGAGGCGCGACATGCGGGCGGCATTCTTGCGGATGATCTCGAGGAAGTCGCGGGTGGGGCCGGAAGTGTCGGTGATGCCGTCGAGCAGGGTTTCGGAATATCCCTGAATGGAAGTCAGGGGCGTGCGCAGTTCGTGGGAGACGTTGGCGATGAAGTCGCGGCGGGTCTTTTCCACGCGCTCGGTTTCGGTCAGGTCACGAAGGACGGCGACGGCGCCGCCGTCGGGCAGAGGCGCGGCGGTGACGTCGAAGGCGCGGCCCGGAACGATGGATGTGGCGCGAGCGGTCATGACGGCCTTGGAGGTGGTGGCTGCCTTGACCGTGGCCAGGAAGTCAGGATCGCGGACGGTTTCGACGACCGGAGCATTCAGCCGGGTGCGCCCGGGAACCAGGCGGTCCATGGGCTGGCTGGCCCACTGCACCAGGCCGTCGGCGCTGACGGCGATGACGGCGTCCTGCATGCTGTTGAGCAGGGTTTCGAGCTGGCGCTGGCTGGAACGGACGGCGGCAAAGCTGCGCTCGACCTGGCCGGCAGTCCGGTCAATGGCAGCGGCCACGCGGCCGATCTCGTCGAGCGAGAGATCGTCCACGCGGGCGCGCAAGTCGCCACGCTCGATGCGGGCGGCAACATCCACGATGCGCTCCAGGCGGCGGGCGGTCCACACCGAGGCCAGCGCGGCCACCAGCAATGCGATAAGCAGCGCCAGACCGGATCCCCAGAACAGGCGGCGGCGTACCTGCGCCTGAACCGCTTCGATGTCGGAAAGCGGATAGGCCAGGCGGACGGCGCCTCCGGAGACCGGAGCGGCGACGTAGAGAAACGGGATGCCCAGAGTCGCGCTGCGGCGCTCGCTGGACCCGGTGCCGCCGGCGAGAGCGGCGGCGAACTCGGGACGGCGCGCGTGGTTTTCCATGTTGGCGGGATTGGATTCGGAATCGGCGAGCACTTTGCCGGAGGAATCAACGATGGTGGCGCGAGCGCCGGCGGCCTTGGCTTCCTGCGCGGCAATATCGCTCAGGGCATGGGCGCGATCGGCTTCCACGCGGTGCGCGAACAGCAGCGTTTTCTCGGTGAGGTTGCGATTGATTTCGGTGCGCAGCGAGGCTTCCCAGGCGCTGCCCAGCATGAAATCCAGGGTGATGGCGGTGGCGGCGATCACCACCAGGAAAGCAGCCAGCAGTTTGAAGAAAATCCGATTCTTCACCGTCTCCTCATTTAGGAGCTTCGAAGCGGTATCCGGCGCCGCGTACGGTCTTAAGATAGCGCGGGTTCTCTGGGTCCGGCTCGATTTTTTCGCGGATGCGACGGACGTAGACATCCACCGAACGCGGCGTGACGTAGGAAGTATCGCGCCAGACGGAGTCGAGCAGGTGATCGCGGCTGAAGACACGTCCGCGGTGACGGGCGAAGTAGTCGAGCAGGCGGAACTCGGTGGCGGTGGTCGAAACCACGGCGCCGCGCACGGTCAGGGTCATGGCGGAGGGGTCAATTTCGATGTCCCCGACCGTGACCGGACTGGGCGGAAGCGGGCGTTCAAAGCGGCGCAGCACAGCCTTGACACGGGCCACCAGTTCGCGCGGGCTGAAAGGCTTGCCGATGTAATCGTCGGCGCCCAGTTCGAGGCCGAGCACGCGGTCGGCCTCGCTGCTCTTGGCGGTCAGGAAAATGACCGGTACCGCGGCCAGGCCGGCGGTTTGACGAATGGTCCGGCAGATTTCGAGTCCGTCTTTGCCCGGAACCATGATGTCGAGCACGAACAGCGCCGGGCGCTGCCGTTCGGCGTCGGATAAAACGTTGGTGCCGGTGGGATAAACCCGCACGTTGAAGCCTTCGTTTTCCAGATGGTGGCGCACCAGACGGGAGATATCGGGGTCGTCCTCGACGACGAAGATGCTCGGTTTCACGGGATCATTGTAACCAAGGGGGGAGCGAGTACCTAGGGCTGAGTGCTGAGTTTCGGCGCAGCCTGCGCATTTTCATTGGACTGTAACAATTGGCTCAGTAAGCGCTTCCGATTGTGGATTGTGGAGCCCCGGACGCCCTCGTCCGGGGGGCGGGGCAACGGCGGACGGGGGCGTCCGCCACTCCATGGGCTTATTCAGCTGATGATCAGGTTGGCGGCGCGGTCGAGGTGGAAGCGTTTGCCGGCCGGGATAACTGTGGTGGCGCTGTATTCGGTGATGATGGCGGGGCCGGAGTATTTTCTGCCTGCGGTCAAATCTTCGCGGGAGTAGATCTTTGTTTTGAGTTTCTTGCTGTCGAAGAAGACTGGGGCTTCGGGCGGGGAAAACCTGCCTCGCTTCGCTCGGGGGCGGACGAATGCGTCCGCCCCTACGTGGGCTGTGGTGGGACGGCCGGGGGCGGCCGTCCCCACATTTTCCGTCTTTGATTTCACGACCGCTCGGAGGCGGAGAGTCACGATTTCTATTTCGCGGTTGGGGTGGGTGTAGCCGTAGCGGCGCTGGTGTTCTTGCTGGAAATCGTGCAGGAGATCCTTCGTGAGCGGGAGGTTGAGTTCGTATCCCTGGCCGCGGTAACGGAGATCTACGCTGCGGGCGTAGTTCGTTTTTCCACGCCAGGCTTCGCCGCGAAAATCGTTTGTAGCGTTTTTTTCGAGGGCGGAGAATTCGCGGTTGAGGTCCGCGCGGGGAAGTTTGGGGGGACGTGAGGAGGTAAGTCCGGAGGAAACTCGCCAGAGCACGGTGCGGGAATAATCTTTGACCACATCGCTGGCCAGGATGCCTAGCGCGGAGAGTGCGCCCGGCAGCGCGGGGACGATGACGCGCGGAATGCTCAGGGCCTCGGCGAGAGCGCAGGCGTGCAGGCCTCCGGCGCCGCCGAAGGCGACGAGGGCAAAGTGGCGCGGGTCGTGGCCGCGCTCGATGGAAACCACGCGAATTGCTTTTTCCATGGTCGAGTTGACTACGCGGATTACGCCGGCGGCGAATTTTTCGAGCGCGAGATTGGAATTTTGTTTTTTCAGCCACTCTTCGGTGACGCGGCGGGCGCGATCGAGATCGAGCGTGAAATCTCCGCCGAGAAAGCGCGTGGGCTGCAGGCGGCCGAGAAGTAGATTGGCGTCGGTGACTGTGGGCTGCAGGCCGCGGCCGTAGCAGATGGGGCCGGGATCGGCTCCGGCGGACTCGGGGCCGACGCGGAGCACGCCGGCGGCATCGAAGCGGGCGAGCGAGCCTCCGCCGGCGCCGACGGTGTGGATGTCGAGCATGGGGACTGCTATCGGGAGGCCGGCGATTTGTGCGTCGGTGGCGGTTTTGATTTCGCCTTCGACGAGCGAGACGTCGGTCGAGGTGCCTCCCATGTCGAAGGCGATGATGTTTTCGAATCCGCTGCGGCGGGCAGTGGCGGCGGCGCCGACTACGCCTCCGGCGGGACCGGAGAGCACGGTGCGGACGGGTTCGCGGGCGGCGGTGGAGAGCGCGGTGATGCCTCCGGAGGATTGCATGACGAAGATGCGGGGGGGATGCTTTTGGCGACGTCCATCGGGGGCTAAAGCCCTGATCATTTTGGAAGTCTCATACGCAGCGCTGATGCGCTGCGCCACCCCAAAGCTCGACATCCCGAACTTTTCTCCTCCAGGGCCCGTTGCCCCAACCTGCGCGGGCGAGGCGCCCGCGGCTCCATGAGTGGTGCTTTTGGTTAGAAATTTCGATTCGAGATTCTCCAGGTAACGCTGCATTACCGGCTGCAGATATGCGTTGATGACGACCGTGGAGGTGCGCTCGTATTCGCGGAATTCGGGGAGGATCTGGTGGGAGATGGAGAGTGGGACGCCGAGCGGCTGCAGGGCTGCGGCGACGGCTTCTTCGTTTTTGGGATTCGCGAAGGAGAACAGCAGCGAGATGGCGACGGACTGCGGATCTTTTGCTTTGATTTGGCTGGCGAGCGATTTCAGTTCTTCTGCCGCGGGCGAGGCCAGGATTTGGCCGTCGCTGGCGGTGCGTTCGTTCGCGCCGAAGCGCAGATCGGCGGGGACGAGCGGGGCGACGCGGTCGAAGAAGAAATCGTAGAGCTTGGGGCGGGCCTGACGGCCGATTTCGATGGCGTCTTCGAAGCCGGCAGTGGTGACGAGGGCGGTGCGTGCGCCTTTGCGCTCAAGCAGCGTGTTAGTGCCGACGGTGGTGCCGTGGAGGAGGATGAAGTCGCCGCCGGGGGCGATTTTATGGATCGCTTCTACGATGGCTTGCGAAGGATCGGCCGGAGTGGAGAAAACTTTGAGCATGCGGAGGCGGCGGGTGGCTTTGTCTAGCCAGACGCAGTCGGTGAAGGTGCCGCCGGTGTCAATGGCGATGCGGATTGGTTGGGGGCGGGGCATGCGTGCGGAGTAGGGTAACCCGCGGGACCATTCTATCCAACGGCAAGCGGGCAGGAGTGCCCGCTCCACGCAACATCGCCTCGCTGCGCTTGGCTGGACAGCCGAGGCGGCTGTCCCTACATGAGTCGTGATGCTGCACGGGACAGCGGGTTCCTCGCCGCTGCGCGGTTCGGAATGACAATGATTTGGTTGGGTGCCGACCTTTTATCCCTTTTTATCCTTTGGTGAAGGCTAACGTTAGCAGCGTTCTTTGCTCTACTTCGTGGGCTTTGGCGCTTCCGGTGGCGGGGCTGGGACTGGAGCTGCGCTTTACCGTCAGGACCGGCCTTTCTCCGGCGAGGCGCTTCAGGCGCGGGAGCATGTTGAACATGGCGCCCATGTTGGCGGGCTCTTCCTGTACCCAGACGATGTCGGCGTGCTGGCCGTGGCGGTCGAATTCGGCGACGACTTCGGCTTCGGGGAAGGGATAGAGCTGTTCGAGGAAGACGATCGCGGTGCTCGTGTCTTTTCTTTTCTTGCGTTCGGCCTCGAGTTCGTGGCCGATTTTGCCGGTGCAGATCAGGATGCGGTCGGCCTCGCCGACTTCTGTGTCGGGGATGACGTTCAGAAAATTCTTGTGGGTGAAGTCGTCAATCGGCGAACTCGCATCGGGATGGCGCAGCATGCTCTTCGGCGTGAACACGATGAGCGGCTTGCGCCAGTGGCGCAGGGCCTGGCGGCGCAGCAGATGGAAATACTGCGCGGCGTTGGACGGTTGCGCGATCTGCAGGTTGTGCTTCGCGGCTAGTTGAATGAAGCGCTCGATGCGGGCGCTGGAATGCTCCGGACCCTGGCCTTCGTAGCCGTGAGGCAAGAGCATGACGAGGCCGGAGAGCAGGTTCCACTTGGCTTCGCCGGCGGCGATGAACTGGTCCACGATGGCCTGGGCGACGTTGGCGAAGTCGCCGAACTGGGCTTCCCAGAGCACGAGCGATTCGGGATAGTCGCGGCTGTAGCCGTATTCGAAGCCGAGGACTCCGGCTTCTGAGAGCGTGGAGTTGTAGATTTCGCAGCGGGCCTGGCCGGGCGCAATGTTTTCGAGCGGCACGTATTCGTTTTCGTTCTCGATGTCAATGAGAACGGAGTGGCGCTGGTTGAACGTGCCGCGGCGCGAGTCCTGGCCGCTGAGGCGGACGTGCGTTCCGGTCTTTACGAGGCTCGCGAAGGCCAGGGCTTCGGCCATGCCGTAATCTACGGGGCGCTTGCCTGTGCCCATTTCGGCGCGCTGTTCGAGAAGCTTTTTCACCTTGGGATGAATGTGGAAGCCATCGGGGTAAGTTGTCAGGCGTTGGGTGAGTTCTGACAATTCTGCGGATGAGAGGCCGGTTTCCACTTCGAATTCGGGTTTGTGGAGGCCGCCGAAGTAGTTGTTCCAATAGCGCGGGAGCTCGCGCATGGTCGGCTTCTCTTTGATGGTGCCGGCATTTTTTTGCGCGGCTTCGAACTCGGCGCGGATGGCGGCGGCGCGGGCGGGCGCGTCGGTTGCGCCGATGTCGTCGGCGTATATCTCCCAGAGCGGCGGATGCTCTTTGATTTTCTTGTAGAGCAGCGGCTGGGTGACGGTGGGGTCGTCCACTTCGCTGTGGCCGTGGCGGCGATAGCCGATCATATCTATGACCACGTCGCTGCCGAACTGGTAGCGATATTCGACAGCCATGCGGGCGACGCGGACGACGGCGTCCACATCTTCGCCGTTCACGTGAAAGATGGGGATGGACTGGCGGCGCGCGATGCAGGCGGCGAAGCGCGTGGAGTGCTCTTCGAGATAGCTGGTGGTGAAGCCGATCAGGTTGTTGACGACCACGTGAATGGTGCCGCCGACGGTGTAGCCGGGAAGGTCGGCGTAGTTCATGGTCTCGGCGAGGATGCCTTGTCCGGCGAACGCGGCGTCCCCGTGGACGAGCAGCGGAAGATATTTTTCGCGTCCGCCTTCGCCGGTGCGATCCTGCTTCGCGCGGGTGCGGCCGATGGTCACGGGGTCCACGGCTTCGAGGTGGCTGGGGTTCGAGACGAGATGGATGTGGACTTTGCCGCCGCTGCGCGTTGTGTATTCGCCGGTCGCGCCCATGTGATACTTCACGTCTCCGGAGCCGAGGACGCTGCGCGGGTCCACGTCTTCAAAGCCGGCGAAGATTTCTTCGGGAGCGCGCCGGGCGACGTGGGCGATGACGTTGAGGCGTCCGCGATGGCTCATGCCCATAACCAGTTCGATAGCGCCGAGGCGCGAGGCAGTGTCGAGAACTTCGTCCACCAGGGGAATCAGAGCCGTGGTGCCTTCGAGCGAGAACCGCTTGCTGCCGAGATAACGCTGCTGCACGACCTGCTCGAAGATGTCGGCGCGGATGAGCAGGTCGAGGATGCGCTGCTGGTCTTCTTTTTCTGTAACCTCGTAAGCTTCTGTAGCCTCGGAAGCGGGCGATTCCATGCGGTCGTAGATCCAGCGGCGGCGCTCGGGCGCGTAGATGTGGTTGATTTCGACGCCGATGGTGCTCGAATAGATGGCGCGGGCTTCGCGGGCGTACTCGCCGTCTTTCTCAAGCTCAGGCGTGGGGCGCGGGCGGAGGAAGCCGAGGGGGTCGAGATCGCCTTCGAGGTATCCCCACTGGCGGTAGGCGCTGAAGACGCGTTCGCGCTCGGGGTTGGAGCTGGCAGAGTCGGAACCGTTGCTGGACGGGAGAGCGCTCTTGGTTTTGATGGTCTGAGTCGGCATAGAGGCATCTACTAGGATAATGGATGCCGGGCGGGCGTGGGGGATTCGGGGGCTTTCGTCACTGCCGGATCATGACCACAGAGGGCACAGGGGAGCACAGGGGAAGAACGTGTAGACTGCTGGGGCAGCGCTGCGCGTTGATTATGCGCGTTGATTAAATGACAGGCACTCCGGTTCTGATCGGAATTCCGTTTGATGGGCAGTCTTCGTACCTCCGCGGGGCGGGCGAGGCTCCGGGGAGGATTCGAGGGGCTTTCGACTGTTATGCCTCAAACCGCTGGACGGAGTTGGGTGTGGATTTGGGCACGGAGGGGGCGTATGCAGACGCGGGAGATCTAGTCTTCGACGAGAGGGACGCGTTCGCGGCGATCGAAGCTGGGATTGGCTCGCGGCTGGAGGCAGGCCAGCGTCCGGTGTCGCTGGGGGGAGATCACTCGATCACGTTTCCGATTGTGAAGGCGTTTGCGCAGCATTATCCGGCGCTGACCATTGTTCATTTCGACGCCCACCCCGACCTGTACGACGAGTTTGAGGGGAACCGGTTGTCGCATGCTTGTCCGTTCGCGCGCATCATGGAAGCGGGGCTGGCGAAGAGGCTGGTGCAGGTGGGGATTCGGACGATGACCCGGCACCAGCGGGAGCAGGCGAAACGATTTGGCGTGGAGGTGGTCGAGATGCGGGCCTTGCCGGCATATGAGAAGTTGCGGGTTCCGGGGACGGTGTACATAAGCTTTGACATGGATGTGCTCGATCCGGCGTTTGCGCCGGGACTTTCCCACCGCGAACCGGGAGGAATGTCGGTACGGGAGGCGATCTCGCATCTGCACGCGATCGAGGGGGAAATCGTCGGGGCGGATATTGTCGAGTACAACCCGGTGCAGGACGTTGCCGGGGTGACCGCGACCGTGGCGGCGAAAATCCTGAAGGAGACCCTGGGAAAGATGATCCAGAACTCTTAACTGCCGGAGCCACTGGGGCACACGGGGGAGAGCAGAATTATTCTGCGTCCTGAGGGGCGGTAGCGGAATCTTTATCCGGGTAACTCTTGGGGCGTTTCGAGGCAAAAGCCTGGGCGCGGTAGAGCGTTCAGTCTGCCTGACTGAACACTCCGTCTAATAACTGGTTCTTATGGTTATGTTGGATCATTCTGGCAAATACGTGGTGAACGGCTTGCTGGCTGCGAGCCTGGGAGCATGCCTGCTGGCGGCCGGGTGTACCGGGCATGCGGCACAGAATCCGCAGGCCGCCGGGCCTCCGGCCATGCCGGTGAAAGTGGTGGAGGCCAAAGCGGTTCCGGTCAGCGATGCCACCGAATATGTGGCCACGCTGAAGTCGCGGGACTCGGCCGTGATCATGCCGCAGGTCGAGGGACAGATCACCCAGATCTTTGTGCATTCCGGCGACCGGGTGGAGGCTGGGGCGGGCTTGATGGAAATTGATCCGCTGAAGCAGCAGGCTACGGTCAAGAGCCAGGAAAGCGCGCGGGCGGCGCAGCGGGCCAACCTGGACTGGGCAGCGAAGCAGTATGAGCGCAGCCAGGGGCTGGCCTCGGCGGGCGTGGTCAGCAAACAGGATCTCGATCAGGCCAAGGCAACCCTGGACGCCGCCCAGGCGCAGATGGATGCGCTGGACGCCCAAGTGCGCGAGCAGGAAGTGCAGCTGCACTATTACAAAGTGGTGGCGCCGCGCGGCGGCATCGTGGGCGATATCCCGGTGCGGGTGGGCGACCGGGTCACCGTTTCGACCCAACTTACAACCGTGGACCAGCCGGGCAGTCTCGAAGCCTATGTGTATGTGCCGATCGAGCACTCGGCGCAGCTCAAGATGAACATGCCGGTGCAGATTCTGGGGAACGAAGGCCTGGTGATCGCCGACACCCGGGTGAGCTTCATCTCGCCGCAGGTGGATAACACCACGCAGACAGTGCTGGTGAAAGCGCGTATCGCCAACGGCAATGACGCCCTGCGGCAATCGCAGTTTGTGCGGGCGCGAGTGGTGTTCGGGACGCACCAGAATCCTGAGGTGCCGATTCTTGCCGTATCGCGGCTGGCCGGACAATACTTCGCCTTCGTGGCCGAGGCGGAGAACGGGGGCTCGTATGTGGCCCGGCAGAAGGCGCTGAAGATCGGGCAGACGGTGGGCAACGATTACGAAGTGCAGGAAGGCATCAAGCCCGGCGATAAGGTAATTGTGTCGGGAACGCAGTTTCTGCTGGACGGGGCGAAGGTGGTACCGCAGAGCTAGCCGCACTCGGTGGAATGAGCGGCGCAGACGACACACGGGACGCAGGGGAACGGTTGATTCCTGCCGTACCCGAGAAGCTCCGAAACGGGATAGCTGGGAAAGGTCTCTAAAATCCTCGGCGTACTCCGCGTCCTCTGCGGTTTTGGTTTTGCAGCATCTCAGGTCCATTCATGTTTGTTGAATTCTTCATCCGGCGTCCGGTCTTTGCCTCGGTCTGCGCGCTGCTGATTATTCTGGCGGGCGCGGCGGTGATTCCGACTTTGCCGATCGCGCAGTTTCCCAACCTGGCGCCGCCGCAGGTCGGAGTGGTCAGCGCGTATATCGGAGCCAGCGCGCAGACGGTCGAGAGCGCGGTCACGATTCCCCTGGAGCAACAGATCAATGGCGCCGAGGGGATGAGGTACATCACCTCCACCAGCGGCAACGATGGGACGAGCCAGATCCTGGTCACATTCGACCAGAACCGCAATCCCGATCTGGCGACGGTAGACATTCAGAATCGCGTGAGCATCGCGCAGGGACGGCTGCCGGGCGCAGTGAAGGCGGTCGGGATTACCACGCAGAAGACTTCGCAGGACTTCGTCTTCGGCGCGGCGGTCTTCTCCGACAAACAGCAGAACTACTCCACGCTGTTCATGAGCAACTACATTGACGTTTACGTCAAAGACGCGCTTAAACGCATCCCCGGAGTCGCCGATGTGATCATCTTCGGAGAACGCAAATACTCGATGCGGCTGTGGCTGGACCCGGTGCGTATGGCCGGACGCGCGCTCACCGCCCCCGACGTGGTGAATGCACTCTCCGAGCAAAACGTAGAAGTCGCGGCCGGACAAGTGGGGCAGCAACCCGCGATTGCCGGACAGCAGTATCAGGTCAGCGTACGCGCCGTGGGCCGATTGAGCGAACCGGCGCAGTTCGACAACATCATCCTCAAGACGAACTCCGACGGCACGCTGGTCCGCTTGAAAGACGTGGGCCACGCGGAACTGGGCTCGGAAAGCTACGCCAACGATCTGCAGTTCGACGGGCAGGATGCGGTCGGGCTCGGCGTCACCCAGCTCTCGACCGCGAACGCGCTCGACGTGGATCGCAGGGCCATCGCCGAACTGCAGCGGCTGGCGAAAAGCTTCCCGCCGGGCATGAACTATAAGGTCGCTTTCGACACCACCGACGCGGTCGGCGAATCGATTCGCGATGTCGTCTATACGGTGGGCTCGGCGATCCTGCTGGTCATCCTGGTGATCTTTATTTTTCTCGGCGACTGGAGGACGACGATGATTCACTTCATCGC
>Ga0209415_10018202_pt1 | contig 11100 bp, 11 predicted proteins | sample PeaSoiSIISIP2007_FD_187696 | JGI IMG/M metagenome (GOLD analysis project Ga0209415, IMG submission 187696) | Peat soil microbial communities from Weissenstadt, Germany - SII-SIP-2007 (SPAdes) (version 2) | ecosystem: Environmental > Terrestrial > Soil > Wetlands > Peat | place: Germany...
ACGTCCCCTGATTGTTCGCGTAGGGCGTTCAATGAAGAGGGTCGCGATTAGTTAGAGTGATTCAGGCGACTCCGGCTCTCACTTTTGTCAATGACCACGTAGGGACAGCCGCCCTCGGCTGTCCAGGCGAGCGTAGCTCGCCAGTTTCCTGTCTCTTGATCAGCCGCACAACTTAGCAATGCACTCGATTGGCATCCTCAAAAACGGCGGAGCTTCGCTCCGCTGGACAGCCGAGGGCGGCTGTCCCTACGTGAGCGGGTCTTGATCACGACAGAATTTTCTATCCAGGCATCAGCGGCCAATTTCTGTTGGCTGCATGGGGTTCAGAGAAGCCGATTTGACGTAGCGATAGAAGCGAGGTCGTCCACGCTCTTTCCAATACGGGGCAGCGTAGGAATCGATCCCCAGCCCGGAATTTAGCGAGCTGAAAAAGAAGTCGCGCGCCGGATTGACCACAATTCCCACATGGCCAGGCCAGACGACCAAATCGCCGGGCTGCGGATGCTTCACTCGGAGAAATCCGCCGATTCCGTTGTAAATATCCGCGGAACCCGCGTAGGAGTAGGGGAAGCCAGCCCGCTCATAAATGCCATGCACTAGGTGCGAGCAGTCAGGTTTGGAACCCAATTGGCCCCGGAGGTCCAGCGCGGCGGCAATCACCGACAAACCGTCACTTGCGTCCAGCGGACGGTGCGCGAGAAGGGATTGGCGATGGCTCGCACCTTCAGTCGCCGGGCGAGCCGGCGAGCCTTCGCGCTTGGCGTTGCCAATGCTCTGCTGTGCGGACAATGGGGTCAGAGCGAGCCCGTACACCAACAGGAACAGCCAAGCTGCTTTTGAGTTGAAACTCATGGCTGGTATTGTGATGCGGTCTTAGGAAGTGGAGGAGGTCACAACGGTGCTAGCGCATCGGCGAAAGGGTGGCATGACTTCGGATGCTCTTCAGGCCCAGAGGTTTCTTGAATCCCACCTACGAATGTGCATTAGGAACGCCCGGAGCAAGCAGCAGGCAAGATGTCCGGCGACCTAGGGTGTTTTGGCACCCGGAATGGAGCTGTTCAGAATGCCCGACATCATTGGCGGGTCGGCGCTATCGCGTGTCTGCTCCGTCGCAAGTATTCGCCTGGGATCGACAAATGTCCAAGCCACCGCCCCCAGCAAGCATAATGCGGCCGCCACCAGGAACGAAGCTGTCCAACCGAAGCGGCTGGCGATCGCCGGCGTGAGCGAAGCCGTCACCGCACCACCGATCTGCCCACCCATATTCATGAAACCGGAAACCGACCCCGAAGACGAGCCGGCCATATCCGCGGTCACCGACCAGTAGGAGCTTTGGGCCAGATACAAGGCGCCTGCTCCCCCAGCTAATACCACGCTGGCCAGCCGCGCACCGTGAACTTCGGCGCCAAGCACGAGAAAAATGGCCGCCATCGCGATGGCAACGGATGCGAGATAGCAACGCCCGATACGCGGACCCTGGGAGCGTGTGAGCCGGTCGCTGATTACGCCCCCCAGCGGACAGCAGGCCGCCATGGCAAGAAACGGCAGCATGGCGTAGAAGGCGCTGGCCTTCAGGTTCAGATTCCGAACCTGAGCCAGGTAGATGTAGAACCAGGCGAAAAATATCCAGGCTACATAACCGAAGCTGAAGTAGCTGAGGGTGATGGCTACCACCTCTCGGCTCCTAAAAACGGTTCTCCAGGCGATTAGAGGCCGGTCCCTCTTTTCGGAGTTCGCAGCAGAGAGACCCGCACGAATGAATGCCATCTCCGAGGCCGAGACCCGCGGGTGCTCTGCCGGAGTGTCCCGCGCCACAATGAACCACACCAGCCCGGCAATCAATCCAATCGCAGCGCACACCCAGAACGATGATCTCCAGCCGTAGTGCAGCATCAAGTATGTGATCAGCGGTGGCGAGAGACCAGCGCCGGCGCCCACTCCAGCGAAAATCCAGCCGTTCGCCATGCCGCGCTCCTGAGTCGGTATCCAGCGGGCCACAAATTGATTCGAGGCTGGGTAAACGACTGCTTCGCCGGCTCCCAACAAGAAGCGTATGGAGACAAACAAGAACAACGCGCCTTTTATGCCGGCGGGAACCGCCGCAGTGAGAGCGGTGAAGATGCCCCACCAGATGACTCCCCCCGCGAGCACTCGGCGCGGACCGATCCGGTCCGCCAGCCTTCCCGCGGGGGTTTGGAAGAGAGCGTAGCCAGCGAGAAACGAGCTGAACACCCACCCGAGCTGAACATTCGTCAGGTGGTAGGCCGCCGCCAGAGAACTTCCCGCAATCGAGATGTTCACCCGGTCGAGGTAAGCGACAGCGCTCAACATGAACAGCCAGGAGATGAGGTACCAGCGCACGCGACTGGGGCCGGACTCCCTCATCGCGTTGCCCCGGTGCACGTCACGATTGTGTCAGTGCGCGTTGCCATCGTGTGCCGTCACTTGCTGCCGCGATTCTCCTAAACCCTCAACCCCCAGTTCTACGACATCCCCAGCCCGCAGATACACAGGAGGATTCATTCCCAGACCAACTCCGGCGGGCGTTCCGGTGCTGATCAGGTCCCCGGGAAGGAGGGTCATGAACTGGCTGACGTAGGAAACCAAGGTAGGAACATCAAAGATCATATTTGCCGTGGAACTGTTCTGCCGGAGATTCCCATTGACCTTCAGCCACATCTTGAGATTACCGACATTCGGAATCTCGTCCGGGGTGGCAAGGAATGGACCCAACGGAGCAAACGTGTCGGCGCTTTTGCCCTTTACCCACTGTCCTCCGCGCTCCAGCTGAAAGCCACGTTCGGAATAGTCGTTGTGCAGGACAAATCCCGCGACGTGATCGAGAGCCTTCTCCTTGGACACGTACAGCGCCCGTTTCCCGATGACGACCGCCAGTTCCACCTCCCAGTCCACTTTGGTCGCGTTGCGGGGGATGAGCAAGGGATCGTTCGGCCCCACCAGGGACGTCGTCGCCTTAAAGAAAATTACTGGTTCTTTCGGCGGTTCTGCCTTCGTTTCCGCCGCATGGTCGCGGTAGTTGAGCCCGATGCAGATGATCTTGCTGGGCCGGCAAATGGGAGATCCCAGGCGCACCGATGGCGCTACCCGCGGGGCAAACGAGGCATTTTTGCGCAACCAGGAATCGAGCTGCTTCAGACCGCCATTTCCAAGAAACTTTTCATCGTAGTCCGAGCCAAGCGCGGACGCATCGATGCGGCTGCCATCTTGAAGAAGCACCCCGGGTTTTTCTTGACCCGGCTCACCAAATCGAATCAGTTTCATTGTGTAGATTCTCCTTAAATTGTCCTTAAATGGTTGTCGTGAAGGATTGCTTACTCCGTGCGTTCAAGCTTGCGTTTCCGACCCCATCCAGGCGTACTCGGATCAGTTCCTGGCCAACGTCGACGGACGGTTCCGTCTGCGGCTCAATTTTTCCTCGATTAATTATCATATATAGTTATAATACTAACTTAAATCTTGCCCCGGGAAAGCTAGTAAAAGAAGCCAAACAAAAACTTAAGGAGAATGGTTCGATGGTGAGAAGAATTCTCGCATCGTTGTCATTGTCACGGTCATTGGCGTTGGCAATCGCATTCGCTTTGTGCGCTGTGCTGTCGCCGCGGGCAGTGGCCCAAACCACCGGCGATTCCATCGATCTTTATTTCGGCGATTGGCACACTTCGACTCCACGTACGATCCGCGGTTCGCTCCAAGAGCAGGACATTCTAACCCGCGGCAACCCCCAGAATCCCACGCAAAAAGGCGCCGTTCTCCGTTACGTCAACTCGTACACCTACGCCACCCTGGCTTCTCACGCTTCCACACGGGCCACCCGTCTCGACGGGCAGCAAGAAATTTACTTTGTCCAATCCGGCCAGGGCACCGCCACGGACAAACCGCCGATCTGTTGCCGAACATCGCGGTGTTAATGCCGGCCAATTTGGAGTTCACCATAAAAAATACAGGAGATCAGCCGCTGGCGATGTATGTCATCAACGAGCCGACGCCTCCCGGCTTCCGGCCGAATTCCAGCATGCTGGTGCGGGATGAGAACAAGCTTCCCATCACCTCGAGCGATGGCCACTGGGCTCACATCGTAAAGACGCTGTTCGTGACCGAGGACGGCCTCGGCACCCTGCAAAGCGTCCTGACGGTAACTCTCGATCCGCTCACCATCGGCAAGCCGCACGTGGTGGATCATGACGACATTGAGGAAGTGTGGACGGCCCTGGATGGCACCAGTCTGGCGTTCATAGGGAATCAACTGCGCCGGCAAACTCCCGGAATGTCGTTTTATCACATCCCCGATAACAAGACACCGCACACCAACATCAACCAAAACGAAGGCACGCAGGTCATGCGGGTCCCTGTCCGGCGCATACTCTACTCAGAACGTTCAGAGCCTGGGGCCCTCAACCGGCGTGTAGTGCCAGCTGGTACTCTTGCCATCCGGACGGGTTTCATTGACTGTGACCGTACCATCGGGTTCAATGGTGCACATGTCAAGCTTCGGTGGCGGCCCGGGGAATTTGGACTTGGCAAAGTTCGCCGTCCAGGTACCAGCAAAACCGCCGGCGCGTATCCCTGCGGCGTGAACCGTCAGCGAGGCGGCTAGCAAGGAGAAAGTTAACATCAGCAGACGCGTTTTTCATTAATGATATGATAATACAAATAATTTTCGTGTCAATACCTTTCCGCCTTCGCCCGCATTACGTGCGATCCCCGACTTGCCAGCAAACATGCCTCCGCTATCGTAGAGGATTGCGATAAATGACAATCCGGGTCGGAGTGGACGCGTCCGTCGACGAGGCGATGTTGGAAGACTTCACCAAGGAAGTACAGTTGGTGCGGATTGCCGAGGAACCGCAAGGAGAAGTTGAAATCGACTTCTGGGTCCCCGCGCTGCCTCCCAAAATAGTGCGACGGCAGTGGCAGCATTTGAAAGGCGTACGCGTGGTGCAGCTCCCGTGGGCGGGGGTCGATACTCTTCTGAAACTGTTCCCGCCGGGAGTCACCTTGTGCGATGCTCGGGGGGTGCATGACATTCCCACCGCAGAGTGGGCAGTGACTGCCATTCTGGCTATGCAGAAATGCCTGCCGTTCTTCATTGAGCAGCAGAGGCAGGGAGCCTGGGCCGTAGGACAGCAGGCGCAGCAGATCGACGCTCCATCGCCTACGAAGATCAAGAACCCTGCGGCGCCAATCCGTGAAGTGGCCGATGCCACGGTTCTGATCGTGGGGTATGGAGCCATCGGGAAAGCGGTTGAAGCGCGGCTTGCACCTTTTGAGGCGAAGTTTTTGCGCGTAGCGCGTAGTGCGCGGGAGGGCGTCAATCCGGTGAGCAGGCTGGATGAACTCCTGGAGCAGGCCGACATCGCGGTGCTGACAACGCCGTTGACGTCGGAGACCAGGCGCTTGATGGATGCGAAGCGGCTGGCAAGGATGAAGCCCGGAGCGCTGCTGGTGAATGCGGCGCGAGGCGCGATTGTGGACACGGAAGCATTGCTGCAAGCCCTGATCGAAAGAAGGATTCGCGCGGCCGTCGACGTGACCGATCCGGAGCCGCTGCCGGTGGGACATCCACTATGGAAGGCGCCCAACCTGCTGATTACGCCGCATGTGGCGGGAGATAGCGAGAAGTTCATGAGGCGTGCCTTCAAGCTGATCAGTGAGCAGGCGGAGCGATATGCCCGGGGTGAGCCGCTGCTGAATGTAGTGACCGGAGAGTATTAATGAGAGTATGAATAAGAGCGAGCCCGGGAATGCGCACCGGCGAACCGATCTTTTCGCGGCTTTTGACAGCGCTCTGGGCAACGGCCCATGTGACAATATGATATTATGATTGACCAACGGCCAAACGGTTCGCTGTCGGAAGTGCGCTATTCCGGGTATACGTTGATTTCGAGAAATACGAACGGAGTCTGATATGCGCCGATTGCAACTTGTTTTAACGCTGTCTCTCCTTGCTTTCTTCTCCTGTTTGGTGTGGGCTCAGTCGGCCGGAAACCCGGCGCCCAATGGCCTGTTGCTGGTGGCGAACAAAGGAGACAACAGCGTGGGGATCATTGACCCCGTCGCCGGACGGCAAGTGGCTGAGATCGCCGAGGGTGGCGTAACCGGGCACGAAATAACGACGTCACCCGACGGACGACTTGTGTATGTTCCCATCTACGGAAACTCCGGCGTCGGCCAGCCCGGGACGGATGGCAGCAATCTGGTAGTCGTCGACCTGGCCGCCCGGAAAGTGGTGGGCAACATTGATTTCGGGAAAGGTGTGCGGCCCCACTGCCCGTTGATAGGCCCGAAGAATGGCCTGTTGTACGTCACCACGGAGCTTAATCGTTCGATCAGCATCATCGATCCCGCCACTCTGAAAATCATCGGTTCGATTCCAACGGGTCAAGACCAGTCTCATATGCTCGCGATCACGCGCGACGGACGCCGCGGCTATACAGCAAACGTGGGACCGGGAACGGTTTCTGTCCTCGACCTTGAGGCCCGAAAGACGATCACCATTATTCCGGTCTCCGCTCAAGTGCAACGCATCTCGCTTGCCGTAGACGACAGCATGGTTTTCACCTCCGATGTGACCAAACCTCAGCTGGCCGTGATTGACACCGCTACCAACAAGATCAAGGCGTGGGTACCCCTGCCGGGTCTCGGCTACGGAACGGCACCCACAGCGGACGGCCGGTGGCTGATCGTGGCGCTGCCCTTAGTGCACCAAGTGGCGGTGGTGGACCTGAGCACCCTGAAAGTCGCACACACGATCGATGTCCCCACCAGGCCGCAAGAGGTTCTGGTGCCTCCAGACAAACAAGTGGCGTACGTTTCCTGCGACCAGAGTGGAAAAGTAGTGGCCATCAGTCTTTCGGACTGGACGGTGAAGGGGGTTATTGACGCGGGCAAGGGTGCGGATGGGCTGGCCTGGGCCGCTGCAAGGTAGGCAAACGCGCTCGAGTGATCGAGCCTTGAGGCGTCCATGCATGAGCAAAGTTCGCCCTAACGACGGCAGCCTTGCAGCCGATCAATACTCCGATCCCAATCACGCCCAAGAGCGACCCTATTTTCATGGATGTAAAAACGTTTTGCACTCCCTTCCCGTACTTGAGGCCATTGATATTGGTCCAGGTCAAGAACGTAATGACCAGCAGCGCGACCAGTTGAGCAGTGGAGAGAGACAGAGCATACGTCGGCAAGACATGGATGGGACGGATAATGTAGTTTGTCTCTGCGATTTGTGGCCACAACACACCCAAATAGCGGGAGAATCCAACCGACGAAGCGCAATCGTTCCGGTTTGAATTACCAGAAAGAGCGTCCAGCCGTACAAAAATCCCCACAGATCTCTCGGCCTGCGCCGCTAAACTGAGTACGATTTAATGGTGGTATAATATGCGAAACAGGCATCGTGCTTCGGACTGCAAGTTGCTCTGGGGGGTGTCAGCCTGATTCGAAGACAGACGATTACCGCTCAAGTAATCACTTACATTCTCGATCTAATCAAGAAAGGCAAGGTCAAGCCGGGCGAGCGGCTGCCCACGGAAAAGCAACTGACTGAACAACTCGCCGTCAGCAGGACGTGCGTCCGCGAGGCGATTAAGTCTCTGGAATCTCTCCAACTCATCGTCGTGAGGCCAAAGATCGGCGCAGTCGTCCTGGAACCCTCTCCCGTCGCGCTGCTCAATGCCGGGTATCTCTCTACCTCCGCCTTCATGCAGCAGGCGGATTCTTTGATCGAGTTTCGTAAAGTTCTGGAGTTAGGGTTGGTGGCCTTAGCCGCGGAGAAAGCCACAGAGGCTGATTGGGCGGCCATGCGGGAAGTTTTGGCTGAACAGAAAGCTGCGCTCCGTCTTGACAGAAGCACCCCGCACACCGACCGGCTTTTCCACGAAGCGATCGGCAAGGCGAACATACGCTTTCATAAAGCGGTTGCCGCGGCCACCAGGAATCCGCTAGCCATCATGGTTCTGGAGGCGATCTCCGAGCCCTTAATAGAGGTAAGTCGCCGCACCAACGAAATGCCGGGAGTGCCCGAAGCGGGGCTGCGACAGCATTGGTCAATCTACCGGGCGATCCGGGAAAATAACCCCGACAAAGCACGTCAGGCAATGCGATTGCACCTTGCCGCCGCAGAACGCAATGCTCACATCCTGGAGCGCGAGGAACAGGCAGCATCGCCGCCACCCACAACCGTGGCAACCTCCGCGCAGAAGAATAACAATAACGTAGAGTCAGCCTGAGCAGCCGTGAACTTAGCGGACGCGGAGCGTGCATCCGCTCCTCCCGGCGCATCTCTTCTCCTGCGTCTACTGGGAATCGACTTTGATGACGGTGTAAGTGAACGTCTTGCCGGCTGCAATTTTCAACTGATGAGGTACGTTGGCCGGAATGTGCACGATATCTCCCGGAGTAAGCTGCTTCGTCGCTCCGCCCTCAATCGAACTCCCACGTATTTCGTGCGGCTTGACCGTTTTCGGCTCGACAATCGTTCCCCCGAGCACGAGCGCAGCTTCCCCACTTTCGACGATCCAGATATCCACTTGAGTCTCGTGCAGTTCGGCGCTGCCATCGCCTTCGCGGTGGGAGACTCCCAGCAGGTGGTTTTGATAGGTGCCCAGCGGCCGCCAGGCAAACTTTTGATCATCAATTTTGCCCGCGAGCTCTTTCCCGGTATTCTTCAGGGCGGCGCCCTTCCAGAGGCCAAAGCCCTCCGGGTCGGCGGCGTGGAGCCCGGTGGCGAAGCTGAGAAGCACAAGCAACACGGAAAGTATTTTCATTCGATCTCCCAACAGCTCTGGAAGTCGGCATGATGTAGTATCATACTATGATTTGTGAAGGGATCATTCCATGAATCTCGCAAGAAAAATCCGCATGCGCGTAGCCCCTCTCGCGGGAGCCATCCTGCTTATGGCGCTCAACCTTTCCGCGGCCGGACCGAAGGCGGACGCCGAAACCGCCACGGATCGAGGGCAAGCTTGGGTTGGAGCACGCATCATCGACGGTACGGGCAGGCCGCCAATCGAAAACGGGACTCTATTCGTCCGAAACGGGCGGGTTGAAGCTGTGGGAAGACGAGTCAAGCTACCGGCGGGAGTGGCACGGATCGATGCGACAGGAAAAACCATTATTCCCGGGCTGATCAACGCGCACGGCCACGTCAATGACGCGGGGCAACTCGGAGTCTATCTGCGCGACGGCATCACCACCATTCTCAGCTTGGGCGGCGACAAAGAATTTGCTTTGCGAGAACAGAACGCGAAGGCACCTCCAGGAACTGCTCCGCATTTATATGTCGCCGGACCTATACAAGATTCCACCGCCATTCCCGGGGCGGTCGCCGTCAAAACTCCGGAGGAGGCGCGGAAGAGCGTCGATGCGCTGATACGAAACAAGCCCGACATCATCAAGCTGCGAGTCGATGATTTCCTCGGCGCGCGTCCAAAAATGAGTCCTGAGATCTACCAGGCCGTCATTGACGAAGCGCACAAAAATGGCTTTCGCACGGCGGCGCACGTCGTCCTGCTGGACGACGCCAAAGGTGTGCTGCGGGCAGGAGTGGATTACATTGCCCACAGCGTCCGCGACCGCGAAGTCGACGAGGAATTCATCAGCCTCATGAAGCAGCGTCACGCTTTTTACTGTCCAACTCTGACTCGCGAAGTTGCTGTATTCACCTATTCAGAAACGCCGGCATTCTTCAGCGACCCGTTCTTCCTGAAGGAGGCCGACCCGGCGGAAATAGCAAAACTGCAAGACCCCAAGCGGCAGGATACGGTGCGGAATGATCGGTCGGCCTTGTGGTACAAGGAACACCTGCCGGTGGCCATGCGCAATCTCAAGCTACTTTCCGACGCAGGCATCCCCATCGTAATGGGCACCGACAGCGGCGGCGGGCCAGGCCGATTCCAGGGCTACTTTGAGCATCTGGAATTGGAATACGAGACCAAGGCTGGTCTCACGCCGATGCAGGCGCTGGTGTCCGCGACCAGCACCCCGGCGAGGTTACTCAATATCAGCAAGGATGCTGGCACGCTGGAGAAGGGTAAGTGGGCTGACTTCCTGGTGTTGTCGGCGAACCCGCTCGACGACATCAGGAACACACGCGCCATCGAGTCGGTCTGGATTGGGGGAGTCCGAGTTCCGGCCAAGAAATAGCGTGCAGATCGCCTGCCTTCATTGCTTAGCAACGGGAGGCAGAGTGTAAAAGTCGTAGCGGATGGTCCAGTGCGACTCCTTGCCCGGTTCAATCCGCAACAAGATATAAGGCTCTACCACTGCTACCGTGCTAATGGCCCAGAAGTTCACTTTCAACAGCGGTTGGTCGCTGGTGATCCAAACCCCGGCACGGCTCTTCAAGTTTTCAATGCGGAAGTCGTAGTCTTTGACGTCGTTACTGGAACCACCTAGCTCCGCGAAGACGCCCTTTTTCCCCTCCAACTCATGAGGGAAGCGGAGCTCCTGTCCAACGATTTCAGCGCGATCCGCGGACCCGCGCTGGAGGGTCGGAGTAAATGCGAGTTTGATCGAAACGTCCGGGCCTACCACCTCGTGGTCGATGACAAAGAAATTATGGTTGTACTGTGTTGTGTCAATCGCTTTGTGGCCGGTGTTTTTCAAGGAGTGTTCAATCAGAAGCTCCGGTTTCCCCTTCACCAGGCGGACGGTCTTACGGTAGACATAGGCGTATCCATTCTCCGACTTCAGGCGATGGGTAAACTCGATCCGGTCTTTATGCTTGTTTATCGTCCACTTTCCAGGGTCCACAATGTCGTACGTCTCGAAAGGACGATAAGCCGCCTCGTCGGGTTTGCGAACGGTGCCGATGCCAATGCGGACGAAAGTCCCGCCGGTTTTGGCCTCGTCATAACCGAGCCCTTTGTCGTCGGTGCGAAACTCTTCTACTGGTCCGGTGATCGCATCGTGGATTTTCGGATCGTGGTGTTCGTACCAGCGTCCAAAATATTCGTGCCCCCCGAATTGAAGACTGGAGATGATCCCGGACCAGTCGAAGCGTGTGCCCTGGTACGAGCCGTGCTGACTATCGGGGAGCATCAACTCGGCATGAATCAGACCATTCGAGATCTCAGCCTTGGGATA
>Ga0209415_10018203_pt1 | contig 11100 bp, 7 predicted proteins | sample PeaSoiSIISIP2007_FD_187696 | JGI IMG/M metagenome (GOLD analysis project Ga0209415, IMG submission 187696) | Peat soil microbial communities from Weissenstadt, Germany - SII-SIP-2007 (SPAdes) (version 2) | ecosystem: Environmental > Terrestrial > Soil > Wetlands > Peat | place: Germany...
CGGCAACCTGCCGTGGGAATCGATCCCGCCGTCTGCTCGCCTCCGCGAGTCCAAGGGAGAACCTTATGATCCGCACCTTGAAAGCCGTAACCTTGCCCTGCCTGCTCCTGCTGCTTTCTGCCATTTGTTTTGGCCAGGGAGGCGCTGCCACAGGGGACTTGCACGTCACTGTGAAAGATCCCAAAGGGAACTTCGTGGCCAGCGCAACCGTCACCGTGCGTGACCCTGCCAAAGGTTTGGAGCGGACCGCCACCGGCGACGGACAGGGCGGCTATAGCGCGCGGCTTCTCCCTCCAGGAACCTACACGGTCACGGTCGATGCTGCCGGCTTTAGCGGTGTCTTGAACACCGGAGTCGTGATCACCGTGGGCGGACTGGTTGAACTTCCGGTCACGCTCGCCGTGGCAACCGGCAAGGAAGTCATTGAAGTCACCTCGCAGGCGGAGCTGGTCGAGACCTCGCGCAGTTCCACCACTGACACCATCGGCCAGCGCCGCATCGACAATCTTCCCATCAACGGTCGCAACTACATCAACTTCACGCTGACCGATTCCCAGGTCGTCCGCGACAACGCGCCCAACACTGGCGCTGCGCCCACCTCCGGCCTCAACATGAGCGGCCAGCGCGGGCGCTCGAACCTGGTCAACGTCGATGGCGCCGACGCTACCGACAACTCGATCAACGGCGTGCGCTCCACCGTCTCGCAGGAGGCAGTGCAGGAATTTCAGATCATCACCAACAGTTATGCCGCGGAGTACGGGCGCGCGGCCGGCGGCGTGGTCAACATCATCACCCGCTCCGGATCGAACGACTTCCACGGCGACGTCTACGGCTACCTGCGCAACCGCAACTTTCAGGCGGTGAATCCCTTCAGCACCGTTCCCAACCCGGCCTACACGCGAGTGCAAGCGGGCATAGCTTTCGGCGGAGCCCTCAAAAAGGACAAAACTTTCTACTACTTCGCCTACGAAGGCACGCGTCGCCACGAAACCGGATTTTCATCGGTCGGGCAGGATTGCTTGTCCAGCGGCGGTCAGACCTGCTTCGGCCTCACTCCGTTCGATGCATCGGCATTTTTCGGCGCTCCGGCCGGAAGCGTGAACCTTCAACTCACGAACGGGCCGAACAGCCAAATCGCGTTTCTCACAAACCCGGCGGTTGACGCCGCGTTGGCCAATCCCGCCTACGCGCAGGAAGTGGGTAAATATCTCGGCCTGGTGGGCGCATCTTCCGGGATGGCGCTGAATGGGGCGTGGCCCCTCGGCTTGACCGGGGGCGCGCCATTTTCCGGCTTTGCCACCAGTTGCGCGCCTCCCGGACCTTGCTTCGTTCCGTCTGCCTATCAGACTCTGACTTCGCAAATGGGAAACTTCCCCGTCTTTGAAGGCACCAGTCTCTACTCGTTGCGCCTCGACCATAACCTGAATAACAACCATCGCTTGACCTTCCGCATCAATGCCAGCCCCAGCACGGTCACCGGCATCGAGGTCAGCGGCGAAGATCAACCGTTCGGGCAGAACGCCTACTCGCGCACTTCGCAACAGACCTACCGCGATGTCGCTGGCATGTTTCAGGACACCTGGACCCTCGGCAACGACAAGGTCAATGAGTTCCGCTTCCAGTACGCCCGCCGCGGACTTTCCTACTTCTACAACACGAAGATTCCCGGAGGCTCCGACCCGGCTATCAACATTCCGGGCTATGCCTACTTCGGCCGCGAGCCCTACTCGCTGATCCAACGAGTCGAGCAACGTTTCCAATTCACCGACAATTTCTCCTGGACCGTCGGCCACCACAACATGAAGTTTGGCGGAGACTTGAACTATCTTCCCATCACCGCGACCTTCACCGTCAACTACGGCGGCGTCTACAATTTCGGTTCGTTCGACGCCTCCAGCCTCGGCTTTATCAATCCCAATCCCGCCGTCCTGCCTTCTTTCCCGGAGCTTTCGCCCGTACAGGCCTACGGCGCCGGACTGCCCGGCAGCTCCGTTCAGGGTCTCGGCAGTCCGCACGACACCTTCCACAACCTCCCCGTCGGCTTGTTCTGGCAGGACTCTTGGCGCGTGAATCCCCACGTCACTCTGAATTACGGCCTGCGCTATGACGTGGAGGTTCCGCCAAAGTTCACCCCGCCGCAGGGACTCGCGCTGCCCGCCTACAACCTGCTGGGATTACAGAAGGGCATCCAGACAGCCAAGAAAAATTTCCAGCCGCGAATCGGTGTGGCCTGGGATCCCGCTGGCGATGGCAAGACCGTGATCCGCGCGTCCTACGGCATCTTCTATGACCATCCGCTGCTCGGTCTCTACTTTCTCGGCGACGCCTCTGATGGTTCGTCGAGCGGACAGTTGGCCTTTGGAGGAACCGGGCTTTGCAGCGTCGCTGGCAATCCCGGCAACCTGAACGCGTTCACTCTCTTCCAGGGCCTGGTTCCGGGAGCGACGGGCAACGCTGCTTCCCCGTGCTCGCCGGCAACCAGTTCGGCGGCTCTCGCCCTGCTGAATTATTCTCCGAACCAGCAGGTCTTCTCCTGCAACACGGCCGGCCCCAGCTGCGGCGTCTCTTCTCCCAGCCAATCCATTTTCCTGAACCAGAACTATCTCAACCCCGCCACCTTCCTGCCGCTGGCCTTCCAGCCCTTCGGCTATCCGCAGTCCAAGAATTTCGTCTACGCCTACTCGCAGCAGATGAACCTGACTTTAGAACGCGATCTGGGCCACGGCTTCGCCCTCAGCCTCGCCTACAACTTCAATGGCGGACGCCACCTGAACCACCCAATCAACGCCAACGCGATTCGCGGCGATTTGATGATCAACAATTACGGCGCGGCCGTCGCCGACGCCGCTTTCATCAACAACCCGCTGATTTTTCCGGCTCCGGCCAGCCCCTTCACGGTTTCGGGTTGCAATCCCGCCGGCGGCCCACTTGGTCCCGCGCCATTCGTTGACGCTTCGCTGATGAATTTCTTCCGCCCCGGCGGTTTGAATCCCTCGGTCGCAGGCTTCTACCTGAGCCCCGCAGTCCCCGGTGGCGCTGCTTGCGTGATGCTTGCCGAATCTATGGAAAGCAGCAGTCTCGCCGCTCAGGGATTCAACGCGAGTTGCGCTCCCACCGTGACTGGAGGATTCGGCGGCTGCGTCCCCTTCGGTGACATGGACGCCAATTATTCCAACGGCAGCTCCATCTACCACGGCTTCAGCGCCAACCTGCGCAAACGCTTCACCAGCCACTACGAATTCCTGGGCTCCTACACCTGGTCGCACGCCATCGACGATTCCACCGACCTGCAATCCACTCTTACGCCCGAAGACAGCTACTACCCCGCGCTCGACCGCTCCACTTCGCTCTTCGATCAGCGTCACCGCTTCGTTTTCAGCGGCGTATACCAGAGTGGCAAGCTCTCGGGCGGCAGCGTGGCCAGCCAGATCTTCAGCTATTGGACCGTCGCCCCCATCCTGGAAATCTCCTCCGGACGTCCCTTCAACATCATCACCGGCAACGGCGACAATCTCCAGCTGTCTGCCGAAACTGGACGCCCCAACACCACGGTGAATGCCGCCTGCGGCACGGCTTACCCCTCCAAGTACTCGCCCACCGGCATGCTGCAGGAACCCTGCGGTGCCGAATACAACGGCACCCTGCTCTCGCTCGACGGCAACCTCGGCCGCAATGCGGGCATTCAGCCCTGGGCCGTCTTCAACGACGTGCGCATTTCTAAGCGCATTCCGTTCACTGAGCGCTTCAGCACCGATCTGATCGTCGACATGTTCAACATCGCCAACAAAATGAACGTGGCCGCCGTCAGCCCGCTCTGCAGTGCTTCAGAATGCAACGCCGGCCAGGCCACCGCCGCCTACGACCCGCGCCAGTTCCAGTTCGCGCTCAAACTGAACTGGTAAGCGCCCAACTGGCAGGGGTCGCTGTCTTTTTTGTCATCCTGAGGCCCGCGTTTCTTCCGGGCCGAAGGATCTATGCAACTTCGGGCGCCGGTTTGACGCTGAAAGCCTCATCAGACACAAAGAACCGAAGGTTTAAGGGTCGTCTTGTGTTTCCTTCGTGAACCTTCGTGTCCTTTGTGGTTAAGGATCTTCGCGGCTGACCGCGGAAAACAGATGGCTTTCCGCAGGTGTTAAACTGTCTTTTCATCCATCCTTGGCGCTTGCCCGGAGTTCGCTCCCCAATGTCAGAAACTCAAATGCCCAGCGCACGCACCCGTGTGGTTCGCGAGCCTCATCGCGCGGCTTATGATCGCGAGACCGTGTACCGCATTCTCGACGAAGGCTTCCTCTGCCACGTTGGGTTCGTCGTCGACGGCCAGCCCTTCGTAATTCCAACGTCGTACGGCCGCAACGGTGCCAGCCTCTACATTCATGGCTCCGCCGCCAGCCGGATGCTGCGCCAGATGCAGAAAAAAGACGCCCTGACGAAAGAAGCCGCGCCGGTCTGCATCACCGTGACCTTGCTCGACGGACTCGTGCTCGCCCGTTCTGTGTTCAATCACTCCATGAACTACCGTTCGGTCGTGATTCTGGGCAAGGCCACGCTAGTGGATGATCCCGAAGAAAAGCTGGCGGCGCTGCGCATTCTGTCAGAACACATCCTGCCCGGTCGCTGGGACGACTCCCGCCAACCCAACGAGCGCGAGCTCAAACAAACGTCCGTGCTGCGCGTCCCGATTGACGAATTCTCCGCCAAAGTCCGCCAGGGCCCGGCCATCGACGACGAGGAAGACTATTCCTTCCCCACCTGGGCCGGAGTCGTCCCGCTGGAAATGGTCGCAGGGAAGCCGATCGACGATGCAAGGTTGCTGCCGGGAAAAGCAGCGCCGGACTACGCGAGGCACTACACAAGAAAATGAGACCGGAAGTTTCCTCTGTGTCCTCAGTGTCCTCTGTGGTGAAAGCTTTTGATTCTCACGGCAGCAGCAGCAACTTCCCCGCGACCTTCCGCGCTTCCATGTCGCGGTGCGCCTGCGCCGCTTCTGCCAGCGGATACGTCTTCGCAATTCGCAGCTTGAGTTTGCCTTCGGCGATCATCGCAAACAGCGCGCCGGTGCGCGCCAGCAATTCCTCGCGCGTGGCCGTGAAGTGCGCCAGCGTAGTGCGCGCCATGTAGAGCGAACCTTTCTCCGAAAGCTTCGCCGGATCCACTGGAGGCACCGGCCCGCTCGACATGCCGTAGAGCACCAGCATCCCGCGCAACTGCATCACATTTAGATTTTTCTCGAACGTGGCCTTGCCCACGCCGTCATACACCACGTCCACGCCCTTGCCGCCGGTCAGGCGCTTCACTTCGGATTCAAAATCCTGCCGCGTGAAAATGATGACTTCATCCGCCCCAGCCTCACGCGCCAGCTTGGCTTTTTCCTCGCTCGATGCCGTGCCAATCACCCGCGCTCCGATAGCGCGTGCCATCTGCACCAGCAACAATCCCACGCCGCCTGCAGCCGCGTGCACCAGCGCGGTCTCGCCTGCCTTCAGTTTGTGCGCGTCGTTCGCCAGATAATGTGCGGTCAGCCCATGCATCATGGCCGCGGCAGCCTGTTCGTCGCTTATCGCCGCGGGGACGGGAACCAGACTATCCGCCGACGCCGCCACATATTCCGCGTACGATCCCAGCGTCCCGCTCCACGCCACTCGGTCGCCCGCCTTCACGGCTTTCACCTGCGCGCCCACTTCAGTGACCACCCCCGCGCCTTCCTGCCCGGGAATGAACGGCAGCGGCGTCCGCAAACTGCCATCGCGGAAGTGGCCATCAATCGGGTTCACTCCCGCCACCGAGACCTTCACCAGCGCTTCGTTCGGCTTCGGTTGAGGCATGGAAACGTCGGCGAGTTCCATCACCTCCGGCCCGCCCGTATGCTGCACGCGAATTGCTTTCATGGTTGATCCGTGGGTCTTAACGCCGCTTTTTCGCTTCGTATCAGGGCACGGCTTCACCGTGCCAAATCGGCCAACAACAATGCTCCGGCTTTAGCCGGTGGCATTTACGAACGCAACGGCTGAAGCCGTCTAGACCTCCCGCCGCATACGGCATCGCTGAAGCGATGCCCTGATACGAACCTTGAGGCTCAAAACCGCTGCTCATTCAACGCCGACGACCTACCCTGCGCTACGGGATCAACAGCAACTTCCCCGTGGTTTTTCTTCCTTCCAGATCGCGATGCGCCCGCTGCGCGTCAGCCAGCGGATAGGTGTGCTCGATCCTCAGTTTCAGTTTGCTCGAGGCCATCATGCCAAACACCGCGCTCGCCCGCGCCACCAACTCGTCCCTCGTCGCGGTGTAGGCCCCCAATGTCGGCCGCGTCACGTAGAGCGATCCTTTTGTCGACAAGGCAATTAAATCAAACGGAGGCACCGCACCACTCGATCCGCCGAACAGCACCATCATCCCGCGCGGACGCAAAACGTTCAGGCCTTTTTCGAACGTCGTCTTGCCCACCGAGTCGTAGACCACGTGCACGCCGTTGCCGCCGGTCAGCCGTTTCGTCTCGGCCTCAAAATCGGATTGCGTGTACAAAATCACTTCGTCGGCCCCGGCCTCGCGCGCCAGCTTCGCCTTCTCGTCCGTAGAGACCGTGGCAATCACGCGCGCGCCAATGTGGTGCGCCATCTGCACCAGCAACAGGCCCACGCCTCCGGCCGCCGCATGCACCAGCGCCGTCTCGCCACCTTTCAAAGGAAATGTATCGTGCGAGAGATAATGCGCCGTCATCCCCTGCAGCATCGCCGCCGCAGCCTGCTGGTCCGTCACTCCGGCGGGAACCGGCACCAACCGGTCGGCCGGCACCGCCGTATATTCCGCATACGATCCCATCGGCCCGGACCAGGCCACGCGATCCCCCGCCTTCACCGACTTCACGTCGGAGCCCACGGCGGTGACCACGCCCGCGCCTTCCTGCCCCACGACAAACGGCAGGGGGACTTTGTATCTGCCCTCGCGCTGGTACACATCTATAAAATTCACGCCCGAAGCGGCCACCTTTACGACCGCTTCATTCGCCTTCGGCGCAGGAACCGGCAACTCCACCAGTTCCATCGCCTCCGGCCCACCAGGTTGTTTGACTTGAATGGCTTTCATGACACCTTGGATTCGCAGTCTGCCGGATGGATTCCGGCAACAGGAGATTCTACACGCGACCGCGACCAGCGCGCCTTTAGCCGACAAGATCGATCTGAACGACGGTGATGCCGTCAGCGCCGTAGACTGCGAAGCGTCTGTGCTCCACGTCAATCGCAAGCGGGGGAAGCTTCAACTCCCGCAGTATGCTGCTGACTTGCTTGCCTGTGTCCAAATCCTCCCAACTCTCAACTACTTCACCAGAATCGAGCGAAACCAGCCTCGGATGGCCGTAGAAGCAAACTGCGTGGCTGTCGCCTACGGGCATCATGGTTCCTGCGACCTCTCCAAGGACAACAGATTTGATGTAGGCTCGCGCCGCGACGTCGTAGACGGCAATTCCGCGGGGATGAAACCGGGGCCCCCCGATCTCCGCAGCTTCCTCTTCCGCGTCGCGATCCTCCTCCGAGCCCGCGCCGAGTAATACCCGCTCCGTTGTCTGCCAGCAGGCAGACTCTTGTTCAGCCAGCGCGACGTGGAACGATCCCGGCGCACAATCGTCCACGCCATCCAAGTGGGCCGGATCGCGAAGGGCCTCAGCCACGTCGTAGTAGACAACGGCGCTCCGGGGATGCCAGACCCAGCCTGCGCTCAAGAGTCGCGTTCCGGCGGCATTGACCATGAGACGCGAGTGAAAAAAGTCCTTTGGCTTGCGGTCACCGTTAGTAAGGCGCTCTCCGGTCTCCGCGTCATCGATGTCGATTTGGCAGTATCTCTCAGGACAGTGCGCAATCAGCGTTCGGCCATCCTGCGCCCGCCAAATGCACACCGGATACTCGTAGACGTGAGCCTGATAAAAACTGCGATTGAGCTCTCGCAGCAGCTTGCCTTCCCGGAGCAGAAGCGCCTTCGTTCCTTGCCGCTGGTAGATCACGGCGAAGCGTCCGTCTGGAGTGGCCTGGACCGCGTTGAACGGATAAGCCCATCCGACGCGCGGAGCTTCGCTTTTTCCGTCCAGGTGGAACACTTTCCCACCGCCGATCCAATCCACCACAGACTCGCCGCGCCACACGAGCGACGCAACATTTGTCGCTGGGATAACCTGGCGCGAGATCTTTATTGCTGTACCGCCTGCCATAATCGACTCGGTCGTTAGCCTGCGCAACGCAGAGTATCATCCCTGTCGCAGCGAACCGCCATCCATCCCGCGCCCGGTCATATTAGTCGCCAACTCTGCTACACTGGCACGTCTTCCCGCAAGGAGTTCTTTATATGGCCGAAAACAAGCCGCAAACTTTCGCCAATCACACCCGCTGGGATCCGCCGTTTCACTTCTTCGTGCTCCCCGTTTTCGTACTCGGGCTGATCCTGAGCCTGGTTATTCTCTTCCATCACTTCATGGGCGGCGATTTTCACGACCGCGTCCACATGGTCCTGCTGGTTCTGCTGGCCGTGGCCTGCCTGATGCTGGTGTTTAAAGTGCGCCTCTACTCGCTGAAGGTGCAGGATCGCGTCATTCGCCTGGAAGAGCGGCTGCGGCTGACCCAACTGATGTCCGAGCCGTTGCGCTCGCGGATTCCCGAGTTGACTGAAGGTCAGCTCTGCGGCCTGCGTTTCGCCTCGGACGCCGAAGTGGCGAAGCTGGCCGAGCGCGCGCTGAACGAGAAGCTGTCGCGCGCCGACATCAAGAAAGCGATCCAGACTTGGCGCCCGGATTACTGGCGGGTCTGAGAACTTGCCAGGGAAACAACTGCGGGGGCTGCCTGTTGGGCCTGGGGCTGGCGGCGTGAACTGCAACAGCCGCCCGCCAAACCGCTACCAGTCGAGTTTCTCGGGGAGAAATTCCGCGAACAGATCGTCGTAGTAAGGCTTCAGCTCCTGAACGTTGGGTTTGCTGTGTCCCTTGGAGTAGAGATCGTAGGGGTTGAACTTCTTCACCCACTCCAGCATGACGGCATCCTTCTCATTCATCAGGTGCGTATACGCGCCATGCCGGTGCCACGGATAGAACGAGTGGAAGCGCAGCATATACAGCGCCTCGTCCGGCAGGTAGGACTTCACGACCTCGTTAATGTAGCCGTCGTGGCCGAATGACATGTGCACGTTCTCCAGCCCGCAGTTCGGCTCGTAGATGCCGTACTTCGTCTGGTACTCGGGCACATTGCGATCTGGATTGTTTTGGAAGTACTGTGAATAGACGATCTGATCCGACCATGCACAACCCACTGGGAAGGTGTCGCCCACCACGGCCCATTGCGGCTCGCCATACAAGCATAGGCACTTGCCCAGGTCGTGCAGGAAACCGACTAACACCATCCAGCGCGGCTGGCCGTCGCGGCGCAACGCCTCAGAAGTTTGCAGCAGGTGCTCGGTCTGCGTCAGGTCGGTGTCGGGATCGCTGTCATCGACCAGCGTATTTAGAAACTCCGCCGCCTCCCAAACCGTCTTCTTGCCCTTCGTGAGCCCGAAATACTCCTTCTCCTTGCCAAGGACGTAGTCCAGCGTCTGGTGCGTATGGTTGAGGCGGTAGAACTCAGCCACGCCGGGGTTCGCCTGGGCATCGTATTGGCGAAACTCAGCCTCGGACTTGCCCTCCTGATAGCGGCGTTCCAGGAACTCTTCCAAGTGATCCGAATTCGCCAGGGGCTGCGCCGAAACCGGTGTGGTCTGATTCATAGATTCATCCTCTGCCGCCTTGAGCTCTCTACCAGGCGGTTACATTACAACACTGTAAATTGCTATTTCAAGCGTGGATTGCTGAATCAATCCTCAATTCACCGCGATGAGTTCAAACTCGACAATCATGAACGGGCTCTGCGGTCTTGTCCGCCCGGCTGTCCCCGGTAACCTCTCGGGCCAGGTGCCGAAAGTAACCCTGCTGGTGCCTTTTCGGCGATTGACCCGGCCGCGGGCTCCGCGTACGATTTGGTAGAATTCACCGGGCGTTCATACGCGGAGAAGCACGCATCTCATAGAGAAATAATAGAGAAATAAGAAAACTTGAGCGAAATAGCCGAGGGAATAACCGAGTAAAAGAAGTATGCGATTTGCCAATCCCCATGTGCGGACCGTCCTGCTCGCCTCCCTGATTCTGGTGGCCGGTGGGTGCCAAACGGCCCAGAAACCTGTCTCGCTGCTGCCGCCCGGAAGCGCGCCGGCGTTGCAGCCTCCAGCTCCCTTACCAGCGTCTCAGGCCGCCGCTGTAGCCCCAGCTCAGGATGCTCCCGCGCAAAAGCCAGCTTCCAGTGACGCCGCTTCGCCCGCGCTCGACAAGGCTTCGGCTCAGGCGTCCGACGCGGTCGCCGACCTGATCGCCCGCGCCGAAAAGGAATACCAGGCGGGCCTGGCCAGCTACCACGCCGGCCAGCACGACGACGCCAAGAAGGATTTCGACAACGCGCTGAACGCCCTGCTGAGCAGCAATCTTGACATCCGCTCCGACGACCGCCTGCAAACGGAATTCGACCGCATCGTCAAGGGGGTGAACGAACTCTACCCCGGCGGCACCGCCGCCGATGCCGATCAGGCGCAGGAAGCTCAGCAAAAATCCGAACCCGCGCCCATCGATCTCACCAACGACGCAACCAACGGCATGACTCCCGCCGCGGATGCTGGCGTCGCGGCCAAAGCGCGGGCCGAAATCAAGAACACCCGGTCCGACCTGCCGCTGATGATGACCGACCAGGTCGCCGGCTACATCACCTACTTCTCGGGCTATGGACGCGGCGTCTTCGAGCGTGCCTACGCCCGCTCCGGCCGCTACCACGACATGATGGTGGCGACCTTGCAGGAGGAAGGCGTCCCGCAGGATCTGATCTATCTGGCGCAGGCTGAGTCAGGCTTCCATCCGCTCGCCGTCTCCAAGGCCGGGGCACGCGGCATCTGGCAGTTCATGGCCAGCCGGGGCCGCGGATACGGCCTGCACCACAACATGTGGGTAGACGATCGCCAGGACCCCGAAAAATCCACCCGCGCCGCCGCCCGCCATCTGAAAGATCTCTACAACCAGTTCGGCGACTGGTATCTCGCCATGGCCGC
>Ga0209415_10018205_pt1 | contig 11099 bp, 12 predicted proteins | sample PeaSoiSIISIP2007_FD_187696 | JGI IMG/M metagenome (GOLD analysis project Ga0209415, IMG submission 187696) | Peat soil microbial communities from Weissenstadt, Germany - SII-SIP-2007 (SPAdes) (version 2) | ecosystem: Environmental > Terrestrial > Soil > Wetlands > Peat | place: Germany...
GATTGAGGGCACGATTTCCGCCGACGGCAAATCGATCAAAGGCGGGTTTGTTTCGGCGTTTCTGCTGGCGGTTCCGGTGGCCATCGAGCTTCGCCGTACCGCGGAACCGCAGGTCGCCGTGGCGATTTCGTCGGGCCCCATCTCCAGCGAGGCGGAGGGCACGTGGACGGGCAACCTGACTCTGAAGACCTCCTGGGAAGACAACGATCAGCGCACGGGCACGCCAACGCCGGTTCGGATTACCCTCGGCCACGCCGCCGATGGCAACGCATCCGGCGCGTTCGACAAGCTCCCTCTGAGCTCCATTCGCCAGCAGGGGACTCATCTGCAGTTCGAAGCCAAAGGCGCGAGCGCGGTCTTCGTGGGTGAGATCGAGGGAGATGAACTCACCGGGCAGTGGACGCAGTTCGACGCCGATCCGGTGGCGCTGGTGCTCCACCGCGCGCAGTGAGAAACCGCTCCCTTTGGTCGCGGCTCGGTCGCGCCGAATTAGAAGTGCATGCCGCCGCTGCAAACCAGAACTTCGCCGGTGACGTAGTCCGACAGCGGTGAGCAGAAGAACAGCACCGCCTGCGCGGCCTCTTCCGGAGTTCCCAGCCGCCGGAGCGGATTCATGGCGCGCGCGGCGTCCAGCACGCCGGGCTGTACGCCGACCGGGATCGTCCTCCCCTTGATCTCAATGCTCGCGGCCGCGCCTGCCAGCGGCTGAATCAGACGGGTCTCAATCAGCCCGAAACCCACGGCGTTGACGTTGACGTTGTAGCGGCCCCACTCCTTTGCCAGCGTCTTGGTCAGCCCCACGACGCCGGCTTTTCCCGATGCGTAGCCGGCCTGCCCGGGATTCCCGTCGAGTCCGCTGATGGAGGTGATATTCACCACCTTGCGCATGGCCCGCTGCCCACTCTCCGCCTCGCGCTTCGCCGTCTCGCGCAGCCATCCCGAAGCCGCCCGCAGGACCCGAAACGGTGCCATGATGTGGATCTCCAGCATTTCGCGGAACTGCTCGTCGGATGTCTTCTGGATCACGTTATCCCAGGTGTAGCCGGCATTGTTGACAATAATGTCCAGGCTTCCGAACGCCCCAAGGGTGGTTTCCACCAGTGTCTGGGGGAAATCCGGCGAGGTCAGGTCCCCGGCCAGGCAGCGCGCCCGGGGGCCCAGGGCCTCGGCGACTTCCCTCGCCGCCGGCTCGTCGATGTCGGAGATCATGACCGAAGCGCCCCACGAGGCCAGTTCCGTCGCGATTGCCTTCCCAATCCCGCGCCCCGAGCCGGTCACCAGAGCGCTTTTCCCTACCAAAGTAAACGGCATATCAGCTATTTAGCACACCTGAGGTCGATCCGCGACAAGCGCACCACTTCCGTTTCGGTAAAGCGCCGCGGTTCCAGGAAGAAGGTATGGCGGGACTAAGGCCTCCGCAGTACCATCCGAGGCTTCCGGCGTACCACCCAGGAATGTGACGAAACCGCTATTGTCGGTTCGCCGACGATAACCGAAATTGAATCAGTAGAGGCCAGGTGAAGAACAGAAAAGAATCGAACGAACGGCGCGCCTCCGACCGGTTTCCGATCGCGCGCGATCTTCGCTACAAGATGCTGAGCAAGCGTAGTGGCGATGAGAACGGTACCGGCCGGACCGTGAACATGAGCAGCAACGGCGTTCTGTTCTCCACCGACAGCATTTTGCTTCCTGGGCGGCGCGTGGAAGTCTCCATCAACTGGCCGGCCCAGCTCAACAGCAACGTGGGGCTCAAGCTGGTGGCACGGGGGCGCATTGTCCGCTACGAGCAGGGCATGGCGGCGATGGAAATCCAGCAGTACGAGTTCCGCACGCAGGGAAGCACCAGCATTCAGTAAGTCGTGCCGAAGCGCTCGACCCTCTCTGAAATCTGGTCCCGGACTTTTCGAAAGGCGCCCAGACGGGTTTCCTCGTCGCCGGCGACCGCCGCCGGGTCGTCGAAGCTCCAGTGAATTCTTTCCGCCTCGCCTGGGAAGATTGGGCAGGTCTCCTTCGCGTTTTCGCAGACCGTGATCACGTAGCGAAACTCCTGGCCGACGAAGTCGTCCAGGGATTTCGAGCGATGGCCGGAGATGTCGATGCCGATCTCGGCCATGACGGCCACAGCCTCCGGGCGCAACTGCGTGGGTTTCGTGCCCGCGCTGAAGATCTCGAAGCGATCGCCCACGGCGCGGCGGAACAGTCCTTCGGCCATCTGACTGCGTGCCGAGTTTCCGGTGCACAGAACGAGCAGCCGCTCTTTGGTCATCTCAGGGCGCCACTGGGCGCGAGGCCCGAACGAACGCGCTCATGAACTGAACGTGCGCCGCGGCCTGGGCAATTTCCGCGGGTAACGCAGGGGCGTCGTCCGCCGCGTAGATCCGTGTCGGTTCGATGCCTATGCTCTCAAAGCCGGCCGCCGCGAGTTTGGCGCGGTATTCGTTCTCCTCCATCGCTCCGGCGACGCAGTCCACCCAGAGGCGCATGTCTTTCCGCAGTGCTTCGGGAATCGCTCCGCGCGTGACAATATCCGACACGGCGAACCGCCCGCCCGGCTTAAGCACACGGAATGCTTCGCGCAGGACACGATCCTTGTCGGACGAGAGATTGATCACGCAATTGGAAATGATCACGTCCACAGATTGGTCCGGCAGCGGGATGTTCTCGATCTCCCCCTTCAGGAACTCGACGTTGTCCACACCCGCCTTGCGCTGATTCTCGCGGGCGAGGGCGAGCATCTCGTCGGTCATGTCCAGCCCGTAGGCCTTACCGCCGGGAGAAACGCGGCGGGCGGAAAGCAGGACATCGATGCCGCCCCCGCTGCCGAGATCGAGCACTGTCTCGCCGGGCCGCAGCTCCGCCAGAGCCGTCGGGTTGCCGCAACCCTGAGAGGCCAGCACAGCGGCGACCGGCAGTTCACCCTTTTCCGAATCGCCGTAGAGGTTGCCGCTGATGGGATCGCAGCAGGCCGAGGAGCAGCCACACCCGGCGCCCGACGTTACCCGCGACGCAATGCCGCCATATCGTTCTTTCACTACTTCCTTCACGTCCATTTGACTGTCTCCTTGTTCTTATCTGCAAACCTGCACGATGGTCTCCGGGGGCACGGCTTTGTTACGGGTGCAGCATTCGGCGTACAGGAACGTCAGCAGATCCTGCAGCGCGTCGGTATTCGCCGTGTAGCGCAGAAAGGTCGCTTCGCGCTTCATGCGAATCAGGTCTTCGTTCCTGAGCTTGTCCAAGTGATGCGAAAGCGTGGACGCGGGGATGTCCAGTTCTTTCTGGATTTCGCTGACGACGAGGCCCTCGGGATGCGTGCTCAGCAGCAGGCGCAGAATTCTCAGACGAGGCTCCGCGCCCATGGCCGCGAACATATCGGCGAAACGCGCCACCTGCTCGGGTTCGAGTTGTTTCCGCGGCCTCATTCGATATTTCCAACATAGTAGAAATATCGAATCGTGTCAAGGGGGGCAGTTTACTTCGACGGCGGCGTCACATCCAGAGTGACATTGGAAAACACCGCGGTCTCCAGCGTTGTGGCGACGTGCGAGCAAACGCCGAGGCCGACGTACACGGGATCCTTCAGCGAAATGTACTCCACCGGCCCCGATGGCTTCAACTCCGCGCCGGGCTTTCCCGAGTACATGGTGTAGCGGCTGCCCTGGCGGACAATGCGCACGCGCGCCGGCTCATCCACCTGCGTGAACACCTGATAGGTCGCTTCGCCAGCCGCACCGCGAAACTGGAGGGAAGTGAGCCCGTTGCCGTGGGATACGGCGTCCGCGTACGCCGATGAAGGATCGAGGCTCTGCCGGACCATCAGCACGGCTTTGCGATGCTCCGCCGCGCTGGTGCCGAGGAATTGCACATCGGCGGTGAACGTCAGGTCGCCCGAGACCTTCTTCCAGATGAAATAGAATGCGTCGGAGTTGCCCCAGATGTTGGCTCCGCCGCCGGTGATGCGATACTCGCCGGTTGCCGGGTCGTATTGCGCCTTACAGCCCGGCGGGGTCTGGCCCACGCTTCCCTGATCGGTGAAGATGCCCAGATCGCTGGTCTGGGCAAGCGCGAGGGCGGCAAGCAAGGCGCCTGCCGCAAGGAGTGCGGGGTTGGCTCGGAACATTCCTCCAATCGTACCGATTTATTCTTCGGCAGGCCAATCCAGGCGCGCTCCGGAAATCGTAATACCGGCATGAGAACAGCGCTGTTTCTCGTTGTGGGTCTGGTTTGCTGTGGCGTGCCTGACGCCCATCCGATGGGCAACTTCAGCGTGAACCACTATTCGCACCTGCAATTCCACGCGGGGACGGCTGAGCTCACCTATGTCCTCGACCTGGCGGAGATCCCCACGTTCGAGCTTCTGAACGCGTGGCGGATCGACTGGAAGGATCAGCCGCTTCTTGCGGCCCGATGCGGCGAGCAGGCTCGGGAATGGCTCGGCAGTCTGGAACTGGTCGAGAAAGGCCATCGTCTCCCTTTGCGCGCCACCTCCGTTTCGGCCACCGCGCAGGAGGGAGCCGGCGGCATGCCCACACTGCGCGTGCGAATCACCGCCGAAGCGCCACTCGAAGCTGGTTTGGTGACGTTTGAGGACCGCAATTACCCCGGACGCGCCGGCTGGAAAGAGATCGTCGTTGGCGCGAGGCAAACAGATCTGACCGCCGAGCTGACCCACTATCCGACCGATCCAGCCATCAGCCCGCCGCAGGATCTGACTGCGCAAGCCGTCTGGCGGCCGGAACCGGCTACGACTCACCTGGCCCGAGCGCCGCAGGCTTTGCCCACGCACGACGTGAAGCCGCTGGCGGTCGCATCGTTCTCCCAGCAGCAACCCATCGCTCCAGGCACGGTGGTTCGTGGCGACTACCTCTCCCGGCTCCTCCGCCGGCCGGATATCGGATGGGAACTCGCGCTGTTCGGTCTGCTGGCGGCGTTCGGTCTGGGCGCGGTTCACGCCATGTCCCCGGGGCACGGCAAGACAATTGTCGCGGCATATCTGGTGGGATCGCGCAGCACGTGGAATCACGCGGCGTTGCTGGGCTTTGTCGTCACCTTCACGCACACGTTCACCGTGTTTCTGCTGGGTCTCGGCGTTCTCTTCTTCCAGCAATACGTGATCCCCGAGAAGATTATTCCGGCGCTGGGCGTTATCTCCGGGCTGTCGATCGTATCGGTGGGCGCTTTGCTGCTTTATCGACGCGCGAGGAAGCTCCTCGATGGCGCGCACGCGCACCATCATCATCACCACGAGCATGATCACAATCACGGCTACGATCACCACCACGAGCATCACCATGAGCACGACCACCATCATGATCACGATCACCACCCGGCCCACACGCATAGCCATGGCGGCCACACTCACAGCCATACGCCCGAAGGAAAACTCACTCTGGGCGGCCTGATCGCTTTGGGGGTCAGCGGCGGTCTGGTTCCATGCCCCTCAGCGCTCATCCTGATGCTCAGCGCCATCGCTTTGGGGCGTCCGGCCCTGGGGCTGCTCCTGCTCACGGCATTCAGCGCGGGACTGGCCATGGTTCTGATGAGCATCGGCTTTCTGGTGGTCTACGCCGCTCATTTGCTGCCGAAAGGATCCGCTGTGGCCGGGCGGCCGGCATTCCGGCTGGTGCCGGTATTCTCGGCCGTCGTCGTCATCTGCCTGGGACTGGCGATGACGGCGGTTTCCGCGGGCTGGATCCAGGCGCCGCGTTTTCTCTGAGGTGGCCATGAAACACTTCGCCACGCTATTCGCGTTCCTTTGCCTGGCTTGCGCTGCCGCCGAAGCGCCGCCGGTTCACCTGAGCACCGACCAGCGCATCGCGCTTTGCGAGAGACAACTCAGCGCGGCGCCGGACGACGCCCACGTGCAGGCCTCACTCGCATCGGCATTCCTGCAGAAGCTCCGCGAGACCACCGATTTTGCGTACCTGAATCGCGCTTCGGCATTGGTGGATCGCATGCTCGCGGCCGATCCGAGCAGCTACGACGCCCTTCGCCTGAGCATCGAAATCGAAACGCAGCGCCACAACTTCCCCAAAGCCGCGCAGATCGCCGGCGACCTCACCGCGCGCAATCCCAGCGACTCCGGCGCGCTCGGTCTCCTCGGCGATTCGCTCATGGAAATGGGGCAGTACGACGCCGCGGCCCGCGTCTACCAGAGAATGCTTTCGCTGAGCCCAAACATCACCAGCTACAACCGCGTCGCCTGGCACGCATTCGTTACCGGCGACAGCGCCCTCGCGCTTTCCTGGATGGCCATGGCGGTGATGGCGGGCAGCCGGGAGCCCGAAAACCTGGCGTGGTGTCTGGTGGAGTTCGGCGACATGCTCGCGAAAACCGGCCATCCGGCCGAGGCTCGCAACTCCTATCGAAGGGCGCTCGACACGCTGCCGGGCTATCACCGCGCGCTCGCCGCACTCGGCCGGCAATATGCGGCTGAGGGCGAGTTCGACAACGCGATCGATAGCTTCCGGAAGGCCCAGGCCGTTATCCCGTTGCCCGACTACGCGCACGCCCTGGCCATTCTTTATGAGCGCAAAGGCCGAACCACCGAGGCCGAGCAGCAAAGAGAACTTCTGGACGTCATCGACAAGCTCGGTCAGGCGAACGGCGAGAAAGCCAATCGCATGCTGGCCATGGATTTCGCCGATGAGGACCGGAACCTCGACGAGGCGCTTCGTCTGGCGCGCGGCGAACTGGCCGTGCGCGGCGATGTCTACACCTGGGACGTGCTGAGCTGGGTCCTCTATAAGAGCGGCCAGGTGAAGGACGCCGGGGAGGCCAGCGCGAAGGCGCTCTCGCTGCAAACGCCCGAGCCCATGTTCTTCTATCACGCCGGCGTCATCGCCATTGCGGCGGGCGACGCCGTGCGGGGACGCCAGCTTCTGGAACGCGCTCTCGCGCTGAATCCGAGATTCTCCTGGCCGCAGGCCGGCGACGCCGGTGCTACGATTGCAAAACTCGTAATACACTGAAAGCGGCCATGCACATACCGGACGGATATCTGAGCCCGGCGACGTGCGCGACGATGTATGCCGCCTCTGCGCCGTTCTGGTATGTCGCGCTGCGCCGCGTTCGTAAGGCGCTGCACACGCGTCTGGTGCCCCGTCTGTCGCTGTTTGCGGCGTTCAGTTTCGTGGTGATGATGTTCAACCTGCCGCTCCCGGGCGGCACCACCGGGCACGCGGTGGGAATCGGACTGGCCACCGTGGTGCTGGGCCCGTGGGCGGCGATGCTGGCGGTCTCCATCGCCATCGTGATTCAGGCGCTGTTCTTCGGCGACGGCGGAATCACCGCAATCGGCGCGAACTGTTTCAACATGGCCATCGTGGGCGCGCTGGTGGCGTACGCAGTGTATCGTCCGCTGGCGAAACGCTGGCCTGTTGTGGCCGCAGGTCTGGCCGGCTACGCCGCCATCAACATCTCGGCTCTGCTCGCCGCTATTGAGTTCGGATTGCAGCCACTCTGGTATCGCGACGCCTCGGGCGCGCCACTATACTGCCCGTATCCGCTCAGCGTGACCATTCCGGCGATGATGATCGGTCACCTGACCATCGCCGGTTTCGCCGAGCTGGTTATCTCCGCCGGAGTCGTGGCGTTTCTCCGGCGATCCGATCCGGCCATGCTACAGGGGGGCGCCAGCTCGCGGCCGATTCCCGCATGGGCCGCGCTCGCCGTGCTGCTGATCCTCACGCCTCTCGGGATTCTCGCCGCCGGCTCCGCATGGGGCGAATGGATGGCCTCCGATTTCTCGGATCCCGCCGCGCGCGCGCAGATCGCGGCACAGTCCCTGCATCAGCCTCCACCGGCGCATGCTCCCCAGGGACTGGCGCGCCTGGCCACAATCTGGACGGCGCCGTTCGCGCGCTATGCGCCGCCGTTCATCCGCGGCGTTTCTTTCGGCTACCTGCTCTCGGCGATGTTCGGCACGGGACTGGTGATGCTGAGCTGTCTCACCGTGGTTCGGCTGCTGCGATGAGTTTCCTCGAACGGACCCTCGAAGGCCTCCATGAAGCGATGCAGCGGGCGTTCGAGGCGGAGCATTCCGCCGCGAGTCGCGGCCTCCTGCAGCAGATCGACGCGCGTATCAAAGTGCTCGGGCTGTTCGCCCTGATCGTCGCGGCCACTATGTCCAGGCGCCTGTGGCCGATTGCCGCACTCCTTGCTCTGGCCATCGTGCTTACCGCGCTCTCGCGCATTTCCATCCGGACCCTGGTGAGTCGCGTGTGGATCGGCGCGCTGCTTTTCACGGGGGCCATCGCCGTACCCGCGCTGTTCCTGACGCCGGGAACAGCCATCGGCTCACTTCCCATCACGAGGCAGGGCGCCACCACGGCCGGCTTTCTCATCCTGCGCGTGGAAACCGCCGCGACGCTCGCCATTCTGCTGGTGTTCACCACTCCCTGGGCGCATGTCCTGAAAGCCCTGCGCGTCTTCCGCGTCCCCGTCGTGTTTGTCGCGGTTTTCGGCATGACCTGCCGCTATATCCTGCTGCTGCTCGATACCGCGCACGACATGTTCGAATCGCGCCGCAGCCGGACCGTCGGGACCCTCAGCGGCTCGGAGCGCCGGCACATGGCCGTGGCCAGCGCGGGGGTCCTGCTAAACCGGTCGTCTCAACTGAGTGGCGATGTCTATCTGGCCATGCAGTCGCGCGGATTTCGCGGCGAGGTTTATGTGCTCGACGATTTCCGGATGACGCTTCGCGACTGGGCCGCGCTGGCCACCTTTGCCGCGCTCGTCGCCGCAGCCGTGTGGGCAGGCCGCTGATGCTCTTCGACCTCGATCGGGTCACGTTTCGCTATGAAGGCGTCATCGCGCTGGACGATCTCAGCCTTTCCATTCCCGAGGGAAGCCGCGTCGGCCTGCTCGGCGCGAACGGCTCCGGCAAATCCACCCTTCTGCGCCTTCTGGACGGCCTGTGTTTTCCGCAGGACGGCAGCATCCGATTTCGCGGTAGCGAGCTCACGGAAGCGCGCTTCGCCGAAGATGATTTTGCCTGTGGCTTTCGCCGTGAAGTCGGGCTGGTGTTTCAGAATCCCGACGTGCAGCTTTTCAACCCCACCGTTTTCGACGAGGTGGCCTTTGGGCCACTGCAGCTTCGCTGGCCGAAGAGCGAGGTCCGCGAGCGCGTCGCCGGCATTCTCGACCGCCTGCGCATCGCCCATCTCCGCGACCGCGTACCCCACCGTCTCTCCGGCGGCGAGAAGAAGCGCGTCGCTCTGGCCAGTATGCTGGTGCTCGATCCCGCGGTATTGCTCCTCGACGAGCCGACCGCCTCGCTCGACCCGCGCAGCCAGAGCCAGATCATCGATCTTCTGGTGGAATGGGGCGGCGGAGCGAAAACGGTGATCGTCGCCACGCACGATCTGGCCGATCTGGAAGACATCGCCGACCGCTGCTGCGTTCTCGATTCCGGCCGCCTGGTGGCCGAGCGCGCGCCGGCCGAAATCCTCCGCGATCGCGATCTTCTGGAGCGCGCCAACCTGGTCCATGCCCATCGCCATCGTCACGCCTCGGGCGCGATGCATTCCCATCCCCACGAGCATCGTCGATAACTGCTCCGAAACCAGGTGATAATGATTTTGGGTGAGCAGAAACGGGAATTCTTCCGAGCTGGAGCGGCTTTTCTCGTCTCCCGAAGCTCAGGCCGTCAAGGCCGAAATCGTGGAGGTTGGGCGCAAGCTGTGGCAGCGCATGTACGTGGATGGCAACGGCGGCAACATCTCCTGCCGCATCGGGCCGGACGAAGTCATTTGCACGCCCACACTGCTCAGCAAGGCCGACCTCACGCCCGAAGATCTGTGCCTCGTCGATCTGAATGGCCGGCAGTTGCTGGGAACCCGTTCGCGTACCAGTGAGATCCTGCTGCATCTTGAGATCTACAAAGCCGTGCCGGAAGCGAAAGCGGCGGTGCACTGTCATCCGCCCCACGCCACAGCGTACTCGATCACCGGAACCGTGCCGCCCACGGGGATCATTCCCGAGTGCGAGGTGTTCATCGGACAGGTCGCGCTCGCGCCGTACGAAACACCGGGTACGCAGGAATTCGCCGAAACCGTACTGCCCTTTGTGAAGCACCACAACACCGTATTGCTGGCCAACCACGGGATCGTTTGCTGGGCCGACACGGTGACGCACGCCGAATGGTACGCCGAAGTGCTGGACACATACTGCTGGACGCTGATGGTGGCGAAGCAGATCGGCAATCCGCTCACGCGCATTCCACCCGAGAAAGTGCAGGAACTACTCGATCTGAAAAAGCGGATGGGCCTTCCCGACATCCGGCACGGCAAGCCGGCGTGCCAGCTTTGCGACCCACCCGCCGATGCCCGCGACGTCGAGGAAATCGTCCGCCGCGTCACCGAGGCGGTGATGGCCGCCTTAAACGTCCGGTAGCGGGAGCTACTTACCCCAGTTGTTCACAAGTTGTGCCGCGTCCACGCTGCCAAGACCGGTCGCGAAATCCCATCCCACCGTGGTGCCGTAAGCAGGCGAATCAGACGAGCTGGATGTCGAAAGCACGCCCTGGGTGTACGATCGGCGCCGTCCGCCGCTCCTGACCGTCGAATCGTAGCAATTCGTCGTGCCGGTGCAGTTCACGTCCATGTCGCCGAGAGTAACGTCGTGGAATACGCCGGTCGTCGTCGCCGCCATGTGGTAGTAGGTCGGGTTAGGATTCCCCTGCGCGCCGTACTTCTGGTTCACCAGCGCCTGAATACCGGCGAGAATCGGCGAGGAGAACGAGGTGCCGCCTGCGCCGTCCCACCCGCTGGGCGCTCCTGAACAGCCCGAGGCGCCGTTGAAGGTGTCGGAGTAGCAGAAGACGTAGTAATGCCCCCACACGCCGTTGGCCGCGAAAAGCGAAACGTCGGGAATGTCGCGTACGCGGTCATTGGGATTGCCGGCGGCCACCTGCCAGGAGGGCTTGGCGTATCCGGCGCAGGTTCCGCTCACGACGCCCGCTGTTGAAGGCGATCCCGTGGCGCAGCCGCTGGGGCCGCCACTGCCTCCCGCGACAGCGAGGAACCCGTCGGCGCTGGCCGTGCTGCTGTCGCAGAAGCCGTTCGGTCCATAAGTGGCGCTGTAGCCGAAGTAAGTGG
>Ga0209415_10018206_pt1 | contig 11098 bp, 13 predicted proteins | sample PeaSoiSIISIP2007_FD_187696 | JGI IMG/M metagenome (GOLD analysis project Ga0209415, IMG submission 187696) | Peat soil microbial communities from Weissenstadt, Germany - SII-SIP-2007 (SPAdes) (version 2) | ecosystem: Environmental > Terrestrial > Soil > Wetlands > Peat | place: Germany...
GCTTCTACGCTCGTTGCCGGCCACGATCGGCAAGGCACCGCTGTTTTGGCACGATGAGGCGAAGCCCTACCTCAACGCGTCGAGCCGGTTCCCGACACTCTGCCTCGACCTCGCCAAGCACGACCCCGAGTTCAAACCGTTCCGGTTCCCCGCCTTCAGCCGCTCGGCCACCTCTCCGGTGGCGATCTGCCTATCCCCGCCGGGAGTCCGGTCAAGAAGCCATCGTGCTCGGGACGGCGAGCGCGGGTCGCCGCGCGCTCCATGGCTGCGCCGCCTCGAGCTGGGCGGCGAGCTGCAGCAGCAGCCCCTCCTCGCCCTGGCGGCCGCCGAACAGCATGCCGATCGGCAGACCGGTCTTGGACATCTGCAGCGGCAGCGAGATCGCCGGCTGGCCGGACACATTGTAGAACGCATTGCAATAGGCGAACTTCACGATGCGGGGGTCGCCGAGCGTCGCGTTGGGATCGTTGGTGTCGATGAGGCCGACGGGAAGCGGCAGCGTTCCCAGCGTCGGCGTCAGCCAGACGTCGCGCTGCTCGAAGAAGGCGGCGAAGTTGCGTCCCACCTGCTGCAGCAGCGTCACCGCCATCAGGTACTGGCTCGCCGTCACGGCGCGACCGGACTGGTAGAGGCTCCAGGTCATCGCCTCGACATCTGCGGGCGTTGCCGCGCGTCCGACGACCCGCGACACCGTGTCGATGGTCGCGGCGAGGCCTGCCGCGTAGATCGCGAAGAACGACGGCCCGAGCGTCTCCACGTCGGCCCGGAACGCGGCGTTCTCCACCTCGTGGCCGAGCTCGGCGCAGAGTTTGGCGGTCGCCTCGGTGGCGGCGACGACCTCCGGATCGAGCGGGCCGCCGACGGTGGGGTTGGTGGTGAAGGCGATGCGCAGCTTGCGCGGCGCGGTGCCGAGCCCGGCGCTGAACGGCTGGGCCGGCGGCGGCGCCGCATAGGGATCGCCCGGCATGCATCCGGCGGTCGCGTCGAGCGCCGCGGCGCTGTCGCGCACGGTTCGGCTCACCACGTGCTCGGCGACGAGACCGCTCATGAGATCGCCGATGAACGGTCCGAGCGAGTTGCGCCCGCGCGTCGGCTTCAGGCCGACCAGACCGCAGCACGCCGCTGGAATGCGGATCGAGCCGCCGCCGTCGTTGGCGTGCGCCACCGGCACCACGCCCGCCGCCACCGCGGCGGCGGAACCGCCGGACGAGCCGCCGGGCGTCCGGCCCAGATCCCATGGGTTGCGCGCCGGGCCATAGAGCTTCGGCTCGGTGAACGGCGGCAGACCGAATTCGGGGGCGTTGGTCTTGGCGAACGGGATGAAACCGGCGCGCTTGAGCCGCGCCACCAGATAGGAGTCCGCGGGCCACGGCAGCGGCGGCACGAACGCCGAGGCGAGCCGCGTCGGCATGCCGATGCAATCGCCGAGCAGATCCTTGAGCACCAGCGGCACGCCGGCAAACGGCTGCTCGGCCGGCGCGAAGGCCTTGGCGGCGGCGCGTGCCTGATCGTAGGCGCGGTACACGACGGCGTTGATCAGCGGGTTGACCGCCTCGGCACGGGTGATCGCGACCTCCAGGAGCTCGAGCGCGCTCACCTCGCGGCGCCGCACCAGCTCGCCGAGCCCGAGCCCGTCCCGTGCCGCATAATCCTGGAATTCCATGGCGGTCCTCCCGATCCGAGTATCGGCGGCGGGCGCCGCGGTGACAAGGTGCTATCAACAGCCGACGTCGATCCGGCGTCGTCGGAGGCCGCGATCGTAAGCCGGGCCTCAGCTCGCCTTCAGCCAGTCGCGTGCGGCGCGTTGCGCTTCCGCGATCTCGGCGTCCGACATCTCGGCGGCGATTTCCAGCCGCAGCCGGATCGCCTCGGAGTTGCCGCGCATGGCGGCGAGATTGAACCACTTGTGTGCACTGACCAGATCGGTCGGAACCGAACGACCGGTCGAGTACATCATGCCGAGCTCGAAGAACATGTCTCCGTTGGCCTGGCCGAGCGCGGCATTCTGGATGTCGGCAATTTCGTAACGGCCCATGTCGGCCTCCCCATGTGCGCACGGTCCTGACGGACTTCGTGCATCCCCTGTCCGAGCCGGCTCTCGGCCCGAGCGCCGCGATCATCGGCCACGGAATTTGAATGGCAGTTTAAGCAATGCGATGAATCGATCATGTACGAATCCGTGACGAAACGCCTGATTAACCGCGAGAAGTCAGCCGCATCGCAGACACCCGCGCCGCCGTTACGGAGTGGAAACCGTGACCCTTTGCGGGCTGATAACCATCCCGACGGAGACTGGAGCGCTGCCCGCAGGCAAGACCTGGATGCCAACGCGCTCGGCTCAGCCGAGTTGCGGCACTTGAGTGGCGCAAGTCGGACAAGACCGACTTGCCTGCACAATGCCGGGCATGACGGCGAGGAGGCCAGGCGTCTATTCGACCGGAAGCGCCGTAGCCGGGCGGCGCGCCTGTGCCGGCTCGATTCGCAAGGTGGGATTTTCAGAACAAGAAGGCCTCGGCCCGGAGCAGCCGTTCGTGGCGGCAGTCGCTCGACGGGGCGCAAACTCGAACCAGCCGAGGGCGTCGGCGATTTGTTCGAGGATCGTCGCCGCTCGACAAGACCGGGATCCCATCGACGGCGCGACACGGGATTGTCCGTGCCTGAACCTCGTCTCGCCGACGCCCTCTGTCGTCGACACTGCCGGCGCGGTGTACTGCGGCAGCCCGAGGGCTGCCGACCTTCGACCTCGTCGGCACCTACGACGCTGCGTTTGGCATTCGTGAAAGCCAATCGCCTCGTGCGGCGGGTGACTACTTCTTCTTCGCCGGAGCCTTCTTCTTGGCGGTGGTCTTCTTGACAGTCTTCTTCACTGCCGGCTTCGCCTTCGGTTTTGCCTTCTTCACCATTCTGCACTCCTAGCCATGAGAGATGGCGGATCAGCACACGTCGCGAATCGACATGTACTGGGTTCCGATTACTACAACACAACGAGAAAAAAGCGACTCCGCTTAATAAAGAGTGGATGGCTCCGCCGCTCCTGCAACTCGGCGCGCATCGCCGCCGCGATCGGCCGCACGCTCGCGCGTGTCGCGCCGTCGCGCCGCGGCGGGATCCGGTCACCTCCTCAGGTGCCGCGCGAAATCCGCATGGCACAGGCGCTTCTCAACGACATTGTTTGCTCGACGACGGCGGAGCAACGGGCCGCCCAGCGCGCTGCGGCGCGCGCGCAAACGCGCGTGCGGGTGATCGACGCGGAATTTTCGCCCGGAAAAAAAATTTGCATGACGGGCCGATCCGGCGCGCGCGCCGTCGCCGAAGCGCTCGTCGGCGATCGAATCCGGATCGGTGATTCGCTGGCGCGCCGCGGCGCGAGAGACCATCCATGACGTCGCGCAGCCGGCCGCGACGCGGGATGGGGAGCGAAAATTGCCGGCGTCGCGACGGCGCGCAGGCGCGCGCCAGGCGTCAAATCCCGAGCTTGCGCTTGAGCAGCTCGTTCACCGCCTGCGGGTTCGCCTTGCCGCCCGAGGACTTCATCACCTGCCCGACGAACCAGCCGATCAATGCCGGCTTGGCCCGCGCCTGCGCGACCTTTTCGGGATTGGCGGCCACGATATCGTCGACGATCCTCTCGATCGCCGCCACGTCGGTGACCTGCTTCATGCCGCGTGCCGCGACGACCGCGCGCGGATCGCCGCTCTCGCTCCAGACGATCTCGAACACGTCCTTGGCGATCTTGCCGGAGATCGCGCCCTCGGCGATCAGATCGAGGATGGCGCCGAGCTGCGGCGCCGACACCGGCGAGCTCGCGATATCCCGGCCCTCCTTGTTCAGTCGGCCGGCAAGCTCGTTCATGATCCAGTTCGCCGCGCTCTTGGCGTCGCGACCCGCGGCGACCTGCTCGAAGAAGTCCGCGCTCTCGCGCTCCGCCGTGAGCACGCCGGCATCGTACGCCGACAGTCCGTAGTCGGCGATGAATCGCCGCTTCTTGTCGTCGGGCAGCTCGGGCAGGCCGCGCCGCAGATCCTCGACGTAGCCGGCGGTGAATTCGAGCGGCAGCAGGTCGGGGTCGGGAAAGTAGCGATAGTCGTGCGCCTCCTCCTTGGTACGCATCGGACGCGTCTCGCCCCTGGCGGCGTCGAACAGGCGGGTTTCCTGCTCGACCGTGCCGCCGTCCTCGATCACCCCGACCTGGCGACGTGCCTCGTGCTCGATCGCCTGGCCGATGAAGCGGATCGAGTTGACGTTCTTGATCTCGCAGCGGGTTCCGAGCTCGTCGCCCGGGCGGCGCACCGAGACATTGACGTCGGCGCGCAGGCTGCCCTTCTCCATGTCGCCGTCGCAGGTGCCGAGATAACGCAGGATGGTGCGCAGCTTGCCGACATAGGCCTTGGCCTCGTCGGCCGACCGCAGGTCGGGCTTCGACACGATCTCCATCAGGGCGACGCCCGACCGGTTGAGATCGACGTACGACATCGACGGATGCTGGTCGTGCAGCGACTTGCCGGCGTCCTGCTCGAGGTGCAGGCGCTCGATCCCGACCGTCACGGTCTCGCCGTCGGCGAGATCGACGATCACCTCGCCTTCGCCGACGATCGGCGACTTGTACTGGCTGATCTGGTAGCCCTGCGGCAGATCCGGATAGAAATAGTTCTTGCGGTCGAACACCGACTTGAGGTTGATCCGCGCCTTCAGCCCGAGCCCGCTGCGGATCGCCTGGCGCACGCACTCCTCGTTGAGCACCGGCAGCATCCCGGGCATCGCGGCGTCGACCAGCGACACGTGCGAGTTCGGCTCGCCGCCGAAGGCGGTCGAGGCGCCGGAGAACAGTTTCGAGCTCGACGTGACCTGGGCGTGGACCTCCAGGCCGATCACCACCTCCCAGTCACCGGTGGCGCCTTTTATCAGCTTCGACGGTGTCGGCACGACGGGCCTCCTCTCGTTCAGGTCGCCCGCTGCTCGATCAGCGCCGTGACGATCTGGTCCCACTCGGCCTCGAGCGACACCGTGGCGGCGGTCCGGCGCGCCCGCCGGTACCAGTAGCGCGCATTGTCCTGGTCGCCCTCCGCCCGATGCAGGAACGCATGCACCCAGGCGGCGTCGCCGCCGTCCTCCGCCATCACGATGCCGTGGGCCTTGTGCCAGTCGCCCTTGGCGGCCCACCACAGGGCCTGCAGCGGCGGCGCGAGCCGGTCCGGAGGCGCGGCAGCGGACACCGAGAGCTTGAAGTCCGCAAGCGATGTCGCGCCGCTCATCAGCCCCACCAGGTGTGCGGCCGGAAATGACCGGCGGCCTGCTCGACGACGTGGCCGAGCGCGAACAGGGTCTCCTCGTCGAATGGGCGGCCGATCAGCTGCAGCCCGAGCGGCAGGCCCATCGCATCGACGCCCGCCGGGATCGAGATGCCCGGCAGCCCCGCCATGTTGACGGTGACAGTGAACACGTCATTGAGATACATCTCGACCGGATCGCCGGAGGATTTCTCGCCGATCCCGAACGCCGCCGACGGCGTCGACGGCGTCAGCATGGCGTGGACGCCGGCGTTGAAGCAGTTTTCGAAATCCCGCTTGATCAAGGTGCGCACCTTCTGGGCGCGCAGATAATAGGCGTCATAGTAGCCGGCCGAGAGCACATAGGTGCCGATCATCACCCGCCGGCGCACCTCCTTGCCGAAACCCTCGCCCCGGGTGGCCTCGTACATGCCGGTGATGTCGCGGCCCGGCACGCGAAGCCCGTAGCGCACCCCGTCGTAGCGCGCGAGGTTCGACGAGGCCTCGGCGGGCGCCACGATGTAGTAGGCGGGCAGCGCGTATCTGGTGTGCGGCAGCGACACGTCGACGATCTCGGCGCCCGCGGCCTTCAGCCACTCGACGCCGGTCGTCCACAGCACCTCGATCTCCGCCGCCATGCCGTCGACGCGATACTGCTGCGGAATGCCGATGCGCAGGCCCTTGACCGAGCGGCCGACCGCCGCCTCGTAGTCTGGGACCGGCCGGTCGACCGAGGTCGTGTCCTTGCCGTCGTGGCCCGCCATCGAGCGGAGCAGCAGCGCGGCATCGCGGACCGACCGGGTGAACGGGCCGGCCTGATCGAGCGAGGACGCGAACGCGACGATGCCCCAGCGCGAGCAGCGGCCGTAGGTCGGCTTGAGCCCGACGATGCCGGAGAGCGCCGCCGGCTGGCGGATCGAGCCGCCGGTGTCGGTGCCGGTCGCTCCCGTCGCCAGGAATGCGGCGACGGCGGCGGCCGAGCCACCCGACGAGCCGCCCGGCACCAGATCGGTGTTGGAACCGGCGCGCCGCCACGGTGACACGACGGGGCCGAAATACGAGGTCTCGTTCGACGAGCCCATGGCGAACTCGTCGAGATTGGTCTTGCCCAGCATCACGGCGCCGTCGCGCCACAGCTGGGCGGTGACGGTCGACTCGTAGGTCGGCGCGAAATCGCCGAGGATGTGGCTGCCCGCCGTGGTCCTGACGCCCGCCGTGCAGAACAGGTCCTTGACGGCGATCGGGATGCCCTCGAGCGGCCCTGCCTGTCCCCGCGAGATGCGGGCGTCGGCGGCGCGCGCCATGTCACGCGCGCGGTCGGGCGTCTCGGTCACGAAGGCATTGAGCGCGCGCGCCCGCCCGATCGCCGCCAGGTGCGCGTCGGCCAGCTCGACCGCGGAAAAGTCCTTCCGGGCGAGACCGGCTCGCGCGTCCGCGATGGTCAGCGTGGTGAGGTCGGTCACTGTTGCTCTGCTCAGTCGACCACCTTCGGCACCAGAAAATAGTGATCCTCGGTCGCCGGCGCATTCCTCAGGATCGCGTCGGCATCGCCGCCGTCGGTGACCAAATCGGCCCGCTTCTTCATCGTCATCGGAATGACCGACGTCATCGGCTCGACGCCGGCCACGTCGACCTCCGAGAGCTGCTCGACGAAGGCCAGGATGGCATTGAGCTCGCCCTGCAGATGCTCGACCTCGTCATCGGCGACCGCGATGCGGGCCAGATGCGCGATGCGGCGCACCGTCGAAGCGTCAACCGCCATGAAGAGCCTCTGTCGAAACGGCGCGGGCAGATCCCGACGATACGCGCCGTATAGCAGAGCCGCGTTTTGCCGGGCAACCGCTCCGCTAACGCCCGAGCGCCGCGATCGACGCGATGGCGCCGTACCCGATCAGCACCAGCAGGGCCAGCATGGCGCCGATCAGCACCGGCACCGCGTCGTGCCGTCGCAGGACGCCGGTGGACGGCTTGCGCCGTCGCGTCGCGGGCAGGACGAAGACGCCCGTGGCTTCCGCCGCGATGATGGCGTCCCGCGCCTGCTCGATGTCGGCGATGTCGCGGGCGAGCTGATCGGGCGCGAATGCAAAGGTCCCGGGGGACCTGACGGTCGCCACCGCGACGGCTGCAACCGGCGGAACCGGTGCAATCGGCGCGACCGGCGCCGCGGGAGCCGGCGCGGCCTTGACCGGCTGGGCGGCGAATTCCCGCGCCGCATTCAGGCCGCTCGCCTCGGCCCAGCTGTTGACCCACTCGAAATCCTCGCCGGGCCTCGTCGCCGGTCCGCTTCGCTTCTGTGTCATGGTCGTCTCGAGTCCGTGGGCGGGCCGGCACGATAGGTCGGATGGCCGGCACGGGCGACGTTAGTCGAATGTTAACGTTACTCCAGCCCGTGTTGCGGCGAAAGCCTGCCCGGACCTGGGCCGCGCGGCCCTCGCGCGCTACTCCACCTTGCGCCGAAAAGGGTCTATTGATCCACGATGGTCGCTCCGATCCTCCCGCTCGTCGAGGCCGCTGCGCACCTCCCCGGGCGTGGCGCGCTGCTCGGCCTCGATCTCGGCACCAAGACCATCGGCGTCGCCAGCTCGGACCCCGACCGGCGGGTCGCCACGGGGGTGGAGACCATCGCGCGCAGGAGCCTCGCCGCCGATGTGGCGCGCATCCTGAAGCTTGCCGACGAGCGGCGCGCGGTCGGCATCGTGCTCGGCCTGCCGATCAACATGGACGGCTCGTCGGGCCCGCGCGTGCAGTCGACCCGCGCGTTCGCCCGCAACCTGTCACGCCTCACCGATCGTCCGATCGCGCTGTGGGACGAGCGGCTGTCGACCGCCGCGGTGGAGCGCGACCTGATCGCCGCCGACGTGAGCCGCGGCAAGCGCGCCGCCGTGATCGACCAGCACGCCGCCGCCTTCATCCTGCAGGGCGCCCTCGACCGCCTCGCCCGCCTCGCCATCGGCCCGACGAACCGATAAGGCAAAGCCGCGAGCGCGGCGAATCGTCTACGCCGGAACTTGGCCGTCTCTCACCAGGAGGTGCAGTCCGATGACAGCGGGCGCCAGGAGGTTTCGTCTCAGCGGCACGACGGCGATCGCCACCATCACGGTCGCGGCGGCCGGCGTGTTCGGCGGCTTCAAGATCGCCGAGCTCGCGGCCGGACCCGCGGGCGACAAGGCGTGCACCTCGGTCCTGCAGGGTTCCGCCGCCGGCAACCGCGAGCTCGCGACCGCCGCGAGCGTGGCGACGATCGAAAACCTCGTCTGGGCGCAGCGCGGCGGCACCATCAACGACGCGAGCTGCCTCGACCGGACCGACATCTACGGCATCGTCGAGGTCCACGGCCTCGAGGACATCGCCCGAACCCTCGCCTTTGCCCACGCCAAGGGCCTCAAGGTAACGGCCGCCGGCGCCCGGCACAGCATGGGCGGCCACGCCTTCGATCGCGGCGGCATCGTGCTCGACATGCGGTCGCTCAACAGGATGACGCTCGACGCCGAGAGCCGCACCGTGACGGTCGGCAGCGGCGCCACCTGGCACGACCTGCAGCGCTTCCTGCATCCGCGCTTTGCGGTGCGGGCGATGCAGTCGACCGACATCTTCACGGTCGGCGGCTCGATCTCGGTCAATGCCCATGGCATGGACCACCAGGCCGGCGCCATGGCGAAGTCCATCAAGGCGATGCGAGTGATGCTCGCCGACGGATCGGTCGAGCAGGTCAGCCGCGACGAGAACCCCGATCTGTTCAACCTGATCGTTGGCGGATATGGCCTCTTCGGCATCATCCTCGAGGCCGATCTCGACGTCGCCGACAACGTCGTCTACCGGACCGGACGGCGCGTTTTCGACTACCGGGACTTCCCAAGAATCTTCGCCGAGGAGATCGAGCCCAACAAGGCGCTGGGCCTGACCTATCTGCACCTGTCGACGGCACCGAGCTCGTTCCTGCGCGAAGCGCTGCTCTATACCTATACCGAGGTCGACGGCGCCGGGGCCGACATCGGGCCGCTCGCGGAGGTCGGCGCCACCAGGCTGCGCCGCCTGATGATCAACCTGTCCAAGCAGGGCCGCGCCATGATGGAGCTCAAATGGCTGGCGGAAAAATACCTCGAGCCGCGGTTCGAGAGCTGCACTGTGCCGCGCACCCGGGCGCTCGGCGCGGGCGAGGCCTGCCTGGTGACGCGCAACAATCCGATGCACGACTCGGTCGCTTATCTGCGCAACGACCTGAAGAACGACACCGACATCCTGCACGAGTATTTCATTCCCCGCGACCAGTTCGTGCCGTTCATCGACGGCATGCGCCGGGTCCTGCAGGACAATCGCACCACCCTGCTGAACGCCTCGGTGCGGATCGTCGGCCGGGAGGACAATTTTCTCACCTACTCGCCGCACGAGGCGTTCTCGATCGTGCTCTATATCAACCAGACCGCCGACGACGAGGGCAACCGCCGGATGCGCAAGGTGACGGGCGAGCTCATCGATCTCACGCTGGCCCACGGCGGCCGCTTCTTCCTGCCGTATCAGCTCTTCTATTCGCCGGATCAGCTCGTGCGCTCCTACCCGCAGATCGCCGAGTTCTTCGCCGCCAAGCGCAAGTACGATCCGCAGGAGATCCTCACCAACACGTTCCACCGGACGTACGCGGGCGCCGTCCTGCCGCAGTGACCCGCGATGCTTGCGCCCTGGGAGGAAGGCCCCGGCCAATAGGCGCCTGGATGTTGAGTTGCCGGGCTCTCGGCGTCGTCATCGCCCGGCTTGACCGGGCGACCCAGTAGGCGTGAGCCCCCAAAATATCCAGCGCCTATTCCCTCTACACCCGGGCCAAGGCCCGCGCCGCGAAGGCGCTGGCCATCATGCCGAAGACGTAGAGCGGAACGCAAGGGTCGAGAAGACCATCATGGAGCCGAGCCCTCTATGGCGCTGTTATGAGGATGGCCGGCAATTCGTATCGCGTTTTTATCCGTCGGCGATCATGTAAGGCGGCAGGTGCCGAATGACCGGCAGGAACGATGCCGCCGGCATGTCAACTTGAATGGTGAGCGTCATGACCCAATCCCGAATTGTCGCCGGAGGCGAGCGGATCATCGAGCCGATGATCGCCCTGGCGGGTTGCTCGACGTCGCGGCGCATCGTCGTCGCGGGCTCGAGGAGCGTTGAGCTCATGCTCGCGCTGCACCGCCGCGGCTACGTTCGCGCGTCGGCCTGGGCGAATTGCGGGCATCCGGCCGGGCAATACGATGCGGCGCTGGTCGACTGGCGGCAGCGCACGTTCAAGGCCCTGGAGCGGACGCTCGATTGGCTGGTGGACTTCCTGGCTCCTGCAGGCGTGCTGGTCCTCTGGGTCGACCCCCACAAGCCTGCGGCCTATCAGGATCTCCGCTCGGCGCTGGAGCGGCGCGGCTTCGTCGTCGAGGCCGCAACGGTCCGCGACGACGGTTCGGCCATCTCGGCGCGGCGATACCAGATGAACCCGATCTCCCAGGCCGCGTGAGCACGACCGCGGCCTGGCGCAGAGTCAGGGCGACGCGACGAGGACTGCTCGTCTCGCGAGAGGATCGACGCGGGATCCGGAGACCCGGATTATGCGCCGAGGCCTTTTGACAGTAGCATTGGCGGCCGTCTGGACCCTGCTGGCGATGATCGCCGGCCCGGTGTCGGGAGCTGAGCACCGCCATGATTCTCGAATCCGTGCTCACCTGCCCCCACTGCGGCGCCGCGCGATCGGAGTGCATGCCGACCGACGCGTGCCGGGTGTTCTACGAATGCACCGGTTGCGGAGCGATGCTGCGCCCCAGGCCAGGCGATTGCTGCGTGTTCTGCTCCTATGGCTCGGTGCC
>Ga0209415_10018207_pt1 | contig 11097 bp, 10 predicted proteins | sample PeaSoiSIISIP2007_FD_187696 | JGI IMG/M metagenome (GOLD analysis project Ga0209415, IMG submission 187696) | Peat soil microbial communities from Weissenstadt, Germany - SII-SIP-2007 (SPAdes) (version 2) | ecosystem: Environmental > Terrestrial > Soil > Wetlands > Peat | place: Germany...
ATCCTGCAGCGCTACAAGGAGCTGCAGGACATCATCGCGATCCTCGGCATCGACGAGCTCTCCGACGAGGACAAGGTCACCGTGCAGCGCGCACGGCGGATCGAGCGCTTCCTCTCGCAGCCGTTCTCGGTGGCTGAGCAGTTCACCGGAACGCCTGGCGAATACGTGCCGATCGCGGAGACGATCCGCGGCTTCGGGGAGCTGATCTCGGGCGAGCACGACGACGTCCCCGAGAGCGCGTTCTTCCTCAAGGGCACGATCGATCAGGCCGTGCAGGCGGCGAAGAAGAGCAGCTGATGGCGCGCAATCGCTTTGTCGTCGAGGTCCTCACGCCCGAGGGCGAGGTCTTCAACGACGAGGTCGAGATGGTCTCGACGCGCACGACGATCGGCTCGATCGGCCTGCTCGCGGGCCACGAGCCGCTGCTCGCGCGGCTGGAGCCGACCGAGCTGCGGCTGTACCGCTCCGAGACCGAGATCGTCCGCTACGCGCAGGCCGAGGGCTACGTGCAGATGGCCGAGAACCGTGTGCTGGTGCTCGTCGAGGAGGCGATCGCACCGGAGCGTCTGGACGTCTCGGAGTTGCGCGAGCGCGTGGCCGCGGCGCGTGCCGCGGCCGAGCAGGCACCGCCGGGGGGCGAGGAAGCGGCACGCGCCGCACGTGATCTGCTGCGCGCCGAGGCCTTCCTGGCGATCGCCGGCGGCGCCGACCAGTAGTCCAGAATTGCATTCGCGCTGTATCGCGTTCACTAAAGTCATTGGCGCCCGATGACGCCCAAGCCGCCGCACATCCGCCGCACGATCGCGCTCACGCTCGGTACCCTCGCCGTCGCCGGAGCCGGCGTCGCGCTGGCGAACACGATCCCCAATCAGGCCAGCTCGAACTGGGCGGGATGGGTGGCGACCGCCGTTCCGCGGTCAGCCACTGTGGCGAGCCACTTCACCAACGTCAGCGGCTCGTGGGTGCAGCCGGCGGCCACCTGCGCGCCCGACCAGACGACCTTTGCGGCGTTCTGGGTTGGTCTCGGCGGCTATGCGCCGCGTTCCAAGGCGCTTGAGCAGATCGGCTCGGAGGCCGACTGCAGCTCGCACGGCCAACTCTTCTACTACGCCTGGTATGAGCTCGTGCCACGCCCGCCGGTCACGATCGCGCGCCTGACGATCACGCCGGGTGACTCGATCAGCGCGAGCGTGCACGTCAGCTCCGACCATGTGACGCTGACGCTGACCGACAACACGACCGGAGCCTGGCGCTTCGTCAAGCGCGCGGTGATGCACTCGCCGGCCCCCGACACCAGCGCCGCCGAGTGGATCGCCGAGGCGCCGGCCAGCTGCTCGGGCAACAACAACTGCAGGCCGCTGCGGCTGACCAACTTCGGGCAGATCGGATTCACGGCGGCATCGGCGTCCTCGATCGGGACCGACGGCAGTCACACCGGACCGATCGACGATCCGATCTGGGACTCCGGCGCGATCCTGCTGAGCAGCAACGGCCACGCCCGCTACTCGGTCAACGAGGCCAGCTACGCGCTGCCCAGCTCGCTGAGTCCCGGTGGCGCCGCGTTCACCGTCAACTTCGGACCGACCGCGGCGACGGGACAAACCGGAGAGAGCGGGCCGACCGGGCTGAGCGGCCCCACCGGACAGAGCGGGCCGACCGGGCTCAGCGGGCCGAGCGGCCCGACCGGCGCGACGTAGCGATTGCAGGCAGCGGCGCAAATTGGCGGCGCCGCTGCGGCCTCCGATAGCCTTGGGCGCCGATGGACGGCCCGCGCGAACCGATCGGGGTGATCGGCACCGGTTACGTCGGACTTGTCACGGCGGCAGGCTTTGCCGACCTCGGCAGCGAGGTCTACTGCGTCGATATCGACGAGGCGAAGATCGAGCGGCTTCGCCGTGGCGAGGTGCCGATCTACGAGCCGGGCCTTGCCGAGCAGATCGCTCGCAACGGCGACCGGATGCATTTCGCGACGACGCCGGACGAGGCGATCCGCCACGCGCGGCTGCTGTTCGTGTCGGTCGGTACGCCACCGACCTTCGCGGGTGATGCCGACCTCTCGGCGGTCCACGCCGTGGTCGACGCGATGCCCGTCTCCTCCGAGCACGCGCTGGTGATGAAGTCGACGGTGCCCTGCGGCACCGGCCGGGCGATCGCGCGCAGCTTCGTCGAGCAGGGCAAGGGCGGCCTCGCCTACGTCTCATGCCCGGAGTTCCTCAAGGAGGGGTCGGCGCTCGACGATTTCAGCCACCCCGACCGCGTCGTCGTCGGCGACGACGGCGACGGCTGGGCCGGCGACGCGGTGTCTGCGCTCTATGCCCCGTTGGGGGCGCCGCTCGTCCGCACCGACGTGGCCAGCGCCGAGATGATCAAGCTTGCCGCCAACGCGTTCCTGGCGACGAAGATCTCCTTCATCAACGAGATCGCGAACGTCTGCGAGGAGACCGGCGCGAACGTGCTCGAGGTGGCCCGCGGTGTCGGGCTCGACCAGCGGATCGGGCCGAAGTTCCTCTCCGCCGGGCTGGGCTACGGCGGCTCGTGCTTCACCAAGGACGTCAGCGCGCTGAAGCTGCTCGCGGCCAACTCCGGCTACCACTTTCAGCTGCTGGGCGCGGTGATCGAGGTCAACGAGTTGCAGAAGCGCCGTGTCGTCGCCAAGCTCGCGCGGCATCTCGGCTCGCTGGCGGGCCGCCGGATCGGCGTGCTCGGGCTCGCGTTCAAGCCGAACACCGACGACATGCGCGGCGCATCGTCGCTCGTGCTCGCGGCGCGCCTTGAGTCGGAGGGGGCGCATGTGTGTGCCTACGACCCGATCGCCACCGAGGAAGCGCGCAAGATCATGCCCGAGCTGGACTACGCCGACGGCGTCGAGCAGGTCATCGCCGGTGCCGACGCCGTCGTGCTGGTCACCGAATGGCCGGAGTTCCTCGCGCTCGACTGGCGCGCGGTGGCGGGGGCGATGGCTGGCAGCGTGGTGATCGACGGGCGCAACGCGCTCGACCCTGCGGCGGTGCGCGCCGCCGGGCTGACCTACGACGGGATCGGGATCGGATGAGCGTGCGATGCAGGCGGTGATCCTCGCCGGCGGTGCGGGCACGCGACTGTGGCCGCTCACCGCGCGGATCGCGAAGCCGGTCGTCACGCTCGTCGACCGGCCGTTCATCGTCTACATGCTCGATTGGCTGCGCGGGCATGGCGTCAGCGACGTGATCCTCTGCTGCGGCTTCGGCGGCGACGGCGTGCGCGCGGTGCTCGGGGACGGGGCCCGCTACGGGATCCGACTGCGCTACGTCGCGGAGTCCGAGCCGCTCGGTACGGGCGGGCCCCTGCGGCTCGCGCAGGAGCTCCTCGACGAGCGTTTCGTCGTCTGCAACGGCGACATCCTGACCGATATCGATCTGAGCGCGCAGCTGTCTGCGCACGAGCGAACCGGGGCCGTCGCGACGCTCGCGCTCGTCACCGTCGACGATCCAAGCGCCTACGGTCTGGTGCACTGCGGCGCCGACGGCGCGGTGCGCGAGTTCATCGAGAAGCCGGAGGAGACCGGCAACGGTCGCGAGCTCGTCAGCGCCGGAGCCTACGTGCTCGAGCGCAGCGTGCTGGAGCTGATCGCGCCCGCGCGTCCGGTCTCGATCGAGCGCGAGGTCTGGCCGGCCCTCGTCGCCAACGGCCTGTACGGCTACGACGCGAGCGGCTACTGGCTCGACATCGGCACCCCCGAGCGCTACCTCCAGGGCAGCTTCGACATCATCGCCGGCACGGTCCACAGCGACGGCCCGCAGCGCAACGGCGCGGCGGCGATCGGCGCCGGGTGCGAGATCGCCGCTGACGCGCGGATCGGCGCGCAGGTCGTGCTGGGCGACGCGGTGGTGGTCGGCGCCGGCGCGAGGATCGACCGCTCGGTCGTCCTCGCCGGGGCGCAGATCGGGGCCGGCTGCGTGCTTCGTGACAGCATCGTCGCCGAGCGTGCGAAGATCGGCCCCAACGCCGAGCTCGAGGACGGAGTCGTGGTTGGAGAGGACGCCGAGATCGGCGGGCATCAGCTGATCGCAGCAGGCACGAAGGTGCCGCCGGGGGACCGGCTGTGAGCGCGCTCGACCGCGCGAGCATCGACGCGCTCGATTCCGGGCACATGCTCTCGGACATCCTCGCGATGCCCGAGCAGCTCGGCGATGCGCTGTGGCGGGTCGAGTCGGCGGCGATCGAGCCGGTCGACACGCCGGGCGGGCTGATCGTGGCCGGCATGGGCGGCTCGGCGATCGGCGGTGCGCTGGCCCGCGCGGCGCTCGCCGATCAGGCCTCACGGCCGATCCTCGCCGCCAGCGGCTACGGGCTGCCGTCGTGGACGACGCCGGACACCACCGTGCTCTGCGCGAGCTACTCGGGCAACACCGAGGAGACGCTCGCCTGCTTCGAGTCGGCCGGGGCGCTCGGCGCGCGGCGGATCGTCGCCACGACCGGCGGTGTGCTCGCCGAGCAGGCCCGCGCCGCGGCTGTGCCGGTGATCCCGATCCCCGCCGGCTTCGAGCCGCGCGCCGCGATCGCCTACATGCTGATCAGCGCGCTCGAGGTCGCCGCGCTGTGCGGCGCGGGGCCGCGGCTGGCCGCGGAGATCGACGTCACCGCGTCGCATCTCGAGCAGCTGGTCGCGCAGTGGGGTCCCGATGCGGACGACGACTCGCTGCCGAAGGCACTCGCGCGCGAGGTGCACGACACGGTGCCGGTGATCGTCGGCGCCGCGCTGACGGCGCAGATCGCCTACCGCTGGAAGACGCAGATCAACGAGAACGCCGGTGTCCCCGCGTTCGCGGCCGAGCTTCCCGAGCTCGACCACAACGAGATCGCCGGCTGGCTGGGCACCGGCCAGCTGGGCCCGTTCAGCGCGATCTTCCTCGACGACTGCGACAGCCACCCGCGGCTGCGCACGCGGATCGAGCTGACCGAGCGCTTCATCGGCCCCTACGCGAAACTCACGCGCGTGGTCAGCACACACGGCGAGAGCGCTCTCGAGCGGGTCTGCTCGCTGGTGCTGCTCGGCGATCTGCTCTCGGTCTATTTGGCTGCGCTGAACGGGACCGACCCGACGCCGGCGCCGCCGCTCGAGGATCTCAAGCAGGAGCTCGCCGCGCGCGAATAGCGGGGTGGGGGCGTCGCTCGGCCGCGGTGAGCGGCAGGAGCGCCGTGTAACGTGTCGCTCGGTCATCGCCATCGTACGCCCGCGCATGAGTCGACACCTCGCCATCGTCCCGGCCCTCAACGAGGCCGGGAGCATCGCGCAGACGGTGACCGAGATCCATCAGCACGCGGCCGGTTTCGACGTGCTCGTCGTGGACGACGGCTCCGTCGACGACACGGCGGCGATCGCGGCCGCGGCCGGGGCTCGCGTGATCTCGCTGCCGTTCAACGTCGGCATCGGTGGCGCGGTGCAGTGCGGCTATCTCTACGCGCGCGACAACGGCTATGAGGTTGCCGTCCAGGTCGACGGCGACGGGCAGCACGACGCACGCGACATCCCGCGCCTGCTCGCCGCGCTCGGCGAGGAGCCGGCCGTGGAGATGATCACCGGTTCGCGCTTTCTGACCGATCAGGGCGGGTACCGCTCCTCGCCGCTGCGCCGCGCCGGAATTCGCGTGTTCGCAGCACTGATCTCGCTGCTGACCCATCAGCGCGTCACCGACGCGACCTCGGGGTTTCGGATGAGCACGCGCCGCGGGATCGAGCTGTTCGCGCGCGACTACCCCCACGACTATCCGGAGGTGGAGGCGATCCTGTTGCTGCACGCGCACCGGTTGCGCTCGCGCGAGATCGCCGTCACGATGCGCCCGCGCACCAGCGGACGCTCGACGATCGCCCGCGCGGTCCCGGCGTACTACATGGTCAAGGTGCTGCTCGCGGTGTTCGTCGGCATCCTGCGGGCACGCCCGAGCATCGAGGCCGAGGAGCCGCCGCGGTGATCGTGCTCGCCGCCGCGCGCGCCGCGCCGCCGCCGACCTACCAGCGCGTCGCCGTGATCGCGATCGCGGTGCTCGTCGTCATCGTGGTCGTCGAACTGGTGCGCCGGCGGCGGCTGATGGAGCGCTACGCGCTGCTGTGGCTCGCCGCCGCGACGATCCTGTTCGTCCTCGCCGTGTGGCAGGGCCTGCTGACGACGCTGTCCTCGGAGGTCGGCATCCGGTCGCCGCCCAACGCGCTGTTCGCCGTCGGCTTCGCCTTCGTCGTCGTGCTGCTGCTCAGCCTGAGCCTGGTGATCTCTCGCCTGACCGAGCAGAACAAGCAGCTGGCGCAGCGCGTCGCGCTGCTCGCGGACCGTCTGAAACAGCTCGAGCAGGAGCGCTCCGAGACGTGAACGACGCCCTCGCGGTCGTCGTCGTCACGCACAACTCGGCCGGGGAGCTGGCGGCGCTCGCGAGGTCGCTGGCCGGTCAGCTGGAGCCGGGCGACGAGTTCGTGATCGTCGACAACGCCTCCTCGGACGGGACCGTGGCGCTGGCACGGACCTTGGCTGAGCGGGCCGTCGTCATCGAGGCGGGCGCGAACACGGGCTTTGCCGCGGCCTGCCGGCTTGGCGTTGACGCGAGTAGCGCACCGCTTCTCTGTCTGCTCAACCCCGACACGCTCGTCGCGGGCGGCGCGCTGGCGCGCCTGCGCGCCGTGGCGGCCGAACATCCCGATTGGGCGGCCTGGCAACCGGTGGTGATGCTCCCCGACGGGCGCATCAACGTTGCCGGCGGCGTGGTGCACTACCTGGGGATCGGCTGGGCCGGGCAATGCGGCCACGACGCTGCCGAGCTCGCCGCCGGCCCCTACGAGGTGGCGTTCGCGTCGGGGGCCGCGCTGGTCGCCCGCCGCGAGATCTGGCGGGAGCTCGACGGCCTGCGCGATGACTACTTCCTCTACGGCGAGGATCTCGATCTGGGTCTGCGCCTGTGGCTTGCCGGCCGTCGCGTCGGCGTCGAACCGCGGGCGCGCGTGATCCACGACTACGAGTTCGAGAAGGGTGCGCGAAAGTGGTACCTGCTCGAGCGAAACCGCTGGCGCACGGTGCTGGCCACCTACCCGCTGGCGCTGCTCGTGCTGGTCGCACCGGCGCTGCTGGCGGCCGAGCTGGGACTGCTCGTGGTCGCAGCGCGCGGCGGCTGGCTCGGCGCGAAGCTGCGTGCGCAAATCGCGACGGCGGCCGGGCTGCCGCGCGCGCTGGCGCGCCGCCGTGTCGTCCAGCGCACGCGCCGCGTCGGCGCGGCCGAGTTCGCCGCGCAGCTGACGGGCTCCTTCGACAGTCCCAACCTGGCGGTCCCGCGGGTTCTCGTGACGGCGTCGAGGCTGTACTGGCGGCTGACTCGGCTGCTGCTGCGCTGAGCTAGGATCGCGCTCCGGTGGCTCGCGTATGTCGATGATCCTCTCGTGGGCCGTGTTTCCGCTCGTGCTGGCGGCGCTCGGCCTCGGTTGGGGGGCGCTGGTCGAATGGGCGGGCGGCGAGCGCGAGCTCGGCGCGCTTGCGATCCCGCTCGGGCTTGCGGCGGCGATCGTCGTGGCGGCGCTGCTGACGAGCTTCTCCGCGAGCGCGCCGGCGGCGGCGCCGCTGGTCGCGGCCGGCGGCGTGGCGGGGCTCGCGCGCGCCTGGCGGCGCACCAGGATCGCGCCGGCGGTGCTCGTCGCGGCGGTCGGCGTGCTGCTGATCTACGGCGCGCCGGTGATTCTCAGCGGCCAGGCGACCTTCCTCGGCTACGTGCGCCTCGACGACACCGCGACCTGGCTCGCTTTCGTCGATCAGTTCTTCGCCCACGGGCGTTCGCTCGCGACGCTCCCGACGTCGACGTACAACCTGCTGCTCCAGACGAACCTGACCACCGCGGGGTACCCGGCCGGGGCCTTCATGCTGCCGGGGGTCGGTCACTGGATCACCGGCATCGATGCCGCCTGGATCTTCCAGCCCTACCTCGCCGTCTGCGCGGCCGCGCTGGCGATGTGCGGCTGGGAGCTGCTCGCGCCGGTCGTGCCGAGCGGCTGGTTGCGGGCGTTCGTGGCCTTCATCGCCGCGCAGTCGGCGCTGCTGTTCGGCTACGCCGCGTGGGGCGGGATCAAGGAGCTGACCGCGGCATTCCTGCTCGCGCTCGGACTCGCGCTGACGGCCCGAGCGCTCGCAGCCCCGAATCCGCGGCCACGCGCGGGCGTGCCGCTCGCCGTGGCCGGCGCGGCGCTGATCGTCACGCTCGGGCCCGGCGCGTTCTTCTACGCGGCGCCGGCGGCGCTCGCGGTCGTCGCGGTGCTCGCCTGGCGCTGGGCGCGGGGCCGCGAGCGCGTCATCGGGCTGCTCGCGGCGGTCCCGCTGACGGCCCTGCTCGCGCTGCCGGCGTGGCTGACGCTGTCGAACTACCTCAGCGTCAACAAGGTCTTCACCTCATCGACCGCCGACCACGCCACGGCCTACGGCAACCTCACCTCGGCGCTGCGGGCGATCCAGCTCGGCGGGGTCTGGATCGACGGCGACTTCCGCAACCTGGGAATCCCCGGGCCGCCACCCTCGTTCGTCAACCACCTGCTGGTCTACTGCGTCTTCGCGGGAGCGATCTTCGCGCTCGGCTGGACGCTGTGGAGGCGCAGCGGCGGGCTTGCGCTCTACGTCGGGGTGGCACTGCTCTCGGTCGCGGTGCTGTCGCTGCTGGGCGCCGTGCCGTGGTTGATGGGCAAGTCGCTGGCGATCTCCTCGCCGGCCGTGCTGCTCGCCGGGATGACCGGCGGCGCGATCCTGTTCAGCCGCGAGCGGATCGCCGCCGTGATCGCAGGGGTGCTGCTGCTCGGCGCGATCGCCGGTGGGGTGTTGTGGTCGAACTACCTCCAGTACCACAACGTGACGCTCGCGCCGCGCGCGCGCCTGGCCGAGCTGCAGAAGATCGGCACGCTGATCGCCGGCAAGGGACCCACGTTCTTCAACGAGTACGAGATCTACGGGGACCGCCATTTCCTGCGCGCCGCAGCGCCGGTCGAGCCGGCCGAATACCGCCCCGGCCCGCAGCTGGACCTGCCGACGCTCGGCGGCGCGCTGCTGACCGACCCCGCGTGGGCCGACATCGACGCTTTCGCGCTGAGCACGCTGGCGCCGTTCCGATCGCTGGTGACTCGCGTCGGACCGACCGCGAGCCGCCCACCGTCGATCTTCCGGGAGGTGTATGCCGGGCGCTACTACGAGCTCTGGCAGCAGCCCGCGCATGCGGCCACGCGGGTCATCGAGCACGTCGGACTCGGCGACACGGTCACCGACCCCTACTGCGGCAACGCCTCGAGCCCGGCGCCCCACGGCTACCTCTGCGCGGTCGCTCCGGCGGCCGTGCCGAGCTGCTCGAAGGTCCTCGGGCTGGCCGCCACGGCCGCCGCGGACCATGGCGAACTGGTCGCCTTCGCGCGGCCCAACCCGATCGTCGTGCGCGGGACCGACACCCAGTGGTCGACCGGTTGGGACGCCTACCCGCCGAGCGGGACGCTGACGCCGATCGCCGGCGGCGCGAGCGCGACCGCACACATCGTGATCCCGCACGGCGTCAGCGGCTATCAGCTCTGGCTCGGGGGAAGCTTCGCGCGCGGCTTCACGGTGAGCGTCGACGGTCGCCGGATCGGCGCAATCGCCGACGCGCTCGACCCGGTCGGGGCCTACGAACGGGTTGGCTCGCCGCTGACCCTGCGGCCCGGCACCCACGCGATCACGATCACCTATCCGAACGCGAACCTCTCGCCCGGGAACGCCGACAGCGAGGAGTACACCTCGCTCAGCGAGATCGCCCTATCGCCGCCGGACTCGCAGATGCGCCTGGTCACGGTGAAGCCGGCGCTGGCGCGGTCGCTGTGCGGTCGGCTGCTCGACTGGATCGAGGTCGTCACGCCGGCCTGAGCGTCCGTGGCAGACAGCGGGACCGCACGACCAACCTTGACACAGGCGTGGTAAGGTACCGCGGATGGACGCGCTGACGATCAACGAGGCCGCCCGGACGACCGGCTGGTCACCGCGCATGCTGCGCTACATCGAGCGCGCCGGGCTGCTCGAGCTGCGTCGGTCGGCCGGTGGCTACCGGCTCTACGGCCCGGCCCAGCTGCAGCGCCTGCGGACGCTGCGCGAGCTGCTCGCGCGGTTTGGCTTCGGGCTCGCGGAGCTGGGCTTCGCGCGCCGGTTGCGCAGCGAGCCGCAACTGCGCCGAGCGATCGACGACTGGTTCGAGACCGAGCCGGCGCGCCCCGAGTTCATCGCCCCAGACGATTGGCTGCGCTGGGAGCAGGAGAAGCACCAGGCGCTGATTGCCGCCGCCACCTACGCCAACCAACTGGAGGCCGTATGACACCACCCGCCACGCTCACCGCAGAGGACTTCAAGGTCGCCGATCTCTCGCTCGCCGAGTTCGGGCGCAAGGAGATTCGGCTCGCCGAGCACGAGATGCCCGGTCTGATGTCGATCCGCCGCGAGTTCCAGGACGCCCAGCCGCTGAAGGGCGCCCGGATCACCGGATCGCTGCACATGACGATCCAGACCGCCGTGCTGATCGAGACGCTGACGGCGCTCGGTGCCGACGTGCGCTGGTGCTCGTGCAACATCTTCTCGACGCAGGACCACGCCGCCGCGGCGATCGCGGTCACCGGCGTGCCGGTCTTCGCCTGGAAGGGCGAGACGCTCGAGGAGTACTGGTGGTGCACCGAGAACGCGCTGCGCTTCCCCGACGGGGGTGGCCCGAACATGATCCTCGACGACGGCGGCGACGCCACGCTGCTCGTCCACAAGGGGGTCGAGTTCGAGCGTGCCGGAGCTGTGCCGGACCCGGCGTCCGCGGACAACGAGGAGTTCGGGCTGATCCTCTCCCTGCTGGCGCGGTCGCTGGCCGAGGACCCCAAGCGCTGGACCAACGTCGCCGCCTCGATCAAGGGCGTGACGGAGGAGACGACGACGGGCGTGAAGCGCCTCTATCAGCTCGCCGAGACCGGTGATCTGCTGTTCCCGGCGATCAACGTGAACGACTCGGTGACAAAGTCGAAGTTCGACAACCTCTACGGTTGCCGCCACTCGCTGGTCGACGGCATCAACCGCGCGGTCGACGTGATGCTCGCCGGCAAGACCGCCGT
>Ga0209415_10018208_pt1 | contig 11097 bp, 7 predicted proteins | sample PeaSoiSIISIP2007_FD_187696 | JGI IMG/M metagenome (GOLD analysis project Ga0209415, IMG submission 187696) | Peat soil microbial communities from Weissenstadt, Germany - SII-SIP-2007 (SPAdes) (version 2) | ecosystem: Environmental > Terrestrial > Soil > Wetlands > Peat | place: Germany...
TAGTGGTGCCCCGCCATTAATCCGAAGAAGAAATCCCAGCGCATCGGCCCCAGCCAATGGAAAAAACCGGGCAGCCTCCAGGGAGACGGGTTGGTCAGACGCAGCATATCCATGGGTTCGGCGTTGTCGCTCAAGTTCGGCGGCCCGCCGTGGCCCGGTCCCCACCACAGACTCTGTCGGCCGGCCGAGACCTGGACGGTCTTGAAGTTCCACGCAAGGTAGGCGTCGAGAAGGCGAAAGCGATCCAGTACGGTGGTGTGGATCGGATCCTGCGGGGGCGTCACGTCGATGGTGCCGATCATTTGCTGCACGGCCTGGCTGTAGGCGGGGAGCGCGGCCGCGTGCTGATACTCGCCGCGCACATAGAACGCCACTGGCCCGGCCGTGCCCGATGCCGAGGCGCCGCTCACCACGTTCGCTCCTTGCCCGTAGAGACGGCCGAAGTCATTGATGATGGTTTGGCCAAAATGATATCCGTCGTCGAGCGGCGTGCCGGTAATGCCGAGGTAACGCGTATAAATACTGTCGACCCGGAGGTCGGAAGTCCCGGAACCGGCGGAGCGCGCAAGGTCGCGGGCGAATTCGGTTTGGAGCGCCGTGTAGAGCCGATAGGCTTCCGATGGCTGGTCCTTCCTGGTGGTCCGCTCAGTGGTCAGCTTTGTGCTCATATTGGTGTCCGGCTTGGTGCCGCCGTGAACGCCCCTGTCGGCGCCCAAGGCGGCATCGAAGTCAGCACCGAAGTCGTCGGCGGCGGCGGCCAGGATTCGCGCACACTCCATGCGCGTCCAGGGCCGTAAGTCGGCATAGGCGCTCGGTGCGTAGCCGAGCGCGGCCAGGCGGTCGAACGCCGCGTAAACCCAGGAGTCCAAGGGGACGTACGGCGATCCGAGCGCGGCCGGCTTACGGGCGTGCGGGATTGGTTCCTCCGCGAAAGTCTTCTCGAAGGCGGCCGCGCTCGCCCCCGGCAACTCCGGGTCGTGATGCGCCCGGTACACATATCGGCCGATCAGATAGCCAAGGGCGCTGCCGACGGCCACGTCGGAAGGGAAGTGCTGCCGGGCCGCGATCCGCGACAGGCTGATTCCGGCCGCTGCCCCGTAGGCCAGCAGTTTGGTTAGCGGCCCGGGATATTCCTGGGCGATGACGCTTGCGATCGACCAGGCGGCGACCGCATGTTCGGAGGGAAACGACGCGCCCCCCCCGCCGAAAGTGCCGGCGTTCGCCTCGTTCGGACGGGGTCTTTGAAAAGCGAGTTTCATCGTCTCGGCCACGATCACGCCGTCAACCGCCGCCTCGCCGGCCAGAAATCCGGTCTCGCGACTCTGCTTGTCATGGGTAGCGGCCCCGCGCAGGTACAAGGTGGCCGCGCCGCCGATCATGGCCGCGAGTCCGTAGTTGCTGAAACTGCTGCTGTGTGCCACGGGAGAGTTTCCGAAATGCCGCATGATGTTTTCGTCGCCCGCCATCAGGCTGAAAGTGCCAACCGCCAGGGGTGCGAGCCAGTTCTTGTCCTGGCTATGAAGATGGAAGGGGCTGGTCCAGATCGCTTTCTGGTCCCTGAAGAAATCTTGCGCGAACTGCGGCGGGCAGAAACCGGCCCCCACCGCCGCGCCCGATTCGTGTCTGTGAGCTGGACTCGTTTTGGACCACTCCGTCGAATGGCTGTCCACTCTTTCTTGGCTATTGCTTCGGCGCTCACATGGGTTGAGGGTTTCGGCATCGGATGCCCAGCCGGCGTTTGCCAACCAAACCGTCAGCAGAGCCACGGCCGCAGGCAGGCAAGCGCGCCGCCGGATTTTCCTGAAAAATAGCATGTTCTAGAGCGGCTTGTAAGGCTGGAATCGCCGGTTGGGTCGGTCGGCGAAGTTTGACGACAGGATTTTGGAGCGCGCAACATAAGAGGGCAGATCTTGCGGCGGCAGAACGTCAGATGCGCGAACTATCTGGCGATACTTCGCTGCCGGCTCCAGATCGCCGGCATCGACTTCCACGGCCACGCATTGCAGGATCACGTCGAGCGCGAGCACAATCCGGAAGTTGCTTTTCTTGCGTATCAACACCCCTTCCAACCCCGTCATCGGTCCCGCCTTGATGCGAACCCGTTCCCCGATGACGAGATAAGGATAGGGCTCAATCTTCCGTTGTCCCAGACCGGAGCGGAGCGCCTCGATTTCAAAATCGGGGAGCGGTGCCGGGATTCGTCCAAAACCAACCAGCGACACCACCCCCGGCACTTCGAGCACTCGCACCCGCTCCCGGGAATCAATACGCACAAACACATAATTGGGAAACAGGGGCAACTCGAGATTCATCTCGCACCGGTTTCGCCAACGGCGTCTGGTGGAGTACAGGGGCAAGAAAAATTCGATCTGACGCTCGCCAAAGTGCAAGGCCACACGCTTTTCGTGATGCGAGTTGGTGTAGGCCGCAAACCAGTTCGCGGAAAGTTCCCGGACCACGGCCGAACTTTGTATCTTCTGTTCTCCTGCTGGTCGCCTTGCCGCGCGCTCCGTTGGCATGATTTGCGTTTCCATTTGCGTGCAGCTTCGCTATCCCCGCTTAGCGAGGTTCTTTAGAACGCTCCAATTTTGGGGACGCTTGCCCACCCCCTCCGTTGCACTTACTCTGCCACCGCGTTTCTCCGGCTTCGATTTGTCTTTGCCTTTCTGCACGCTGGAGTTACGAGGTCGTGCGTCGGCGTTTCTTTTCCAATTCCCACGGCGGGAACCGGAATCGGGTTTTCCGTTCTAAAGCAGCACAGCCCCGCCATGTCCACAGGTGCGAGACACGGATCGACCTGGTAACGGACCGACCTGGCAACGCCCCGGCCTGGCCTGGCTGGGAATCGTGCCGCCCGAACAACGGGCCCATTGATGCTGCCGTGAAAGACTTAAGCGCTGATCCGGTGACGAAGTAGCAAGCCGGTACCGCACCCTGCGAAAAAATTCATTCCTCGAATCGAAAATATGAATCCAAGCAGTAGCGAAGTTTGTTGACCGCGGCAGTTATTCAACCTAGAATGCCAACCATGTTGGAGCAGAATCTTTCCGCGCTGTGCCTGTGCATCTGTTGTTGTTGTGCATCAGTGTGCTCTGGCGCGGGGAGGTTGCCGACCTAAGTAAGTAGTTCTAATACCGGCACTTATAACCCACCGCCAGACAAGCCTGGCGGTGGGTTTTTTATTTCTCAGACAAGTGGTCAGGACAAAACAGCCTATGACAAACACAGCGGCAGAAACCAAGGCACAGCGAGTCGAGCGTCTCAAACGCTCCAGGAATCCATGGGAAGGCCTGGAAGAAATCCGGCGCTTCGCCCGCGAGGGGTTCGCCTCCATCCCGCCGGAATGGCTTGGCACCTACTTTCGCTGGTGGGGCGTCTACACGCAGGGTGACGGCGCAGGCGTAACCGGAGGTCAAAACGGGGAAGGCCGGGCGCTGCAACGTTTCATGGTGAGAATCCGGATCCCCAACGGTCTGCTGCGCTCCGGCCAACTGCGCGCCATTGCCGACCTCACCCGCCGCTACGCTCACGGAATCGCGGACATTACGGTTCGTCAAAACATTCAGTTGCACTGGGTCACGATCGAGCAATTGCCAGACCTCCTCGAAGCGCTCGCGCAGGTGGGACTGAACACTACCAGTGCCTGCGGTGATGTCACGCGCAATGTCACTGGTTGCCCGGTCGCGGGAGTGGACGCCGGCGAAATTTGTGACGCGTCACCTCTAGCGCTCGAAGCCTCGCGAATGCTGGCTGGCAACGCCAATTTCTACAATCTGCCCCGCAAATTCAAGATCTCGATCACCGGATGCCGCGTGTGGTGCCCCTATCCCGAGATCAACGATGTGGGACTCACCGCCACAACCCGCATGCTGCGCGGGACGCCCGAGATCGGTTTCTCCCTGCGCGTTGCGGGAGGCCTCTCCGCCGAACCCTATCTGGGCGCGCGTTTAAACGCCTTTGTCCGCTGGCACCAGGTGTTACCCGCGATTAAGGGAATTGCAGAACTGTTTCGCGACTCCGACGTTTTGCGCGAACATCGCGAGCGGGCGCGGCTGAAGTTTCTCTTCTTGCGCCATGGATGGACGGCAGCGAGTTTCCTCGACGAACTGCAGCGCCGCGTCGGATTTCAATTCGATCCCGCAGTCGAAGAACAGTCGCCCGCGGACGTCTATCGCGACCACGTCGGAATCCATCCGCAAAAGCAGCCCAGCCTTTGCTACGTCGGAGCGGCCGTACTCCGCGGGCGAATTACCGCGGAGCAATTGCACGCCGCCGCCGACCTGGCCGATCGCTTCGCAGCCGGCGAACTCCGCACCACCAACATGCAGAACCTGCTCATCGTGAATGTTCCCCGGCTTAACGCGGAAGACTTGGCCAAAGAATTAGACGCGATTGGGTTGCGCGTGGGCGGCTCGCCATTCTGGCGCGGCACCGTCGCCTGCAGCGGCACGGAATTCTGCAAGCTCGCGATCACGGAAACGAAGAGCTTCTCCCGCTGGCTGGTGGAAGAACTGGAAGAACGTCTTCCCGGCTTCGATCAGCACTTGAAGCTGCACGTCACCGGATGCCCGAACAGTTGCGGACAACACTGGATTGCCGACATTGGCATCGACGGCAAAAAGATGAAAGTCGACGGCCATGTCGTCGATGCCTACTACTTCTGTGTGGGGGGAGCGCTTGGTCTGCATCAGACGACCGCGCGCCCCGTGGGATATCGCTGCCCGGCGACCGAGGTCCCGAGTGCGATCGAGAGATTGCTCCGGCAATATCTCGCCGCGCGTGAGGCAAGTGAGAACCTGCGCCAGTTCTTTGCCCGCCATACCGACGCTGAGTTACGGCAATTCCTTGCTGGCCAAACTGTGGACGCAGTCCCTCGCGACCTGCCGCCGGCCACGACCCGAGGAACTGGAGAACTGGCGCAATTAGCGGGAGGAGACGGTGACTAGCCTGTTCCCAATGTTTTTGAAGCTGGCCGGAAAGCAGTGCCTCGTCGTCGGCGCGGGCAAGGTAGGAGAGCCTAAAATCGGCGGACTCATCGGCACCGGGGCGCGCATCCATGTGGTCGCGCTCGAGGCCGGCGCCCAAGTGCGCGAATGGGCGGAGGAAGGGAAGATAGAGCTGGAACTGCGTCCCTTTTCGGAGATCGACCTCGACGGCAAGTTTCTCGCTATAGCAGCCACCGCCTCAAACTGCCTGAACGAACTCATCTACCGTGAGGCGCAGCATCGCGGGGTGCTCTGCAACGTGGTCGATGTTCCCGAATATTGCGATTTCTTCTATCCCGCCGTGGTGCAGCGCGGAGACCTGCAGATAGCGATTTCTACCAATGGGCAAAGCCCCTCCTTAGCGCAGAAACTTCGGCAGCAAATGGAGCGGCAGTTCGGTCCTGGGTACGCGGGGTGGGTCAAGCAGCTCGGCGAAACCAGACGCCTCATTCTGGCCAGCGATCTCGATAAAGAGCGCAAGTTGGAGCTGCTGCACTCCTTGGCAAGCAGGGAAGCGTTCGAAGCGGAGCTGGCAAAGACGGAACTGGCGAAGGTTCCGGAGTTGAGCACCGCGGGAGAGCAAATATGAAAGGTAAGGTCTATCTGGTAGGCGCGGGGCCGGGCGACCCGGAGCTGCTGACCTTGAAGGCGCTTCGCGTTCTGCGCGGCGCCGAAGCAGTCTTGCACGACGACCTGGTCGCACCCGAGATACTGCAGTTGATTCCCCCGACCGCCCAGATTTACAACGTCGGCAAGCGCTGCGGAAAAAAGAAAATCCGGCAAGGGGAGATCAATTCCCTGATGGTCGCTCTGGCCGCCTCGGGACTGCGCGTCGTCCGCCTGAAGGGTGGCGACCCGCTGATCTTCGGACGAGCCGGGGAAGAGATCGAGGCTTTGCGCGGAAACAGCATTCCTTTCGAGATCGTTCCGGGCGTGACGACGGCTCTGGGCGCGGCCGCTGCGGCCCAGATTCCGCTGACCCATCGTCGAGCATCGTCGGCTCTGGTGCTTATAACCGCTCATCGCGCTTCCAGGAAAGGCGCTGTCCACCCAGACGCTTCCGACTGGACCAACTTCGTTGCCAGTGGAGCAACTCTGGTCATTTATATGCCGGGACAAAACTACTCGGAAACCGCGAAGAGATTGACCGCGGCCGGGCTCGCCGATAGCACACCTTGCGCCATCATCTCGCGCGCCACTACGAAGTATCAGCAGACCTATCGCACAACGGTCCGCGATCTCCATCGTGCTCCGCAACTCGTCGCGCCAACTCTCCTGATTGTCGGTGAGGTCGTGGGTTCGGCCGATTCCGCCGCCGTGGCTGCGGAATTTTTAGCGCCGGAGCTGACGCCAGCGAAGCGCGATCCGCTGCCCGTAGCCCTTTTCCAAACCATTCCTCCAGTGGGCCTGCGTCCGGGAGCAGATGAGGAGGCGACAGCATGAAGGACAAGATCGCAACCCTGCAATTGCCTGCGGAGACTTGGAGTCCTCATCAGGTGCTGTCCTGGGCCTTTGAGACCTTCGGTAATGACGTGGCCATCTCGTCGGCCTTTGGGGCCGAAGGGATGGTACTCATCGACATCGCTTCACGTCTGCGCAAGGATTTCCGCGTCTTCACCATCGACACCGAATTCCTGTTTCCCGAGACCTACAGCCTGATCGACAAGATCGAGCAAAAATATGAAATAAAGATTGAAAAAGTGTTCTCGCTGCTCTCACCCGAGGAGCAGGAGCGCGTCCACGGCGCGGGGCTCTGGACCCGTGAGCCCGACCAATGCTGCAACCTGCGCAAGGTCGAGCCGCTCCGCCGCAAGCTGAGCGAATTGCGTGCCTGGATCACAAGCATTCGCCGCGATCAGACCTCATCCCGCCGAGGCGCCCGCAAAGTCGAATGGGACGCGAAATTCGGGCTGGTGAAGGTGAATCCGATCGCCGACTGGACTTCGAAGCAAATCTGGCGCTATCTGCGCGAACACAACGTGCCCTACAACTCGCTCCATGATCGGAACTATCCGAGCATCGGTTGCACGCATTGCACGCGGGCCGTCCGTCCGGGTGAGGATCCCAGATCCGGTCGCTGGCCCGGCACGGGCAAGACAGAGTGCGGTCTGCACATCATCGAGCCGTTGGCGCCATTGCCTGAAGCGGACGCCTAAGGCGTCGCTCTCGGAGCGTTCGGGGTGGTTATTTGGCGCATGACGGGCGCTCATCTCTGATAAGATTCACGTTTCCTTCACACATCGAACGAGCACACGCACAGAGCTTTCGTGGCGCCAAGCGAAAAAGCCGGCTACAACCGCTTCCTCCTGCTCGTCGCTGGACTCGGCGGCCTTCTCTACGGCGTAGACGTCGGCATCATCGCTGGCGCCTATCCTTATTTGGAGGCCACTTCTAAGTTCAATGCGGGCCAGCTTTCCATCGTGGTCGCAGCCGTGCTTCTGGGCAGTGTGATCTCAACCCTGTTCGCCGGCGCTCTGGCCGACTGGATCGGGCGCAAGCCTTTGATGGTCCTCAGCGGTTTGGTGTTTGTCTGCAGCATTCCCATAATTGCGCTCTCCCGTGGCTATGAGTCGCTGGTTCTGGGCCGCGTCTTACAAGGTGTCAGCGCGGGCCTGATCGGTGTCGTGGTCCCACTGTATCTGGCGGAGTGCCTGGCGGCGTCGAGCCGCGGCAAGGGGACGGGCATTTTCCAATGGCTGCTGACACTCGGGATTGTAGCGGCGGCCATCGTTGGCATGTACTTCAGCTTTCGCGTCGAAGAGGTGGCAAGACTGAGCGATCCCGCAAGACTCTTCGCTTTCAAAGACACGGCGTGGCGCAGTATTTTCTGGGTTTCGCTCCCTCCCGGAATTTTGTTTGTGATCGGCAGCCTCATGGTGTCCGAGTCCCCGCGCTGGCTGTTTCGCCGCGGGAAACGGGACGCCGCCTACGCCGCGCTTCTCCGCTCTCGCGCCACGGGGCAAGCGGATACCGAACTGGCCGAAATGGAACAGGCCGCCGCCGCCGAGAAAGCGAAAACCTCGACCGGAACCAACGTAGTCGGAGTGAAGGTTAAAGAATCGCTTCTGCACCGCAAGTACGTAATCCCGTTTGTGCTGGCCTGCGTCATTCTCGCGTGCAACCAGGCCACCGGCGTCAACTCCATCATCGGCTACAACACCAACATCCTTTTGCAGAGCGGCCTTTCGGATGTCCAAGCCCACTGGGGCTACGTCCTTTTCACCATCGTGAATTTCCTGATGACCATCGGCGGCGTCGTGTTGGTGGACCGCAAGGGGCGCAAATTCCTCTTGTCCGTTGGCAGCGCGGGCATCATCGCATCTCTGCTCTGCACCGGTGTGCTGTTTCGACTTACGGAAAAGCAGCGAGTCGATTCTCGTGAAGCGGTTCAGTCCATGGTTGACGGAGAACAGAAGCTCACCCTGCGTTACGACGAGAAGACCGCCAATGCGCTGCTGTCGGCCAGCGGAGACGCTGGCAATACGCTCGCAATCGGCAACCGGCCCACATCTCTGGTGATCATTTATTCGTACGGAGATTTCCACGCCGCGACCAAAGTCGCGCGTTCCGACGATCAGGCTGCCAAGCCGATTGAGATCACCCGCGAGAGTTGCGTGCCCGCGAATAAAGTAGTGGCGTTCTTCAAGAATCCGTTCAGCAACCTCGATGCCGCGCGCAACGCTTCGCTGAGAATTGACGATGCGCGGATCACTCCCGTGCCGACCACGCACAACGGTTGGCTGGTGGCCATCAGTCTTTTCTTATTCATGGCATTCTTCGCGATCGGTCCCGGCGTGTGCGTGTGGCTGGCCCTTTCAGAGTTGATGCCAACCCGGATTCGCTCCAATGGCATGAGCATTGCTTTGTTAATTAATCAGGCTGTCTCGACGACGATTGCCGCCATTTTCCTGCCGACCGTCGGCAAGTACGGCTATTCCACCATGTTTTTCGCCTTTGCCGCGTGCACGGTAATCTACTTCATCACTGCCGCGGTCTTCCTGCCGGAAACCAAAGGCAAAACGCTGGAGGAGATCGAAGCGCATTTTGAGGGAGCCGGTTCCTAACGACATCTATGCATTCGGTTCGCCCGCCGTGCATGAACTGGGCCGACCTCGATGTCTTTACGCCCTTTTGACCACTTGTTGACGCCCGCCTGACAACCCTTGTCTTCCCACCTCATAAGCTGCCACTGAGTACAACGAAAATGTGATCGTAATCACACGCCCTTGTGACATTTGCCGCTGCATGCGTCCGGCACAACCCGTATATAATGCGCGGAACCGGGAATCAAAAAGTACAGTGAATGACCACATTCTTCGACCGCCAAAAGGAGGCGATCAAATGGATACACTGCGTCGGATATCCCTGCTCTTTGCTTTCGTCTTCACAGTGATGCTAGTGACCGGAAGCAGTTATGCCATCCCGGCTTTCTCCCGCCAGTACGGCACTTCGTGCGCCACTTGCCATGTTGACTTTCCCAAGCTCAACGATTTTGGCAAGGCTTTCAAAGACGCCGGCTTCAAGTTCCCGAAAGACGATGAAACCTTCATCAAGGTTCCCCCGGTGATGCTAGGTTCGCCCGCGCAGAAAGAATTGTGGCCTCATGTTATCTATCCGGGTACCATCCCCGGTCTGCCGCCGATCGGGCTGCGCTTTAACCAGTTCTTCCAGGTAACCAGCAAGAATGCCAATAACTACAACCAAGCCTCGCTGAGTAGCAGCCCCTACATCCCGCGCACCGACTTTGAGCCGGGCTTTTTCAGCATCTTCACCGCGGGAAATTTCGGCAGCGATATCTCTTTCTGGGTGGATGACGATATCAGCGTCTCGGGCGCAAATGCCAATGGAAGCTTGGGCGACGCTTACCTGAGGTTCGTGAACGTGAGCCGCTTTTTTAAATTGCCAACCGATTCGCTCACCGTAAAAGTCGGACAGTTCGAACTCGATTTGCCCTTTACCCAGGCTCGCGCCTACGACATCAGTCCTTTTGATATCTACAGTCAGGCTAATATCGGGGCCGTGAATCCGGCGTTTCCCCAACAGTTTGTCAACAACAGTTTCACCTTGGCCGGGCCCGGACGAGGAATCGAAATCAGCGGAGGGCACCACTACGGCGGCTACCGCTACGCCATCGCCGTGGTCGACCAGAATACGAGTGGGACGCCGCCTACCACTTATCCAAACGTTCCTTCGGGAACGGGGGGAAGCGCCGGGGGTGTTGGATATTTTTCGGATTCGAATTTCAAGGACCTGTACGGACGCTTTGCCTATCGCTTTAACCTGGAGCGCGACCCAGCCAGCCGTCATGATGTGCAAGCGGCGGGCGCTACCGGTCCCCGCGATCACACCTACTTGACCCTGGGTACGTACTATTTCTATGGACGCTCCGTGCAGCGTGTCCAGGGCTCGGCCGATGGCAGCATTCCCGCCACCAACGTTCTTGTGTCCCACGAGCCCTTCTATCGTCTGGGCGGCGACTTCGATTTCAACTATCGCCAGTTCAACATTTACGGTCTCTACATGTACGGGCACGACAAGGACGTCGTTCCCTTCATTCCTGCCGAAGAGACACTTCCCACGGTCTTAATCTCCGGGCCCTCCGCCACATTCTCCGGCGGCTTCATCCAGGCCGATTACATGGCGTACCCTTGGCTGATGATGATCATGCGCTGGGACCGCGTTCAGTCCACGGCGGATTTTCTGAACGAGGCGGGTTCGACCAACTTTTTCTCGCCCGTGGGGAGCACGCGCAACCGCTTTACCCCCGGCGCACAGTTCCTGATTCACGCTAACATCAAGGCGTCGTTTGAGTACCAGTTCCGTCCGCAACAAGCCCTCACCTACAACTCTAATGGGCAGGCCGTGAACCCGTTCCGTACCAACACGGCCACCGGCGCACTGGAATTCGTCTACTGATTTTCGGAGGGTCCGATTTGGGGAGGATCGCCTCCCCTATTAATTTCTGTGCCACGAGGAGAAGAAGAATGAAACGCAGTCTGGTCTTGGCAGCATTAGTAATGATGTTAGTTGTAACTTCGCAAGCAGGTTCGATCAGCGGCAAGGTCTCCGGCGTGAGCGGCGAGTCGGTCGTTTATGTGGAAGTAGCCGCAGG
>Ga0209415_10018209_pt1 | contig 11097 bp, 10 predicted proteins | sample PeaSoiSIISIP2007_FD_187696 | JGI IMG/M metagenome (GOLD analysis project Ga0209415, IMG submission 187696) | Peat soil microbial communities from Weissenstadt, Germany - SII-SIP-2007 (SPAdes) (version 2) | ecosystem: Environmental > Terrestrial > Soil > Wetlands > Peat | place: Germany...
AAGCCCTGCAGAATGTAAGCCGCCGCAACCCGGTCGATGATCTCGGCGCGGCGCTTGCGCGTGAGATCGGCCGCGATCATCTCCCGTTCGACCGCCGCGGTCGACAGCCGCTCGTCCCAGAAGGCGAGCGGCAAATCGCGCGCGGCCAGAAGGTTCCGCGCGAACTGGCGCACGCCTTGGCTGCGCGGACTGTCGCGTCCATCGAGCGCAAGCGGCAGGCCCACGACCACGCCGCCGATCCCATGCTTGTCGATCTCGGCCATGAGCGTGCGCAAATCATCGCGAAAGCGGGTGCGGCGGATGGTAGCGAGTGGCGTCGCCACCAAGAGCGTGGTGTCGGAAAGCGCCATGCCGATGGTCTTGGTGCCGACATCGAGTCCGAGGAGGCGCTCGCCCTTTCCGAGCAGCGCTTTGAGGTCGGTGGGATTGCAGATCGGCATGGCCGGTGCTAGGAGGAAGCGAGGAGACATCTACAGCATGGCTTTGGACAAGGCCACCGTGGCGCGGATCGCCACCCTGGCGCGCATCAAAGTGCCCGAGGCGGAGCAGGACTCCCTCGCCGGCGAACTCTCGAAGATCCTCACTTGGATCGAGCAGCTGAACGAGATCGACACGAGCGGCGTCGAGCCGATGGCGAGCGTCGTTCACATGACGCTGCCGATGCGCGAGGATGTCGTGACCGATGGCGGCCGCCGCGACGCGATCCTGGCCAATGCACCGCAGCAGGCGCAGGGCTTCTTCGTCGTGCCGAAGGTGGTGGAGTGACGGCGCTCACCGAGCTGACGCTCGCCGCGGCGCGCGATGGGCTCCGCAACAAGGCCTTCAGCGCCCGCGAGATCACGCAAGCGCATATCGCGGCGGTGGCGGCGGCGCGGCCGCTCAATGCTTACATCACGGAGACGCCGGAGCGCGCCTTGGCGATGGCGCGGGAGTCCGACGCCAGGCTGGCGCGCGGCGAGCGCTTGGCCCTCGACGGCTTGCCGCTGGCGATCAAGGATCTCTTCTGCACCGACGGTGTTCAGACCAGCGCGGGCTCGCGCATCCTCGCGGGATTCACGCCGCCTTATGAATCGACGGTGACCGCCAATCTCTGGCGCGCCGGCGCGGTGATGCTCGGCAAGGCCAACCTCGACGAATTTGCCATGGGCTCGGCCAACATCACCAGCGCGCATGGCGCGGTCGAGAATCCCTGGCGGCGGCGCGGCGACAATCGCCCGCTGGTGCCGGGCGGCTCATCGGGCGGCTCGGCCGCGGCGGTGGCGGCGCGCGCCGCGCTCGCTGCCATCGGCACCGATACCGGCGGATCGATCCGCCAGCCCGCGAGCTTCTGCGGCATCGTCGGGTTGAAGCCGACCTACGGCCGCTGCTCGCGCTGGGGCATCGTCGCCTTCGCCTCCTCGCTCGACCAGGCCGGTCCGATGACGCGCAACGTGAAGGACGCGGCCATCATGCTCACGGCGATGGCCGGGCATGATCCCAAGGATTCGACCTCGGCGCCGGTGCCGGTGCCCGATTTCGAAGCGGCGCTCACCAGCGATGTGCGCGGGCTCAGGATCGGCATTCCCCGCGAGTACCGCGTCGACGCGATGCCCGGCGAGATCGAGGCGCTGTGGCAGCAGGGCATCGACTGGCTCAAATCGGCGGGCGCCATGCCCGTCGAGATCAGCCTGCCCATGACCAAATACGCGCTCCCCGCCTATTACATCATCGCGCCGGCGGAGGCGTCGTCCAATCTCGCGCGCTATGACGGCGTGCGCTACGGGCTGCGCGTGCCCGGCGAGAGCCTCGATGAGATGTACGAGAACACGCGCGCCCAGGGCTTCGGCGCCGAGGTCAGGCGCCGCGTCCTCATCGGCACCTATGTGCTGTCGGCGGGATATTACGATGCCTATTATCTGAAGGCGCAGAAGGTGCGGGCGCTCATCGCCCGCGATTTCGACGAGGCGTTCCGGCGCTGCGACGCGATCCTGACGCCGACCGCGCCTTCGGCCGCCTTCGCCATCGGCGAGAAGATGGACGATCCGGTCGCCATGTATCTGAATGACGTCTTCACCGTGCCGGTCAATCTTGCGGGGCTGCCGGGGCTGTCGGTGCCGGCCGGGCTGTCGCGCGACGGTCTGCCCTTGGGGCTCCAGGTGATCGGCCGCGCCTTCGACGAGGAAACCGTGCTGCGCATCGGCGGCGTGATCGAGAGCACGGCGGGGTTCGCACTCAAGCCCGCCTTCATCGCGGGAGGCGCCGCATGAGCCGCATCGCCGGGCGCACGGGCGAGTGGGAAGTGATCATCGGGCTCGAGGTCCATGCCCAGGTGATCTCGCGGGCCAAGCTGTTCTCGGGCGCAGCGACGGAGTTCGGCGGCGAGCCCAACAGCCAGGTCTCGACCATCGACGCCGCCTTCCCGGGCATGCTGCCGGTGATCAATCGCCATTGCGTCGAGCAGGCGGTCAAGACCGGATTGGGGCTCGCGGCCGAGATCAATCTGGTCTCGGTCTTCGACCGCAAGAATTACTTCTATCCCGATCTGCCCGCCGGCTATCAGATCTCGCAATACACGCGGCCGATCGTCGGCAAGGGCAAGATGGTGCTCGATTTGGCCGACGGCGCGACGCGCGAGGTCGGGATCACCCGGCTCCATCTCGAGCAGGATGCCGGCAAGAGCCTGCACGACCGCCACCCGAGCCAGACCTATGTCGATCTCAATCGCGCCGGAGTCGCGCTCATGGAGATCGTCTCGGAGCCCGATCTGCGCAGCGCCGAAGAGGCCGGCGCCTATTTGCGCAAGCTGCGCTCGATCCTGCGCTATCTCGGCACCTGCGACGGCAACATGGAGGAGGGCAGCCTGCGCTGCGACTGCAACGTCTCGATCCGCAAGCTCGGCGCGCCCCTGGGCACGCGCTGCGAGATCAAGAACGTCAACTCGATCCGCTATGTCATGCAGGCGATCGACTACGAGGCGCGCCGCCAGGTCGAGCTGATCGAGGACGGCGGCAATGTGGAGCAGGAGACGCGGCTCTTCGATGCCGGCCGCGGCACGACGCGGTCGATGCGCTCCAAGGAGCATGCGCACGACTACCGCTATTTCCCCGATCCCGATCTCTTGCCCCTGGTGCTCGACCAGGCCTGGGTCGATACGCTGCGCCAAGGCCTGCCCGAGCTGCCCGATGCCAAGCAGGCGCGCTTCGTCCGCGATTACAAGCTCACGCCCGAGGATGCCGGCGTGCTGGTGGCGGAGCGGGCGAGCGCCGATTATTTCGAAGCGGTGGCCATGGGGCGCGACGCGAAGCTGGCCTGCAACTGGATCATGGGCGACCTCTTCGGCGCGTTGAACCGGCTTGGCCGCGACATCGAGCACGCGCCGGTCACCGCAGCGGCGCTGGGCGAGCTGCTCGACCTCCTGCGCGATGGCACGGTCTCGGGGCGCCTTGCCAAGGATGTGTTTGCCGCGATGGTCGAGACCGGCAAGAGCGCCAAGGCGATCGTCGAGGAGCGCGGCCTGCGCCAGGTGACGGACTCCGCGGCGATCGAAGGCGCGGTCAATTCCGTGCTCGCGCGCGAGAGCGACAAGGTCGCGGAATATCGCTCGGGCAAGGAGAAGCTCTTCGGCTTTTTCGTCGGCCAAGTCATGAAAGCAACCCACGGCAAGGCCAACCCGGCCCAGGTCAACGCGCTGCTGCACAAGAAGCTGGCGCCGTAACGCGGTGATCAGACGCCGGTAAAGACGTAGTCGAGAGCCGCGATGATGCGGTCGCGCTCCTGCGCCAAGGACTCGACCTTGGCGCCGATGTCCTTGATAGCAATGCCCGCGAGTTCGGTCGTGGACATCACGAGTTGGCGGCCTTCGACCTCGAAGACGGGGTTGATCCGCGTCATTGGCTTGACCTGCTCGGCGGGGATCAAGGGCGCGACGATGCGGGTCCGCAACTGCGAGAACATGCCATGCTGGAGGTCGAGCAGATAAGGCGCGCGGCTGTCGCGATTCGGGTTCCGGTAGACGTCGAACTGCGCCATCAGAACCGACGCAGCCCGTCGCTGAACGCGCCCTCGCGGTCGATCCGATCGTTATACGCCTCGATGGCGCTGCGATTTTCGGCAAGCCACCGCGCCCGCTCCGCCTCACGAATTCGCAGCGCCAGTTGCTCTTCAAGCACTTGGGAAAGATTAACGCCCAACTCTTTGGCATGACGCAATAAATCAGCATCTATGCTGACGTTGGTCGGACGTTTCGGCACGGAATGACGGCGTATTTGCTTAGCCGATTTGGATTTGGGCGGCACCGAGGTCCTCACCATCATGCGCATTATATATGCGCATTGGATCGGGCGGGCAAGTCAATCAGCCCGCCCATAGCTGTCCTCGAAACGCACGATATCGTCCTCGCCGAGGTAGCTTCCGGATTGTACTTCAATGAGATGCAAGGGGATCTTGCCGGGGTTCTCGAGCCGGTGCGGCGTGCCCTGGGGGATGTAGGTCGATTCGTTCTCGTGCAGGGTCAGCTCGTCCTTGCCGCGCACCACCTTGGCGGTTCCGAGCACGACCACCCAATGCTCGGCGCGATGGTGATGCATCTGCAGCGACAACTTGCCGCCGGGCTTCACCGTGATGTGCTTGACCTGGACCCGGTCGCCATTGTGGATCGAGCGATAGGTGCCCCAGGGCCGATGGACCAGCGGATGGGCGGTGAGCTCGCCGCGGCCGTCGCGCTCGAGCCGCGCGACCAGGCGCTTGATGTCCTGCGCCCGATCGCGTTCGGCGACCAGCACCGCGTCCGCGGTGGCGATGACCACGAGATCCTCGACTCCGAGGGCCGCGACCAGGCCGGATTCGGCGCGCAGATAGCAGTTGCGCGTGTCCTCGGCGATGACGTCGCCGACCAGGATGTTGCCGCTGCCATCCTTGACGCCGACCTGCCACAGCGCGTCCCAAGTGCCGACATCGCTCCAGCCGATATCGGCGGGCACCATCGCGGCGTGCGGCGTGTGCTCCATCACGGCATAGTCGATCGAAATGCTCGGCGCGGCGGCGAAGGCGTCGCGGTCGAGCCTGAGGAAGTCGAGATCGCGCCTGGCCGCGGCGAGCGCCCGGCGGCAGGCGGCGAGCAGCACGGGCTGGAGCCGCTCCAGCTCGCTGAGGATCAAACCGGCGGGAAACAGGAACATGCCGCTATTCCAGCAGTAATCCTTGGCGGCGAGACAGGCCTCGGCGCGGGCGCGGTCGGGCTTCTCGATGAAGCCCGCGACCGCGTAGGCGCCGTCGAGGCCGGCGAGCGCCGCGCCGCGCCTGATATAGCCGTAGCCGGTCTCGGGCCGGTCGGCGGTGATGCCGAAAGTGACGAGCCGCCCCTGCCCCGCGGCGGCGGCGGCGCGATCGATCGCAGAGAGGAAGGCGGCCTGATCGACGATGGCGTGGTCGGAGGGTAGGACCAGCATCAGCGCGTCGGGTCCTTCCGCCGCGAGGGCGAGCGCGGCGATGCCGACGGCCGGCGCGGTGTTGCGTCCGACCGGCTCGAGAATGGTGGCGCGCGGCACGACCCCGCATTGCCGGAGCTGTTCGGCAACGATGAAGCGGTGCTCGTCATTGGCGACCACCAGAGGCGGGGTGAAGCGCGGCCCTTCCGCGACGCGAAGCGCGGTCTGTTGCAGCAGCGTGTGGGCGGAGACCAGCGGCAGGAGCTGCTTCGGATACTGCGCCCGCGACATCGGCCAGAGCCGCGTGCCCGAGCCGCCCGAAAGGATCACCGGATGGACCCGCGCCGTGCTGGCGTTCATCGCCGCTTGCTTCCCGCCATCGTCAGTCCGGCCCGGATATTAGCGCAGGACGATCGGCTGCAGCGAAGCCCTTTCGCCGGCTGCGCGGCCGCGCTATGCGTCTCGCCGCCGCCGCCGAGGAGAGGAAGGGATTGGGATGATCGAGCTTTATACCTGGGGAACGCCCAATGGCCGCAAGGCCTCCATCATGTTGGAGGAGGTCGGCTTGGCCTATCGGGTCCACCCCATCGATATCGGCAAGGGCGAGCAGCACAAGCCCGAATATGTCGCCATCAACCCCAACGCCAAGATCCCCACGATCGTCGACGAAGAGGGCCCGGGCGGCGCGCCGATCCGGGTCTTCGAGTCCGGCGCCATCCTGATCTACCTCGCCGAGAAGACCGGCAAGCTGCTCTCGGCCGAGCCGCGGGCGCGGCTCGACACCTTGCAGTGGCTCATGTTCCAAATGGGCGGGGTCGGGCCGATGTTCGGCCAGGCCCACCATTTCCTGCGCTCCACCCCGGAGCCCATCCCCTACGCGATCGAGCGCTACGTCAAGGAGGCCAGGCGGCTCTACGGCGTGCTCGACCGCCAACTCGGGCAAAATCAGTTTCTCGCCGGCGATTATTCGATCGCGGACATCGCGACCTATCCCTGGGTCGCGCGTCACGCCTGGCATAAGGTGGAGCTCGCCGAGTTTTCCGGCGTGCAGCGCTGGTTCGCCGCCATCGGCGCGCGCCCGGCGGTCGAGCGCGGCATGCGCGTACCGTTTCTGAACTGATGCCGTCGCGGCGCCCTAAACCGCGGCGCGCGGCCGGCCGGGCCGGCGCACCGGCCGCTGGAAGCTCAGGATCGTGTCGGAGCCGTGATCGAGCGCGCGCAACTCCTCGCGGCAACGCTCGAGAATCTGCATGTCGCGGGCGTCCTCCCGGTCGGAGATGTCCATATAGCTGAGCTTGATCTCGACCAGATCGAGCAGCATTTCGATCGAACGTTTCGACAGGCTCATGATCCCCCTCCATGGGCGGCGAAGGCGGAATGATCGCGGTCCGTTGGTTAAGATGACGTGAACGGCGCGATGGTTTCGCGGTGCCTGCCGACCGCCGCCGCGTTTGACAGAGGCCGCAGCCGCGCCTTAGAACGCTCTCGGCATACGCCGTGTCGACCCCACTCACGGCGGAGGGGTGGCCGAGTGGCTGAAGGCGGCGGTTTGCTAAACCGTTATAGGGTGAATAACCCTATCGTGGGTTCGAATCCCATCCCCTCCGCCAGAATACATTGATTTTGCTAGATGATTTGCCGATCCCGGCTTTTGTCGCGCGACCGAGCGGGCAGACCGCGCGCCCGGATCGCCGGCAGGTCGGAGAGCAATGTCGCGGAGTTGCCGCGCCCCGCGTGACGTAACGCGCGACGCAAACGCACAATTAACCTTTTCGGTGGTGCGTGCGCGCCGTGCTTGGCCCCGGCCGGCTAGGATTTGGAGGCGACAGCAGGCTGCGTTATCGCCGATCGGGATTCTTGGCGCGCGCGCTCCTCGAGGCGCTGCGCTATCTCGATGAGGTGCGTCCTCATCTCTTCAGGTTGCATGCGAGCACGCGCCATCCGGAGGCGAACGATCGGGTCGCGCAGCATCTCGTCGATGGACGGTTCAGCGATGTCAGGGCGCATGGCGGCGTCGCTTTGTCGTGAACGATCTTGGCAGCCGAAGAGAGAGCCTTCAATCGCCGGCGGCGATTATCCACCGGAAATTCGATGTTGCAGCGCACGCGGCGCGGCAGCCCGAGGGCGCCGGCGTCCGTCGGTTTGGACAGTCCTGCGACCGCAACCCGAGACGGATATTGCAGGTTATTGTGCGCTAGGGGCGGACGTGAAATAATGTCCTGCAAAATCCAGTCATACCGGCAATATCGGGTAAAGACTGGAGCAGGGGGAATCGTTGGGAGGGACGCAAATGGCCACGACGGCGAGTTACGGCACGCTCTCGGAGTCCGAACATAGTTTGCGCCTACGCCAGGCAGTCATCGCCTCGACGATTGGCACCACCATCGAATGGTATGACTTTTTCATCTATGGCACTGCTGCCGGCCTGATTTTCGGCAAGCTCTACTTTCCCAACGAGGATCCGCTGACGGGGACGCTCGCGGCCTTCGGGACCTATTTCATCGGCTTCGTTGGGCGCCCCATTGGCGCCGCGATCTTTGGCCATTACGGCGACCGCATCGGCCGCAAGGCGACCCTCATCGCGACGCTGCTTTGCATGGGGCTGGCGACTTTCTTCATCGCGTTCGTACCGAGCTATGCATCGATTGGCATCTGGGGCGCGGTCATCCTGACGATTCTGCGGATGCTTCAGGGCATCGGGGTGGGCGGCGAATGGGGCGGCTCGGTGCTGCTTTCGATGGAGTGGGCGCGTCACCACGGCCATCGCGGCCTGGTCGCGTCCTGGCCGCAATTCGGCGTCCCCTGCGGCCTCTTCCTGTCGAACCTGGCGATCTTGGGAATCAGCGCTTGGTCCGGGGACCAGTTCGCCACCTGGGGCTGGCGTATTCCATTCCTGCTTTCGATCATTTTGGTCGGCATCGGGCTGTGGATCCGCCTTGGCATCCTGGAGACGCCGGTGTTCCAGCAACTCCTCGACACCAAGCGAATCGAGCGCGCTCCGATCATCGAAGTTTTCAAGAAGCAGCCACGGGAAATCCTCTTATCGGCCCTGCTGCGCATGGCCGAGCAGGCGCCCTTCTACATCTTCACGGCGTTCATCTTTGCGTATGCCGTGGGCACGCTCCATATGTCGCGCAATTTGATCCTCGGCGCGGTTTTGGCCGCGTCCTGCGTCTCCTTCGTCACCATTCCGCTGTCGGGCCACATCTCCGACCGCATCGGGCGCAGGAAGATGTACCTCATCGGCGCGGCGACAGTGGGCGTGTTCGGCTTCCTCTATTTCGGAATGGTCGACACGGCGATCCCATCGGCGGTGTTCATCGCGATCGTGCTGTCGCTCATCCCGCACGACATGCAATACGGGCCGCAGGCGGCGCTGATTGCCGAGGCCTTCACCCCGCGCCTGCGCTATAGCGGTGCCTCGCTGGGCTATCAGCTCGCATCGGTGATCGCCGGCGGGCCGGCGCCGCTCATCGCGACGGCGCTCTTTGCGGCCTATCATACGGGCTACGCGATTGCCATTTACATCGCGGCCTGCGCGGTCGTGAGCTTGGTGTCGGCCGCGTTCATGCCGGACTACACCGGCAAGGACATTTCGATGGAATACGACGACCGACGCGTCGTCGCCAAATGAGTGCCGCAACGCGGCGGCATCGTTGGGCGAAGCGCGCGTTGTAGCCGTGCGCGGTGAGCGAGGGATATAGGCACGGACGCCTGTGCCGGCTCGATCGGCCCGAGTTTCGTGCGCTCAGCGGTCAGTGGCCGGGCGGCGAGCGCGCCTTCGAGCCCAATCCCGCGATTGGCATATGATCCGGTGGCGGCGATAAGCCGCGCCGGCGATCACGACGTCAGTTGGACCCCTCGGTCCGAAACAGCGAACCCAGGGCCTTGACCTCCTTGAGGGACGCGACGGGGTTGAAGCTGCCGTCGCTTTTGATCGCCGTGAGAAACACCTGGTTGGATCCCTGGTTGTTGCTCGGCGAAAACGACAGCGTCAGGCCGCCGAGGTCGAATGGGCCGGCGGCAGCGATGGTTTGCAGCAGGGCCTTCCGCGTGATGTTTTCCGGGATCTTTCGCAGGGCCATGACGGTGAGCCGGCCCGCCATGTAGCCCTCGAGCGAGACGAAGCTGGGCTTCGCTTGCGGGCTCGCCGCCTTCAGCGCTTTCTGGTAGTCGGCCACCAGCGGCATTGATGCGTCCTCGGGATAGGGGACGACTTGGGTTACCACCACGCCGGCGCCGTCCGGTCCCAAATCTTTCGCCAAGGCTTCGGGTCCGACGAAGGAGATATTGACGAAGGCGGCGTCGAGTTTCTGCTGCCGGGCAAGCTTGATGAACTCGGCGCAGGGCGCGTAGGCGCCGATGAGGATCACGGCCTCCGGCCGCCCCTTGAGAATGTCCGTGAGCGCGCCGCGAACGACCGTCGTATTTCGCTGATACGTGCCCTCGCTGACGAGTTTCATGCCGCGGCGGTCGAGCGCGCGCTGAACGCCGGCGAGTCCGGCCCGACCGAAGGAATCATCCTGATAGAAAATCGCGATGCGCGTGACCCCGAGGTCTTTGGTCAGCCGCTCGACCATGATCTCGGTTTCCTGGAAATAGGAGGCGCGCACGTTCACGACGAGCGGATTGAACGGGTTGCGCAAGCCCTCGGAGCCGGTGAAGGGCCCGATGAGGGGCAGGCCGGCTTCGGCGATCAGCGGCAAGATCGCATTGGTGGTTGGCGTGCCGACCGACCCGATCAATGCGAAAGTGTTGTTGTCTCGGATGAGCTTGCTGGTGGCGGAAATCGTGTTGTTGGGCTCGTAGCCGTCGTCGAGCGAAACCAGCGTCAGTTCGCGGCCCTGAACGCCGCCGGCCGCGTTGGCTTCCGCGAACGCGGCGAGGATGCCTTCCCGCATGCCCGTGCCGAGCGCCGCAGCCGGTCCGGTGAGCGCAGCAATCTGGCCGAACACGATCCGGTCGGCGCTGATGCCGCTTTCTTCGGCCTGCGCGGCGGCGCATGCCAGCACCAGCAGAGCGCAGCCGAGAATGCCCGCGAATTGTCGGCGCGAAGGAATGAAGCCGCTCAAGCGCGCCCCCCAGGAGGCAAGCTTGCGGGCGATCGGCTGTTGGCGGCGATTTGGGACTTGCAGCGATCGGCGGCTTGCGGCCGCGCCGAGATTCTTATCGGCCGCCGCGCCGTCGCGCGGCCTGGCCTGTCCCACCACCTTCAGGAGGTTGTCGATCGAAAACGGCTTGCGCAACACGCCGAGCGCGCCGTTGTCGACCGCCTGCGCGATGAGCTGCTCGAGGCTGAACCCGGTCATCATCATGACTTGCGCGCCGGGCCGGATCTTCTTGAACTCGAAGAAGGTCTCGACGCCGTTCATGCCCGGCAGCTTCACGTCCATGAAGACGATCTCGAAATTGGCCTCGCAGAATCGATCGAGCGCTGCCTCGCCGCTGAAGGCGAGCTCGACGTCGTGACCACACGTCATCAGAACGTCGGCGATGCTCTCGGCGTGGTCATGGTCGTCATCGATGACAAAGACGCGCGTCATGCGGCGATCTCCTCGGCGGAATAGATCGGCAGCAGCACGACGACCATCGTGCCGGTTCCGACCTCGCTCAAAATCTCGATGCTTCCCCCGTGCTGCTCGACGATCTGCTTGACCATCGGCAGCCCGAGCCCGGTGCCGAAGCTCTTGGT
>Ga0209415_10018210_pt1 | contig 11097 bp, 10 predicted proteins | sample PeaSoiSIISIP2007_FD_187696 | JGI IMG/M metagenome (GOLD analysis project Ga0209415, IMG submission 187696) | Peat soil microbial communities from Weissenstadt, Germany - SII-SIP-2007 (SPAdes) (version 2) | ecosystem: Environmental > Terrestrial > Soil > Wetlands > Peat | place: Germany...
GAGACCATCCTGTTCTGGCACCGCGGCCTCTCGCTTTCCGATATCGCGCTCGGCGCCGCGATGCTCGACAAGGCGGCGGGGCTCGGCATCGGGCAACGCCTGCGCTATGCTTGAGGCGAAAATGCAGACGCTGATCGCCAATGCGCGGATGTACGCCGTAACGCCGGCCATCCGGGATGCGTGGCGCGCGCTTTTCGACTGGGCCAGCCGTCGCGCCGGCGTGCCGCTCGTTTACGTCGACCACGCCGCTCCGGCGCCGCTCGAAGAGCTGTGGTCGCGCGGCGATCTCGGCGCCACCTTCATGTGCGGCTTCCCGTTTGCATTGGCGATGCCGCGGCCGCTGCTGGTCGCGGCTCCCATCCCGGCGCCGCCGCGCTACCAGCACCAAGCACTCTACTGCACCGACTTCGTGGTGCGGGCGGACAGCGCATTTGTGCGTCTGCGCGATACCTTCGGCGCGCGGATCGGATGGACGGTCGCCCATTCGCAATCGGGATTCAATGCGCCGCGACATCATCTGCTGGCGTATCGCAACGGCAAGTCCGGGCCACTGTTCGCCGCCAGCATCGGTCCCCTGGTGACGCCGCGGCGCGTGATCGAGGCCCTGCTGGACGGTACGATCGATGTCGGGCCGCTCGATTCGTATGTCCACGATCTGCTGAAACGGCACGAGCCCACGACGGCGTCGAGGCTGCGCACCATCGAGTCGACCGCGATGACGCCGATTCCACCATTGATCGCCTCGCCGGCGACGCCGGCCGACACGGTGGAACGTCTGCGCGCTACCCTGTTGGCTGCGGCCGCCGATCCGGAAACGGCGCCGATGCTCGATGAATTGCTGCTCGCGGGCTTCGCGCGGGGCGCCGCCGCGGACTACGACCGGATGCCGGCGCAAGCCCTGGAGGCGGCCGCAGCCGGCTATCCGGTGCCGGGCTAGCCAACCGTAGTGCGGGCTGCCATCGCCCGCACGCGCCACAACGGAGAAGCAGATGATCATCACGCTGACGCCGGGGCGCGCCACGCTCGCCGACTGGCGCAGCGTAGCTGATGGCGCCGCCGTCCGGCTCGATCCCGCCGCGACGCCGGCGGTCGAGGCGGGGGCGCGTGCGGTCGAAGCCATCATCGCGAGCGGCGAGCCGGTCTACGGGATCAACACCGGGTTCGGCAAGCTTGCGAGCGTGCACATCGCCGCCGGCGACCTCGCCGCGCTTCAGCGCAACATCGTGCTTTCCCACGCCGCCGGGGTCGGCGAGCCGATGCGGCCGGCGAACGTACGGTTGATGATGGCGCTGAAGCTCGCGAGCCTCGGCCGCGGCGCCTCCGGGGTGCGATTGCGAACCATCGAGATGCTCGAGGCCATGCTGGCGCGCGATGCGATCCCGGTGATCCCGAGCCAGGGCTCGGTCGGGGCGTCCGGCGACCTCGCGCCGCTGGCGCACATGACGGCGGCGATGCTCGGGGTCGGCGAAGTGCAGCTTGCCGGCGCGCGCATGCCGGCCGATGCCGCGCTGGCGCGCGCCGGCCTCTCACCGGTCGTGCTCGGCCCGAAGGAAGGACTCGCACTGCTCAACGGCACCCAGTTCTCGACTGCGGAGGCATTGGCGGGCCTGTTCGCGATCGAACGCGCGTTCCGGGCCGCATTGGTCACCGGCGCGCTGGCGACCGACGCCGCCAAGGGCTCCGACACGCCATTCGATCCGCGCATCCACGCCTTGCGCGGCCACCGCGGGCAGATCGAGGTCGCCGCGGCGTTGCGCGCCCTGATGGCGGGCAGCTCGATCCGCGCATCCCACCTCGTCAACGACGAGCGCGTCCAGGACCCCTATTGCCTGCGCTGCCAGCCCCAGGTGATGGGTGCGGTGCTGGACCTGCTGCGGCAGGCAACCGCCACGCTGGTGACGGAGGCGAACGGCGTCTCCGACAATCCGCTGATCTTTGCGGACAGCGGCGAGGCGCTGTCCGGCGGCAATTTCCATGGCGAGCCGGTGGCGTTCGCGGCCGACATCCTGGCGATCGCGGTGTGCGAGATCGGTTCGCTTGCCGAGCGGCGCATCGCCATGTTGATCGATCCGGCGCTGTCGGGGTTGCCGGCTTTTCTGACGCCGCAGCCAGGACTCAATTCGGGGTTCATGGTGGCGCAGGTCACGGCCGCGGCGCTGGTCTCCGAGAACAAGCAGCGCGCTTATCCGGCGAGCGTCGATTCGATCCCGACCTCCGCCAACCAGGAGGACCACGTCTCGATGGCGGCACACGGCGCGCGCCGGCTCGCCGCGGTGGCGGAAAATGCCGCGAATATCGTGGCGATCGAGCTCATCGCGGCGGCGCAGGGCTGCGACTTCCATGCCCCGATGAGGTCGAGCGCGCCGCTGGAGCGTGTGCGCGCGCGCCTGCGCGACCGCGTGCCGAGGCTCGATCACGATCGCTATCTCGCGCCCGACATCGCGGCTGCTGCCGATCTCGTGAGGTCCGGCGCGCTCGCCGGGGCTGCCGGGGTCGATCTGCCGAACCTCGAACCGACCAGCCTCGAACCGAGGAGTGCATGACCGATGCCCACCCGTCTCGACAATGCGCGCGTGATCCGGGCGCCGCGCGGCCCAAAGCTTTCCGCCAAGAGCTGGCTGACCGAGGCGCCGCTGCGCATGCTCATGAACAATCTCGATCCGGAAGTGGCCGAGAAGCCGCACGAGCTCGTGGTGTATGGCGGCATCGGCCGCGCCGCGCGCGACTGGGAGAGCTTCGATCGCATCGTCGCGGCGCTGCGCGGGCTCGAGGCGGACGAGACCCTGTGCGTGCAGTCCGGCAAGCCGGTCGGCGTGTTTCGCACCCACCCGGACGCACCGCGGGTGCTGATCGCCAACTCGAACCTGGTGCCGCACTGGGCAACGCTCGACCATTTCAACGCGCTCGACCGCAAGGGCCTGATGATGTACGGCCAGATGACGGCGGGCTCGTGGATCTACATCGGCTCGCAGGGCATCGTGCAGGGCACCTACGAGACGTTCGCCGAGATCGGGCGGCGCCACTATGGCGGCAGCCTCGCCGGCAAATGGATCCTCACCGCCGGGCTCGGCGGCATGGGGGGCGCCCAGCCGCTCGCCGCCACCATGGCGGGCGCATCGCTGCTGGCGATCGAATGCCAGCCCTCGCGCATCGAGATGCGGCTCAAGACCGGCTATCTCGACGCGCGTGCCGACGACCTCGACGAGGGATTGGCGATGATCGCGCGCGCCTGCCGCGACGGGAAACCGCTCTCCGTCGGCGTGCTCGGCAATGCGGCCGAGATGATGCCCGAGCTGGTGCGGCGCGGCGTCAAGCCCGACGTGGTCACCGACCAGACCTCTGCGCACGATCCGATCAACGGCTACCTGCCGGCGGGATGGACGCTCGCCGAGTGGGAGGATCGACGCGCGAGCGATCCGAAAGGCGTCGAGCGCGCCGCCAAGGAATCGATGGCGGTGCAGGTGCGCGCCATGCTGGCGTTCTGGCGACGCGGCATCCCGACCCTCGACTACGGCAACAACATTCGCCAGATGGCGAAGGAGATGGGCGTCGACGACGCCTTCGACTTCCCGGGCTTCGTGCCGGCCTATATCCGCCCGCTGTTCTGCCGCGGCGTCGGGCCGTTCCGCTGGGCGGCGCTGTCCGGCGATCCGGACGACATCTACCGCACCGACGCCAAGGTCAAGGAGCTGATGCCGCACGACCGGCACCTGCACCACTGGCTCGACATGGCACGGACGCGCATCAGGTTCCAGGGCCTGCCGGCGCGCATCTGCTGGGTCGGGCTCGGCGACCGCCATCGCCTCGGGCTTGCGTTCAACGAGATGGTGGCGCGCGGCGAGCTCAAGGCACCGGTCGTGATCGGCCGCGATCACCTCGATTCCGGTTCGGTCGCGAGCCCCAACCGCGAGACCGAAGCCATGAAGGACGGTTCCGACGCGGTGTCCGACTGGCCGCTGCTCAACGCGCTCGTCAACTGCGCCTCCGGCGCCACCTGGGTGTCGTTCCATCACGGCGGCGGGGTCGGCATCGGGTTTTCGCAGCACGCCGGTATGGTGGTGGTGTGCGACGGCACTCCGGAGGCGGCGCGCCGGATCGAGCGCGTGCTGTGGAACGATCCGGCGACCGGCGTCATGCGTCATGCCGACGCCGGCTACGAGGAGGCGATCGCGTGCGCCAAGGCGCACGGACTGAAGCTGCCGAGCCTGGGCGCATAGGCTTAAGGCCGATCGTCGCGGTTTGTCACAGCGCTGTCACCCGAAGCACCTATGGCATGCTGATATGATCGCTTCGGCCTTTGCAGCCGCGTCATTCTGCGGCATCACCGTCCTCCTCCACATCTTCAGCATCATTGTCGCGGCCAGGCGCTGCCGACCCAAGCCGGTCGCCCGGCTGCCGGACGCATTGCCGCCGGTGAGCATCGTGCGGCCGGTCTGCGGCATCGACAATTTCCTCGAGGAGACGCTGTGCACGTCATTCGAGCTCGCCTATCCGGCCTACGAGCTGATCTTTTGCGTCGCGTCGGCGCGCGACCCCGCGATCGCGGTGGTGCAGGGGTTGATCGACACGCATCCGCACGTCGTGGCGCGGCTCCTGGTCGGCGACGACCGCGTCAGCCACAATCCCAAGCTCAACAATTGCGTCAAGGGCTGGCGGGATTCGCGCCACGACTGGATCGCGATCGCGGACTCCAACGTGCTGATGCCGCCCGACTACATCCAGCGCCTGCTTGCCGCCTGGCAGCCCGATACCGGCCTCGTCTGCTCGCCGCCCGCCGGATGCCGGCCGGAGGGCTTCTGGGCCGGGCTCGAATGCGCGTTCCTCAACGGCTATCAGGCGCGGGCGCAGTATTTCGCCGACACGCTCGGCATCGGCTTCGCCCAGGGCAAGACCATGCTGTGGCGGCGCGCCGACCTCGAAGCCGCCGGCGGCATCAAGGCGCTGGGCGCCGAGATCGCCGAGGATGCCGCCTCCACCAAGGTCGTGCGGGCGGCCGGCCGGCGGGTGCGGCTTACCGATCCGCCGTTCGGCCAGCCCCTGGGGCGCCGGCGCTTCACCGAGGTATGGCGACGGCAAACCCGGTGGGCGCGATTGCGCCGCGCCTGCTTCCCGCTGTTCTTCGCGCCGGAAATCCTGGGCGGCGCCGTGTTCCCCCTCATGGCCGCCGGATATCTCGCCTATGCGGCTGACGTATCGGTGTCGGCCATCGTCGTGCCGCTGGCGCTCGCCTGGTACGGCGCCGAGACCGCGCTGGTGAGAGCGGCACGCTGGCCGCTGACGCCGCTCTATCCGCTGCAGGCGCTGCTGCGCGACCTGCTGCTCCCGGCGCTGTGGATCGATGCCTGGGTCGGCACCGAGTTCGAATGGCGCGGCAACCAGATGAGCATCGCGACCGACGCCCCGGTGGCGTAGCGACCGCAGGCCCGGCGAGGGCGCGGCGGCCCCCGTGAACTTGCCGTCATCCACGCTGTTCGGGCAACATGCGCGGCACCCTCCAGCCGCATGGCGGCCGAACCGACGCGCCGCGCATTGCACGATGACGAAAGCAGCACCTGATGATCGACATCGAAAGCGGCCATCCCGCCATCGATCGCTACCTTGCGCAGAGCTACGAGCGGGTGCGCGGCATGTCGTCCCGCTTCGCGGCCGCCATCTGCGGCCACTTGATCCGGCACCAATCGGCACTTGGCATCGGCGGTGCGCTGGTTGAAATCGGCACCTTCGAGGGCCGCTTCTTCATCGCGATGGCGCTCGGCCTGGCGCCTGGCGAGACAGCGATCGGCATCGACCGCTTCGACTGGCCCGACGCCGGCATCGAGGGCCGGTTCCTCGCCAATTGCGCTGCCCACGGCGTCTCATCCGATCGCTACCTGTGCTGGAAAGCCGACAGCCGCGAGATCACGCCGGGCGTCATGCGCGAAAAGCTCGGCGCGCAGGCGGTGCGCTTCGTGCACATCGACAGCCACCACTCGCGCGAATGCCTCACCAACGATCTGGAACTGGCCGGCGCGGTGCTGCATCGCGACGGCATCATCTGCCTCGACGACATGCTGCATCCCGGTTATCCGATGGTGGTCGCGGCGGTGTTCGACTATTTCGCCCGCCATCCCGAGATGCGCCTGTTGTGCGTCATCGACCGCGAGGACATCGTGGCGGCACCAAAGTTCCTCATCTGCCGCAACACGTCAATTTCGCTCTACGAAAAGGACCTGCTCGGCAGCTTCGCGCGGTTCCATTTCACCATGAACGCCGACATGGAGACGTATTTTGCGCTGGTGCTGACCCCGCACCCGCGGCTCGCGGAAGTATAGTGAAAAGGCCGGCGCGCCAACGGCCGCCGCTGCGCCGACAGCGGCCCGATTTGGCATGATTCGTGCTCACTATGTCTTCGCGAAGACGTATCCTCGCGAAGACTGGGAGGCTGCCATGCTTTGTCGAAACGTGATCGGTGCGTTCCTGTTGGCCACGCTGGCGATGCCGGCCGGCAGCGCGCAGGCGGCGGATGAGGCTAAGTACCCGGACTGGAAGGGCCAATGGGAGCGGTTCGTGGTCCGCGGACTTCCCGGCCAGCCGTCGTTCGACCAGACCAAGCCGTGGGGATTCGGACAGGAAGCGCCGCTCACTCCCGAATACAAAAAGGTCCTGGAGGACAGCATGGCGGACCAGGCCCAGGGCGGCCTCGGCAACTACCACACGCCGCGCTGTCTCGCGGCCGGCATGCCGCTCAACATGATCGCGTTCCGGCCGCTCGAATTCATCGTCACGCCGGAAACGACCTATGTGCTGATCGGCAGCGACGACCACCACCGGCGCATCTTCACCGACGGGCGCGACTTCCCGGCCGAGATCGAGCCGACCTTTGCGGGCTACTCGATCGGCCGATGGATCGACCAGGACGGCGACGGCCGCTACGACGTGCTCGAAGTAGAGACGCGCGGTCCCTTCAAGGGCCCCCGCGCCTATGACGCGAGCGGCCTGCCGCTGCACTTCGACAACCAGTCCATCTTCAAGGAGCGGCTGTGGCGCGACAAAAGCGATCCGAACATCTTCCACGACGAGATCACCGTGATCGACCACGCCTTGACCCGGCCGTGGACCGTCGACAAGAAATACGTGCTCAACCCCAGCCCGCATCCGGACTGGCCGGAATATTACTGCGGCGAGAACAACGGCCAGATCGCGCTCGGCAAGGACAACTACTTCCTCAGCGCCGACGGCCTGCTGATGCCGACCCGCAAGGACCAGCCGCCGCCGGACCTGCGATACTTCAAGCAGACGCAAAGATAGCGATTTCGACGACAGGGCCGGACAAAAGTCCGGCCCTGCTCACGCGGCTCAGGCAGGCATTGCGGCCGGTTATTTCGCCACCGCGGCCTTGTACGCCGCCTCGACATTGGTCGGGAAGCGCTCCTGGCTGCCCCAGCTCGCGTATTCGGGCATCTTCACTTCCTTCTTGATGTCGTCGAGCGATTTGCCTTCCTTCACGAGCTTGCCGACGCGGTCCATGAGCAGGGCGTAGTACTGCTCGCCGTCCTCGAAAATCTTGACCGTGCCGGGCGTGCCGTGTCCCGGAACCACGTGCTCGGGGTTCAGCGCTTTCATCATCTTGCCGGCGGCCAGGATGTCCGGAATGGTCACGAACGGTCGCAGGATGTTGACCTGGTTGACCACGAAGGCCGACGCCGAGAACAGCACGCGCTCTTTGGGCAGCCACACGGCGGTGTCGGATTCGCTGTGGACGCCCTTCATATAGATGAGCTCGAGGGTCTTGCCGCCGAGATTGATGGTCATGCGGTCGTGGTACTCGATGTGCGGCGCGACGAAGCGGTAGCCTTCGAGCGCGGCCCTGAACTCGGGAGACGTCGCGGCGAGCCGCTGGATGCGGTCCGGCGCATTGCGCTCGGCGGCGCGCATCGAGTCGCCCGCCCCCGCAGCCGCGATCACGACGCCGGGCGGCGAGAACATGAAGTGGCCGGTCGTGTGGTCGGCATGCGGCTCGGTGTCGATGACGAGGCGCACCGGCTTGTCGGTGAGATTCCTCACCGTCGCCCAGATGTTGCGCGACTCGTACGGGTTCTGCCCGGTGTCGATGACGATGACGCCTTCGTCGGTCAGGATGATGCCGGCGTTGGACTCGAAGCCCCGGCCGGTGTGGACGTAGACGCCCTCGGCGAGCTTCTTGACCTGCGGCCCGAGGTCCTGTGCGCCGGCAGCGTCGACGAGCGCCCACGAGGCGAATATCGCCAGCGCGCCAGCAATCATTGTTTTCATGGCTTCCTCCCGGTTTTGAAATCGGCGGTCTGCGCCTTCGTGCTGCAGCTTATGCCCTCGGCACAATACAACGCAATGTTTGACGTAGCGCTTCGCAGCCGCGGCCACCTGGCGGCCGCTCGGCCTCGGCCGATTGACATCGCAACCCGACGCCGCCAAGGAAGACGCCGGAAAGCGGCGCCCTGTCGGCCCGCGCCCACGGGGAGAACGCCATGGATCTCGGGATCGCCGGCCGCAAGGCCATCGTCTGCGCCTCCAGCAAGGGGCTCGGCCGCGCCTGCGCCAAAAGTCTCGCGGAGGCCGGCTGCGAGGTGGTGGTCAACGGCCGCAACCGCGACGCGGTCGAGGCCGCAGCAGCCGACATCCGCAAGGCGACCGGCGCCAAGGTCGTCGCGGTCGCGGCCGACGTCGCCTCGCCGGACGGCCAGGCCGCCCTGTTCGCCGCCTGTCCAGAGCCCGACATCGTCGTCAACAACAATGCCGGCCCGCCGTTCCGGGATTTCCGCGAGCTCACCCGGGCGCAGATCATCGACGGCGTCATCGCCAACATGGTGGTGGCGATCGAGCTCACCCAGAAGGCCATCAACCCGATGGTGGCGCGCAAGTTCGGCCGCATCGTCAACATCACGTCCGGCACCGTGAAGGCGCCGCTGTTCGGGCTCGACCTGTCGTCGGGCGCCCGCGCCGGCCTCACCGCCTTCATGGCGGGCGTGGCGCGCTCGGTCGCGGCCTCCAACGTGACGATCAACTTCATGCAGCCGGGTGCCTTCGCGACCGACCGCCTGCAGTCCAACATGGAAATGACCGCGACCAAGCGCGGCATCACGGTCGAGCAGGCATCGAAGGAACGGATGGCAACGATACCGGCCAAGCGCTTCGGTACCGCGGAGGAATTCGGCGCGACGTGCGCCTTCCTGTGCTCGACCCATGCGGGCTACATCACGGGGCAGAACCTGCTGCTCGACGGCGGCACCTTCCCGGGCGCGTTCTAGCTGACGACGGTTCGTTGCGACTTGTGTCCGGGGCGACGCCGACGCATGATCGTCCCGAACTCCCGCCACCGACCCGACTTTCAACGAAAGGACTGACCCATGAAGCTCGTGCGCTATGGCGCGGCCGGCCGCGAAAAGCCCGGGATCATCGATAGCCAGGGTCGCATTCGCGATCTGTCGGGCATGGTCGCGGACATCGCCGGCGAGACGTTGTCGCCAAAGAGCCTTGCCAAGCTCGCCAAGGTGAAACCCGATACGCTGCCGCTGGTGCGCGGGACGCCGCGCATCGGCCCCTGCGTCGGTCACGTCGGCAATTTCATCGCCATCGGCCTCAACTACGCCGATCATGCCGCCGAGGCCGGGCTGCAGGTGCCCAAGGAGCCCATCATCTTCAACAAGGCGCCGAGCTGCATCTGCGGACCGGACGACGACACCATGACGCCCAAGGGCTCGGTCAAGCTCGACTACGAGATCGAGCTCGGCGTCGTGATCGGCAGCCGCGCCCGCTATCTGGCGAAGAGCAAGGCGATGGACGCGGTGGCCGGCTATTGCCTGGCGAACGACGTCTCCGAGCGCGAGTTCCAGATCGAGCGCGCCGGCCAATGGACCAAGGGCAAGGGCTGCGAGACGTTCGGCCCGCTCGGCCCGTGGCTCGTCACCAAGGACGAGATCCCGAACCCGCAGAAGCTCGACATGCGGCTCACCGTGAACGGCGAGACCCGCCAGAAGGGCTCGACCAAGACCATGATCTTCGGCGTCGCGCACCTCGTGTGGTACTGCTCGCAGTTCATGGTGCTGGAGCCCGGCGACGTCATCATCACCGGCACCCCGCCGGGCGTCGCCCTCGGCATGAAGCCGACGCCGAAGTTCCTGAAACCCGGCGATGTCGTCAAGATCGGCATCGCGGGATTGGGCGAGCAGACCCAGAAGGTGGTGCGGTTTCGGACGTAGGGGGCAGGGCGACTCGTAGTCCGGATGGAGCGCAGCATAATCCAGGAGCGCCCTCACAAATTCGACGGCCGGTCCCGGGTTATGCTTCGCTCCACCCGGGCTACGAGACTCGCGCCGCCCCTCAATGCCCCTCGAACGAGATCAGCGTGCGCACCGGCACGTCGAGGGCGCGCAGCTTGGCGGCGCCGCCGAGCTCGGGGAGATCGATGATGAAGCAGGCCGCCAGCACCTCGGCGCCCATCTGGCGCAGCAGCTTGACGGCGGCCTGCGCGGTGCCGCCGGTGGCGACGAGGTCGTCGACCAGCACCACGCGCTCGCCCTTTTCGACCGCGTCCTCGTGCATCTCCATCTCGTCCATGCCGTATTCGAGCGAATACCCGATGGTGACGCGCTTGTAGGGAAGCTTGCCCTTCTTGCGGATCGGCACGAACCCGGCCGAGCACTGGTGCGCCACCGCGCCGCCGAGGATGAAGCCGCGCGCCTCGATGCCGGCGACCTTGTCGATCTTGTAGCCGGCCCACGGCTGCACCAGCTCGTCGACGGCGCGGCGGAACGCCCGCGCATTGCCGAGCAGCGTGGTGATGTCGCGGAACATGATGCCGGGCGACGGATAATCCGGAATGGTCCGGATCGAGGCGCGCAGGTCGAGTTCGTGTTCCGGCGACAACATGATGGCATCCCCTCCGGCCGGCGACACGAACACTGAACGCAATCACCGGCCCGCCTGCTTTTCCCCATGTGAGGGCGGGCCGTCAAGCCCCGAGCAGGCGCCCCGCCACGGCGTCGAGCTTCGCCAGCAGGGCCGGGTCGCGCGCGTCCGGCGCCGTGATGATGGCGTTGTCGAGGGCGCGGTCCGAGCCGATCGGGCAGGGCTCGTGCGCGC
>Ga0209415_10018211_pt1 | contig 11097 bp, 8 predicted proteins | sample PeaSoiSIISIP2007_FD_187696 | JGI IMG/M metagenome (GOLD analysis project Ga0209415, IMG submission 187696) | Peat soil microbial communities from Weissenstadt, Germany - SII-SIP-2007 (SPAdes) (version 2) | ecosystem: Environmental > Terrestrial > Soil > Wetlands > Peat | place: Germany...
GCGTCGCAGCCAGTTACGGCCTCTTCGCGATCTTCGCGTCCTTCGCGGTAAAAAGCCTGGTCCCCGCTTGCGCGGGGGGGTATAGTGATAACCGGATTTGGGATCAGGTTTGACCCCGAAGCTGTGGGTCCGCGGTGTGGCTCACGAAGAGTGTTGCCAGCCTCTGGGCGCTACCATTTCAGGGATGCACCCCGCCCCGTCGCCGGTCTCTAACTCGTTTGCGGTTGCTTCCCAACTGCGTCGTTCCGCTGCGCCCAACGCCAGACGCGCCAGGAGGCGAGGCCGACGATAAACATCCAGCCCCAGAACGCTGCGTTTCGGACCCAAGCTAGAGCAATCCCGAACATGATTGCCCAGGTAGGTACGCCCGCGTCGCTAAGTTCGGCCCAAGCTGCTTGCTCGGTCGACCAATCAAAGAGGACAAGCGTCACAATGGTGGCCGACAGACAGAAGCCGATCCAGAGGGTCCGATTGCGCGCAATTAGGGCCATCTGCGAGAGCATGACACCGGAGCGTTACCTATCGTTGAATCGTTGGCTACCCAGCACTGACAGATGCTTCTCTAAGTGCCGGATCGATTCTTGGGCGGACGATGGCGCTGGGGATTAGCCGGACCTCCCCGGCTGATCGGCCGGGTCCCAAAAGTCGTCGGGATCATAACTAGCAACGAACGAGGCCCCGCTGACCGAGCAACTCCCGTATTTCAGGCGTGGCCCCGTCAGCACGACATACTTGAACACCCCTGCGGCGACTCCACTCGCAATGCCCCACACTGCATCATAGGGGAGCGATCCAAGGTAGTCCGACCGGTCTCCCCTCATCGTTAGGTGTCCGACACCGAGCGGCCTCCAGTCGCGGTCTAGGGATTTGGGGCGATCAAAGAGGCCGCGGTCGGCAAGGAATACCAATCGAGTCGTTCGGCCGGACGTTTTCCGGGGTGCGCGGCAAGTGCCAATCAGGCCGTAGTGCCAGTACTCGCGATACAGCTCCGCGTCGCGCCGGGGGTCAGTCGTTGAAATGCTGTAGTGCGGCTCGGTGGTCTCGATCTCAAAGAGATAGGATTCGGGGTAGTCAACGGGTTGCCTTCGCCTGGTTCTGGCCATGAGCACCTCCTCCGCGGGGTCGGTGTCATGGGCTCAAAGGCAGCGACCAGGTGCAAGTCGCCGTATCGGGAAGAGCGAGCCTACTGATCAGTCATGGAGGGGCCGCCAGCTCCAGCAACAGCCAGAGGGTGAATAAACTCCGGCTCGGTGGCTCGCGCGACAGAGGGGGGCGGCCTGTCACGGCTGTCGTGGCCGCTAGAAAAGAGAGGGTGTTCCGGTAGCCACGGCGCCTTAAGTAGACGCCAGCAGGAGGGGGGCGCGTGAAGCCGCTGGAGTTCGTCGAGAAGTGGGGCGACGTCCGCCTGCGTGAGCGTCAGGCGTCGCAGGAACACTTCATCGACCTCTGCCGGCTACTCGCCGAGCCCACCCCGGCCGAGGATGATAAGGATGGCAGCCACTATTGCTTCGAGCGGGGCCTGAAAAAAGTCGGCGGCGGAGACGGCTGGGCTGACGTCTGGCGGCGGCGGTGTTTCGGCTGGGAGTACAAGGGCAGACACGCAAATCTCTCCGCCGCGCTGCGCCAGCTCCAGGCCTACGCGTTAGACCTGGAAAACCCGCCTTACCTTGTCGTGTCGGACATGGACCGGATCGAGGTCCATACCAACTGGACCAACACGATCTCGCGCACGATCTCGCTGTCGCTCGCCGATCTGCTCTTACCGTCGAACCTCGACATCCTGCGAAAGGTGTTCCGGGGATCGGAAGCGCTCAAGCCGGGGCAGACACCGCAAGAGCTGACCGTGACCGTCGCGGCTCGCTTTGGCGAGCTGGGGCGCCGGCGGCAAGAGCGCGGGCACCACCCGCGCGAGGTGGCCCACTTCCTGAACCGTCTGGTATTCTGCATGTTCGCCGAGGATGCAGGCTTGCTGCCTGGCTCGCTGTTCATGCGCGTCATCCGCCAGACCCAGTCGCGCCCTGACTTCGCTGCCGCGCAGCTCGCTGAGCTATTCGCGAAGATGGGGTCGGGCGGCTTCTTCGGCGCGGATCGCATTCGCCACTTCAACGGCGGCCTGTTCGACGATCCGGGGGTGCTGCCCCTCGAACCCGACGACCTGAAGCTGATCGCCGATACCGCGGCAGAGCACGACTGGTCGCAGATGGACCCCTCTATTTTCGGCAACCTGTTCGAGGCCGCCCTAACCGAGACGCAGGAGCGACGCCTGCTCGGTGCGCACTACACCGACCGGGAGATGATCCTGAAGATTGTCGAGCCGGTGGTCATCCAGCCGCTCACGGCTGAGTGGGCGACGGCCTGTGCGGCAATCTCGGGCGAGATGAGGGGAGTGCGTGAGGCGGATGCCGAGCGCAGCGCGGTCACGGCTGCAGCCGGCGCGTTGATGAAGACAGACCCGGCCGGCGCCAAGGCCGGCGAAGCCGCGCGCCGGCGGCGGATGACCGCCATCGCTCGCAATCGGTCATTGGCGCAGCGCCGAGCGGCCGAACTGCTGGAAGCTTTCCTGTCGAAGCTCGACGCCTACCGCGTCCTCGACCCAGCCTGCGGATCGCGCAACTTCCTGTATGTTGCGCTGCAGGCGTTGAAAGACATCGAGCTCAAGGCGTTGGTAGATGCGGAGCGCCTGGGCCTGCCCGCGCCTGCGCCACGCGTCGGGCTCCAGGCTGTGCGTGGCATCGAAAAGGAGGCATACGCGGCCGAGCGGGCGCGGGTCACCCTGTGGATCGGCGACCTGCAATGGAGACAGCGCAACACTTACACAGCGTACAAAGAGCCGATCCTCTCGAACCTCGACCAGATCGAGAACCGCGACGCGATCCTGAACGAAGACGGCACCGAGGCTCAGTGGCCAGAGGCCGACGCAATCATCGGCAATCCGCCGTTTGTAGGTGGAAAGAAGTTGCGCGAGAGCATGGGCGACGCATATGTCGACCGGCTGTTCGAGGTGTACGCGGGGCGCGTGCCGGCCGAAGCAGACTTCGTCTGCTACTGGGTCGCTAAGGCCTGGGAGGGACTGGGCACGCCGCCCCGAGCCGTCGGCTTTGGCGGCGGCAAAAAGGCTGGCTTGGTCACCACCAACTCGATCCGGGGCGGAGCGAACCGCCGCGTTCTGGAGCCTATCGTCGCGGCCGGCGCGCTCCGTGAGGCCTGGTCGGATGAGCCCTGGGTGTTGGAGGGCGCAGCCGTGCGCGTCTCAATGATCGGCTTCGGATGGGGCCTGGCGGAGCAACGGCTCGACGGCCAGGCCGTCGAGCGTATCAACGCCAACCTCACCGCGGGCTCAGTCGATCTCACGCGCGCGGCGCGCCTGAAGGAGAACGCCAACGTGGCCTTCCAGGGGCCAGTGAAGGTTGGACCGTTTGATCTCGATGGAGCCGCGGCGCGCGCGATGTTAGCGGAGCCCCGGAACCCAAACGGGCGGCCAAACTCTGACGTCGTCGTGAGGTTGGAAACTGGGATCGAGATCGTCCGCAGACCTGCCGACAGGTGGATCATCGACTTCGGCGAGCGGAGCCTGTCGGAGGCCGCGCTCTACGAGGCGCCTTTCGCGTACGTCGAGAGATACGTGAAGCCCTTCCGGGCCAACAACAACGACAAGCAGCGCCGCGAAAGATGGTGGCTGCTGGGTCGCTCCGGCGCTGACTACAAAGCCGCAGCGGCCCGTTGCTCGCGTGTGATCATGACACCGAGGGTCGCAAAACACCGCTTGTTTTGCTGGACTGTGGCCACGACGCTGCCAGACAGCGCCGTCGTGGCGTTAGCGCGCGACGACGACCTATGCTTCGGGCTGCTCCAGTCGCGCGCGCACGAAATCTGGGCGCTCCGCCTTGGCTCCAGCCTTGAGGACCGCCCGAGGTATACCCCCTCCACGACGTTCGAGACCTTCCCGTTTCCCGCTGGGCTGACGCCTAACGTCAACGCGAGCGACTGGGCCGGCGACCCACGGGCCGCCGCGATTGCTGAGGCGGCCTCCACGCTCAACGACCTGCGCGAGGCTTGGCTCAACCCGCCTGACCTCGTGGTCCACGAGCCCGAGGCCGTCCCTGGCTACCCGGACCGCATCCTCCCGAAGGACGAGACCGCCGAGCGAGAGTTGAAGAAGCGCACGCTCACCAAACTCTATAACGCCCGCCCCGCCTGGCTCGACATGGCCCATCGCGACCTCGATGTTGCTGTCGCTGCCGCATATGGATGGCCCGGTGACCTGACTGATGATCAGGTGCTTGAGCGCTTGTTAGAGCTCAACCATGAGCGCGCGAGGCGCGATGATGGCTAGCAGCTAAGGCTGGCGATCCGCCGCGCCAACTGCGGCGACAACCTGCAAACCCCATCCTCGGTGATCGTAAAGTCTGCGCCGGTGAACGTGTGCTCGGCCACAAACGCCAGGATCGCCGCGTCGACCCTTGGCCGCTCTGGCTCCATGAGATCGAACACATACGCGGGCGCGTCCCGCCGCCCGTGGTGCATGATGCCCAGCGTCGGATCGAACCCCTCCGCCACGGCGCGAACCTGGAGCTGACTCTGCAGCACTGCGTAACCGTAGTTCAGCATCGCGTTGAGCGGGTGCGACGCATTGACGTTCTTGAGCTTGCGGCCGTTGGCGAGTGAGGTGCGCGAGCTGAATACGCGCCAATCGTCGGGAACGGGGCACCGCGCCGTCGCCTTCCACTTCATAACGACGCCGCGCCAGGCGCCGAAATAGGCGCTCGCGCACGTCGCCTCGACCAGGCGCAACGCGGTTATGTCATTCGGCGGCTGGGATCGGAGCTGCTCAAGTCCAAGCGTCGCCTTCTCGATCGCTAGATCGCGACGGCGGGAGGCCGGCACCGAGCATTCCAGCGTCTCGACGGACCGAACCAGCTTGCGAGTAATCAGCCCGGTCGAGAATGCCATGCGCCGCTCGTTGTCGGCGCGGGTCTCGACCTGCCACTGCACCTTGCGGCGATCGGCTGCGTACCCTTGCGGCTCCGTGACAGCCAGCACGTCACCCTTCCAATCGACGTGGACGAGCGCGACGGATTGTTGGGCCAACCACGTCAGCACATCGAAGGACAGGACGCCGCTGCCGTCGAGCATGATGATCCTAGGCGGCAATGCGGGGTCGCCCTTGAAGAACCGATAGGTCTCTTCGGCCTGCGGATAGTGGGTGAGTCCGTCGCGGACCAGGAGCGCGCCATTGTTTATGCGCAGCGACACTCCGTGACCGCAGAGGATCAGAGGTTCCCTCCGGCGCTCGCGACGGCCGCGGATTCGCACATGGGCCTTTGATTGAGAAAGCCAGTGTTCAGACCGCTCTGCCCACTCTAGATCGTCCTTCTCGGCCAAATAGACACTCGTTGATCCATCTGCCATACGCTCGGCTTCCATCAGTCAGTTGGCGGCTGTCCAAAATATATAACGCCACCGTTGCTAGCCAAAGCGCGATTTATTCTTAATCGAATTTGTTTCGGCCGTTTCTCGGCGAGTTTAACAAGCCGCTCCAGTTGGGATTTCGCGATTGGAGGCAAGACCCCCGCCTGCGCTATGACCAGACACACTCCGAGCGCAGATGCGCTCCAGCCCGCGCTGCGTAGCGCAATGGCGGCGTCCCGCCCGGCGACATTCAGCGCCGCACAGAGTGCTTCATCGGCCCCGACGAGCGGTCCGATCAGCCCGAATGACCGGATGCCCACCTCAATGGCGTTGAACAGCTCCCGCGCCTTGCGCCAGTCGTCCGCGGTCGCGATCGAGATAGCGTCGCCAACGCGATCGCCAGTGTGAGCTTTAGTTTCAACGCGGCGTAGAAACCCGCCTGCATATTGTGCCAGCAGCATTGGTGCGGCGGTCACCAGACTGGGCATGTCTAATCCAGCAAGCTCCACCGCGGGAGGATGGCCGCCGGCCGACCGATTGTAGCGACGGCGAGCGGTACGGTAGACCGCGATGACGTCATCGATCGGAAACACCAAACCGGCGGCGCGGAATCGACTATCCACCTCGCCAAGCTGCCGTTCAAAAGCGTCACGTCTCTTCGGGGTAAGCCTAGCTAGGTTGTCTGCATACCGGGACCGGACAGGCGCGTTCACCCGCCTGACAAACGCGTCGTATTCCTTGCGCAACGCCTCTTGGAGCACCGGCACCGAGAATGACCCGCCGTCCAGAAACAGGCGGAGGAGGATCGCGTCGTAGTCTGTGAGCCCCTCAGCCCGAAGGCGGAGGATGGCGTTGCCGCGTTCTAGGTGGATTTCATCAAAGTCGTAGCGCGGCTGGATGCCGTCGTTACGGTCCCGCGCGCCGATACTCATGAGGTCGGCGTCGATCCAAGCATCAACAACGGTCCGGCCCAGCGACTGCCCCATGTTGTGAGCCTCTGCGCTGAGCCGAGCGATCAACTCCGATTTGGTCATGGCCGACGGTGGGTAAATTGCATCAAGTCAAGGTGCTCCGGCCGCACCTGGCAGATTTAGCGCGTACCCGCTCAGGTGCTCCGGCCGCAACCTACAGATTCAACGTGCGCGGCGCCCTGCCCACCACGGACGCCCGGCGCCAGGCTCGATCGTGCTCAAACCGAGGGCGTTCGACCGTGCCGCGCAAGCGCAAGACCTACCGCGAGAGAATTGAGAGCGGCATAGCCCGTGGTCTATCGCGTAGCCAGGCGGCGGGCCATCCTCGGGCGGGCGAACCCTACATCCGGCCGCCGCGGTCGACGGGCTTCCTAGACGACAAGCTGATCACGGCGCTCCGAACGTTCCGCTCTAATAATAATGTGTCGGCCGCCGCCCGCGAGGCCCACGTCGGCCGGGAGCGCTTCCGGCGCTTTCTCGACGCTGAGAAGGTGGCGGCCCGCCAGGGCCGCGCCTGGAAGATCACCGACAACCTGGTCCGCGAGGTCGACATGATCTCGCAGGGCGGCCGGCTGGTGGTCCGCGTGCGCGGGTTCGACGCCGCCTCCGCCATCGAGAAGCACAATGCCGCGGTCCGGGCCTTCCTGGGCAAGCGGAGGGGCGACATCACCGTGCTCGCCCCGTTCATCGGCGTGGTCATCACCGACACCGCCGGCCGCAAGCACACCCTTCAAACCGGTCCCAATCGGTTGCTCCGCCTCGCTTCGACCGGCGGGGACGGATTCGAGGCTGTCTACAAGATTTTGATCTGAAAGGAGAAATTGTCATGGACCCGAAGGACCTAGAGTACGAGCGCCGCAAACAACGCCGCTTGGAACGGCTCGGATGCCAAAACCCGGTCTGCGCCACATGTGGCGAGACCCGTTGGCAGTGCCTGGAGCTGCACCACATCGTCGACCGCGATGGCAGTTCGGCCACCGTGATCCTGTGCTCCAACTGCCATCGCCTGGTCACGGACGCCCAAAAGGATCATCCGCCCCGCGGAGATGTGTCCGATCCGTTCTTAGAGTCAGTGGGCAGATTCCTGCTGGGCCTCGCGGAGCTCCTGAAACTCGCCGTCGACCAGCTCATGGCGTTCGGCGAAGCGCTTATCAAGCGCGCCAGCGCGGAGGCCGCGTGATGGCCACGACAGACCTCCTCGATCCCCAACCGATGATCATCTCACTGCGCGCCTACGCGGAGAGCGCTCCGAGGTTCATCCCGCCCGGTGATGGCGATCCGAAGACCAAGACAACGCCGCAGCCGTCCCCGTGGTCTCTGACCTTTGACACGGAGACCACGGTCGATGCGGGCCAGGCGCTCCGGTTCGGCTCCTATCAGGTCCGGTACGACAGCGAGCTTCGCGAGGCGGGCCTCTTCTATGAGCCCGACACCCTCGCGGAAGAGGAACTCGCCATCCTTCGCGCCCATGCCATCGCCCACGGGCTCAAGCTCCTGACCCGCGACTCCTTCGTCGAGGAGGTGTTCTACGCAATCGGCTACGAGTTGAACGCAACCATCATTGGGCTGAACCTACCCTTTGACCTGGCCCGGATTGCCATCCGCCACGCGTCGGCACGCGGCGACATGCGCGGCGGCTTCAGCCTGACGCTGTCCGCCGACAAGCGGCGCCCGCCCGTGCAGGTCAAACATGTCTCGCGCCGGACATCGCTCATCCGCTTCGCCGCGCCGTTCCGCCAACGCAAGGCCAGGAGCGAGCGCAAGCGCAAGGATTATGTACCTGTGCGTCGCGGGTTCTTTGTGGACATCGGCACCTTCGCCGGCGCGCTGTTCGCTCGGTCGTTCACGCTCGCCAGCCTGGCCGAATTCCTAGACGTCCTGCACCGCAAGCTTGAGACGGATGAACACGGCCAATCGCTGACCGACGCCTATGTCGCCTACGCCGTCCGCGACGTGCAGACGACATGGGAGTGCTACGCGGCGCTGGTCGAGCGGTATCGAACGTTCAACCTTGCCGACACGCCTCCGCATGCGATCTTCAGCGAGGCCAGCATCGGCAAGGCCTACCTAAACGCCATGCGCGTGCAGCCTTGGCGCGCGGTCCAGACAGATCGGCCGCCCGAGCTGCTCGGCATCATCATGAACAGCTATTTCGGGGGGCGTTCCGAGGTGCGCATCCGGCGCGAGCAGCGCGAGGTCGTCCTGTGCGACTTCCTCTCCATGTACCCCACGGTCTGCACGCTCATGCGGCTTTGGCCGTTCGTGATCGCGAAGGGCATGGTTTGGAGGGACACCACCGAAGAGACCCGCCGGTTCCTTGATGCGGTCACCCTGGCCGATCTCCAGCGGCCGGAGACCTGGCCCCACCTGCTGACCTTGGCCCGCGTAGAGCCGGACAACGACGTTTTTCCGGTCCGCGCCATGTACGAAGATGAGGATCAGGCGACCATCGGCCTGAACCCTCTCTCGGCCGACCGGCCGCTGTGGTTCACGCTTGCCGACTGTGTTGTCTCCAAGCTCCTAACCGGGCGAGCCCCGCGGGTCGTCGAGGCCATCGCATTCGAGCCGGGCGGGCCGCAGTCCGATCTGCGCCAGGTCGCGATCGCCGGGAACCCGGACTATGCCGTCGACCCGGTCCGAGACGATTTCTTCAAGCGCCTGATCGAGCTGCGGCAAGCGGTCAAGCGGCGACGGAACGCGGCGAGCGGCGCGGAGAAGGACGCGCTAGATGCCGAACAGAACGCGCTGAAGATCGCCGCCAACGCCACCAGCTATGGCGTCTTCGTCGAGATCAACGTCAAGGAGCGGGCCAAGACGGGCCAGGTGACGGTCCACACGGCCACCGCCGACCCCTACACGGTCGCGGCGGACCATGACGAAGAACCAGGGCGCTACTTCCACCCACTGCTCGCGACCCTGATCAGGGGCGCCGCCAGGCTTATGCTGGCCACTGCCGAACGGCTGATCCTCGACGAGGGCCTGGAGTGGGCTTTCTGTGACACGGACAGCATGGCGGTCGCGAAGCCGGAGGGCATGGACGATGCTGAATTCCAGATCCGCGTCGACCGTATTGTGGAATGGTTCGCAGGCCTGAACCCTTACGACTTTGGGGGTTCTATCCTGAAGGTCGAAGACCAAAACTATAGCCTTGGTGAACCCGGCCGGCGCGAGACGCTCTATTGCTGGGCGATATCGGCAAAGCGCTATGTGCTGTTCAACATCGACGGCGACGGGCGGCCGGTGCTGCGCAAGGGGTCGGCACATGGGCTCGGGCACATCCGCGCGCCCTACGATGCAACCAACCCGGCCAAGGGTGTCCCCGCGCCGGTCGCCAGCGACATCGGCGTGGAGCTCTGGCAGCACGATCTCTGGTGGACGATTGCCTGCGCGGCGCTCGACGGGCATCCCGACCAGGTCGACCTGAGCTACCACCCCGAGCTCGATCAGCCGGCTGTGAGCCGCTATGCGGCGACCACGCCGCCGATCCTGAAGTGGATGCAGGAAACCAACCGGAACCAGCCCTACGCGCGGCAGGTGAAGCCCTTCGGGTTTCTGCTGTCTTTCTTCGCCGACCCGTTCTTTTCGCCGGGTCCGTCTCCAGTGCCAGAAGGCGCGGAGCGCGCTAGGCGAGCGCGGCCGTGCCGTTGGCGTCCGATCGCTCCCTTCGACCAGGATCACGCCAAGGCCGTGAAGGCGGCGTTCGACCGGGAGACCGGGGAACCTGTCCCGGGCGGCGCCCTGCACACTGTCGCGGAGGCGGTGAGCGCCTACCACCTGCACCCTGAGTCCAAGTTCCTGAACGCCGACTATCTTGACCGCGGCTTCACGCGTCGCCGCCACGTCTTCGTCAGCGGCGCCCGCCATATCGGTAAGGAGGCCAACCGCTGGGAGGAACAGCACTTCCTCGGGTTCGATGAGGACGCCCAGCCGGACTACGGCCTCGCGCCCGAGGATATGGAGGTGAAGCTTATGGTTCTCCGCGCGACCGCCCAGGCCTTCGGCATGCGGGCGCTGGCGCGGCGGGCCGGCATGTCGCCGAAGGTGGTCAGGCGAGCGGTGCGGAGCGTGGTGTTTGCGTCACCGCCGGTGATCGAGCGGCTGCTGGGCGCGGCCGAGGGGCTGGAGGGCGAGGCGGCTGAGCGGGCGAAGGTCAATGCTGAGGTGTTGGACTGGACGCGCCAGCAAATCGCGGCGGAGGGGATTGGGGCGTTCGCGCGGAGGAATGGCGTAGATGCCAGGAACTTGAGCAAAACATTGTCGGGGCGACGGCCGCTGAGTGAGGTGATCGCGAGCAAGCTGAAAAAAGCCAACCGGTGATAGCTGAGAGCACCATGCTACATTTGTCTGCAGCACAGGTTAGGGTGATCCAGGAGTGGGTCCGATCAAGCTTATTCCTGACGTACCGTCGGGCTTGCGTGAAGCAGCGACACGAGGGCGCCTGATCCCGTTCGTTGGCGCAGGCGCATCGCGGCTAGCAGGGTGTCCTGACTGGCCAGGATTCGCCGACGCGATTCTGCGGTTTCTGATCCGGCAGAGCTTGTTCACTCACGCCGAGCTCGACCAAATTAGCTCGCTCAATCCGCGCGTAAAGCTGTCCCTGGCCCGCAGCATTGCTAATCGGCACCGGGTCGAAATCGACTACGAATCTGCTTTGCACCCCGAAGGGTGGGCCAGCCACGCCGACGGCCGCCGGCTCTACGATGCGCTGTCGCGGCTC
>Ga0209415_10018212_pt1 | contig 11096 bp, 11 predicted proteins | sample PeaSoiSIISIP2007_FD_187696 | JGI IMG/M metagenome (GOLD analysis project Ga0209415, IMG submission 187696) | Peat soil microbial communities from Weissenstadt, Germany - SII-SIP-2007 (SPAdes) (version 2) | ecosystem: Environmental > Terrestrial > Soil > Wetlands > Peat | place: Germany...
GCGAAAGAGTACCGGGAGAAGTTTGGTCCGGCTCTCGAAAAATATGGGGGCAAGACCCTCTGCGCCGGGCCACCTCAAGTGATAGAAGGGAACTGGAATCCGGCGAGAGTTGTCATCCTCGAGTTTCCGAACACGGAGGCGTTCCGAGCCTGGTACGCCTCTCCAGAATATGCCCCAGTGCTCAAGCTCCGCAAGGAAGGAGCGACCACCAAGACGGTGGTTGCCGTCGAAGGCCCGACTCGCTGAGCGGCCCAGAACGGTCCCCGCCCTGGCCGGAAGGGAGTGTAACCGAGATTTCATCCAGGGTGGGACCAAGGATCAATCCGCAATCTACGGGTGTGCCCAGGAGGATCAGCCTGCGGCCATTCCGCACGCATTCTCCCCCCAGGCGGGTGGGTAGGTGGAACCGCTACTGGTGCTCCAACCCCAGTTGCTCCGCCATCGAGGCCGTGTCCCAGTACGTTTGAATGCGCTGGATCTTGCCGTTGGAGAAGTCCATGCGGAAGGCGCCCGTTAGACGGTACGCCTTGCCAGTAGGCTCCATCGGCCCCATCTTCCCCTTCATGGTCCCTCCGTGGGAGATTTCCGCAACCAATCGCTCATCTTCCGCGGTGATGGCGACCGCCTCCATCCTGAAATCAGGGAAGGTCTGGAAGATCGAGCCCCAATGGGCCCGAGCTTCGGCCTTTCCATTGGCCGGCGGCATCTTCTCTCCCGCAGCGCTGCGGACCGTCACATCGTCGGTGACGAAACCGATCAGCTTGTCGAGGTCGTGGGCCCGGTGCGCCTGTATCCACTCGTCGAACGTTCGGAGGTTCTCCAATTTCCCCATGATTGCTCGAACGGCGCTCCTCCTACTCAATCGTGGGGTGAGACGGCCTAACAAATGATGCACAATGCCGGGCTAATATGGCAGGATCCTGTAGCCCGGTTACACAAAATGGACAAGCTCGACGTCCGTATCCTCCACGACATCCTCGAAAGCAAAGCCACCTCACCTCTCGACTTAGACGTCCGTAAACCTCTGTCATCGGTCGCGCGCCGGCTGAAGGTTGACGAGAACACGGTCAAGAACCGAATCGAGAAACTCCGGAGATCGGGCTTCCTGAAAGGGTGGTGGGTTGCGGTCAACCCGAATTTGGTCGGCCAGCGGATGGCTCAGGTCTGGTTTGATGTCGGCTCCTCGGCCGCCAAACGGCCGGTAATCCAGAAGCTCTCGCTCATCCCTGGAGTAGCGGTGATAAAGGACCTCTTCGGGTCCTCCCTCTGCGTAGTACTCTTCTACGATAGCGAGAAAAATTTTCGGAGGACAACCGAGCTCATTTTCAGCATTGCTGGCTCCAAAGGCGCAACCTGGATGAGCGAGCCGTTTCCGGCGTGCGAAATTGCGCTCTCCAAGGATGACTTCCGTATCATCCGGAGTCTCCAAAAGGAGCCGCAGAGACCCTACGCTGGTATTGCCCAAGAACTCGATATCTCGAGCCGGACGGTCAAGAGGAGGATTCGCCGATTGGTCGATGGAAACGCGATCTACCTAATCGCAGAGTTGAATCCACGATACCTGAGTGGGGGCATCGTGTGCGGCCTCCTAGTCTCCCATGAAGTATCCGACAACAAGGCCGAATCCGAGGGAAAGATTGGATTGCATTTGGAGGATGGGCTGCTGTTTGCCTCGCTCGATGATCCGCATCGTGGATACTTCGCATTTATCACCGAGAACGTCGCCTCGGTGCAGGAGGTTCTCGACTGGACGCTCGCCCAGGAGGGGGTTTCCGAAGCTAGGATTGACATCGTTCAAGAGGTGATATCACTCTACGGCGTGTACGAGGAACAGCTAGAGATGTTACAGAAGGGTTCGCGCCGAGGTTAGTGTCGGCGTATCGGTAGGGACACAGGGTGCGCCGCCCATTGCGCCCAACTGGAGGGGAAGTGTGTGCATGTTTCGTTGCACCCACTGCGCGCTCAATTCGCGTGGGCGCAGCGTCGATTACACCCCACTAAGGGACGAACAAATTCTCACCGCCCGACAAGCTCGGACGATCTCGGGCTCTCGGGTGAACTGTTCGTCGAACTCGAGGGGATGGAGTCTGGCGACCGCCACATCCACTTCCCCCGGGCGGAGTTCGGAGGGTCGCACCGGGACGGTGGAAGGCCGCGGCATCCAATCGAAGTTGAGGGCGCCAGACGGGGGGCGGGGGCTCCACGAGAAGAAGTCAGCCGGCCACCCAAGGGGGCCATTTACCCCACGCCGAATGGATTGGGGCGGAACTCGCCGACGGCGCAGTAGTCATCACTGCCCGGGATGGCCATGGCGCCGCCGGATGGGAACCGAGCGACGCCGCGGAAGGGGATTCAACTTGGCAGTCGAACAGGCTTCCCGTCGACCTCCATTCGGACTCCGGCATTAACGACGATGCCAGAGAACTTCGACTTGTTCCTGCCCCCCGGAAAGAACACGTTGTTTCCGACGGCCACCGTCACGGCGCCAGCTTCGCGGTCCTCGAGCTGAGGGGTGTTGTGCAGCTTCGGATTCAGACCGATGGCGAGGTACCCCGGGCGATCGCGTCCCTTCCCTCCCTTCCCGAAGCCGTCATCGAAGAACTTGGCCCCCGAGTCGAAGCGGTGACTAACGAGCCGACCCTTGCGGAATTCGAATACTCCACCGGTCGACATGCCGACATCGTTGTAGCTTGCACGATTTGCGATGACGGTGCCATCGGCAACTGAGGTGTCGAGGGCCACTCGAATCGCGCCCGCCGGCAGAAGATTCAGCATGCCGAACGGGGTCTTCAAGTCCTCCTTCGTGAGGCGTCCGACGTCGACCCTCGGCCGATTGCGTGTGAGCCCCAGCGTGAGATCTGTTCCATGGTCGTCATAGATACGAACACGTCGACCTCGGGCGAGCGCTCGCGCGATTGGCGAGGCGACGGCGTTCATTTTGTCTGGGTCGACCATAGTTGCGTCCACGAGCTGGTCAATCCAGGTCGCAGTGTCGACACCGTATACCTTCGCGAGGCTCGGGAAGGGTCGCCCGATCTCGAGGCGGCTTCCTCGCAAACCTGCCTTGGAGGCGGCCTTGTACCACGCTGGGTTCCAACTGAAGATTTTCTCGGCTCGCTTCGGTCCTAGCGCGTCCATCCGGAGTCGGTCTCCAGCGTTCCACATGTGAATGTAGACATCCGCCTTTCCGAGGGCAGCCCACTCGTGCGACGGGGTTGCGCCGAGAATCTCGTCCTCGTGCGCGGCGACCGAATCCCAGTAGGCATCCTCGTTCTCGTACAGCACGAGGGGGAACGCCTTCAGGCGACGGGTCTCTCGTGCCAGGGCCGTGGCCCACGGGAGCATCCTGCTCCATCCTTCGATGATGACGTTCTCGCCGGGTTTGACCTGCAGATTCTGGGTCAGAACCGCCTTGGCGAACTTTGTCTCGCGACGAGGGGCCGAGCTGGACGACATAGCCCGCGAACTCGACGGGGCTATTTATCCCCGGCAAGGGGCCCGTGGGCGTGCCTCCCGTTCAAAGTGCAAGTACTTTGCACCCTAGGAGACCGAAACCCTCGGGGAGGCGGAGGGTGAACCCTGACTACACTTACTCGGGTTCGAGCTCACTACTCCTGTCCGGAGAGGGTATTCTCCCCATTCGGAAGGACGGGCCCGTCAGGCCATAGGTCGGGGAGGGCGCGGGAGGGATCAAGTCGGCTGTACGAAGGGCGACCCTCGCATGACAGACAGGCGCCGCCGGAGTCGCCGAGGCTTCGGCGGAGCGAGCTTTGTTGGGAAGGGAGAACCGGCGGCATGTCGACCCAAAAAGGGGAATCCCTTACTCGACTGTGCTACTTGCGTTCCGAGGGTAGTTGCGGGGGGGTTGAACCAGGCAACGGTGTTCCCCCTCCCTCCGGAGAAGCGACACCTGGAAAGGGCATTTCGATGACGGTCTCGCTCGGATCGCCGGCAGTCGCGGTGGGTGCAACTAGCAGGGTACCGGAGAGTCCCGGATCCACTAGCCCCTGAGGGCCGGGTTGTGTGGAATCTACCAACTTTCGGGCGCCGGGCAGCCTGTAGAGCGAGTAGGAGGCCAACGCGACGAAGATGGCCGCCAGCACGCCGAAAACTAGGTCGCTAAGAGTCGACCCTACCCATTTCAGCTTCGGGAGCACCTGCGAGAGACCAAAGGAAACCACCAGCCCGTCCATCCCCATAACCAACCGCGTGAACGTGTCTCTGGAAACGCGGGTCAACAGCCAGGTCCCGACCGGTACACCGATCAGGACGGGTATGAGCAGGAAGGGGATGAGCCCGAGCGAGGGTGCCGAAATCAGGTTGGCCCCTAGGAGCTCCGTGAACAGGAAGTAGGCCGTCAACGTGAGGCTCGACTCCGCCACCCGTACTTGGGCCAGAGTACATCGAAACTCGTTCTTGGACAGACCCTGGTTACGGAAGAAGACGGCCAGCGGGGGGCCCGAGATCGTCGTCAAAGCGTACAAGAACCCTATTCCCGGACCGATTAGCCGCCCGCTGCGGCGCTCGTTAGTGAATGGCCGTCGGAGTCCTAACAGTTGGACGACCACCATCGGCAGGAGCGTCACATAGACTGCGACCTTAACGTCGTTGACCGCGAGGTAACTGAGTCCCAACGTACCCAGCAGGACGCCGGGCAACAGCGTCGTCACGACGGGCAATGCCCGGCTCTTGGTCGCAGGAATGTACGCCCGTTCCCGGAACAGGAGCGCGAAATTGACAACCAGTTCGACGCTTACCACCGCGGGATTCAGGATCTTGTTCGAAAACCAGAGAAGCGCGATTGGCGTGACGATGGAGGAGAAACCGTAACCGATCGCCCCATTGATGATCGAGGCGCCTAGCGCGACGATGGCGAGCCAGATGTTCGACAGGTCCATGTTGGAGACCGAGTGGAGTCAGAGATGGGTACGCATGTGTACTTACTGGTATCGGTGGCGCACTGAGCAAGGAAACAAGGCCCATGAGAGAGGCGGTGCCATCATTCCACAATTCTCGCTCCCCAAGGAATCTAGGACCCTTCCTGAGAAGGGGGGTGCTACAGACCATTGCACCCAGATTAGCCCCCGACCCGAGACTTGCAATGTGGACATGATGAGTTCCGCCGTGGCATCGAGGACCCCATCATGTCCACTTTGCACACTGCTGCCGATTTTGAGGAGGACCAGTGCCAGTTGAATCGAAGTTGAGAACCTGTTCGAGTCCGGGGCGCGGGGGAACGCGCCTCCCTGGAGGGGGAGTTTCACCGGGTCTAGCCCTTCGCTTGGCGCTGGGCGGGAAGATTCAAACGTTCGAGTATGGTCCGAAACCTCGATTCTTCCCGGATGGGGTCGAAGGCCATCCACTGATACTCGGCCCAGAGGGTTCGGTCCCCGTCTCGGTAGTCCTGCTCTAGGGATGCCATCGCGTTCTCCCTCTCGTTGAGCGCGGAGTACAGGCCGGCGATCAACGCGGGACTCACGTAACCCGTCCGGGGAAGGTTCGTCCACTCCACCAGTAACGCTCGGGCCTCCTGAGGCTGACCCAGTCGTGCCCAGAGCACTGCGCGGTTCCATCGGTCCGTATGATTCACCGGCCCCGACGAGAGCTCCGCCTGCTTCCGCGCCTCGTCGAGCCGGCCGGCCCGCGCGTAGATGGTGCCTAGCGCGATGTGGGGGCTTGGATCATGGGGGTCTCGGTCCCGGTCCGCTTCGGCCGACGCGGTCGCCGCTGGGAGATTACCAGCGATGAAATAGATCGACATCAGCCATATTCGTGCTAGTCTCCAATGAGGGTCGAGTTCGATCGTAGTCCTCAACTCGGCGATACCCTCATCGAGGCGACGAACGGCGGTCAGCATCATCGCGTACCAGAAGTGGGCGTTGGCGTTGCTCGGGTTGAGTGAGATCGCCCGCTGGAACTCCATCTCGGAGGTCTCCCAGTCCTGTTCCTGCTGGAGGGCGAGGTTGCCCCGCGCCGTATGGGCATCGGAAGACGCCGGGTCGAGTGCGATAGCCTTGCCCACCAATTCCTTGGCCCGTGGGAACGCCTCACGAGGGTCGAGCGTCTCCCCGGACAGGAGGAGATACATGTTCGCTAAGGAGGAGTAAGCGAGGGAAAACTCAGGGTCGAGCCGGATGGCCTCCTCGAAGTGCCGAGTCGACTCAGCATACCCGTCATAGGTGGATTGCCGCGCGGAGTGGATTCCTTTCAGGTAAAGGGTGTAAGCGGTGAGATTGGAGGTCGGCCTCCTCCGGAGGGATTCTCGGTCGGAGCCGAGAAGCTCCAGCTGGAGCGCCTGTGCCGTCGTCTCGGCGATCTCGGTCTGAATGGCGAAGACGTCGTCGAGCTCCCGATCGTAGCTCTTCGCCCAAAGGTGCTCTTGCGACAGCGCGTCGATCACCTGCAGAGTGATCCGCAGCCGATTTCCGGCCTTACGAACGCTCCCCTCGAGCACGGTCGCGACGTCCAATTCGTGACCGATCTGGGAGACCGATTTTGACGTGGACTTGTACTGGCTCACGGACGTCCGGGCAATGACGCGAAGCTCCCGGAGCTTGGAGAGAGTGCTGATCAACTCCTCCGTGAGGCCGTCCGCGAAGTACTCGTCCCTGGGGTCCGGGCTAATGTTGGTGAGGGGAAGCACGGCGAGGCGGTTTCGAGAGGACACACCTGAGGGGAGGGCAGCAGCCTCCCACGGCAACTCTACCCGATAAACCTCGATAGGCACGTGGATGTTCTTGAGAGCCGTCGTCCTCAGCTTCTCGAATGGGTTCGAGATCTTGTTCCGAACCTGGTCGTAGACCGGCCCCGAGATGCACACACCTCCCGGAGTCGCTAACGGCTCGATGCGGGAGGCAATGTTCACCGCGTCCCCGAAGATGTCGCTCCCCCGGACCTCCACATCCCCCAGGTGCACTCCGATCCGAAGTAGGATGGGAACCACGCCTCGTTGCAAGTTACGGTCGTAAACTCGTTCTTGGACGTTGATAGCGCATCGGACCGCGTTGAGCGCGCTGTCGAATTCGACCAAGAAGCCGTCGCCGGTAGATTTGATCTCAATCCCCTGATGGGAGGTAAGAAGAGGGCGAACGAGTTCCTCCTGCTCCTTGAGCAGCTCCAGGGCGCCGGCCTCGTCGACCTGGGCGGAAGCGCTGAACCCGACCATATCGGTGAACATGATAGCGGCGAGTCGCCGGGTTCCGGCCACGGGGCGAGAACGTCCTCCGTCAGATTAAACCCCGCGCCCATCGAGCTTCGGGGAGGACGAGCCCGTCCTACGAGTCCAAATAGGCCGACTCCCTACCCGAGGGCGTGGCGAGCCCGAGTACCGTCGAACTGTCGGTCGCTGGGATCCTGAACGGCCTGGTGTTCGGGGGTCAGGGCACCCTGGAGGTCGATATCACCCAGGGCACCAAGACCGGAACAATCACGTACGATCTCCTTCCGCGGGGTTTGGTGGCCGGTCCAGATTGCATGATGGTATCCACCGGCAAATGTTTCGTTGGCGCGAAACCTACGGAAGGAAGGGGGTTTGTCGGACCGCTCGACCTGCTGGGTCGAAAGTTCAAATCCATGCGGTCGACCAATGTCGGCCGATTCGGTACGTTCAGCATCAGCGAGACCGGCTCCTACAAGGGCGGCGTGCTGCGCGCTGATCTCACCGGCGTCGGCACGAGCAAAGTTCGGGAGGTGCGGGGGCTCGGTCCACTTCGCGAGGTGATCACAATCACGGGACCCGACACGATGGTGGGTGAGGGGCGATACACCCTGCTCGTGGGAAAGCGGGGGTCCATCCCAGTTCGCTACACGCATTTCTATCGGGCCCTTCGTCCCGATCGACGGTTGTTCCGACGGATGAAGGGCCGCAAATTCCTCCTCCGGGCAACCATCTCGACCCAGGTCCATGGCCGCCGGTTAGAGTACCAGAGCCGCTCGACGATTCGCTACACGAAGTAGGGCGCGGCCTGGAGTGCAACTGGCATTACACTCAGCGGGTCACCCGTACCGTGGTTGTGACACTGGGCACCCACTCTCGCTGAAAGTTGGTTTGCACCCAAAGAGGTTCGTGGTTAGATGTGAGCGCCCTCGCAACCAATAGGTCAACTAAGGAGTTGGTTCGAGCGTCAGGTACTCGCTACGGCGTACATACGCCACTGCCCTTCCAAGCCTTTGAGGGGATGTGAGCCTCGGTCGGCAAAGCGGATATCGGATCCTATCGAGAGGTCTCGCACTGTGCCAGATACCAAGACTTCGCTTACGCCCGCCTGATCGCTCACCCGTGAGGCGATATGAACCGCAATACCCTGGACGTCACTCTCTCGGAAGACGCATTCGCCGGAGTGAAGCCCGGCGCGTATCTCGATCCCTGACTCCTTGGCCAGATCGCGGAGAGCGCAGGCGCAGCGAATCGCCCTCGTCGGTCCGTCGAAGGTAGCGAGCATCCCGTCACCCGTTGTCTTCACCAGTCGGCCGTGATACCGCAACAATTCCTTCCGGGCTGCGTCAAAGTACTGATCCAGGAGCCTGCTCCATGAGCGGTCCCCCATCTCGGCCGCGCGCCGAGTCGACCCGACGATGTCGGTAAACAGAACCGTTGTCAGGACTCGGTTCGATTCCGGGGCTCCCGGAATGCCGTCCAAGAACGTTCGGATCGTACCGAGAACCATCGATGTCGCCTCCGGGGTGACGAGGAACATATGATTGGCCCCCGGAATCACGAACAGTTTGGCATCGGTGATGTGCTCCACCAGGTAGCCGCTCGATTTAGCGCCCCAGTCGGTCTGGTCTGCGAGTACGAGGGTCGGAACGTGGACTGCGGCTAGGGCCACCCGGACGTCGATTCCAGCGTCCATCTTCCCTAGGGCAACTGCCGAGGAGGGGGAAGCGCCGTAGGTCATGAGTCGCCCCAGCCACGCGATGAATTCGGCGTCCTGGGCCCGCTGCGGTGCCACGTTGCGAGCAAAGTGACGGACATGCTCGTCCTGCCCCCACTCGGATTCGACCGCCTGGATTTCCCGCTCGGCCACTTCGGGTTTGTCGCCCAAGGGATAGTCCGGCGCCCAGGCCTGCCGTGCGTACGTGCCAACCAAGACCAATGCCGACACGCGCTCAGGGTAGGCCGCCGCGAACAGGATGCTCATCGCACCGGACTCGGAGATTCCCAAGATGGCAGCTTTCTTCGATCCGGCGGAGTCCATTACGGCCCGGAAGTCATCCATCCTCTCTTCGAGGGTAGGAATCCCCACCGCCCGGTCCGACAGACCCAGCCCACGCTTGTCGAACATGATGACTCGGCCAACCTCCGCGAGCCGAGTGAAGAATTCGACTGCCGGTGGAAACTCCCACCAGACACCCAAATGGCTCACGTACGGCATGCCCATCACAATGTCGACGGGTCCGCTGCCCACCGTTTGGTATGCGATGTGGACGCCCCCGCTCTTGGCATACTTCACCTCCGGGATCTTCATGGAACTATGATGACCCTGGGAAGGGTGGTTGGGTTATAGTTGTGACTCCGGGATCGTGCGGCCTAGCAGGGCAATCGCGATTGACCAGTCAATGGGTGGGTGCACTATCGTTGCACACAGCCCTCTGACCACCGACTGAGGGCGCTCATCGAACAAGGGGCGATTATCCCCCTGGCATCGAACCTGCCGAAGGAAATGCGAAGTTGGTGCAAGGCTGATTTCACCCACTCGGGAATTAGCTCTCGAGTGGACGTCAGTTGAGGACGCCTTTCCAAGGGCTGGGAACTTTCAAAGTGTACTTCACTTGAGTCGCCCCGACGAAAGTCGCAAGGTCTTCGATTGCATCACGTAGTTCACTCCCCACCGATCGATCCATCGGTGCCCCCGTCTCAGCGTGGACGGAGTTGATGACCAACGTCTTCGACCCCTTGTCCAGTCGAGGGTCGATCCGGCCGATGAACCTCTCACCGCGCAACACGGGAAGCACGTAGAAACCGAATCGCCGCTTTTCGGGCGGAAAGAACTGCTCGCGAATGTAATCGAAGCCGAACAGACGTTGAAGGCGGTCCTGGTTCCCCACGAGATTATCGAACGGCGGCAGCAGCGAAAGTCGGGGCTCCCACCCCTTCCCCTCTGTCAGGGATTCCAGGAGCGGCACGTCCTGGCGGTGGATGTAACGCACCTTTCGATCCTCCAACCCTTCGACCTGAATCCGGTGGATCTTCGACCTACCCTCCAACCGCCGCAACGTCTTGTCAAGAGTGTTGTAGCGACCCCGGACAAAGTAGAACAGAATTTCGCGAGGGGTGGCGATCCCCTGCGCGAGGATCGCCCGTTCTGCGGAGACCTCCTCGAATTCGGATTCAGAGAGCCTCTCCCGCTTCGCCCAACTCGGCAAGAAGTCCCTGGAAAGTCCCCACAAGTTCTGATTCCGTTCATGCCCCACCACCATCACGTCGCCACTCATGGTCAGATGCCACAGCATATGCGAAACGTCGCTCGTCGGAGCCTACGTGCCGTCGTCCCGTTGGGTTCGAGTATGGTCGGTGAACTCTCCTAACGTGCGGGGTCCCTTCCGCAACTCCTTGAGCATTCGCCGCTTCAGCTCCGCGTTGTCCTTCAGAAACTTCGCGGCACGACTCCCCTGGACCCCCCACGAACGGGACAGGGATCCAGGGTAGCGTCGCATTAGCGAGTAGTATAGCGGGTAATCCTCGGTCAGGACGAGCGACGCTATCGGCGTCCAATGCTCGAACACCTTCTTTTCCTTCCAGAGGAGCCTCTCGAGAATCGCCGGATCAAAGTTGCCCAAACGGCTCCGAAGGGACAGCAGGTGAGATGGTGCGACGACTGAGATAGGGTCCCACTGGACGTACCCCAAGTCGCGGACGAGGTCAACGATCGATTCTCCGGTTACCCGAGCCGGCGGCCTTCCGGCAAGGTGCTGTTTGACGACAACAAGTCGACGAGCCGTGTTAAGTGAGGTATTGATCGGGGTTCGATCCATTTCGAGACCCAGAACCGGCTGCGAGACTTAGCGGTTGCACGGGTCAACCTACCCGTTACCGGTCGTCCGCAACCACCTCGGACGCTCCAGTGGTCTCCCGTACATCAGAACGGCTCGAGGGG
>Ga0209415_10018213_pt1 | contig 11095 bp, 5 predicted proteins | sample PeaSoiSIISIP2007_FD_187696 | JGI IMG/M metagenome (GOLD analysis project Ga0209415, IMG submission 187696) | Peat soil microbial communities from Weissenstadt, Germany - SII-SIP-2007 (SPAdes) (version 2) | ecosystem: Environmental > Terrestrial > Soil > Wetlands > Peat | place: Germany...
ACCCTCGCGACGTCGGCTCCGAGCCCGCCAATGGCGAACTCAAATACTCTGAGTTCGCTTGCTCAGCACGTTCTTGGGAAGCACCGCGGGGAGCCGTTAAGGACGGCTCCCAACGGAGAATGGTCGCCGGCTCAGTCCGCAAGCGTTAGGTGCGTCGTCTGGTTTATACGTACACCTAGCTCGGTTCCGGCAAAGAGCGTGATGTCGCTCGGCTGACGCTCGAATTCGGGTACTTGAGCGCTTAGCGAGCTCAGCGAGTCGCCAAGGGTCTGGCCGGAAAGTGGCGAATCCACGTAAACGCCGACCAAGGCGCCATCGCTCGATCCGTAGCCGATGTATGCCATCCGCTGATAGACCGACCCATCGTTTTGTGCCGTGTAGGTTCCGTCCTCGCCTTCCATGGCGTACTCGGAGTCGAGTGAAGTGAGGGTTCCGTCGATAGACTGTGACTGCCCATCAGGAAAGTCGACCCGGTCGAAGGCCAGGTCGAGAATCGCCGGCTGGTCGCCACTCATCGGCTGGACGGCCGCAACGTGGCCCTCGACCTTCGTTCCCTTGGGCAGATCGGCATAGGCAGATCCATCTCCAGAGACGGTTGCTGTGAAGGTGTCGCCGACGTTGCTCGAGGACGAGTCTAACGGCGTGTCCAGGGTTACCGGGACGACCTCGTCCTGGGTCAGCGTCACTGGCCCCGCATTCGACTCGTTGGAAGCCGAAGTTGTTGAGTCAGCGGAAGTGTTAATAGCGACAAGATCGCTATCGGCAATCCATGTGACCTGAGATCCGAGGGCCTCACCGAAGAGGCGCATTGGAACGAGGGTGCGGTCTCCGACTACTGTTGGAGGCAGATCCAGGTACCGCATTTGACCGTCGACGGTTGCCTCCGAGTCGCCGATCCGCAGGATCACATTGGATCCGTTATCGGAACAGGTCACGGTTTGGGTGTCCGGATCCCATGTGACTGTTGCTCCCATTTGCTCGCAGACGCTCCTAATCGGCACCATGACGACGGAGCCGATCATGCGCGGCTGGGTGTCGGGGAATTTGACAGCTTCGCCGTTGATCTGGACTTGGATTGAATCGGCCGCGCAAACTGCGGCGCCGCCTGCGATCGCTAGGGCTAAAGCCGCCCTTGCAAATGAGCTAATCATGTTGTCTCTCCTTGGCTCACGCTTCTGTAGCGCCAACCTTGTTCAGCTCTGTGAGGGGTGATTCCCTCATCCCTGTTTGACTAACCGAGTAAAGAAGGTGTTCGCCGAGGCCGCTCAGACGCCCTAAAATGAAGGAGGGAACTGGACAACAGGTTCGAACTTACGCCAGCGGATCTTGAGCGCGGCATCGTCATGGAAGCCTCCCTCGCACCCTTGCTCGAACGGTCGACCGGTTGGACCGGCGTCGAATCGACTGCCCGCTAGACTCGGCCCAAAGGAGCCGGCGCAGCCCGCTACATAATCGCAAGTTAGGCGCAATTCAGATGTTGCTTAGGCTGCTCTCTATTCTCGGAATACTGGTCGCGGCATCCTTTATGGGGGCAGCGACAATACTGTATCCGGGAGGCTACGACTGGAACGGGGATTACATTTCGACGCTGCTCCGGGGCCTGGCCGGGCCGGCGCGTGACCTCGCCGACGCCGGGGTGCTTCTGTTCTGCGTGAGCATCGCCCTGGTTTTTGAGCGGTTGGCTCGCGCGCTCGAGTTCTCCAGGTACTCGAAGTTCATCCGAATAGCGGGCATCGGCTCCCAGGTCTACGCAGCCCTTACGGTCACTCCCATGCATGACTTGATGGTCACGATCTCGTTCATCTTCATGCTGGTCGCCGTGCTCGCGCTCATTGTGGCTCTCTATTTCAACCGCGACATCCCTTTCTTCGCTGTTGGATGCGTGTGCTTGCTCGTTCTCGTCGCTAGCGCGGTCGTTTACTACACGGGACGTTACAGCTCGATCCTTCCATGGGCTCAAAGGTCGTGGCTTACCTTCTTCGCGTTCTGGCTGGTGTGTCTAGACTTTCGGTTTCCTCGCGCGCGACTTGGAAAGACCGAAACGGCCTGACCAAGGCTTAAGGGCCCGGTCGAGCCCGTCCATGCGATACTGAGCCCAAGCGATGATTCCTATCTGCTTGCTCCTGGCCATGAAGATCGACCAACCCACCCAGCCGGTCAAACTCGCAGCCGAACCTTTCGACCTCAAAGACGTGGCCGTCCTCGGCGGACCCCTCAAGGCGGCCCAAGACGCGGATGCCCGCTACCTCCTCGAGCTGAATCCCGACGGCTTCCTCAACCCCTACCGCCGAGCCGCCGGCTTGACCCCGAAGGCGCCGTTCTACGGCGGATGGGAGGCGCGCAACGACGGCAACGCCGGCGAGATCCTCGGCCATTATCTGTCCGCGATCAGCAAGGCCTGGGCCGTCACCGGAGATCGCCGCTTCAAGGAGCGCGTCGACCACATCGTTGACGACCTAGCCGAATGCCAGGCTCAGCGCAGCGATGGGGCTCTCTTCTACGACCCTGGGCTGCCCGCCGCCTGGGATGCGATCTCAAAGGGGGATATCAAGGTCGAGAACCCCTATTTGAACGGAATCGCAACCTGGTACCGGGTTCACAAAGTGCTCGACGGTCTCTTCGACGCTCAGACCTACGCGGGCAACGAGAAGGCGCTCGCCATCGCGCGAAAGGTCGGCGACTGGGCCTGCGCCATCACCCGCAACCTAAGTGAAGACCAATGGCAGAAGATGCTGGAAGCCGAATTCGGCGGCGTCAACGAGGCCTTCGCCGAGTTGAGCCCCCGGACCGGCGATCCCAAGTACCTGGCTCTCGCGCGCCGCTTCTATCACAAGGCGGTTTGCGATCCCCTCGCAGCCGGCCGCGACGATCTCGCCGGCCTCCACGCCAACACCCAAATCCCCAAGATCGAAGGCGAGGCGCGCATTTACGAGCTGACCGGAGATCCCAAGGAGAAAAGGCTCGCCGAGTTCTTTTGGGAGACGGTCGTCCGCCACCATAGCTACGCGATCGGCGGAGACAGCGCCAGCGAGCATTTCGGCCCCCCCGACAAGATCACCGGCGCGCTCTCCAACGAAGACTGCGAGACCTGCTGCACCTACAACATGGAAAAGCTGACCCGGCATCTTTTCGCCTGGCACCCGAAGGCCGAGTACGCCGACTGGTACGAGCGAGCCCTCTTCAACCACATCCTCGGTTCCCAGGACCCGGAGACTGGCATGATGTGCTATTTCGTGCCGCTCGAATCCGGCCACGAGCGCAAGTTCAGCACGCCCTTCGACTCCTTCTGGTGCTGCGTGGGGACGGGGATGGAGAACCACATGCTTCACGGCAGCGCGATCTACTACAAACGTGGCGCGGACCGGCTATGGGTGAATCTCTTCGTGCCGTCGCGTGTGAAATGGAGCGAGGCGGGGGTCGAGATCCGCCAGGAGACGAGATTCCCTGAAGATGGTGCGGTCACGCTCACCATCGCATCGAAGACGCCGCGCGAGTTCGCCTTGTCTATACGTCGCCCGTCTTGGGCAATCGCAAAGCCGGTGCTGAAAGTGAACGGCCGCGCGATATCAGCGGACGCGGGTTCCGACGGCTACCTCACGGTCCGCCGCCGGTGGAAGAGCGGCGACAAGATCGCAGTTCAATACTCCATGACTCTTCGCGTCGAGCCCGCGCCAGGAGATCCGTCGATGGTTACGCTTGCCTACGGCCCGATCGTCCTTAGCGCGGACATGGACGAGCCGGTGGCCAAGCCGAGTTCGACCGAAGACAAGCCCGTTCTCGTAACCAAGGGCCGGCCGATCGGCGAATGGCTGCAACGGATTCCCGGCGAGGGTGTGCGATTCGAGTCGGTGAAAGCCGTCGAACCGGCCGACTACGTTTTCCGGCCGTACGCCGAAATCCGTCATCACCGCACAGCGACCTATTTCAAGCTTTACACTGCGGTCGAATGGGCGGCGGAAGCCGCGAAGCATCACGGCTAAGCAGGTGGGAGCGCGGACTTCAGTCCGCAATCCGTATGGCCGACCTCTGTCGGCCTGCGGGCACTTGCTTAAGCAGCGGCGGGGCCAATCTCAAACGCAATCCGGTAACGCCGAAACGCCGAAACCCCGTTTCACCCAGTTGAGAGCCGACGTCGCAAGGCTGAGCGGCGAGTTCCCGTCATCATCACCTAGCAAAGTAGAAAAATGATGATAGAAACCGGTGGCGACAGCCCCCAGTTTGTCGAGCATCGAAAGATGACGATTCCGGAGCCCGGTTTAGGCTCCGGGCGGGAACAGCCACGTCAGGTCGGCGTTATCCCAGTCGAACACGAACGAGAGCGCAAAGGCCGCTGTCCAGCCGTAGGCTCGGGCGCCGAGGCCCTTGCCGTCCTTCGAGTCGTAATACTCGTACAGGGAATCAGAGTTCTTGTCGATCCAGCCCAGGAGGTTCGCCTTCATCTTCTCCGCCAAGTCTCCGTACCCGTTGTCTTTGAGCCCCTTCAGGGCGAAGAAGGAGACGTTCACCCACGCCGGGCCCCGCCAATAGGCGCTCGAATCATAGCCTGGCGTGTCGTAGGCCGCCGAGGGCATGCCGGGATAGAACCTGTCCGGCTCTTCCGCAAGTTGCGCCAGGCGCAAGGCGCGAGGCGGAGGCACGATGTGCACGAATAGCGGCATAAACGCGACCGGAGACAGAGCCGGCCCGTTGGCATGAGTCAGCCGGTCTCGGTCTACGTAAGCCCCGATCGTCTCGTCCCAGAGCCGCTCGTTGATGCGATTGGCCAGTTCGGCCGCCTTCGCATCCCACTTCTTCGCGTCGCCCGGCTTGTGAAGGCGGGCGGCGATGTAGGCCAGGGCCCGGTAGTGGGAAAACATGTAGCAATTGAGGTCGACGGCCCAGAGGCGCTTGTCGTCGGTCTTGGGATCGAGATAGCCGTTGTCCCAGCGGATCGAGTTGTCCCATCCCGCGTCCATCCCGGCGTGAGCCCCGCCGTAGAAAAAGAGCCCGTCGCTAGCGCCTCCCCGATGTTGCTCGAAGAACTCGCCGAGCTTGATCAGCTTGGGATACATCGTGTTGAGAAAGGTGTCGTCAGGTGAGCGATGGTCGACGACCGCGATCGCCCAACCCATCACCGGGGGCTTGGTGAAATCGGTGACCGTCCGCCCGTCCTCGAAGATCACGTCGGGCAAGGCGCCGGTCGGGAGCTGTTTGTCGAAGAGAATCCGGATTTGATCGCGGGCCAGCTCCGGATCCCACATGGATAGAGCCTCGGCATGGAACGCGGAATCCCAATTCCAGACGCCGCGATAGGTTCCCAGCGCGGGCATGATTCCCGAATACGGCGCCCAGGCCTTCCCCGCCACAAGGTTGCCGAGCAAGGTCGTTTGGGCGCGCTCGACGAGGCTCGCATCGCCTGGGGAGAGCTTGGGACTCACCTTTCGGAGCCAAGACTCGGCGAGCCGTTTGGAGACCGCCGACGGTCCGGATGCGGGCGGGGCTTCGACTTGGTTCAAACGCGACTTGGACGGGACGCCGGAGAAGCCCAGCGCCAAGTGGGCGACAAGCACCGAAACCATCGGCAAGAGCCTACCTGAGAGCAACTCAGGAACCCAGTCACGCGCTCGGACGAACGTGGGCAAGGTCAAGCCTCTTTCGCATGACGAAGCTTGCGTAGTTCGTTATCGACTAGAGATGGGGGCCAACGGCCTGAATCCGAGCGAGCTGCCTCCGGTCGCTAGACGGTCCGACCCTCCCGTGGCGGCCCGGAGCCTGAGGGTTTTAGGCAGCCGATGTCATCTCCCGCGAAGCGCCGTTCGCCGCGTGGTTCTTCGACGGCACATCCGGCAAGAGGGTGATGTCGGACCCTACGCAGCGAGGCTCGCCCGGGCTTCCTTGAATGGATCGAAGACGCGAATCATGTTCTGATAGAAGCAGGACGAGGTGACGACGATGCGTGAGTCGGCGGCGATGACCTGGATGTCCTTCTCATTGACTTCGCAGATCGTTAGAGCAGCACCCGTCGCCGTGTCGAGGGCGATGACGTTGCCGGAGGCGCGGTCCTTCTCACCGACCGACACGAGCACGGCATGCTGGTCACCGTTGTAGATACCGCAGAGACATGTCACTTGGTCCCCAGGGAGATCGAAGGACTCGGCAACTTCCAGCTTCTTGAGACCGAATGCCACGAGCTTGCGGCCCTTCGCATCGGCCAAGTAGATACGGTCGCTCATGACGACGCCATGATCTAGAGGGTTCTTGAAGGTCAGGGAGAGCTGCTTCTGAAGCTTGCCGTCGAAATTGTACAGGCGGACCGTGTCGTGGTCCTTATTGCGCACGAGGAGGATGAGGCCGTTCTTGGTCGTGGAGAGTGAAAGCAGTTCGTCCCCCTTTTCACCGGCGGCGATCTCCTTCACAACCCCGAGTTCGACCCGGTACAGCTTCGCATCCTTCGTCCCGAGGAAGACCCGTTCGCCTTCCGCGGCCATCGCCTTCTCGTTGCCGGCTTTGATCGGGAGCCGGATCGGCTCAGCGAGTTGACGCCCGAGCAGGTTACGGCTGTCCAGATAGACCTGGTTCATGGAAGAAACGAGTCCCATCCAGTGCGTCTCGGTGCAAATTTGGTCGACGTAGACGCCGCTGAACCGTGAAACTACGTGCCAGGAGGCCAGATTGACGAGTTCGACCTGATCTTCCTCGACGCAGAACGCGTGTCCGTCGAGAACGGCGACTCGCCAGGGCTCGGCCGGCATTTCTTCCTGAAGTTGCACAACGGATTCGCCTTTCCCCGGCCACATGCCGCGTAGGCTCGATCCGTGGCCATAGAGAACCTTCTTGTTCGAGTAGACGACGGGGCCGATTCTATAGTCTGTTCCCGGATTGACGATCGGAGTGAGGGCGTTAATCGGCTTGTCGGACGGGGCGATCACGACCGGCATCTCCAATGGCGCGCTCCAGCGGCGGGATGAGGAACCACCGAGCAGGCCCCATCCGTTCTGGGACGGCGCGTCTGCCGGGCCATCAGAATCCTGTTCCGCTTCGATCGCGTTCGGATTGATCTCGAGGTGCAGGACTGGGGTGGTCCGTTCTTGCTCCTCAGGATTTGCGACCGCTCCCATGGCTTCGAGATCGATCACGATCGGATCGTGCCTGGCTTCGCGCACTCGCACTTCTTCGCTCGGCGCCGCCGGTTCCGGCAAATGGGCTTTGCTTTCCATTTCTGCCTGAGCCTGGGTGAGCTTCGAGAACTCAGACGAGATGCGCTCCTCGAACGCATTCTGCCTTGTATCGTTCTCCGACTTCCACTGAGCGAGGGACTGTTCGAAACCTTCGAAGGCGGTTCTGAGCTTGCCATCGTCGAATCCGGCGGGCGTCGATTGGGCGGCCGCGATCGAATGCTCGAGGGCATCGACGAGCCGCTCAGCGAGCAATCTCTGTCCCTCCTCCGACTCGTGCTTCCATTGTTCGAGGGACGCGGCGAGCGCTTCGAGCTTGGATTCGTCGAGCGAAGGCGCTTGCGGGGCGACTAGAGCTTCCGCGCTGGCGGTAACGGCGACCAGCCGGCCTTCAAGACCCTTTCGATCGGCATCGGACTCGGCTTTCCATTGCGCGAGAGATTCGGACAGCGAATCGAGCGACGACTTCAGGCCTGACTGATCGATGGCAAAGGCCTCCGGGTTAACTCCCGGTTCGGCGCTCGCGATCGCGGCGGCAAGCCTTGACTCGAGGACCCTCTGGTTTCGGTCTGATTCGGCCTTCCAGTCGGCGAGGGAAGCGGCCAGGGCTTCGATAGCAGCGTTGACCTTCGGCTCCTCCTCGGGTATGGCCTCTTGTCTCCCCGCGGCCTCGGCGCGAAGAGTTTCCAGAGCGTCCGCGATTTCCTTGAGGGCGTCGCGGAGCTTGGCCTGATCCTCCACGAGAGCACTGACTCCCGAACCCGCGTCGGCTCCCGACTTGGATATGGAGTGGGAAAGCCCTTCGAGCGCGGTTCCGACCTTGGCCTGGTCGGAAGCCAGTGATTGGAGTTCGAGGCGGAGATCGGCGATCATCGGCAGGATCTCGGAACCATCCGTCTTGCCTTCCGAATCGGCTACCCGGCTTTGGAGAGAAAGGAGGATCGATTCGCGCTGATCGGTTCTCGCGCTGACGTCCGCGATTTTGGCTTCGATCGCGGCTGCGCTTGTCGCGGAGGCCTCCTGCAATTCTCCAAGGAGCTTGGCAAGCCTCTGCTGGGCTTCAACTTGCTGCTTGTGCTGGGCAGCCAATTCGCCAAGCTCCTTGGCGTACGACGGGAACTCGAGTTTGTCGAACTTCGATCGAAGACCGTTGAGGTTCGCTTCGATTTGCGACTGATGCTCGGCGAGGCTCTTCAGCTTCGGCTCGTGGTCGCGAGCGGTGAGGAGATCGAGTTTGCCCGCGAGTTCGTCGATGGCAGCCTTCGCTTCACGATTCGCCTCCGACAGTTGCTGAAGTGGCCCTTCGTAGCTCTGAGGTTTGGCCGCTTCGACGGCTTCGCCCAAATCCGCGAGCTTGGCCCCGACCGCCGCTTGGTCCTGCTGCAGTCCGTCCGCCATGCCTCGAAGCTCTTCGATGGCGGCCTGGACGGGAGACAGATCGATCTCGCGTCCCGCGAGCCCGGCTAGCTGTTTGCCGATCGCGTTCTGCTCGCTGTGAGCCGCGTCGACGATCGCCCGGACTTCCGCTAGTCGAGCTTTGAGATCCCCGACCTCGCCCGCCTTCGCCTCGACGGATTTGAGCTGATCGGCCAGCTTGGCCTGCTCGGCCCTCGCCGCCTCCGAAAGGCCCTTCAATTCGGCGAACGCGGATTCGAGGCTGGAAAGATCGACTTCCTTTGCGGCGAGCTCATTCAGGCGCTCACCAATCGACTCTTGCTCTTTCAGCAGGCTTGCGGCGAGCCCGCCGAACTCGGCGATGCTCGCATGGACGCCCGACAGATCCACTTCTTTGGTGGCCAGTTCGGCGAGGCGGCCGCCGATAGACTCCTGTTCTCTCTGGAGGTTCTCCGCGACTTCGCGGAATTCGGCGATGCTCGCATGGACGCCTGACAGATCCACTTCTCTGCGGAGATTCTCGTCGACGCCGGCCTTGACCTTGGCGAGGGAATCGTCGAGCTTGGCCAACGACGCCTGAAGTTGCCCGTCGCCTTGCTTCAGGTGCTGGATCTGGTCGGCGAGGCCCTTGGTCGTCTCTTGCAGCTTAGCTTCCGATCTCTGCTGGCCGCTTTCGAGTCCGGCCACCCGATTCTGGAGGTCGAGCGCGTGCTTCCCGCTTGTTGCGAGAATCTCTTCGGCTCGGGCAGATTGGTCAGTTCCAAGTTGTTGGAGCGCGCCGTTCAATTCCTCGATGGATTGGCGCGCGGTCGCGACAGAGCCGGCAAGACCCTTGACGGCGGCGCCATTCGCCTCCGCGCCGGCTTTGATGTCCTGCTGTCCGTGATCGAGCGATCCGAGCGATTCGCCGGTCTTGACGAGCAGGTTCTGCACGGAGTTGAGCTGACCTTCGAGCTGCTTCAGCTTGATTTCGAAATCGTTGATCTGATTTCGGAACGTTCGAAGGACCGGCGGCTTCTTGACCAGCTCGTGCTGGTGCGCGTCGATCTCCTCGATTCGCTTGGCGATTTCCTTCAGCGACTCGTCGATGGCTTTTCTGCGGTTCGGCAGCACGAAGCTGTCGCGTGCGGCCGACTTCGGACGGAACATGTAGGCGCCAACGAACAGGAGGAACAAGGCGGAAAAGGTGATATATCCGGCCGGCGAAGTCAAGAATCCTTTAGCGGCCGAGCCGAAGCCCCCCGAGTCCGCTTGGGCTTTCACGGGAGCGGCGACTTTCTCGATAGCGACCGAAAAGCTCTTCGTCGGCGCTTGACCGCTCGCGCTGAGAACTTTTCCGGGAAAGCCGTCGATCGCGTTTTGATCGGCGATCATCGTCCCCGACGCTCCGTTGGCATCGAGCGTGACCCGGTAGCCAGTAGTTTCCCCTTGGCGGCCCGCGGTGACGGCAACTACGCGATCGCCCTTGGCGAATTTGAATCCGTAGACATGGAGAGCCTTGGCTTTGCCAAGCTGGGCCCATGTCGCGTTGATCGCCAAACTGTAATCGGTCGCAAGAGCAGAACCGGCAACTAAGAGCAAAAGAAGAACAGAAGCTATCCGTGGCACGCGTTTCATTCCGCCTCCGAGCCGTTGGCCCGTCCGTGAGCTATTGCCTTTGTGCCGTATCGGGCGCCAAAGCACCCTGAGAATGTTGCTTGCCTGACGCAATGTTCGTGCCGATCCGGCCCGGCCCTCCAATGCGGACATAATCGTTCAAATTGGAGAACAGACGCACATTTGGATTCGAGACGCGCATGCTGCATGCCGGGCATATTCCCGATCCTTACACGGGTTCGCGAGCGGTTCCCATCTACCAGACGACCTCCTACGTCTTCGGCGACACCGACGAAGCCGCGCACCTTTTTGAGCTGAAGCAGTACGGCAACATCTATTCACGGATCTCCAATCCCACGACGGCGGTGTTCGAGGAGCGGATGGCTTCGCTCGAAAACGGAACCGGCGCGGTAGCGGTCGCGAGCGGAATGGCGGCCCAGTTCGGGACGGTCATGACCCTGTGCTCTCCGGGCGACGAGATCGTCGCCTCGAAGCAGCTTTACGGAGGGTCTCTGACCCAGCTCACTCACACACTCCAGAAGCTGTCGGTCACCGCCCGCTTCGTCGATCCCTCCGATCTCGACGCCTGGGAGGCGGCGATCACGCCCAAGACGAAGCTGCTCTTCGTGGAAACCATCGGCAATCCGTCGGGAGCGATCGCCGATCTGGAGAAGATCGCCGCTCTCGGCGAGTCGCATGGAATCCCTTTGGCGGTCGACAATACCTTCGCATCGCCCTATCTGTGCCGGCCGATCGACTGGGGCGCGACGATCGTCGTGCATTCGGCGACCAAGTTCATCGGCGGGCACGGAAACAGCATCGGCGGGGTGGTCGTCGATTCCGGCGATTTCGACTTTTCGACCTATCCGACGATCGCCGAGCCTTCTCCTTCCTATCACGGGCTGCGGTTCTTCGATACCTTCGGGCACTACGGATTCTTGATGAAGCTA
>Ga0209415_10018214_pt1 | contig 11095 bp, 9 predicted proteins | sample PeaSoiSIISIP2007_FD_187696 | JGI IMG/M metagenome (GOLD analysis project Ga0209415, IMG submission 187696) | Peat soil microbial communities from Weissenstadt, Germany - SII-SIP-2007 (SPAdes) (version 2) | ecosystem: Environmental > Terrestrial > Soil > Wetlands > Peat | place: Germany...
TCGAGGCCTACAAGCTCGCGACCGAGCTGAAGGAGCTCATCGAGAGGAAGTGGGGGCTCAAGACCGAGATCGGCGCCTCTAGGGGGCTCGTGATGGCACAGGTGAAGGCGCTCGAGGGCATAATAACCAGAGACCACGAGCTCGGCCAGACTGGCACGCTGATCACCCCGGACCTCTACATCGCGCTGGGCGTCAGCGGCTCGGCCCCGCACAGGGCAGGGATAAGGGCGAAGAAGATCCTCGCCGTGAACCCAGACCCCAGCGCGCCGATACTCCTAGCCGCGCAATACTCGGTCGTCGGAGACCTTTACGAGTTCGTGCCGAAGCTCATCGACACCCTCGAAGCCCTCCCCGATAGGGCTTGAATGCCGCGGGTGCAGAATACGACGTAGTCGTTGTCGGGGCTGGGCCGGGAGGCTCCGCCGCAGCGCTGACGCTGTCGCGCAAGGGCGTGAAGGTCCTACTCCTAGACAAGGCCAAGGTGCCCGGGGAGAGCAACGTCTCGGGAGGGGTGCTCTACGGCGACTTCACCAAGGGGCACGGCCTCATGGACCTTGTCCCCGAGTTCGAGTCCGAGGCCCCGCTCGAGAGGAAGGTGCTCTCTCACGAGGTCGACATCCTCTCCGCTCCCGACCAGAGGGCGGGGAGCTACCAGCAGTATCGCCTCGACGGGAACTCCATCCTCGCGAGGCTCGGACTGTTCACGGTCGAGATCCAGACAGGGCACAACTACACCGTTACCCGTAGCGATTTCGACCGGTGGTTCGCGCAGAAGGCGGTCGCCGCTGGGGCCGAGCTGATGGCCGAGACCACCGCAAGCGCCCTCCTCACGGACGAGGATGGCAAGGGGCGAGATCCGGAGGAGGGCGGCGGTCAGGAGCCGGCGGTCCTCGGCGTGAAGACCTCGCGGGGAGACATCCGCTGCAAGCTGGTGATCGACGCCGCCGGGGTGACATCGGGGCTCGTGGAGGGTGCGGGGCTCAGGGGGCCCCTCGGGCCGAGGCAGCTATACCACGCCGTAAAGCACGTCTTCCGCCTGCCGAGGGAGGAGGTGGACAGGCGCTTCAAGCTCAGGGAGGGCGAGGGGCGCGCCGTGAACTGCTTCGGCGACTTCATGCTGGGGGTCAGCGGGAGCGCCTTCATGTCCACGAACCTTGAGACCGTCTCGGTGGGGGTGGTCGCGTCTGTGGACTCGATGGTGCGCGCCTTCACGGAGCGCTTCGACTCGGTCGGCACCCTCTGGGACGTGCTCGAGTCCTTCGAGGCGCACCCGTATGCCGCCGAGCTCCTGGACGGGGGCGAGCTCCTCGAGTCCTCCGCGCACAACATCCCGCGGGGGCACACCGCGATGCTGAAGAAGCCCTATGCGAGCGGCTACCTACCCGTCGGCGACGCGCTCGGGGCGTTCATCAAGATCGGCCCCCTCTTCGACGGCATGCGCAGGGCCATCGCGAGCGGAATCATGGCCGCGGAGGCCTACCTGCTCGCAAGCGAGTCTGGCTCGTTCCGGGCCTCCAACCTCTCGCGCTACAAGGACATGCTCTCGCCTCTCTACGAGGACGTGAACAGGTCTGGGAGGGAGAGCTTCTTCAGCGAGAGCGGCTTCGCCTACACGACTCTCCCGCGGATCCTCTTCTCCTCTTCGCTCTTCTCGAAGCGGGTGAAGTTCGAGGCGTCGCGCGAGAGGGCGCCGGCCCATGGACACGTTGCGCCTTCTCAGGCCGACGGCCCCTCCGCCCGGATCACGGTCGACTTGGAGGCGGCCTCGAAGTCGTCGGTCAAGCCCTGGGTCCCGAGCTGCCCCGTCGGCTGCTTCTCGCTCGTGACGAAGAAGGGCGCTTTCACCTCCTACAACGACCTATACACGCATAACTTCAAGCTCGTCGCCTCCTCCCCCGAAGGCAAGGGCGGGCTCGACGTCCTCGCCTACAGGGAGACCGTCAAGGACATGCTCGAGGGGACCGTTGCCTTCGACGGGGCCGCCTGTGTGGGGTGCGGCACCTGCGGGGAGATAGGCCCCAAGGAGATGGTCTCCTTCGACCCCGAGGTCGGAGGGAGGGGCGTCCGCTACAGGTACGGCTAGGGTCGCTGGCGTGCGCGAAGGCCTAGCGGGAGTTCAACTTGTCAAGCTTGAACGCCGAGTGGATCGCCCTTACCGTGTCCTTCGCGTCTTTCTCCGCCACAATGAGAGATAGGTTCTGGTTCGAGGAACCCGACGCTATCATCTTGATGTTTATCCGCTTGGCGGAAATCGCCCCGAAGGCCGTGGCCGCAACCCCCATGGTGGTCCTCATGGCGCCTCCGACTATCGCGATGGCGCTCACGTCGTCTTCGGTGAGTATGTGCCTATAGCCTCCTTGGCCTAGCAGCGCGAGCTCGAGGGCGTTCGCCCCCTTCTCCATCGACGACCTCGCGACGACCATGCTGATGTTCGACTCGGAGACGCTCTGGGAGATCATCAGGACGTTTATGCCGCTGCGTCCCATGACGTCGAAGATCCTCGCCGCGCTCCCCGGCTTCCCCACCATGCTCGCGCCTGCAACCGTTATCACCGCCACCTCTTTCACCAGCGCCACCGCCTTCACGACGTTCTTGGAGTAGAGCTTGGGGCTCCGCTTTACCACCGTCCCCTCGTCCTCGGGCTTGAAAGTGTTCCTGAACCTCACCGGGATCCCCTTCTCGGCGACGGGCTCCAACGTGCGCGGGTGCAGGGCCTTGGCCCCGAAGACCGCCATCTCGCCCGCCTCCTCATAGGAGATCTCTCTCAAGACCCTCGCGTTCGGGACTATCCTCGGGTCGGCCGTCATCAGCCCGTCGACGTCGCTCCAGATCCATACCTCGTCGGCGTCGATCGCGGCGGCGATTATGGTCCCGGTGAGGTCCGAGCCCCCCCGTCCGAGAGTCGTCGTGTCCCCGCGCTGGGTGGCGCCGATGTACCCGGTTACGACCGGGGTCTTCCCCTCGGCCAGGAGCGGGGAGAGCTTCTCTCTGACCTGGAACTTCGTGACCTCCATGAGCGGGGTGGCGTCGCCGAAACGGTCGTCCGTCATTATCCCGGCCTCCCCCCCCGTCAGGAAGACGGCGTCCATTCCCCGCTCGATGAGCGCTCCCATCACGATTGGGTTCGAGAGCCTCTCGCCGCAGGAGACAATGGCGTCCCTGGACCTCGGGGTGAGCTCGCCCAAGACCGTGCTCCCCCGCGCGAGCTTCTCGAGCTGGCTGAGCGTGAGGTTGAGCATCCCGAGGACCTGCCTCCTCACCGACTTGTCGCCCACCGCCGCTGCCAGCGCAGCGAGGTGCGACTCCCTTATCGAGGCAAGCCTCTCCTCGACCGGCTTCTCCATGCCCTTCGAGGCGTCCGCGCAGAGCGCCAGAAGCTCGTCCGTGACGTCGCCCATCGCCGAGCAGACGACGACCACCTGGTGGCCCGTCGCGTTCCCCTTCACCCTCTCCGCGACGTTCTTGATGCGCTCCGCGGAGGCGACCGAGCTGCCCCCGAACTTCATGACGACCTTCATCTCAGCTCCAACCCCCGCTGACCCCGCCCATCCTGTACGCGGGCAGCGCCGCAGTCGGGCCGTTGATCTTCCCCCTGATCTCCAGCAGGTCCCTGAGCAATGACGAAGCCGTCTCGGGGCCCCCGGCCCCCTTCCCTATTATCACCTTCGGCCCGGAGTAGCGGCATTCGAACTCGACCGCGTTGTTTGCGCCGCTTATGCAGAGCGGGTGCTCTCTGTCAATCACCGTGGGCTCCACGACGAGGCCCTTCTCGGGGGACGCCGAGGCTATGAGCCGGACGGCCTTGCCCGCGCTCTTCGCCTTCAGGACGTCGTTCGAGGATATCCCCCTGATGCCTCTGACCTTGACGTCCTTCATCCCCGCCTTGCTCAGCAGGAGGTGGTTTGCCGTGATGACCAGCTTGACCGCCGTGTCAAATCCGTCGATGTCAAGGGACGGGTCCGCCTCCGCGTACCCGGCCTTCTGCGCCTCCTCCAACGCCTCCTCGAACGAGACGCCCTCCCCCTCCATCCTCGTGAGTATGTAGTTGCAGGTTCCGTTGAGTATCCCCCTTATCCCGGTGAGCTGGTCTCCCATGGAGCATGTCTTCCCAAAGTCGAGTATGGGGGTCCCGCCCCCCACCGCGCCGCTGAACCTCAGCTGGACGCCGTTGTGCCTGGCCAGCTCGTGAAGGGCGTAGTACGCTATCGAGAGGGGGCCCTTGTTGCAGGTCACGACGTGCTTTCTGCTCTCGAAAGCCGCCTTCATGTGCGAGAAGCCAGGCTCCCCCGTCTTGAAGTTGGTGGGAGTGGCCTCTATGAGGACCTCCGCCTCTAGGTCGCGGATGACGTCGGCGGCGTTCCTCGAGGGCTCCTCCTTGCGCGCCTTTGCGGTCACCCTGCCGCTCTCCTTCTTCGACTTCAGGGCCTTCCTCAGGTCGATGCCGTGCTCGTCGATGAGCCACCCCGAGCTGTCCATGATCCCCACGACCTGGGGGACGAGCCCGTGTGTGAGCGCAAGCTCCTTCTCCTGGGCCATGAGTATCCGGGCGAAGCTCTGACCGACCACCCCGAAGCCGGCCAGGACGAGTCTCAAGGACGAGTGCCCAGTCTCAGTTCGGCTTTAGCAGTTTCGGTGGGCGCGCGAGCCCACCGCGGGGTCTCCGGGAACGGTTATTAGCTCCAAGAGGCCCAAGACACCCGGCATGAGCGCCCCGAAAGAGCGTGCGACCTTCTTGAAGCAGGATGAGATACCCACGTCTTGGTACAACATACAGGCGGACCTCCCCGAACGTCTACCCCCTCCTCTCGACCCTGGGACGCACAACCCCATGTCGCCGGAGCCCCTCTTCAGGATATTCGCGAAGGAGCTGGTCGCGCAGGAGGTGTCCCAGGAAAGGTGGATCAAGATACCCGACGAGGTTATGGAGGCGTATCGCTGGCTGCCGCGCCCGACGCCGCTCTTCCGCGCGTACAAGCTCGAGAACTTCCTGAAGACCCCCGCGAAGATCTACTACAAATGGGAGGGGGCCAACCCGACCGGGAGCCACAAGCCCAACACCGCGCTGGCCCAGGCCTACTACAACAGGAAGGAGGGCACCGAGAGGGTGGTGACGGAGACCGGGGCCGGCCAGTGGGGGTCCGCGCTCTCGATGTCGTCCGCCTACTTCGGGCTGAAGACCAGGGTCTACATGGTGGCCGCGAGCTACAACCAAAAGCCCGGCCGAAGGACGATGATGGAGACGTGGGGCGCCGAGTGCATCTCCTCGCCGAGCAACAACACGAAGTTCGGGCGGTCCCTCCTCGCGAAGGACCCGAACGACCCCGGCTCCTTGGGCATAGCGATAAGCGAGGCGCTGGAGGACACGCTCACCGACGACAAGTCCAGGTACTGCATAGGCTCCGCCCTGAACCACGTCCTGCTGCACCAGACCGTAATCGGGCTGGAGGTGAAGAAGCAGCTGGAGTTGCTCGATGTCAAGCCCGACGTGGTCGTCGGGAACATCGGAGGGGGCTCGAACTACGGCGGCTTCTGCCTCCCTCTAATGGGGGACAAGATTACGAAGAAGCTCCCGATGGAGTTCGTCGCCTGCGAGTCGAGCGCCGTTCCCCACACGACCAAGGGCAAGTACACCTATGACTTTGGGGACACGGCGGGGATGACGCCGCTGCTGAAGATGTACACCCTCGGCAAGGACTACAAGACCCCGCCCATCCACGCCGGCGGCCTGAGATACCACGCGATGGCCCCGATAATCTCCTACCTAATCAACAAGGGCTACATGCGCTCGGTCGCGTTCGGCCAGACGGACGTCTTCGAGGCGGCGGTCACCTTCGCCAGGACGGAGGGGATCATCCCGGCGCCGGAGTCGGCCCACGAGATCAAGTTCGTCATAGACGAGGCCTTGAGGTGCCGCGAGAAGAGGGAGGCGAAGGTCATAGTCTTCAACAACTCGGGCCACGGGCTGCTCGACCTGAGCGCCTACCAGCAATACCTCGACGGGAAGCTAGAGGACTGGGCGCCGACGAAGATCGAGTACCCGAATATGGTCGCGTAGGCTACCTTTTCGGCTCGCGCATGTAGTCGTCGAAGATCGCCTTCACCTTGTCGGCCGCGAGGCCCGTCCCCTCGGTGACCCCCTTGTCGGTCACCTTGATCTTCTCCATGACTATTATCGCCCCGATGTCTTCCCTCACAGAGACCAGCCCGGGGAAGACCCTGCTGAGCCTCTCGCCGAGGGCCTTGAAGTCGAAGGGCCTGTCCGTCAGCCTGATCTCTCGGACGCTGTCGCCGTTCATCGCCACCTTGAAGACGTTGGGCCCGGCGCCGACCACCTTGTCCAGGACGATGTTGAGCTTGTCGTCGACACCCACGAGCTGGCCGGCGTACTCCTTCCCATCCCCGGTTACAACAACGACGTGCCTTCCCAAGAAGGCGTTCAACTCCTCACCGAACTTGCGAAATATCACTGATGACAACTAGTTTCCTTGTCTGATGCTGCCATGAGGGTATATAGGAATTATTTCGCCCGCAAGAGCAGGAGCAGCGCGAACTGCGAAACTCCTCGCAAACCGTATAACCATCCCGTCGGGCGAGGGCCGTGTGAGCGCCCCCCAGCGCTACCTGGCGCTCCGCTTCATCGTCGTCTTCCTCACCGCGGTCTCGCTCATCGACCTCCTCTCGGCCCTGGTCGTCGTGGGCCTTCACGCCTACGCCCCCGCCGCGGTGGCCACGGTGGTCCTCGCCCCGATGACATTCATCCTCGCGGGTGCGTCGGCGGCGGCGGCCGCGCTTGCGCTCGTCTACGCCCTCCTCTCGTACCCCGCCTATCGCATGACAGTCCTCCTCCTGACCCTGATCGTCCTGGGGATACTGGGCGCTCACCTCTACACGATTAACAGCCCCTCCTTCGTTAGCGCGGGAAACGTCTCCGGGACGTTCAGCTCGGGGACGGCCAACCCGAGCTTTGGAGACAATCAGATAACGGTCCTCCCCTCCTCGAACTCTTCTTCGCTCTCATCAATCGACCTCGCAATCACGCCGAAAAACAATGTCCTTGCTTCGGTGGCGGTTTCTCTGGACGGGGCACCTCTCTCCCTGGCCTCCATCTCTCCGGCGTTCTCCCAGACTTCTCCCCTTCCGATAGGCCAAACCGCGGACGGCGTCTGGTCGCTCCCTGAGAACCTCGCCCAGGCGAAGCACAGCCAGCTGAGCGTCAGCTACCAGTACCTCAGCTGCTACGACCCTTCCAAGAAGGTGGACGGCTGCGTCATGGACGAGGTCTACTACGTCCCGGCCGCGCAGACCATCCTCTCTGGAGAGAAGTGCGCCCCCTACGCGGACAACTGCAACCTTGAGCACCCATTCCTCTCAAAGGCCTTCATCGCCGCAGGGATCGCCATCTTCGGGAACGACGCGTTCGGATGGAGGATCTTCGAGGTGATCCTCGGGACGTTCAGCATCCCCATCCTCTTCGGCATATGCTGGACCATCACCAAGAACCAGCGCCTCTCGCTCTACGCCGCGTTCCTCCTCGCGTTCGAGACGCTCTTCTTCGTCCACTCGAGCATCGCCGTCATCGACATCGGCGCCATCTTCTTCGGCCTCCTCGGGTTCCTCTTCTACTTCGCCAACGTGCGCTGGTGGAAGTTCGACAGGCTTGCACTCACGGGCATAGCCTTCGGCCTCGCCGCGCTCGCGAAGGAGACGGCCATCTTCCTCTTCCTCGTGCTGTTCCTCTACCATCTCTTCTTCGCCGAGGGGAGCCGGAGGCAGATCATCAGATCGACGTCAGCGTTGGTCCTCTCTGTCTTCCTCGTCTTCGCGGTCGGGCTCCAGATCTACGACAGCCTCTTCGGCGCCGGCGTGGCGACGACGTTCCTGGGGCAGATCGAGTTCATCCTGAGGTACGGGGCCTCCCTCACGATGACCCCGGCAAGCCAGGGGTGGATCGACACGGTCCTGCGCACCCCCATCACCCCCTGGAACTGGATAACATACTACTCGCCGGTGGGGTACCTGATCACCAATGTGAGCGTGAGCGGACCCGGCGGGAGCTACACCTACGTCTCCCCTGGGTACTATGGCGTCACAAACCAGTTCGAGGTCTGGCTCGTCTACCTCTGGGGCGGCTACACCGTTTACCTCTGGTGGAAGACCAGGGGGAAGACCTTCGCCTCCGATTCCGACGCAAGGGAGTTCAACCTGGCGCGCCTCGCCCTGGTTTGGTTCCTGGCGATCTTTCTAGGCTACGTCACGCTCTTCTATTACGGTCGGATCACGTATCCCTACTACTTCATCTCGGCAGTCCCCTCCCTCGCGATCGGCGCCGCCTACTTCCTGACCAGGAGCTGGTTCCCCCGGACGATAGCTTACATCCTCCTCGCGGGGGTCTTCCTCTGGTTCTTCCTCTTCTACCCGGACAAGAGCTTCCTCCCGACGCAGGTCCGCGTCTGGCTGGGGCACTGAGCTTCGACTAGTCACGAACGTGTTAATCCGAAGTAGAATTGCGAAGGTTTTTCTACATCATCGCGCAACACCCGCGGACATCTTGAGCCGCGTCGCGGAGGTAAAGTCTAGGATATCGTCCGTCGAGCTCCTCTCGACGCTGAAGAAAAGCTACAGCTACAAGGAGCTGTCGGCCATCTTGGGGCTTTCTGCGCCGATACTCAGCAGATACGTGAGGGGGCACGTCCTCCCGAGCCCTTCCCGCTCCGACAAGTTCGTGGCGGTCTTCCGCGAGAGGCTCCTAAAGAAGATGGTCACCGAGCACATCAGGACGACGGGCGAGGGCGTCTACGACCTCACGCGGGTGGTCACCGACGTGGGCCTTCTCAAGCAGATAGCTAAGGTGGTCTACAGCGAGTTCGAACCTTCGCACGTCCAGAAGGTCCTCACAATGGAGGTCGACGGCGTGCCGCTCGCCGTGGAGATAGCTGACGAGTTCAACGTGAGCGTGGCGATAGCCAAGACCGAGCGCGACCTCGCAGCCGAGGAGTTCTACGAGCAGCGGATGGTGTACTCCCCCGACTCGGTGAAGTACCTCTACCTCCCGAAGAGCTCCTTGAAGAAGGGGGAGCACGTCCTCATCGTCGACGACCTGATCCGGTCGGGGGTCACGCTTGACGCCCTCGTGAGGCTCGCAGAGAAGGCGAGGGCGCGGCCCGTCGGGATCTTCACCATCGCCTCCATGGAGGCCTCGCTCCCGAAGCTGAAGGAGCGCATGAAGCTCAACTGCCCGATAGAGACCCTGGTAACGCTCGAGCCGCCGAAGAAGCAGCAATACACCTTCTAGGAGAGGGGCGCGACAGCCGCAATGGGTCCGACCTCCACCTTCGAGATTGACGACGACTACGTGAAGGGCAAGGTCCCGCCAAGGAGGAGGGACTCGCACAAGGGGATGAACGGGGTGGTCTGCATAGTGGGAGGTAGCAGGACTTACCACGGCGCCCCTTTCCTCTGCGCGATGGGCTCCGCGCGGACAGGCGTCGACCTCGTGTACCTGGCTGTCCCGAGCATGGTCGCCACGCCGGTGAGGTCGCTGTCGCCTGACCTCATAGTGTTCCCGCTACCCGACAGCAAGCTCACCCGGGGCAACGCCTCGAGGCTCGCGAGCTGGCTCCCCGACCTGGGGTGCATAGGGATAGGCCCTGGCCTGGGACCCCAGAACCCGAACGAGCTGAAGAACGCGCTCGCGACGCTCTCGGGCAAGTGCCAGACGCTCGTGGTCGACGCCGACGCCCTCAGGCCCCCAATCCTCGAAGCGCCCGAGGCGCAGCTGGCGAAGATGGTGGTCACCCCCCACGCGAGGGAGTTCGAGAGGCTCTTCGGCGCGAAGGTCCCCGACGCCCTCGACGAGAGGGTCGCGGTCGTCAAGAAGGCCGCCGGAGAGCACGGCGTCGTGGTCTTGGTCAAGGGCCCAACCGACGTGATAAGCGACGGCGAGAGCGTCGGGCTAAACACCACGCACTCCCCAGCGATGACCGTAGGGGGGACGGGAGACGTCCTCACGGGCGTGACGTCCGGGCTCGCCGCGAAGGGCCTCCCGAGGTTCGAGGCCGCGTGCTGCGCCGCCTACGTCAACGGCCTCGCCGGCGCCGAGGCCGCGAAGGATCTCGGGCTCCACATCCTTGCCTCCGACGTGGTGGCGTGCATCCCGAAGGCGATGAAGCGGTTTGACAGGCTCGAGTGACGCCGGCCAGTCGAGAAGGCCGGGGCTCCACGCGAAGTGGAAGGGGGTCGTCGACTCCCTCGAGGCGATCATACCCATCTACGAGAAGGGGTCCAGCCGCATCTCCCTCTTCTCTGACAGAGAGATGAGGGACGAGGTCGCGTCGTTCGCCGTGGAAGGCGGGGAGGGAGGGCTGGTCCTCGACCTGGGAGCCGGCCCAGGTACCCTTTCGAGGGTCGTCTCTCGCGCCGGCGGGGTCCCCGTGCTCGCGGACGCATCGCGCAAGATGCTAGCCAGGGCGCCAGAGTTCGAACGAGTGCAGTGCGTCTTCGAGCGCCTCCCGTTCAGGCCCGGGACGTTCGGAGCGGCGGTCGCCGGGTTCTCCCTGAGGGACGCGAATGACCTCGAGGCCGCTCTCACCGAGATACGCCAGGCCATACGCGCCGGCGGGAGGTTCGCCTTCTGCGACCTTGGGAAGCCCGTATCCAGGGTCAGGGCGGCGCTCGTCGGGGGCTACATCCTGGTCGCCCCCCCGCTCATCGGGTTCCTGACAGGCGGGCGCCCGGGATTGAGGTTCGGGTCCCTCCACGAAACCTACAAGCTCGTTTTGGACAACGCGTCGCTGAAGAGGCTCCTCTCGGCCTACTTCGGCGTCGTGGCCGTAACCGAACGCCAGATGGGCGGGTCCATCGTGGTGCGCTGCACGGCCTGAGACAGCCGCCAGGCGACCCCCTCCCCTCGGCGGGACACTTAGAAGCCGAATTGTTTATTACCTAATGATTCGGCGCCGATGTGTTTTCCCTTGCAGTACAAGTGGATCGTGCTCTCCAACACCACGATAGCCATCCTGATGGCCTCGCTGGACGGCACGATAGTGCTCATCTCGCTGCCGGCGATCTTCAACGGGCTGCAGATCGACCCCCTCTC
>Ga0209415_10018215_pt1 | contig 11095 bp, 10 predicted proteins | sample PeaSoiSIISIP2007_FD_187696 | JGI IMG/M metagenome (GOLD analysis project Ga0209415, IMG submission 187696) | Peat soil microbial communities from Weissenstadt, Germany - SII-SIP-2007 (SPAdes) (version 2) | ecosystem: Environmental > Terrestrial > Soil > Wetlands > Peat | place: Germany...
TGGCGCGCAGCGGTGAACTGTGGAGCAACGCCCGGGTGAGCCTCGTGGAGTTCGGGATCGGCTTCGTCCTGTCGGTCGCCGTCGGGCTCCCCGTCGGCGTGCTCATGGGATGGCACCAGCTGCTCCGCGAGCTGTTCGAGCCCTTCATGATGGCCCTCTACGCGATGCCGAGAATCGCGCTGCTGCCGGTGATCGTGGTCTGGCTCGGCGTGGGCGGCGGGTCCAAGATCGCCGTCGTGTTCATCGGCGCGGTGATCCCGATCATCGTGAACGCGATGGCGGGCGTCCGCGACGCGAACCCGAAGCTGGTGCAGGCGGCGCGGTCGTTCTGCGCCAACGATCGCCAGCTGTTCAGCAAGCTGCTGCTGCCCGGGGCGCTGCCGTCGATCCTGGCCGGCGTCCGCCTCGGCGTCGGCCGCGCGGTGGACGGGGTCGTCATCGCGGAGCTCTACGCGTCGGTGGCCGGCATCGGCAGCCTCCTGCAGAAGTATGGCTCGACCTACCGCACCGCCCAGCTGTTCTTTCTCGTGCTGGTCGTGGCCATGTTCGGGTACGCCGCGACCACGCTGGTGCAGCGCGCCGAGGCGCGGTTGTTGCGATGGCGACCCGAGTAGGGGCCCGGGTGGTGCGGCGGCCCGCGTGGCGGAAGCCCGCGCTCGGGGCGCTCGCGTTCGTGGCGGCCGCCGCGCTGTGGCAGGGCTTCGCGCAGTTCGCGCTCGTCAATCCGATTCTGATCTCGAGCCCCAGCGCGGTCACCGCCGCGTTCGTCGATCAGCTGCGGTCCGGCGTCCTGGCGAGGGACGTGGGCACGAGCGCCGCCGAGTTCGCGGCCGGCTACGCGCTCTCGGCGGTGGTCGGCGTCGGGATCGGCGTCGGCATGGGCTGGTACCGCGTGCTCGAGTACGCGCTCGACCCGCTCGTGTGGTTCGGTTACTCGGCGCCGTTTATCGCGCTGTACCCGCTGCTCGTGATTTTCCTCGGCCTCGGGGCGCCCACCGTGATCGCGATCACGTTTCTGGTGACGGTGATCCCGATTCTCGTCAACACGGCCGCGGGGATCCGCAACGTCGACCCGAAGCTGGTGCAGGCGGCCCGGTCGTTCGGCGCGACCGACGTGCAGATCTTTCGCGAGGTCGCGCTTCCGGCGGCGGTGCCGCTGGTGATGGCGGGGCTGCGGCTCGGCGTGGGCCGGGCGCTCGTCGGCGTGATCATCGGCGAGCTGTTCGGCGGGGTCGCCGGACTGGGCCACGGGATCAACTACTACGGCGGACTGCTGCAGACCGACAACATGATGGTCGACGTCCTGATGGCGGCGGTGCTGGGCATCGCGCTGACGCGCGCGGTGAGCGCCGTCGAGACCCGGGTCGACTGGTGGCGCGGCGACGCGGCGGGGGAGTTGGGGTAGGCGCCCATGACGCTGGCGATCGCGCTCGACATCGGCGGCACCTTCACGGACCTCGTCGCGTTCGACGGCGAGCGCGGGACGATCTGGCACGCCAAGGCGTCCACGACCCCCGGCGACCTGAGCGAGGGCGTGGGCACCTGTCTCAGCAAGGCGGCGGTGCCGCTCCGTGAAGCATCGGACTTCATCCACGGCTCGACGATCGCGATCAACGCGGCGATCGAGCGCCGCGGCGCGAAGACGGCGCTCATTGTGACGCGCGGCATGCGCGATGTGTACAAGATCGGGCGCGGCAACCGGCCCGAATCCTACAACATCTTCTTCCGCCGTCCGGAGCCGTACGTGCCCCGGCAGCACACGTTCGAGGTCGAGGAGCGCCTCGGGCCCGACGGGCGCGTGCGGGTCGCCTACGACCCGGCGTCGGCGGAGCGGGTCGCGGACGCGCTGGTCCGGGAGGGCGTCGAAGCGGTCGCGGTCTGCCTCCTGCACTCCTACGCCAACCCCGAGCACGAGCTCCGGGTGGGGGCGGTGCTCGCCGACCGGCTCCCGGGCCGGTACGTCTCGCTCTCGCACCAGATCCTCCGCGAGTTCCGGGAGTACGAGCGGATGTCGACGACCGTCCTCAACGCGTACATCGGCCCGCGGGTGAGCGCGTACCTGACGGGGCTGGAGCGGCTGCTCGCCGCGCGCGGCTTCCGGGGACGTCTGTTGATCATGCAGTCGAACGGCGGCGTGATGTCGCCCGGCAGCGCGCGGCAGACCCCGGTGTCGATGATGGAGTCCGGCCCCGTCGGCGGCATCATCGCCGCCGCGCAGGTCGGGCGCGCGCTGGGGTCGCCGAACGTGATCGCCTTCGACATGGGCGGGACGACCGCCAAGGCGAGCCTCGTCCAAGACGGGGTGCCCGCGATCGCGCACGGCTACTACATCGGCGGGTACGCGAGCGGGCATCCGGTGATGCTGCCGGTCGTCGACGTCGTCGAGGTCGGCGCGGGCGGCGGCAGCATCGCCCGGATCGACGAGGTGGGGGCGCTCAAGGTCGGCCCGGAGAGCGCGGGCGGGTGGCCGGGCCCGATCTGCTACGGGTGGGGGGGCACCGAGCCCACCGTGACCGACGCGAACGTCGTGCTCGGCCGCATCAGCCCCCGGCGGTTCCTCGGCGGCGAGATGCCGCTCGACCACGAGGCGGCCCGGCGCGGCGTCGAGCAGGTCGGCCGCCCGCTGGGGATGAGCGCGGTACAGGCGGCCAGCGGCATCGTCGACATCGCGACCGCCAAGATGGCGCTCGCCGTGCGCGCCGTGTCCGTCGAGCGCGGGTTCGATCCTCGGGATTACGCCCTGCTCGCGTTCGGGGGCGCCGGGCCGCTCCACGCCTGCGCGATCGCCCGGGAGCTTCACATCCCCCGGGTCATCGTCCCGGTGCTGCCGGCGCACTTCTCCGCGGTCGGGATGCTGACCGCGGACCTGCGGCACGACTACGTCCGCACCTGCTACACGCCGCTCGCGCTCGCGTCGGGGCCGGAGCTCGCCTCGATCGCCGAGGGCCTGATCGCGGACGGGCGCCAGCGCCTCGCCGGCGAAGGCGTGGCCGGCGACGCGATGCGGTTCGAGGCGTTCCTCGACGTCCGCTACGTGGGCCAGGAATTTTCGCTGCAGACGCCCGTCGGGGTCGCCGAGCTGGCCGCCGACGACCGGAGCGCCGTGCGGGCGGCGTTCGACCGCCTGCACGAGCGACGCTACCGCCACCACTCGCCGGACGAGCCGGTGGAGATCGTGAACGTGCGCGTCGTCGCGACCGGCCGGCGGCCGAAACCGCGTCCGGCCGTCCAGGCCAGCGGGACGGGCCAGGCCCTCGTCGAGACCCGGGACATCCTCTTCCGGTCCGACGAGGGGCCCACCCCGTGCCCGGTCTACGACCGGGCCCGGCTGGCGCCCGGGGCGGAGGTCGCGGGCCCGGCGGTGATCGAGGAGTACGCGTCGAACACCCTCCTGTCCCCGGGCGCCCGCGCGGTGCGCGTCGAGACGGGCGAGCTGGTGATCGAGGTCGGCGCGTGAGACGCGGGCGCGGCGCGGTGGGCGCGGTCGCGCCCCGGCACGTCCGTCCCCAAGGAGTCGTGCGATGACCGATCCCCGCGCGGTGCGCGATCCCGTGACGCTTGAAGTGATCCGCAACGCGCTGCCCGCGATCGCCAACGAGATGTCGCACAATCTCCAGCGGACGTCGTACAACATGATGATCTACGAGGTGCGCGACTACTGCTGCGCGCTGCTGGCCCCGGACGGTCGGCTGATCTCGCAGAACGTCGGCGGCGTGTCGCACTTCGTGTCCGACCTCGGCGTGGTGATCCGCGACGCCGTCGCCCGCTACGGGCCGGACGGGTTCGCGCCCGGCGACGGCTTCATCATGAATCATCAGCGCGTCGCCGGACAGCACCTCAACAACATCGTCACCTACACGCCGATCTTCTTCGCCGACCAACTCGTGGGGTTCGCGGCCGTGCGCGCGCACTGGGTGGACGTCGGCGGCATGAGCACCGGCTTCGGGGCGGCCGGTCTGGTGGCCGATCCGTGGATGGAGGGGCTCCAGCTCGATCAGGTGCGCTTGTACGACGCGGGGGTGGTGGATCAGAAGCTGCTCGACGTGATCCGCGACAACATCCGCTATCCGGAGTCGTCGCTCGGCGACATGCGCGCGCAGTTCGCGTCGTGCCGTCTCGCCGAGCTGCGGTTCGCGGAGCTCCTCGGCCGCTACGGCGCGGGCACGGCGCGCGACGGCATCGAGATCATCTTCGACGAGGCCGAAGCGCGCTGCCGGCAGGTGGTCGCGCAGATTCCCGACGGGGAGTACGTGGCGGCCTCTCAGCTCGACGACGACTTCGTCGAGGTGGGACAGCCCGTCGACATCCGGGTGCGGGTCGCGGTCCGCGGCGGCGACATGACGATCGACCTGACGGGGTGCTCGCCCCAGCGCCGCGGCGCGATCAACTCGCGGACGCTCGCCGGCGCGTACGTCGCCTACAAGGCGATCACGACGCCGCTGGAACCGGTCAACGAGGGCTCGTTCCGCGCGCTGCGCGTCGAGATTCAGGAAGGCAACGTCATGATGGCGCAGTATCCGGCGCCAATGGCCAGCTGGGCCTCGCCGATCCCGACCGTCGTGGATACGATCCTGCTGGCCCTCGCGCCGGCGATGCGGGACCGGATTCCCGCCGCCCACCTGGGCGCGCTCGGCGGTCCGGTCGTGTTCTTCGGATTCGATCCGGGGACCCGGCGGCGGTTCGTCGTCCAGAGCATCGAGGGCGGCGGGTGGGGCGGCCGCCCGTGGGAGGACGGCGAGTCGGCGACCGTGTCGGTGTGCCAGGGGGACGTCCGCAACGCTCCGGTCGAGAGCATCGAGCTCAAGTGCCCGGTGATCGTGGAGAGCCGGCGCTTGCGCCCGGACTCCGGCGGCGCCGGCCGGTACCGCGGCGGCCTCGGCATGGCGACCGAGGTGACCAATCTGGTCGAGGGGTACTGGAACCTCTCGACGATCGGCCGGCACCGGTGTCCTCCCTGGGGCCTGTGGGGCGGCCGTCCGGGCGCGAACGCGGCGCACCTGCTCCGCACCGGCCCGGACGTCCCGTTCGAGAAAGTGGACGTGCGGCGCCGGTGGGTGCCGGCCGGGGCGAGCGCCGTGGTGCTGACGGCCGGGGGCGGCGGGTGGGGCGACCCGTTCGAGCGTCCGCCGGACCGGGTCCTGGACGACGTGCGGGCAGGGTACGTCTCGATCGACGCCGCCGGCGCCGAGTACGGGGTCGTGATCGATCGCGCGGGAATGAGCGTCGACGTCGAGGCGACGCGCGCCCAGCGGGCCGCGGGCCGGCGCGGCGCCGAACGGGAGGCGTGAGATGCGGGCCGGGCAACGCGAGCGCGAGATCTTCACGCGGCGGCTCGAGCGGCTCCGCCGCGCGGCCGAGTGCGACGCGCTCGTCCTGTACTCGAACGGGAACCACTCGTTTCTCGAGATGGATCCGGTCTGGTACCTGACCGGCCACAAGGTGCTCGGCGAGGCCGTGGTCCTGGTCCACGGCGATCGCCCGGCCCGGATGCTGTTCGCCCCGTCGTGGGACCGCGGTCGGGTGGCGGAAGAATCCGCGGTCGCGGATGCGCAGCCGACGGACGACCTCGTCCGCGATCTCGCTCGGTGGTGCCGGGACGGCGGCCTCCGGAGCGCGCAGATCGGTGTCGGCGGCGCGGACAAGCTGACCGCGAGGCGCGCCGCCGAGCTCGGGGCGGCGATCGGTACCGACTGGCGGGCGCTCGATCCGGTCCTGCAGCGCGCGGCGGCGTGCCGGGACGAGCTCGAGATCATGCTGGCCGACCAGGCGACCCGGATCGCCGAGGAAGGCTACCGGTACGCGCTGTCGGCGGTCAGGCCCGGGATGCGGGAGTACGAGTTCGGCGCGCTGCTCGACAGTCACATGCGCGAGCTCGGCGCCGACGACAACTTCCTGCTCGTGTCGGCGTCCCAGCACAACCTGGCCGTGCACGCGCCCGGAGATCGGGTGCTCGAGCGCGGGGACATCATCCTGGCCGAGATTTCGCCGAGCTGCGGCGGCCAGTGCACGCAGATCTGCCGCAGCGCGGTCGTCGGCACGGCGTCAGCGGTGCAGCGCGAGAAGTTCGCGCTGCTGCGCGCGGCGATGCTGGCCGGCATCGCCGCGTGCCGCCCGGGCGCCCGGGTCGCCGATGTCGTCCGCACCGTCGATCGGATGATCGGCGCGGCGGGGTACGAGCAGTACTGCCGTCCGCCCTACATGCGCACGCGCGGCCACGGCATGGGATCGGGCTCGACGTTTCCGGGCGACCTCAGGCCGGACAGCGACGTCGCGCTCGCGCCGGGGATGCTGTTCGTCTTTCATCCGAATCAGTACCTTCCGGAGACCGGCTACCTACTGTGCGGGGAGCCGATCGTGATCGATGAGGGGGGCGGCCGCGTGCTGACCCGGGATGTCGCCGTGCTCGATCAGACCGAGGGAGCGTAGCGATGCAGACGATGCGACCCGTGCTTCGCCACGGGCGCAGTGTGTGGGACCAGGGCGAGCTGCCCCTGGACGAGTTTCAGGAACGGGCGGGGCTGCTCGACGCGGTGCTGCGCCGCGAGGACGCCGGCGGCGCGGTCATCGTGGGCGGCGGCGATCACTACGCCAATTTGACCTATCTGACGAATTTCGTGCCGGGGCACCGGTGGGCGACGCTCGTGCACTGTCCGGGGCAGGATCCGATCATGCTGTACGGGCTCGGCGGCGGGCGCGACCTGCCGTACGTGCGCTCCGTGTGCCGCGTCGCGGACGTGCGGTACGCGCCGTCGCTGGGAGAGGGGATCGCGAGCCTGCTCGCCGAGCGGGGCGTCCTCGCGGGGACGGTCGGCGTGGCCGGGTTGGAGAACTGCTGGCCCGTCGCCGTGCACCGGGACGCGGTGGCCGCCCTCGGCCGCTACCGCCTCGTGGCGCTCGACGGCCCCCTGGCGGATCTGCGCCGGGTGAAGCGCCCGCGCGAGTTACGCCTCATGCGCCACGCGCGCCACATCGTCGAGCGCGCGCGCCTGGCGGCGATCGACGCCTTCACGCGGGGGGCGTCCAACGCGGCGTGCGTCGTCGCGGCGGAGCGTGCCGCGCGCCTGGCCGGTGCCCACGACGTGCGCAGCCTCGCCAACCTGGCCGATCCCACGGAGCTCCGGCCGTTCGCGCGGGTGGACGACCGCCGGCACGCGCGGCTCGTGTGCTATCTCGCCGCGGAGGTCGCCGGCTATTGGGCGGACTCGGGGTTTACGCATCCGTCGGCCGCCGCACCGGGCGTGGCGGATCTGCGCGCCGCGGTCGACGCGATGCGGGAGGCGGCGGTGCCGGGGGCCCGCGTCTCCGATCTGGCCGCGCGGTCGGGTGCCCGCGGGAGCGCGGACCCCTCAGGCCTCGGGCTGGGCGGCGGCCTCGGGCTGGGGCTGGCCGAAGATCCGCGCGTCGACCACGCGTCGGAGCAGGTGCTGCGGGAGGGCGAGGTGTTGAGCCTGCGCTGCGGCCGCCTGGGCCGCGGGTGCGCGCTGGAGTCCGAGATGATCGTGGTGCGTCCGGGCGGCGGCGTCCCGCTGGGTGAGAGCGCCTAATCCCCGGGGCGTTCCAGGCGCCGGTTCACCGGCAGCACGACGCGTCTTCGCAGCACCCCATCCGCCCGCGCCGCGCCGCGGCGAGCGCCTCGCGCGTCTCCGGGACCAGCCAGTAGAGGAAGCCGAGCGCGGCGAGGGGCTCGGCCCACCACCATCCGAACGCGAGATGCAGCAGAAGGCCCGCGAGCAGCGCGCCAGCCATGGCCGCGCACGTGAGCGAGCACGCGGCGTCTCCCCGCAGCGCGGCACTGCCGATCCGATCGGCGATGCGTCGCTTCGCCCTCGCCAGGAGCGGCATGCCGATCACCGCGGCGACCGCGAGGCCGACGCCGGGAATCGACCCGTCCGGCCGTGCGCCCGCGAGCAGCGCCCACGCCGAGCTTCCGACGATGTAGGCGCAGAGCAGGGCGAGGGATCCTCCCACGATCCACGCCGCCGTTCGCTCCGCACGTTCGACGCGGTCGAGATGGCCGCCCGCGGCTTCGACCGAGAGCCGCCAGAGCAGCACGCCGCCGCTTGCGAGTTCGATGACGCTGTCCAGGCCGAAGGCCACCAGGAGCGTGCTGCGCGCGGCCATCCCCGCCCAGAGCGCGACGATCGCTTCGACCACCATCCACGCGATCGTGATCTGCTCGATGCGCACGCCGGCCCGTACCGCCTCGGCGTGCGAGTCGGCGCGGGCGTGCGGCGGGGTGATGATGCGCGTGCTCACGTGTTTGGACCTCCATCGGCGCGGCACCGGGTCGTGCGGCGCCGTGCCTTCCCATTATAAACTTATGGAGCCACGTTGATGTCGATGCGCCCCTCCTTCCCATTCGGCGAGGGCCGGGCGCGCCCGCGGTCGGACAGGGGATACAGCGTTCGCACCGCGGCCACGCCGAGCAGACACCCGGCCGCCTCCGCCAGGATGAACCGCGGCACCGAGGCCGGTGCGATGCCGGCGAAGGTGTCGGTGAGCGTGCGCGCGATGGATACGGCCGGGTTGGCGAAGCTCGTCGACGACGTGAACCAGTACGCGCCCGCGATGAAGGCGCCGACCGCCCACGGCGTCGCCGACTGGCGTCCCGTCCGCACCGTCCCGAAGATCACCAGCACCAGCCCAAACGTAGCCACGACTTCACCGATCCACAGCCCGGGCCCGCTGCGCGGCCGTGCCGAGATCGTCACTGCGGGGAGCGCGTACATGAGATTCGCGACGACCGTCCCGGCGGCGGCGCCGGCCGCCTGGGACGCGCCGTAGACGACCCCCTCCGTCCACCGCATCCCGCCGAGGAGTCCGTCGGCGAGCGTGACCGCCGGGTTCAGGTGGGCTCCCGACACGGGTCCGAGCGCGGCGATGATCGCCGCGAGGGCCGTCGCCGTTGCCGCGGCGTTCTCCAGCAGTTGGAGACCGATGTCGTGCGGGCTCAGGCGCTGCGCCGCGATGCCCGATCCGACGATTGCGGCGAGGAGCAGTGCGGTGCCCACGAACTCCGCGAGGGCGCGTCGAGCCAGCGCGGGCGGCGCCGAGCCCACGGTTGGTTCACGCCGGCGACGGCGTGTGGTCGCGTCCCAGCAGCGCGACGAACGGACGGAGTCGCGTCGTCAGCTCTCGGGCCGTTCGCCGGAACGCCTCGTACCGCTCCTCGTCGGAGCCCGCCACCGCGGCCGGGTCGTCGAAGCCCCAGTGGATCCGCTCCGGTGCTCCCGGAAAGACCGGGCACACCTCGCGCGCCTGGTCGCAGAGCGTGATCACGTAGTCGAAACGCTGGCCCGCGACCTCGTCGACGTGCTTCGACCGCTGCGTGCCGATGCCGATGCCGAGGTCGGCCAGCGCCCGCACCGCGAGGGGGTGGACCCGTGAGGGCTCGGTGCCCGCGCTCTCGACCTCGACCGCGCTCCCGCCGAGGAGGCGGAGAATGCCCTCGGCCATCTGCGACCGCGCCGCGTTGTGCGTACACAAGAAGAGCACGCGTTTCGTCACGCCGACACCCCCGTCCCGTACGCGGATTCGGGCTTCCGCGCCCGCACGAAGGCGCTCGCGAACTTGTCCCGGACGAGCGGGGCCACCGCGTCCACATCGAGCCCGTGCCCGGCGAGAAATCCGCGCGCGTCCTCGATGTCGTACACTCGCGTGGGCTCGATCGTGATCTCCTCGAACCCGGCGCGTGCGAGCTTGGTCCGGTAGTCTGCCGCGTCCAGGGCGCCCGCGATGCAGCCGACCCAGAGTTCCATGTTGCGGCGGATCTCCGGCGGGACCGCGCCCAGGACCACGACGTCAGATACGGCCAACCGCCCGCCGGGCCTCAGCACGCGAAAGGCCTCCGCGAGCACGCGGTCCTTGTCGGCCGACAGGTTGATGACGCAGTTGGAGATGACGACGTCGACGGAGCGGTCCGGCAGCGGGATCTGCTCGATCTCGCCCTTGAGAAACTCGACGTTCTCGGCACCCGCCCTGCGCTGGTTCTCGCGGGCCAGTGCCAGCATCTCGTCGGTCATATCGAGTCCGTAGGCCTTGCCCGCGGGTCCCACGCGCTTCGCCGAGAGCAGCACGTCGATCCCGCCGCCGGACCCGAGATCGAGCACGGTCTGTCCCGGGCGCAGCTCGGCGAGGGCCGTGGGGTTCCCGCACCCCAGCGATGCCTGAACGGCCTCCGGGGGCAGCCCGGTGATCTCGGCAGCGGGATACAAGTTCGAGGTGATGGGATCGGCACCGGCGGTGCCGCAGCCGCAGCCGCTCCCGCAGCACGCGGCGCCGCCCGTTCCCGCGCGGCGCGCCGCATCGGCGTACTTTTCCCGGATCGCGTCCTTCAGCTCCACCGCCTCCCCTCCCCGGCCGCCTATCGGTCCTTCCGAAACTGTTTGCCGATCCACACTACCTCTTGCGGTTTGACGGCGTGGTTGCGCGTGCAGCATTCCGCGTACAGGAACCGCAAGAGGTCGCGGATGGCGTCCGTGTTGGCGGCGTACCGCAGGTACGTGCCCTCGCGCGCCACCGTGACCAGTCCCTCCTGCCGCAGCTTGTCGAGGTGGTGGGAGAGCGTGGAGTTCGGGATCTCGAGCTCGTGCTGAATATCTCCGACGATCAGGCCGCCGGGATGCGCCGACAGCAGCACGCGCATAATGCGCAGCCGCGGTTCGGTCCCCATCGCCGAGAACATCTCGGCGTACCGGAGCACCTCGTCGGCTGCCGGAGCGGTCCTCGCCTTGTGGGCCACGTCGATCGTTCCCCCTCGAACGGTGCGGTCTGTATTTCCATAGTATCCGAAATACGGAATCAGCGCAAGCCTCGGGATCGGGTGCGTGTAGGATGCCAAGATGCTCTTCAGTTTGCCACTTTGGTTTCAAGCGAACGTTCAGCGAACGGCATGTGACTTTTCAGCAAACGCTTGTGCGCTGTCTCCGCCTATCCCTGCTGGACGTTTCAGTGCCTCGAAGAGGAGGCAAGTAGCGTTTGTCGGCGACATCTACGGCAGCGGGACGGTTCCGGCCAATGCAGCGATGGCGACAGTGATCCCCGCGCAGAAGATCATTGAAGTTCTGATGTCTAAGAGGGTGGTCACGCACAGAAA
>Ga0209415_10018216_pt1 | contig 11095 bp, 7 predicted proteins | sample PeaSoiSIISIP2007_FD_187696 | JGI IMG/M metagenome (GOLD analysis project Ga0209415, IMG submission 187696) | Peat soil microbial communities from Weissenstadt, Germany - SII-SIP-2007 (SPAdes) (version 2) | ecosystem: Environmental > Terrestrial > Soil > Wetlands > Peat | place: Germany...
CCGAGCACGAACGCGCGCTGGGGAAATCACATGAGCGTGCTCGCGGGCGACTGGCTCTACATGCAGTCGTTCGAGATCGCGCTGCGCGAGCGGAATTTCGCGATCCTCGACATCCTGATCGGTCTCACCCAAAACATGGTCGAGGGGGAACTGCTGCAGCTGACGCGGCTGGGACGGATGGATCTGACCGAAGCGGACGCGACGGCGCTGGCGTATCGAAAGACGGCGTGCCTCTTCAGCGGATGCGCGCGGCTGGGAGCGGTGCTCGGCAAGCAGCCGAAAGATATCGAGGAAGCGCTGGCGGGATATGGGCGCAACGCGGGGCTCGCGTTTCAGCTCGTGGATGATCTGCTCGATTTCACGGCGTCGCCCGAGCAGCTCGGGAAGCCGGTTCTGAGCGATTTGAAGGAAGGCAAAGTGACGCTGCCGCTGATTTTTGCACTCGAAGCAGAGGCCAATTCCAACGGGCATTCCTCGGCGGAGGGCCGGCAGCTGGTCGCGAAAGTCCTCGAGGAACGGGGATTCTTGAGCGTGCGGCCGGAACAGATCACGAAGCTTGTGAAAGAAACGGGTGCGCTGACTCGCGCTTCCAATCTCGCCCGAGATTATGTGAGTCACGCAAAAGCGTGTCTTGAAGAGCTGCCGGAAAGCGAATACCGGCGAGCGCTGCTCGCGGTCCCCGATTTCATCCTCGATCGCAAGAACTAATCGGAAGTTCCGCACAGGTTGTGCCATAGCTCCGAAGAATAAGCAGATTCCTCACATCGGGCTGAACTGCGCCCGGGTTCGGAATGACACTGCGTGGGGAGCATCCGCGGTAGAAAGAATTCAGGCTGTGGGAATGCTGGCGGAAGTGTGCGGGCCGGCGTTGCGCTGGTTCCCCTGCTGCAGTGCCTGCGTGGCGTCCTCAATTAGATCGGCGGGTTTCCAGTCGTTGTCCTGATACCACTTGTAGACCGTGCCATCGGGCGAGATTACCGTGGTGCTCATGGAGTGGACGAGTTGGCCGCCCTGCGTGCTGTAATACAGGCCGAAAAAGTTCGCGACCTTGACCAAATCTTTCTGCGGGACAGTCGCAAATTGCCAGCGGCCAAACGGATTGCCGCCGGTCGTCTGACTGAAAGTCTCCGCGTATTTGCGCAGCACCGCGGGCGTGTCGTACCCGGGATCGAAACTGACGCTCAGCAGGCGAATTTTCGGGCCGAGCGACGGGTCCTTCCGGAGAGACGCATAAATCTGCGAGAAATTCTTCGAAACCAGCGGGCAGAAGTCCGGAAACGGACAGCGCGTGTAGATGAACGTGACGAGCAGGACGTCCCCTTGAAACTCGCGGAAATGGATTCGTTTCCCGTCCTGATTGACCATGGCGAAGTCGGGAACTTTGTCGCCGGCCTGCGGAGGATTCGAGGTTCCCGAAGGCCCCTTCCCGTCGCCCTTCTTGGTCACGACAATATTTTCGAGGTAAGCACCTTCGTCCGTCATCACGACGTCAGCGGTGATTTCATCGCCGGGACCGAGCGGCACGAGAAGTTTCGGGTCACGTACCGGATAGGGCATGGTCATCGCGGACATGAAGCCGACAATTTCCTGGCCGTCCACCATGATGGAAGCTTGCTGCCGGTCAATCGAGACCACTTTTCCGACGAGATGGTAGCGCTTGGCTTGATGCGCGGGCGGCGCCTCCGGTTTCTTGCTGCACGCTGCCGGGACCAACGCGATCGCCGCGAGCAGAATCACCAACGCCGCTCGAATCGAGCGGCGATCAAAACTCGGTTTCTGTTCCAGTACCTGCATCTTTTCTCCCTTCGAGCTTCTTTATTGTACGCCCTCGCCGGAGCGCAATTCATCAGTAATGGAAACGCCAGCGAACCTGTCCGATGATCTGGCGGGGCTCGTTGAAATGGGTGCCCCCGAACGTGTTGCTGGTATCGAGCATGAAACGGTCGTTCGCGATATTCAGAGCTGTGAATGCAAGCGAGAGGTGCTCGCCGAAGTCCTTGCCGAGCGATAAGTCGAATGTCGTGTGGGCCGGGAGGTGGGTAGGTTGAGTGAAGCCGTTGCCGTCGAGAAATCCCGAGCCGAAATTCAGGTTGCCGGTTGTCCAAATGCGGCAAGGGAGCTGGAGATTGTAACCGGCGCTAAGGGTATCGCGCTGGTCGTGGTCGAGAAAGAACAGGCCCGGGTTGGGAGGCGAGAAATCGGTCAGGCCGCCGGTTACGCCGCCAGCGCCCTGCGCGTATTGATGCGAATACGAGAGGTGAACGCGAGCGCGATGCGCGATTTCAGGAGAGCGAAGCGTGGTCTCCCAGGCGCGGATGCGCGCGCGAGCGATCGTGAGCGGGAAGAAAATATTCGAGTTGCCGAGCACGTCGTGATCGAGGAAATTGCGCGCGGCATTGTGCGAGTAATCAGTATCCAGCACCCAGCCGTAAAAGGGAATGGCGAGCCCGGCCTCGTATTCTTCGTCGCGCTCACCGTGCAGAGGCAGAAATTCGAAATCGGGATTGCCGTTGAGCAGCGCGGGCGTGACGGTGTCGAGAGGCGGCGCCTGGTAGTAGCGGCCGTACGATCCGCGCAGCACCCACTGCACGCCGGGAATCTCAATTGCGGCGCCGATGCGCGGATCAGCGGAGTTTTCACTGAGCGGGTTCAGGCTGGCCGTGTTAGCGAAATGCGTGAGGCGCACGCCGCCGTTGAGCGTCAGCCACGATGTCGCCTTGAACTGATCCTGCAGGAAGATCGATTCGAGATTGCCCCATACGCCGGTGGACTGAGCCGAGATCGGGGGGAAGTCTGTTGGATCGGACGAAGCGACGCCGAAAAGGTAGCTATCGTGCTGGCCGTATACGTAGAGGCCGGCGCGAAAACTATTTCGTCCCTTGGTGAGCGAAATGGCGGACTGCATACCGACATAATTCGAGCGGCGGCGGTCGAGCGGGGAAATGCTGAAGTCTGTCGGGCCGCCGGCGTAATCGGCGCTATTGAAATGATAGAAAGGCGAGACGGTGACGACAGCGCCGGTGTTGATCGTGTGGACCCAGGAGAAATTGGCGAACGAGTCGGCTTCACGGTCGATGTCGCGAATCGCGCACTGTTCGGCGCCGTCCGGCGGCGTATCCGGCGGGCAAGCCGTCTGCTGATCGGGCGAGTTGGGAACCTGGTAGAAATCGCGGCGAATGGAGGCTACCAGGCGGAGCTGGTCGTTCGGAGTGGCGTTGAACATCAGCGAACCGAAGCCACCGACTCCGTCGCCCAGATCGTGAAGAATCGGCTGGTCCGGAGTTTCCAGGCCATCGTCGGAGCGATTGGCGTTGACGCTCGCGTAATATGCGAAGCGCTTGGTGTGCCCGCCGAAATTTACCTGGCTGTTCGTCTGGTTGTAGTTCCCGAAGGTCGCGACGATCTCCGCGTCGTTGTTGAAGTCGAAGCCCGTGCGCGGCACGACATTGAAGATGCCGTAGGTACGGTCGCCGTAGTCGGCCGCGTAGCCGCCGCGCTGGATTTCCAGGTAGTCGATGTCCTTGGGATCGAACTGCGGCCCGACGTTGCTGGCGATGCTGGTGTTGGGTACCGGCACGCCGTCAATGAGCCAGCTGACCTGATGCCCGCCGCGCACGTGCAGCTGGTCGTGGACCATGTACGCTCCGGGAACGTAGTCCGTGATCATTTGCAGGCTATTGGTGCGATCTGCACCGGGAGTTTCGGCGATTTGCACGCGGTTGACGAGCGTTTGCGTGGTGGACGATTCGGTGTCGATCGACTCCGTCCCCGATTTCACGATCACTTGTTGAGTGACGCCCGCGAGGCTCATCGGGATGTGCAGTACGGGCGAGCTGCCGGAGTCAACGACGATGCTGCGGGTGGCGGCTTCAAAATCGGAATGCGTGACGGTGATCTCGTACTCGCCGATCGGGACGGCATCGAATTCAAACTCGCCGTCCGAATTGGTTTGCGCGGCGCGCGACCAATCGGACGTGCTCGACTGGAGCTTGACCGTTGCGTCGGCAATCGGCCGGTGCTGGGGATCGTGGACGATCCCGCGGATACTCCCGAGAATCGTGGCTCGCGCGGACTGCGTGTACACCAGCAGCGCCGCGGCGAGCAGAAGCCATGCAAACTTCCGCATCAGAGTGCTCCATTCCAAATCGAATTCCTTACAGCAATGGAATGAGGCTAGGCTCGCGGAGGTTCAAACGGAGCGGGGAGGAATCCCGATGCAGCCAATTGCGAGAAAGCGAAGAATGTGCGGCGAGCGTCTTCCGGGGCGATGATTTCCGCGCGCGCAGCCGGAGTCGCGATAGGAATGGGGGCGATCAGTCCGACATCCGGCAGTTGCTTCCCGGATTTCATGGGGCAGTGGCAGGCCATGGGTTTGCCCTGCAGCGAATGGGGACCGTGGGGCAAGCAGCACATCATGGGGCTTGAAGATGTTTCGCAGGCCATGCCCCAGGCGATGGGAGCGAGGGGAATCGCCAACAGAGCCACGATGACGAGGATGGCTTGCGCGCGTCGCATCGCTGAAAGATTACCATAGCGAGTCGTTCGACGGCCATTGCGCCATGTGGAGTGCGGGAGCTTGCCGCGGTCGTTTGCCGCGCGGGCTTGCCCGGGCATGCTCCGCGCATTCGATTGCGCCTCGGATTGGGCGAAGCAAGCTTCGCCCAAGAACGGCGGGAGCAAGCTCCCGCACCCCACATCTGCCCTGCCTGCCGCATAGCTGAACTGGTGGCCGCTGTCTGGCGATGCGGCACCGGGCGCGGACGACGTCGGCTAGAGCTTTCAGCAGAAGGCGAACGTCACGGCGCCGACGAGAAACAGGAACGAGACAGCGTGGTTCCATTTGACGTGCTCACCGAGGTAGAGCCACGCGAAAACCACGAACACGCAGAGCGTGACCACCTCCTGGATGATCTTCAGCTGGAAGGCCGTGAACTCGCCATAGCCGATACGGTTTGCGGGGACTTGAAAACAGTATTCGGCGAAGGCAATCAGCCAGCTCACGAGGATGGCGGCGAACAGAGGCGCCTTGCGATATTTCAGATGACCGTACCAGGCGATGGTCATGAAGATATTCGAGCAAAGAAGCAGAAGGATGGTTTTCATGGCTCGCAAATCGTATCACGCGCGAAATCCTGCAAGCCACGGGTTTGCGTTTGCAAATAGTTCGGGGTAGGCTCGGAAAATCTTGCTGCCTTTCAAGCTCATCTACCACGAAGGCTACGACCTGAATCTCGGCGCGCACGTCTTCCCGTCGCAGAAATACCGGCTGATTCACGAGCGGCTGCTTGCGGACGGAGTTGCCACGCCCGATGATTTCCTCGCGCCGGAGCCCGCGACGGACGAAGACGTGCTGCGCGTTCACACAAAGGACTACGTTCACAAGTTGAAAACCGGCACGCTGAGCCGCGAGGAGGAAGCCCAGCTCGAAGTTCCTTACTCACCCGAGCTGATCAGAGCCTGCTGGCTGGCCGCGGGAGGGTCGATTCTGGCGGGGCGGCGCGCGCTTGCGGACGGCTGGGCGGCAAACATCGGCGGCGGATTCCATCATGCGTGTCCCGATCATGGCGAGGGATTCTGCGTGATCCACGACGTCGCGATCGCCATCCGGCGTTTTCAATCTGACGGCGCGATCGAACGAGCCATGGTGGTTGACACGGACGTGCATCAGGGAAATGGCACGGCGGCGATTTTTAGCGGAGATTCGAACGTGTTCACGCTCTCGATTCATCAGGAGCACAATTACCCGCCCGCGAAGCCGCCTTCGACGATGGATATCAATTTGCCGGACGGCATCGGTGACGACGACTACCTCGCCATATTGGAAAAGCATCTGCATCAGGCGTTTCACGATTTCGCGCCGCAACTTCTTTTTTGCGTGGCGGGCGCCGATCCATACCGCGAGGATCAGTTGGGCGGACTGGCGCTCACCATCGAAGGTCTCGCGCGGCGGGACGCGCTGGTCTTCGATTACGCGCGGCGAAACGTGACACCTGTGGCTATCGCCCTGGCGGGAGGATATGCGAGGCGCGTGGCCGATACGGTGAGCATCCACGTGGGGACGATTCTCGCGGCGCGCGACGCCGCGCGTCACGCGGCGGGGACCCCTACGGCGCCGCGCCGAGCGCCGTCTGGATCGCTGCCGTGAGCGAGTCCGCAAATGCGTCGCGTGGGAAACCGCCGGTGCGGTAAGCGATCTCGCCGGTACGGCCGAGGATCAGCACAGCGGGTAGAGTTTCGGCCTTCAGAAATTCCCCGAGGCCGTCCGCGTAAACGACCGGAACGTCCCACTTCTCGCGGGCGACGAATGCCGGCACCTCGGCTTCCTCTTCGTCCGCGCTGATGGCGAGGAACGCGACATCGGAATTCCCGGCGTAGGTCCGCGCCACGCGATTGAATATTGGCTCCAGCTCCCGGCAGGGCGCGCACCAGGTAGCCCAGAAGCTCAGCACTACGATTTTTCCCCGAAGCGGCTCGAGCGCGAGCGGAGTGCCGTCGAGACGCCGCACCACAAAAGAAAAAACGTCCTTCGCGTCTTTGTTTCCGGCCGCCGCTGCGGTTGACCTGGTATCGGGCGGCTGTGAGGAGACGCGGTCGTTCGCCGCAAGAATCGCGTCGCCCAGGCCCTGCTCGTTGCCGTGGACTTGCCGCCACGCGTTGGCGAGTTCCCGTAGCACGTCCCGGCGATCCACGGTTCCCGCCGAGCCGCTTTCGGGCAGCGTGAACGCCTGAACGTATTCGTCAACGGCGAGGGCAAAGTCCCCGCGCATCTCAGCCACTTCGCCAAGCGTCTTCGCAGCGAGAGCATTCGGACGGATGGAATAACTCATCCGCAGGTCATTGACTGCCGCATCATAATTGCGCTGGGCGTTTTCGACCTGCCCGCGAATGTAATAGAGCGCCGCGCGGAGCTGTTCCTGGCCGTCGCGCCATTCGGCCCCGGATTCGCGCGAGGGCCTTTCCTCCGCCGAGGCTTTTTCGACGCGATCGAGAATGCGCGTGACGTAGCCGGCGGCGCGCGCCAGGCTGGCATCGTCGCCGTGCTGCTCCAGAAGATTGACGGCCAGCAACATCATTTGGGAGTCGTCCGGGCGAAGGGCGATCAGCCGCTCGGCATATTCGAGCGCGCATGTGGGGTCATGAGTCTGCTGGCAGGCTTCCACCAGCGCGCGGTACACGGCCGGTTTTCGCGGGGCGTCGGGAAATTTCTGGAGATATTCCTTCAGGTTGCGGACCATCGCGGCGCTGTCATTTTCCGCGCTGGCGAGAGCTTTTTGAAGTTCCGCATCGGGGTCGGGAGTTTTCCTCGCGGAAGCGTCCGGCGATCTCTTCGCGGAAGGCGCGGTCGGCGTCGAGTCCTGCGTGAGCGCGGCGAGGCTCGACGCCAAAAGAATGCTTGCACAGAGAGCGAGGCACGCAGGGCGCATCGGAAGGCCATTCTATCGCGGGAATCCTGCGGAGCCGCGCGGATTCTCCCGGCCTTCGAGGTTTAGCGCAGGGAAATATTTCCGGACGAAGTTTCAATCTCGACGCGGGCTTTGCCGTCGCCGACGCGCGCCTGAAAATCATGCTTCCCGGGAGTTCCTTCAGTGACCGAGGGAACCCTGACGTCAATTCTGCCGGAGCTGCTGCGCGCGTAAAACCGGAAACTGGCGTTTGGAGGAACGTGCAGGCTCACGTCGCCGGAGCTGGCGCGGACATCCCAGTAGCTCGACGGACCGGGATTGCCGTCCACGCTGATTTCTCCCGAACCTGTGCGCGCGCGGACGTCCGCTGCGGCGTCGCGCACCTCAATCTCACCGCTGCCCGTCGCGGCGGTGACGTTATCGCCCGGTCGCTCGACGCGGATGTTGCCGGAGCCGGTGCGGACGCGAACTTCGTCCTTCGCGCCGCGAACCACCACGTTGCCGGAACCCGCCGTCACGTCAACTCGTCCCTGCGTGTCCGTCAAGGTCGCGTCGCCGCTGCCCACGAGCGCGTGAGTGTCGTTCGCGATGGCCGTCGCCGTAATATTTCCGGACCCGATGGTAAGGTTGGCGGGGCCCGCGATTCCGTTCACCTCCAGATTCCCCGAGCCTGACATTCCGCGCATCTGGGTGTCGGGCGGAACCGTGACGAAATAATCGGCGGATACCATGCTCATATCCCAGCCGGTATGGCCGATGCGGATCAGGTTGGCGTCCTGCGAAAACGGTGGATTGGCGACCAGATCTTTCAACGTACGATTCGGGTCGTCCCAGGGCCAGGCATGCACGCGGAATTCAGCATGCACGCTAACTTCGCCGGGTGAGCCGACGGTTACGCGGGAACTGCCGCTGCCATTTTCGAGCTCCAGCCGCACGGGGCCGCTGACGGTGAAGGTGCCGTCGGCGGTTCCGACCGCGCTGGCGTCGGGACCGCACCCAACTAGCAGAGCCGCCGACAGAAAGGCCGCGGTCGCAAAAGCCGCTACTTTGGAATGTGTTTTCGATTGGGTCATGGTTGCTCGCGTTGGAAGCAGGTTCGATCGCCCGCAGCCTTCCTATCATAGTTCTACGAAGCTGCGCGATGGAAAGTTCCGTGGCCGGCCCACGCGAGCGCGGACAGATGAATCGAACGCGCGGTGCAAGCCTCTACTGGAAATCGAGTAGAACGTCCACCGTTCCTTTGGCTGGGTCCTGCTGCAGAAACCGCCCGACCTTTTCGTAATGAAAAGGGAGGCCCGTGAACGCCTGCTTGATTCCGGTGGCGGCGAATTGTTCGTAGATGTCTTTGTTGAATGCCGCCCCCTCGGCAATTCCCCATGCCCCGCGGATGCGGCGCTCGCCTTCGATTGAGAGTCCCGTGAGGACAAGTTTGCCCATGTGGTACAGCGGGCCTTCGGTGATGGAAACGGCGTAGGAGACGCGCTTCGCGGCGTCGTCAAATTGCGGCGTGGCCGTGAGGTTCACGTCGAGGTAACCGCGCCGCGTATATTCGTCGCGCACGGCGTCCCACATTTTCTCCATCTTTATTCCATCGGCGGGGTCGCCGGGCTTGAGTGCGATGAGCCCGTTTAGTTCCGCCGATGACGCAACGGAATTCCCATTCCATGTGACTCCGCTCCAACCGAATGCTGGCCCGGGTTCGATGGGCGCGACGACGGTGACGCGCGCATTACCTCCGCTGCCCGTGATCTGCGCGGTCGGCGCGCCGAAATGTGCGCGGAGAAAAGCGTGCGAAAGATAGACGGGGCGAACCTGCTCGAATTCGAAAAGCTCGACAAGCGTGCGGGAAAACGGCCGTCCAACGACGTCCGAGAGGCGCTGCTGGACGCCGCGGTCGGCTCGCGCGAGCGGATCGCTGAACTCGACGCCCGCGATGTTCACTCCGGCATGTTCGACGCGAAACTGCTGAACCTGTGCGTCGGTGACCGGCGCGGCCGCGAGGACGTGGGAGACGCTCGAATGCACTCCGCGGGTTTCGAGCAGCGCCTCCAGCGCATCCGACATTTCATCGAGCAGACTGCCGCGGCCGGGCGCGGTCCCGTCGAAGAGTGGGACAGCGCGCTTGAGCGCCGCAGTCAGCTCGTCGTCGGTGAACCACGGAAAGTTGTCGAACCAGACCGGCACGGTCGGCGCGTCCGTCACCTGGTATTCGGCGCGGACGCCCGTGTCCTCAGACGCAAAGCGGTACTGCACGGTGGCAAAGAGGCCGAGCTGCGCCAGGCGGTCGGCGCCGCGCTGCAGGTCGTACTTCGTGATCGTCGCGCCGGGAGAAAGCCCCGTGGCGGGCGCGATCTGCTCGGAACGATACTTTGTCGAGCCAGTAATCTTGATGGATTCGAGTTTCCCGTTGCCGGAGGTATCGGGAGCTTGCGCGAGAGCCGGCAAGAGCTGGAGGCAACTGGCGAACACGACGGTCGTCAGCAAAATGAGAGCGCGTCCAGCGGTGAAACGGGACTGCATGTCGGACATTTTATATGCGCGGCGGCGGATTGAGTAGGCTATTCGACGGTGACGGATTTGGCGAGGTTGCGAGGCTGGTCCACATCGCAGCCGCGTCGCACGGCGATGTGGTACGCCAGCAGTTGCAGCGGCACGATTTCGAGAATTGGCGCGATCAATTCCGGCGCGGTCGGGATTTCAATCACGTGATCGGCCGTTCCTTTTGCCACGTGATCGCCCTCGGTGACGACGGCGATCACGATTCCGTCGCGCGCCTTCACCTCCTGCAAGTTCGAAATGGTTTTCTCGTAGCGCATCATTGAAGCCGGGTCGGATTCGTCGCGCGTGGCGATCATCACCACTGGTAGGTTTTCGTCGATCAGCGCGTTCGGGCCGTGCTTCATCTCGCCGGCGGGATAGCCCTCGGCGTGGATGTAGGAGATTTCCTTCAGCTTGAGCGCGCCTTCGAGAGCGATGGGATAGTGAATCCCGCGGCCGAGATACAGAAAGTCCGTGTGGCGGAAAAATTGCCGCGCGAGCTCTTCAATCGCCGCATCGCGTTTCAGGATGGCCTCGATCTTGTGCGGGACGCGCGTGAGTTCCTGCATCAGAGCCTTGGACTGAACGGCGCCGAGCTTTCCGCGCACCTGGCCGAGATACAGCGCCGTGAGCAAGAGCGCGGTCAGCTGGCCGGTAAAGGCTTTCGTCGAGGCCACGCCGATTTCCGGGCCGGCGTGGGTGTAGATGGTGCCGCTGGATTCGCGCGTCAGCATGGAGCCGACGACGTTGCAAATGGAAACGACTTTCGCGCCCTTGTGCCGGGCCTCGCGCTCGGCCGCGAGCGTGTCCGCCGTTTCGCCGGACTGGCTGATGGCGATGATCAGGCTATTCTTGTCAAGGATGGGATCGCGATAGCGGAATTCGCTGCCGTAGTCCACTTCGACCGGCACGTGCGCGAGCCGCTCGATCATGAATTTTCCGGCAAGCCCGGCATGCCAGCTCGTGCCGCAGGCGACGATTTTGACGTCGCGGAAATTGCGGAATTCTTCCTCGGTAATTCCCATCTCGTCGAGAAAGACCTTTCCCGTTTCCTGTGAAATTCTGCCGAGCAGGGTATCGCGCACCGCGCGCGGCTGCTCGAAGATTTCCTTCTGCATGAAATGCTTGAAGCCGCCCTTTTCGGCCATGATCGG
>Ga0209415_10018217_pt1 | contig 11095 bp, 13 predicted proteins | sample PeaSoiSIISIP2007_FD_187696 | JGI IMG/M metagenome (GOLD analysis project Ga0209415, IMG submission 187696) | Peat soil microbial communities from Weissenstadt, Germany - SII-SIP-2007 (SPAdes) (version 2) | ecosystem: Environmental > Terrestrial > Soil > Wetlands > Peat | place: Germany...
GGGCGTGCTGTCCGTCGAGACGATCGAAGCCTTGGCGGCCAAGGGGCCGGTCAACTGAGTTCCGAATCGCCCGGCAGCTAATGCGTCTTACGGAGCCAGGAATGTCACGATGGAAGCACTGACCGGAACAGACATTCCGTATCGTGTTGGCGAATGGCTGCCATCGGATCACGCCTTTCTCGCCAAGTGGCTGGAAGCCATCATCCAAAAGACGCATGCGGAGCAGAAGGCCCTCCATCCGGTGATCGCAGACTTTCAAGATCTCATTGAAAGCGATCCCGAGATCTTCATGCTATTCAACCAGATGTTCGAGCAGGTCCCCAGGCGGCGGCCGTACAACAAGGATCCAACGGGCAAGCTGCAGGTGCGGGACTACCGTCACATGCTGCAGCTGCTGAATACGATCATCACCCACGCCCCGGAGTTTGACCGAACGGGCTTGGTCGGATGCCCGATCAACGCGATATTCGACTGGCCGATGGGGACGGCCGCTGGAGTCGCTGCCTTCCTGAACGAACGCGTCAATGGCCAGCTGAAGAAAGTGTTGAACGACTGGGGCCGATTTCTGAGCTCGGACGCTTCCACCTACGTCCTGAGTGACGACCCCCGCAGGGGGTGGTTCGGCGCCGACGCCCAAAAGGCCATGCCGAACTTCGACCGGGAGTTTGAGTGCGATCCCAGCCGGCCCCATCATGGCTTCAAGTCATGGGATGATTTCTTCACTCGGGAATTCCGCGCGCGAGTCCGTCCCGTCGCACAGCCGAGAGATGATTCGGTCATCGTCAACGCCTGCGAATCGGCTCCCTATAGAATCACCCGCCACGTCAAGTACCACGACAGATTCTGGATCAAGTCCCAGCCGTACTCGATCGCGCATATACTCGCGAATGATAGCCTAGCACCACTGTTTGCCGGTGGGACGATCTATCAGGCGTACCTGAGTCCGCTCAGTTATCACCGCTGGCACAGCCCGGTGAGTGGCACGATCGTCAAGGCGTACGTGAAAGACGGAAGTTACTATGCGGAGGCCTCATCGGAAGGATTTGACCCGGCCGGTCCGAATGATTCGCAAGGCTACATCACGGAGGTGGCGACACGGGCTCCGATCTTCATCGAGGCAGATAACCCTCATATAGGGCTCATTTGCGTGCTGCCCGTCGGCATGGCCGAGGTGTCGACCTGCCAGATCACCGTGTACGAAGGGCAGCACGTGACGAAAGGCGACCAGCTCGGCATGTTCCACTTCGGTGGGTCAACCCATTGCCTGATCTTTCGCCCAGGCGTGAATCTCGAGTTTGACCACCACGGTCAGAAACCCGGTCTTCATTCGAGCAACATTCACGTTAACTCAAGAATCGCCACGGTCGTGAAATAGTCCGGCTCGGGCAACGCGATTCGGTCGCCGATCCGATGGATCTGGAAAACCGGACCGCCGATGAGCGCGCCCGTCAACCTGAGGTTCGGAGCCACCGGTCAGCCGGGGCCGCGCATCTCAGGCGGGCCAAACGGCTTGATCCAGCGTGTTGACGCAGCTGACGGAAGCGGACGCGGATGTCGTGCGCGGCACTTACTTCCCGCGGGGAATGGCCCATGCGCTCTTCAGCTGCTGCATTCCAATCTTCGGGTAGTAGGCTTCCGCCGCCGGTGCCGCAACAAGGATCAGAGTGGTTCGTTCGCCGGCAGCGCTGTGTGTCTCCGTGATTAGGCGCTTGCCAACGCCTCGGCGTTGATACGCCACATCCACGGCCAGGTCCGACAGATAACAGCAATACGCGAAATCGGTAACGGCGCGGGCTACTCCGATCAACCGACCTTCGTCGCGCGCTGTGACCACGATATCGGCGCCGCGCAGCATTTGCCGCAAGCGCGGCAAATCGTCAGCCGGACGTCTTTCCGACAGAGTGGAGGACACCAGAACCGTGCGAAAATCCTCAGGCGTCAGGTCTGGCTCCAGCGCATAGAGTATGGGCATGAGTGTCCCGTCGAGGTGACATCGGTCCGCTCGAGATTATAGTGAGTCTGTGAGCGCGCTTGCGCGGTCCGCAGGCAAGTGCTCCTGATCCGCTCCGTGCGATAGGCTAGTCGAGCGCGCATCCAAACTGAAGGAATGCGACATCATGGTTGCCAGCGCTGTGTTTCCGATCGATGGGGGCTGCGACTGCGGCGTTGTCCGTTACCGGATGGCAACACCGCCGTTGTTTGTGCACTGCTGCCATTGTCGCTGGTGCCAGCGGGAAAGCGGTGCGTCATTTGCATTGAATGCCATGATCGAAGCAGATCGAGTGGTTCATCTGGGCGCTGAGCCGGAGATCATCGACACTCCTTCCAACAGCGGGAAGGGCCAAAAGATTGCACGCTGCCCGCAGTGCCGACTCGCAGTATGGAGTAACTACGCGGGCGCCGGACCGGTTATCAGGTTCGTTCGCGTCGGCACGCTTGATGCGCCCGACTGCTTACCACCGGATATTCACATCTTCACGGCTTCCAAACAGCCGTGGATCGAACTTCCAGCAGGCATCCCATCCGTTCCGCAATATTACGACCGGAATTCCCACTGGCCGCCAGACAGCCTGGCCCGTCGTCTGGTTATATTGCCGAGGATCGAGGCCTACCAGGCTTCTCTGCGCGCCGGATCGAGTTGATCTAGCGCACGCGCGGAGCAGCAACAAATCAACGTCCGAAATCGCAGCCACCGTAGGTGTGCGGCGACCCGCCGCGCGACATGGTGGCTCGTCACTGTCGCCGAGTTGATAACTGCGGCGGGATCGGCGCGCGAACGGCGAAGCCAAAATGAGGTCGGGCGGCTGCTAACTACGAAGTAGAAACTGCAATATAATCAATGACTACTTCGCATAATAAACCTTATGTTAAATGATCGTCATGGGCGCGCGAGCGCACACGTACGACGGCTGCGAACAACAGGTCCTGGGCCATTGAACATGGCTATCCAAACTCCTCAACTTTCACTCGTCCTCTTTAGTCAGGCCTGCCCCCTAGCCGGCGCCAGGCCCTGGTCGCCAGCCACGCTTGCGCGTTCTCAGTTGCTGCAGTGGCATCGCAGGATCATGGTGCGGTGAAATTCGCGATCGCCGGCACGCCATGTGCCCGCATCAATGCCTCGAGTGCCGGCAGGTCGGCGCTCACGATGCCGCGCCATTTCGCCAGCTCACTCGTGAGCTCGCCATGCAGGTACGCGTAGACCTGCAGCTGGGGTTCCGTCGGCGCAAAATCTTCCGAATCAAGCGTGTAAGAGAACGTGTCGTACTGCTCGTTGAGCATGTTCGGATAACGGAGATTGTCCTCAGAGGCCTTCATCTGCACCTGGACTAGCCGGCTCTCGATCGGTGCCAGCTTGGCACTGAGGGCATCGGCAGCACTCACCACGGACTTTGCCGCAGAGTTATCGCCAGTCCATTTCTTGATTGTCTCAAGCTTCGCGAGCGTCTCGCGAATCTGGTTTACGGCCCGATGCAGCGCATCGATGTCCGTCGAGGTTTTCATCGACAGGTCGTCGAGCTCGTGGAAGTCGTGGTCGGTCACCTGCCCCTTAAGGCGCGGATCTACCACCACCTCAAGCGGCACAGTCTGGCTCTTGCCACCCACGGTCAGCCGGACCTGGTAATGGCCTGGGTTCACGCGCGGCCCCCGGGGCCCTTCGTCCTCGTAGAACGCGCCGGGAATCTGCACCGGATCCTCGCGCCGGAAGTTCCATGCAAAGCGGTTGGCGCCCGTGGCAGCGGGTATGACGTCCGGCGTCTTTTCCCGGTCGGTCCATTCCTCCGGCTGCTCGAACTTGTCTTTCGGCTCATGATTCGAGAGCCGTTTTACCAGCGTGCCGTCGGCGGTCAGGAATTCGAGGGTGATTTCCTCATTGTCGGCAGGTTTCGACTTAAGGTAGTAATCGATGATTGCACCGGGCGGCGGATTGTCGCCGACCGGCAGGCGCCGTTCGACTTCATCGGGGAAGTGCAGGCGCACGGCGGCCGCCGGACGGAACAGGTGGAAATCCTGAGCCCGAAGCCCGTCGGCCGCTTGCCGCAGCGGCGAGACGTCATCAAGTATCCAAAACGACCGGCCATGGGTAGCGGCCACCAGATCGTTGTCTTTGACGACGAGATCGTGCACCGGTGTGGTCGGCAAATTGAGCTGCAGCGCTTGCCAGTGCGCGCCGTCGTCGGCCGAGACGTAGACGCCGAGCTCGGTGCCGGCATACAGCAAACCCTTTCGAACCGGGTCCTCGCGCACGGCGCGCACGTAGGCCCCGTCCGGAATGCCCGCGACGATCCGAGTCCAGGTCTTGCCGAAGTCGTGGGTCCGGTACATGAGCGGCTTGAGGTCATCGAGCTTGTGCCGGTCGATGGCCGCATAGGCCGAGGCTGGATCGTGGGGCGAGGGATCGATGAGGCTCACCATGCTCCACGCCGGCAGGTCCTTAGGCGTTACGTTGACCCAGCTCGTCCCACCGTCGCGGGTCAAATGGATGAGGCCGTCATCCGTCCCGGCCCACAACAGGCCTTGCTGTAGGGGCGACTCCGCAAGCGCAAACACGGTGTCGTAGTACTCGACGGTAGTGATATCGAGCGTGATCGGGCCTCCCGACGGCTTCTGCTTGCTCTTGTCGTTGCGAGTGAGATCCGGGCTGATCGCCTTCCAGCTGCGGCCTTGGTCGGCGCTCTTGAGAACGAACTGCGCTGCCGTGTACAGCACATTTGAATCGTGCGGCGAGACGAACAGCGGTTCTGTCCATTGCAGGCGGTACTGGAGATCTGCCGCGCCGTTGCCGGACACGTCGAGCGGGTACACCGACACGTCGCGAAAGTTGTTGGTGCGATGGTCGTAACGAGTCATCTGCCCGCTGTCGGCGTTTGCGTAGACGATCTCCGGGTCCTTCGGATCCGGGGCGACGTAGCCGCTTTCACCGCCCCCGACCGGGTACCAGTCCTGGCGGCCGATCACACCGTCGTCGTCGCGGCTCGCGATGGATACGGTCGTATTGTCCTGCTGCGCGCCGTAGACCCGGTACGGCCAGTGATTGTCGACCGCAACGTGGTAGAACTGTGCGGTCGGCTGGTTGTAGAGCTGTGTCCACGTCTGGCCACGATCCACCGAAATGCTTGCACCGCCATCGCTGCCGTTGATCAGGTGGCGTGGGTCTTTCGGATCGATCCACAATCCATGATGATCCCCGTGCGGCAGCGGCAGCAGCTCAAAGGACTTGCCGCCATCGCCCGATCGGAAGGCGCCGGTGTTGAGCACGTAGACAACGTCGGGCGCCGACGGATCGGCGAACACGTGGCTGTAGTACCAGGCACGCTGCCGGAAGCGGTGGTCCGAATTGACGCGTGTCCAGGTGCCGCCGGCGTCATCGGAGCGGAACAGCCCGCCTTCCTGCGCCTCGATCATGGCGTACACGCGCCCCGAGCCGCCGCCGGACACAGATACGCCGATGCGCCCGAGGATTCCCTCGGGCAATCCGTGGCCTTCGAGGTGTGTCCACGTCAACCCGCCATCGGTTGACTTGTAGAGACCCGAGCCAGGGCCGCCACTCGAGAAGTACCACGGCTGGCGGCGCATCTGCCAGAGCGAGGCATAGACGACGTTCGGATTGTCCGGGTCGAACACGACGTCGATCGCGCCAGTGTCTGGATCTTTGTACAGCACCTTGGCCCAGGTTCTGCCCCCGTCGGCCGTCCGGAACACACCCCGCTCTTCGTTCGGTCCAAATGCATGGCCCAATGCAGCGACCAGCACAACGTCCGGATTCTTTGGGTGCACGATTACGGCGCCAATTTGCCGCGTATCCCGCAATCCTATGTTCTTCCAGGTTCGGCCGGCATCGACCGACCGGTAGACGCCGTCGCCATAGGTGATGTTGCCGCGGGTGCAGGCCTCGCCGGTGCCCACGTACAGGACGTTGTGGTCCGAGTCGGCAACGGCGATCGCGCCAATCGACGCGATCTTCTGGTCATCGAACACTGGCTTCCAGCTCGCACCGGCGTCGGTGCTTTTCCAGACGCCGCCGGCAACCGCCCCGAAATACCAGGTGGCCGGGTCCCCGGGCACGCCAGTGACGGCCAGCACGCGGCCACCGCGGAACGGGCCGATTTGACGCCACTTCATGCCGGCGAGCAGTGCCGGGTCGATGTCCGCCGCGCATGTTACCGGCCAGGAAAGTGCGAACAGCAACAGGGCGAGCACGGTAGACGACAGCTTGCTGCAGCACGGCATTCGCAGTACTCCTTAGAAATCTTGGCGCGGTGGCCGCAGAGTGTGACCTGACATTCAGGTTCGCGCCAGTTTCCCGATGACCCAGCCGGCGCCAACCGACGTCGAAATGTCTACTCCCGAAGCACTGGGCGCGGTGTATGTGTCGGCCGCAATCGCTCGCACAGTCCGGCACACATCAAAACCGCTGAGACAGGCCCGTGTAAAACTGGGCCCTCGGCGCGACCCCGTTCAGGCTGAAATTACCGCCCAGATCGAGCTGCAGGTTCGGGATCAGGATGCACGTCAAAGCTTCATCCAGCGTGTAAACCGGCTTGTCCTGCGCCTGAGACGACTGGGAAGTAAAGGCCTCCGTGTAGAAGGTCCAACGCCTGTCGAGCGCATGGCTGACATTGATCAGGAACTCGAAGGCGCCGTGATAGCCGGTGCGAGCGGTGTCTTTCAATTAATCACCTTCCGCCATCACGATCACGGTGAAGCCGCCCGGCGCGCTGACGCTGACAGGCAGGATTAGGCCGGCTTCGACCCTGCCATTGCCGAGTCCGGACTGTGCCGTCGGAAGCTTGACATAGGGCAACAGTGCCACCGCGACGGCGCCCTGATCATCGCCGAGCACGTTGATCTTCAGTCGCGCAAAGGTATCTCCAATTCCGGAGACCGTCGTCGTCGTTCCGGCCTCATCAGTTGCGACAGACTCACTGGGGGTGATCTCGAGTTCCGCGTCAATCGTGTTTGTCAGGCCCAGCTTGACGGTCGTATCGAAGACGGTCCAGGCCTGGGTTTTGACGCCGTCGGTGCTGCCGGAGCCGAACGTGGCGATGTCGGACTCGTACTGGAAGTGGCCGGCGTCGACCGTATAGGGGCTGTTGGCTTTCGGTGGTCGATCGGTGTTGAAGCTGCGCAAGTCCGCGTCGGGAGTTGGATTCAGGAGGGTGTAGTCGCTCTTGTCCGGCCCCGATTCGTCGGCGGAGGCCGGAGTTGCGGTCGCCGCCAGCATCAGAACGAGAAGGCTGCATCTCATCAAAGCGTGTCCCGCGCTGAACAGCCTGCGCGCCGATTCGTCGCAGTCGTCAGGCCTATCGGGACGAATCCGGCAACACCGCGCGAGCCAACGGCACAGCGCTTCCTTGCGGCAGCGCGCAGAAATGGCTCGCCTGCCTTCGGGTTTCCCATTCGCGCATCCTGCACAGTTGGCCGGCGAACATCCAGGTTGGGTGGTCACCGCAGACGACTCGATGCCGGCCCCCTACTCGTTCGCGGCATACGACCCGCATCACTTCCTTTGACCGTAAAAGAGGTAGTCAGCCCGATACGGCACTCGCACCTGTTTCCCGCTCTGAGTTTGGTCGCACCCGTCCGCCGGCGCCTTGCCGCCGACCGTGTGCAGTCTCTGGACGCTCTGCGTCTGAGTAAACATGCCGTGTCCAGCGGTTGAGGTCGCACGCAGCAGCAACCACGGAATGGCAGCAGGATCGGGACCATTGTCCCGCGCGACGACCGCGCCGACCACCTTGCTGCCGTCGTTGGCCTCCCACGTCGGGCCCGCGTAGTGTCTGCCGATGGTCTTTCCCGTACGATCCAGCAGGCCAGCTTCCGGGGCATTGAATACCCACTCGAACCGCGCCGGGTCGTCTTTAGTCGGCTTGCAGTCGTAGATCTGCACACCGGAGGCGTGTAGCTGACTCAACAACACCTGCGGCGGCGGGGCCTTCAATTGTGCGGGGACGTCAGGAACCGCGGCGACGTTGGACGCTGCACACGCCACGAGAACCGGGATCAGGGCCGCGACGCCAGGTGCCAAGAGAGAGCGCCGGTTGGTGATCGCGCCCCCCTTCTCACGCGGGTCGTGATTGCGGTCGCCGCTCATAACGCAGCTGACGGGTCGCGATAGTCGGTTGCACGAGTGCGCTCTGTCGGACACGTTTTGCTCCAATCGAGTGTCAGGCTCCGCTCAGCAGCCAAAGATACACGACCGTCGCAGCGAGGCTTAGCGCAGTCCTGACACCGTGCAGCTTCCCCCAGTACACGAGCAGCGACCGGGTTTCGGCCGAAGCAAGATCCCTGCCTGGCTCAAGCAATGCGTGATTGGTCGGCATGACACCGATGAATGTGAACGGAACGACCAGACCAATGAGCATCGCCGTACTCACCCATCCAAGTCCACCGCCGATCAGCCACACGGCGACACCGCATGCGAAGCTCACGATCGCCAATGGTGCTTGCATCCAGGTGGCCCGTCTGTAGCTAGCCGCCCATTGGGTCGCCGCTGAACGCGTGTCGAGATCGAGACGTGCGGGGTGCTCGGCGACATTGATGTATAGAGCCGCACCCGCAAACAGGCTGGCCGAGAGAACCGCGATGAGACTGAGTGCCTGACGCATTGACTACCCTGCTTTGCGCCCTAGCCGGAAAGGACGGGGCCCACGCCAGCTAGCATAGCAAGGGTCGCGGACCGACCCCACCCACACGGGATGCCCAGCATGCAGTAAAACCTCGCGGCGCGCGATGAATCTGACCGCCCGTACCGGAGGGGGCTCTGACGTCGGACCAGCGGATGCCGGCAGCGGTAATGGACAGGTCAGCCTCAACGCGGTGGCTGCAGCCGGCCACTCCGATGAGGTGTACCTCCGCTACAGGGGGTTTTCCTGCTCGTGTGCGACGATGAGCCTTTTCGGTGCGATCCCTCGCCACGCACGCAGTACAATGTCAGCGAAGGCGGCGTCGTGTATTTTGTCGAGCCTTACAAGAATGCAAGGGTAGTCCCGGTAGTGATCTGTTAGAAAAAACGTCTCCGGGTCCGCCTGCAGAAGAATCTGTCGATCAACAAAATCGCACCGCAATACGAGAGCGCCTTCGGCTTCCGACCGCAATCGCGACAACAATTTACCCTTTACCTTGACGGCCGGTGTGCCATAGGACGTCGACTCCTCCGTGCCTGGCAGTGCCAAAGCAATGCGCAGGTATCGCGCGTACGCCGGGCCCAGACGACCGGTAACGCTGCTCTTGCCGCGTAGCTGTGCTCTCCTGGGCTTGTTGGAGCTCTTGCGCATCCGGTCTCGCGTGCTTCTGCGGTGCCGCGGCTCTCCTATTTGGTCGTGACCCGACGACATCCCGGCAAGTGACGCCAGTCCGGTTGATCAGATGCACAACACACGCAAAAAACCGAGCGACGTCTCGCGTAACGTACGCCCTACCCTGTTAACGTCGCGATTCTCGCCACAGCATCGTCGACAGCACCCCGGCAATGACGGCTGCGACCCCACTCAACCACACCGGAATCACGACGCCGTTAACGATAATCTCCCATCCTAGGAGGAATCGTACCAATTGCACGAGGGCAATCAGCGCAAGGAACGCGACGGCGATTGCCGTAAAAGGCTTCATGTCGACACCTCCTACCAAGTCACCCTGCCAGTTATCTTCCGGACGGGTTGGGCGGCCCTTTGAGCTCCACGACATTGCCTTCTGGATCCGTGAGATAGACAGAAGGGCCTTCTCCCTCCGCGCCGAAGCGTTGGGCAACCGCGCCTGCCTTTATCCCGTGTGCCTCGAGATGGCGGCGAATGCCCGGTTCGTCGAATGGTTCCACCCGGAAGCAGAAATGATCGAGATTGCGTGCTTCCATTCCTGGTGCGGCGCCACCGGCTCTGCCGAGCATTCCGTCGACCGGAACCAGATCAACGATCGATCGGCCCGCGCGCAATTGGATCAAGCCAATGTCGTCCTGACGTCGGTCCACTGTGCAGCCAAGAACGTCGCAATAAAAGCGAAGCATGGGCTCGAGGTCGACGACGCGAAGCACAAGATGGTCGATTTCGCGAATATGGATCATGGGTCGCTGCGAGCACGGGGCCAGCCGATTGCCTGAGCGGCTCCGGTACATGGCCACAGACACGGCAGGTCATTGTGCACGCCGGTCTCCAACTGGCCGTTCGATGCCTCGCCGTGCCCGCTCAAGACCAGCGAGTGCTCGCACAGTATCGCCGGACTCCCGGTCGGCGTCGTCCGACACAACTTCGACAAACTCGGCGATGACATCGCACTGCGTGGGGTCGAAGAGCCGAATACGCTCCCACCAAAACGAGTCATAGTGCATCGACAGATGAAAGATAATCAGGTCAGTAGTGTCGTCGGCCTCCGGCGGGGAGCTAAGAGCCGCGACGATAAATGCCGGCAGATAATAGTGGTGCGCTTGCGGCGTAAACATGTACATCGCCGCCCGATGGTTCCGCAGCTGGGTCACATCGATGCCTGTCCACGGTTTACCGGAAAAGAAACTGGTGACGCCCTCGTCACCTAGTGCACCGGGCCGGAGATACTCGGGATCAACAATCGGCTCCGGAGGTGGAGGGCCGACGCCGAAAGCCTGTTCAACGCGTGCCACCAGCGACATGGCGTGCCTAGATAGGATGAGCGGCTGCGGTCAGGACGAGGTCCGATGGCACGTGCGTGCCGGGGCCGAGCAGTGCGTTCAAGTCTGCCATGGAGCCCGCCGCGTAGACGAATGCGCGGTTTCCGACACCGGGCACGATATCACAGCCAATGATCCTGTCGTTGGAATTGGGCCAGCTCGCCGGGATCGTCGCGGAGTCGGCGAAGACCGGGAGTAGCATGTACCCGGTCGTTCATTGGGGGACGGGCCGTCACGATATCGCCGTGACCACGGGAGCGGGCGACGCCGGGTACGCGTCCAGAGGCACGCGATTTCGCCCCTTGAACTCGGCGCAGTATTGCTGCGGGGCCGCATCGTGCGGCCCGGCAGCGCACCGGACGCAGGAATGACTTCTCCCTCTAGCCCGACTTTGACAGTTGATGAGCACATGGAGGTGCTCGTCGGGAGTCGAGGTGCTGGGATTTCAGCGAGTTACGT
>Ga0209415_10018218_pt1 | contig 11095 bp, 11 predicted proteins | sample PeaSoiSIISIP2007_FD_187696 | JGI IMG/M metagenome (GOLD analysis project Ga0209415, IMG submission 187696) | Peat soil microbial communities from Weissenstadt, Germany - SII-SIP-2007 (SPAdes) (version 2) | ecosystem: Environmental > Terrestrial > Soil > Wetlands > Peat | place: Germany...
TGCTGGACGAACACCAGGCGGCGCCGGAGATGATCAGCCTGCTGAAGCGCAACAACTGCGGCAAGGCGCTGGATATCGCCCGCATGGCGCGTGACATGCACGGCGGCAACGGCATCGTTGACGAGTACCACGTGATCCGCCACGTGATGAATCTTGAGACGGTGAACACCTACGAGGGCACGCACGACGTGCATGCCCTGATCCTCGGCCGTGCGCAGACCGGTCTTTCCGCCTTCGGCGGCTGAACCCGTTGATGTCCGGATCGAGCTTGTAGGCGCCGAGGGCGACGGCATCGCCACCGCGCCGGACGGTGCGACACTCTACATACCGGATGCATTGCCCGACGAGTTGGTGCGGGCGGAGAAGCTGCGGCGGCAGGGCGATGGCTGGTTCGCGCCGCATTCGGGCGTGCTGCGCACGAGCGAGGCGCGGGTGTCAGCACCCTGCGCGCATTTCGGCGCGTGCGGCGGCTGCGTGCTGCAGCACTGGCGCGACGCGGAGTACCGTGCGTGGAAGAGCAACCTGCTGGATGCCGCGTTGCGGCGCGCCGGCTTCGCCGATCCGAAAATAGAACCGATCCAGGTCACGCCGCCGCGGAGCCGCCGCCGCATGGACCTCGCGGCGCGCCGGACGCCGCAAGGCGTCGTGCTGGGATTGCATCGCCGGGCTAGCGGTCCCTCATCCGCGCAGCGGATCGATGGTCGGGTGACGGTGCCGGATTCCCCTGGTACCATCTGCGACCTTACGGAGTGCCACGTGCTGGATCCCGCACTGTTCGCGCTGGTTGCCCCACTCCGTTCTGTGTTGACCCGCCTGCAATCTTTGCGCCGCCAAGCCTCCGTCATCGCCAACCTGCTGGACCATGGCGTCGATCTTCTGCTGCGGACCGATGCGGCGCTTGATCGGGCCGATCGCGAGCGGCTGATCGATTTCGCCCGCTCGCATCGCCTTGTGCGCCTGTCTACAGCACCGATGCAGGGCGAGGCGGAACCGGTGGTCGTCCTGCAACCACCCCGAATCACACTGTCAGGTATAACGGTCGAGCCGCCGCCCGGCGCCTTCCTGCAAGCATCGCGCGAGGGGGAAACCGCGATCCTGCAAGCGGTCCTGGCGGGATTGCCGGAGCCGATGCCGGCGCGAGCCCGCGTGGCCGAGTTCTATGCCGGCAGCGGCAGCATTACCTTCGCCCTGGCGCAGCGTGTCCGGGTGACGACGTGGGAGGGAGACAGCGCTGCGGCAGCGGCATTGCGGCAGGCCGCCAACCGCGCCGGTCTGGCCGGTCGCGTCGCGGTCGCGCAGCGCGATTTGGCGCGGCAGCCCGTGCCGGCAGGGGAATTTTCCGGGTTTGCCTCGGTGGTGCTGGACCCGCCGTTTGCCGGCGCCGCGGCGCAGATGGCACAGATCGCCGCCGCGAAATCCCCGCGCGTGATCTACGTCAGTTGCAATCCTGCCGTGCTGGCACGCGATGCACGGGTGATGCACGACGCCGGTTACACGTTGCTGGCGGCCACCCCGGTGGATCAGTTTCTGTGGTCCGCGCGGCTGGAAAGCGTGGTGACGTTCGCGCGTTGACCGGCGGATCTCAGCGTCGCGCAGACGTCACTACATCTTCATCCAATCGCCGGATTGCTCGAATGCATAGGCGGCCCGGTAGATCGTGGGCTCATCGAAATGCCTGCCGATCAGCATCATGGATACTGGCAGGCCGTCGGACATGCCGCAGGGGACCGCCATCGCGGGGTGATGGCTGATATCGGTTGGCGCGGTGTTGGCGAACATGTTCAGCGCACGCTCGACATAGAGTTCGCGCGGCGCGTCGGCAGGCGGCAACGGCGTCGCCTTGATCGGCGTCGTTGGCATCAGCAACAGATCATGCGTTGCCAGCGCCGCATCATGGGCCGCGGTCAGCCGCCGCGCAATGTTCATGGCTTTGCCATAGTAACGGGTTCCATGATATTTGTGGATGTAAGTGCCCAACATGGTAAACAGCTTGACGGTTTCCGACATTTCGTTGGCACGCATCCGCCAGCCGCGGTGGAAATCCATCAGGCTCGTCACATACAGGTCCGGTCGGCTGACACCGTAGCCGTCGCCCCACATCATCGTCTGTGTCAGACCCTCCACGCCGATCGGCATCCATATGGCCACACCCGCCAGGTGCAGCGGGATCGAGATCTCCGTAACTTCGGCGCCAAGGTCAGCGAGGCGCGCGGCGGCGTCACGCACTTTGGCGTTCACGTCAGCCTCGGCATTGGGCTGCTGGAATCCCTCGGTGACGATGCCGATCCGCAAGCCCTTTACGCCGCCCTCGAGCATGCTGGCATAGGGGTGCGTCTTCACGTCGTATTGCCGCGGGTCGTAGCCGTCCGGCCCAGCGAGAACTTCCAGCAACAGAGCATTGTCGGCGACGGTGCGGGTCATCGGGCCGGTATGATCGACATAGATTTCGATCGGCATGATGCCGGTGTAGGGCACCAGGCCGTGCGTCGGCTTCATTCCGTAGGTTCCGCAAAACGAGGAGGGAATACGGATCGAGCCGCCCTGATCGCCGCCAAGGGCCATGTCAACTTCGCCGCGTCCCACCAGCACCGCGCTCCCGGAGGACGAACCGCCTACGGAATAACCCATCCGATGCGGATTGTGCACCGGCCCGGTGGCGTTGGTGTGGCTGCCGCCGGACAGGCAGAAGGCCTCGCAATGGGCTTTGCCGACGATCGTCCCGCCGGCATCGAGTACGCGCTGCACCACGGTCGCGTCGATATCGGGCATGTAGCCTTCCAGCGTCGCCGACCCATTCATCATGGGCACGCCGGCCAGCATGATGTTGTCCTTCAGCACCACGGTCTTGCCCTGCAGCTTGCCGGAGGACGCGCCTTCGACCCTGGTCTTCACGTACCAGGCATTGTGGGTGTTCTCCTCGCCCATCGGACGATATCCGGGCGTGCGCGGATAGCGTACGGCCGGCAGATTGTCCGGCATCGCATCGACCGCGTTGTACGCGGCGATACTGGGCCGCATCAGCTCGATGAACGAGGTTACGTCGGAATCGGTGAGGTCGAGCCCTACCTCTTCGGCGACGTCGAGGAGTTGGGACGGTGTCGGAAGCTGGACGGCCATGGCAATTCCTCCTGTTGCATTCGGGATTCTCCCGATGACTCCCGATCCGGCAGGAGCCTCGCGTTTCCGACGCGTTGCAAGAAAGGGCACAGGCGGCGCCCGGGAGCAAGCCAGTCGTCTCGTGGTCCGTGCGACCGGCTGCACCGCCGTGACGAATTGGGCGCGACCGGGCACCATCTGGCGCGGCCGTCGTTCGGCATCACCTCACCAATCCCGAAGACCAGACGTGACATCTCGCCACCACCGCATGGGAACGGACACTTGACGCGAGGCGACGGCGGGCCGCTACTTCTCGGCGTCATTCACGCATCGGAGGAAACCAAATGGCGGTCCGGCTCGTTGTCACCATCACCGCGGCGCCGGGAAAAGGCTCGGATCTCGTGCAGGCATTTCGAGGGCGCTGCGCAGAGGTCACGCAAGAGCCTGGCTGCGAGCAATTCGAGGTGTTCCAGAGCGTCCTGAACCCTGACAAGCTGGCATTGCTCGAGCTTTGGCAGGACCAGGCCGCTCTCGATGCGCATGCGAAGGTAAACGCGACACGCGCGCCGATGCCGGAAGGGCTGCGGTCCGGCGCGGGCGTGCGCGAGGACTACGAGTACAATCGGACTCGCTAATGCATCTCGCCGGAACAAGGGGACCCATTGCCGGCTGATCAGACGGTAAGAGGCTTACCAATCTCGGTCCAGCGTAACCGCTTGGCGAGGCTGTCGTTGAAGCAGCGGATGAAACGCTCGATCCGCTGCTTGAGGTTCCGCGTAACAGCGAAGCTGGCGCGGCGTCGCAGCGTGTGAACCAGGATGGAGAACCAGATCTCGATCTGCTTGAGCCGCGAATCGGATCAAGGCCAAGAGGCATGCTTGGGGGTGACGTGAAAGCAGATCCGATAGGCAGCCTCGCGCAGGCATGCTCTGGGGCCGGCGAATCGGGGGGTGACACGAACATCCGCACTGCCACATCCTGGGTGCTGCCGGCTCGAGGTTGCCGCGGCTCCACCGCTCGCACAGGACGATGTCCCCGTGACCGTGGCAGCCGGGACTCACCGCACACTCGCTGCCGCAGAACCGGAGTCACCACTTCGGGCGGGCTGTAGTCGGGCCCTCGCCGGCACGTCGCGCGCGACGCCTTGTGAGACAAGACGTTCGGTTGCACCTGCCTCAATCCAGATGCGCCGTCCGCACTCTCAGGCCCATATGGACGGCTTCAACAATTCCGGCTGGCCCGAGTTGAGCATTGATGCGTGGTTGATCGATGAGCTGGTGGCGCAGATGACCGCGTTCGCCCGGGTGCCGGGCCGCGTGCCGACCCGATCACCCTCATTCTCGGCGCTTCCGTGCCTCGGCCTCTCTCGCCGCAAGCGGGAAAGGCAAAAAAGTCAGGCGTGCCTGGTACGTCGAAGTCCGCGCGGCATCAGCAGCGGCAGGATCAGCCCGACCCCCAGGCCCCAGCAGCCGTTGACGAGCAGCGAACGGGCGATCGGCCAGGCGTGCCAGCCATTGGCAACCGGATTGCCCTTGATCGGGGCGACGACGAACATCGCGACCAGCGCCGCGATGATGCCGAGGATCACGCCACACACCCAGATGGGCCAGGTGAACCGCGGCAGCATCAGCCCGAACACCAGGCCGTACAGCCCGCCCCAGAAGCACAGATCGGCAATCAGCGGAACGCCGAAGGGGGGCATTGGATTGCCGCTATAGGCCGTGAACGGTGACACCCCAAGCGCATGCAGGGCCTCAACCATACCCTGATGGAAGGTCAGCACGGATATAGCGCCGGCGATGAAGCCGAGAAATGCACGCGTCGACGCAGACCACATCGCAATCCTCCCGCGCAGCGTTTTGCCGGCCATGTAGTGCACAATCCTGCTGCGTCAACAACAGGCGGTCCGGGCGAGCCAGGGCCAGTCAGTCGGTGACACCGTCGGGCGCCGCCAGGGAAGCGGGCTGGTCATCCTTGTGCGCGACACCGGTCAGCCGCATCCGGCGTATCGCCTCGATCAGCCACAGCAGTTTGGAGACTGGGTCAAGGGCGAGGCAAGGCGGTTCCACTCCAAAATGAGACCAGGGTGGTTCTTTACCTCTTTGTAATCCTGCGATAAGCACGCGGGAACTGCCACGAATCGGGGGGGCCATGTCCGGGCAAAGCAACGAACACCGACCGGTGCGGGTCGTGGTGTGGGCGCGTCTGCTGCTGCTTCTGCCGTTTGTCGCGATGCTCTGGGTGTCGTCGTACGACAGCGCCGAGCCGATGCTGGCGGGCATCCCGTTCTTTTACTGGTACCAACTCGGCTGGATCATCCTCGGCGCGCTGATCATCGGGTTCGTCTATCTGGTGGAGCGCTGATCCGATGAACGGGACCGCGCTGATCGTCTTCATCCTGCTGTTCGGCTTCGTCACCTGGCTGGGCTTCGTCGCCGCGCATTGGCGCAAGGGCGACCTCAACCTGCTGCACGAATGGGGCCTGGGCGGCCGCCGCTTCGGCACCTTCGTCACCTGGTTCCTGATCGGCGGCGACCTCTATACCGCCTATACCTTCATCGCGGTTCCCGCGCTGATGTTCGGTGCCGGCGCCATTGGCTTCTTTGCCGTACCGTACACGGTGATGATCTACCCGCTGCTGTATATCGTGTTCCCGCGTCTGTGGTCGGTGGCGCACAAGCACGGCTATGTCACCTCGGCGGATTTCGTGCGCGGGCGCTTCGGCAACCGGTGGTTGGCGCTGGCCATCGCTTGCACCGGCATCCTCGCGACCATGCCGTACATCGCTCTGCAGCTTGTCGGCATCCAGGTGGTGATCGGCGCGATGGGCGTGGAAACCACCGGTTTCGGCGGCGACCTGCCACTGATCATTGCCTTCGTCATCCTGGCGGCGTTCACCTACACCTCGGGCCTGCGCGCGCCGGCGATGATCGCCGTGGTGAAGGACCTGCTGATCTACATCACCGTGTTCGCCGCCATCATCGCCGTGCCGATCCATCTCGGCGGCTACGGCAAGGTGTTTTCGGCCATCCCCTCGCCCAAGCTGCTGCTCGCCGTGCCGCCGGCCGGCACATACGGTTCGTTCAGCGCCTATGCGACGCTGGCGCTCGGCTCGGCCTGCGCGCTGTTCCTGTATCCGCACTCGATCACCGGGATACTCAGCGCATCCAGCTCGCGCGTGGTGCGGCGCAACGCCGCCATGCTGCCGGCCTATTCGCTGATGCTGGGGCTGCTGGCGTTGGTGGGTTTCATGGCGATCGCCATCGGCGTGCAGTCGATGCCGGAACTCGCCGACGGCTTCAAGCGCTACTCCAACAACTTCGCCGTGCCGGCGCTGTTCCTGGCGCTGTTCCCAAGCTGGTTCGTCGGCGTGGCGTTCGCCGCCATCGCCATCGGCGCGCTGGTGCCGGCGGCGATCATGTCGATCGCCACCGCCAACACCTTCACCCGCAACATCTATCGCGAGTTCCTGCATCCGGCCTGCACCGACGCGCAGGAAAGCCAGATGGCGAAGATCGTCTCGCTGGTGATCAAGGCGGGCGCACTGGTGTTCGTCTTCGCACTGCCGCTGCAGTACGCGCTGTGGCTGCAATTGCTCGGCGGCGTGTGGATCATTCAGACGCTGCCGGCCGTCATCCTCGGCCTCTACACCCGCTTCTTCAACGGCTGGGCACTACTGCTCGGCTGGGTGGCGGGGTTCGGGCTGGGCTCGTGGATGGTGGCAAGCAACAATTTCGCGCCGGTCTACCCGCTGCACCTCGCGGGGGTCGGCGGCTTCCCTTGCTACGCCGCACTGGCCTCGCTGGTGGTGAATATCGCGGTTGCGTCGGTGGTGTCGCTGTTTCTGAACCGAGTGGCGTCCGACCGGGACCAGGACGTGACGGTGGCGGAGGACTACGCGTAGCAGGCGTGGCGGGCCTTCGCCTGCCATGACGAATGCGTCAAATCATCCGCCGCAGCACGCCATCCCGTCGGATCAGTCCGTGATACGCCGCGCCGGCGACATGCGCGGCGACCAGCGCCGCGAACACAATCGCGCCCCACTCATGCGCCTTCGACAGAAAGGGGGCGATCGTTTCGTCGTGGCCGATCGGTGACGGGATGCGCACCAGCCCGGCCCAGGTGACGGGGTATCCCCAGGCGTTGGTGGCGAGGAACCCGATCATCGGCTGGACCAGCAGCAGCGCATACAACAACGCATGGTTGGTGCGCGCGGCGAACCGCACCGTGTGTGGCAGGCGCGACGGCAATGGCACGGGCGGATTGGCCAGCCGGTGCAGCAAGCGCAGGGCGACAATCACGAACAGCACCACGCCGGTGGATTCGTGGATGTCGTAGAGCAGGTTCTTGAGTGCTTCGTCCTTTGGCTCGAAGCTGGTGGCCCAGATCCCGACCGTAGCCAGTACGATGAGAAGAATCACGGTGATCCAGTGGAACCAGCGCGCCGTGATGGGATAGTGGTAGGGCATCGCGGAGCTCCCGCCGAGGCCATGGTTTCGATCGCTTATCATGACACATTGCCGGTGCCGCCGTCCCTCGTCGCGCACGCGGACTGGAGCATCGATCCACGCAAGCGCTGGGTCGTGGTGGCGCACCGGGCCGGGGCAGGCTGGGTGCTCCAAGCGCCGCATCCGGTGGGCGAGGTGGCGACCTTCCTGGCGCGGCTGCGCGCCGAGGCGGGTGGCGGGCCGGTGGCGCTGGGCGTCGACCTGCCGCTCGGCGTGCCGCGCGCCTATGCGGCGCAGCGGCGGGAGCCGGATTTCCAGCATTTCCTGCGCGCGACCGGGAGCTGGCCGGATTTCTTCCGGGTCTGCACGGTGCTGGAGGAATTGGCGCCCGAGCGGCCGTTCTATCCCGCGCGCGGCATTGCCGGCATGACCCGCGCGGCACATGCGGCGGCGTTGGGGCTTGGCGCCGCCTCTGGCCTGTCGCGCGCCTGCGACCGTGCAACGGCGGAGCGGCCGGCCGGGGCGCCGCTGTTCTGGACCCTCGGCGCCAACCAGTCGGGCAAGGCGGCGATCGCTGCGTGGCGCGACATGCTGCTGCCGGCGCTGGCGGCCGGCGAGGATGTGCGGCTCTGGCCGTTCGCCGGGCCGTTCCGCGCGCTGCTGGCGCCTGGTGCCGTGGCGCTGGCGGAGACCTATCCGGCGGAGGCGCTGCGCCATCTCGGCATCAGGTTGAAGGGCAGCAAGCGGCGGCAGGCCGACCGCGCCGCGGTGGCGGGGTTGCTGGATCACGCGATGCAGCTTCTGGGTGTGGTGCCGGAGGCGGCGCTGGGCGCCGCCGTGGCGAACGGGTTCGGTGCCGACGCGGCGGGCGAGGACCGGTTCGACTGTGTGCTGGGCGTGCTGTGCGTGTTGAACGTGCTGGCTGGCAACCGGCCGGATACGGCACCGGACGATCCGTGGATTCGCCGCTGGGAAGGTTGGGTGCTGGGCCAGACCGCGCTACCCATGTTTGAACGCGGAGAAACGTCCTGACCTGGCCCTATCAAACACCAGCATAAAGCGCTGGCGTCGATGTCATCCGACCAGCTTGACGTTGCCCTGCATCCGCACAGTTCGCAGGCTCGAGCCTGGGGGCAAGAAGCACAGCCAAGCTGTGGCGCATGACCTGCATGAGGCGGATGACCTGCGCGTGCTTGACTTTGATGGGCAGCACGCATTCCAGCTCTTCGCGTTCAACGAACTCGGTCATCCCATTTTTGATTACATCGTGGTGGGCGCGGGATCGGCCGGATCCGTGCTGGCCAACCGGCTGAGCGCCGATTCCAAGTACAAGGTTTTGGCGCTGGAAGCGTGGCGGGAAAGTCATCCCTGGTCGCGCATCCCGGTCGGATTTGCCAGGCTGATCGACAACCCCGCTGCCAACTGTCTGTACTCGTCGGAGCCCGACGAGGGCACCGGCCAGCGCCGCATTCCCATCCCGCGCGGGAGGCGGCTGGGCGGCTCGTCTTCGATCAACGGCATGGTCTTCGTGCGTGGCCAATCGCAGGACTACGATACGTGGGCACAACTCGTTAATCGCGGTTGGAGCCACCGGGAGGTGCTGCCGATTTTCCGCGACATGGAAAGCTACCAGGGCGACGCGGACGACGAATTCCGCGGCCGCAGCGGGCCGCTGAAGGTCGCCGAAAGCAACGAGAGCGGAGCGATCTACGACGCGTTGATCAAGGCGGCCGGCGAAGTCGGCATCGCCTACACCAGGGACTATAACGGTGTGAAGCAGGACGGCATGGGCATGACCCAGGCGACGATCCGTAATGGTCGTCCGATGAGCACCGCCTACTGCTATCTCGACCCGGCGCGTGGGCGACCAAACCTGACGATTCAGGCCAATGCGCTGACCGAGTGCCTGCTGATCGAAGGCAAGCGCTGCGTCGGCGTGCGATACACAGTCAACGGCCAGCAACAGGAGGCCCGCACGGGCAGAGAAGTCATCGTCAGCGGTGGTTCGATCAATTCGCCACAGCTTCCGGAATCGTCCGGTATCGGCCAGCCGGAACTGCTGCAAAGCCTCGGCGTCGAGGTCCGTCACGAACTCAAGGGCGTCGGCGAGACTCTGCGCGACCATTATTCGCCGCGCATGAAATGGGTCGTGCCGGCCTCGCTCGGCATGAGCTGCAACGACAAGGGGCGCGGCCTTGGGCTCGTCTGGCAGGCGCTGAAATACGCACTTACCAAAAAGGGACTGCTCGGTCTGCCGGCGTCGCCGATCCGCGCCTATATTCGTACCCGCGTCGGGCTGGAGGCTCCCGACGCCGCGATCTCCTGGATTCCGTTCCTGGCGGACACGAATTACAGGCTCGCGAAACAATCCGGCATCACCGCGATCACGAACGTTCTGCGCTCTGAAGCACCGGCAGCATTCATGTGTCGCCGGAAGAGCCAAACCGGCCGCCGGCGATCCGCTTCAACTTCATGAGCGCCCAACTTGATCGTGAGGTAACTTTGGAAGCGATGCGCAGCACCCGGCGGATCATGACCGCACCCGCCATGCGGGGCATCGCCACCGACGAAATCGCGACCGGGGTCAATACCCAGACCGACGGCGAATTGCTCGATTAGGTAGGGCAGAATGCTGAAATCACCCACCATCCGGTCGGCACGTGCAAGATGGGCTCGGACCCGACGGCGGTGGTCGACAACCAGCTCCGCGTGCATGGCATGGAAGGGCTGCGCGTCGCCGACGCGTCGACCATGCCGACGCTTACCTCGGGCAACACCAATTCGCCATCGATCATGATCGGCGAGAAGGCATCGCGGATGGTGCTGGCGGCGGCGACGTCATCTGGCGAGCCGACGAACCGGTAGCTGCCGGGATAGGCACCGTCGTAGCGCTTGACGACGCCGCGGGTGAAGCGGTTCTCCAACGGTTCGGCAATCCGTGCGTTGCCGTCCAGCACCGTCGTCCCCCGCGCGATGCGGTAGTATTGCTGGCCTTCGTTGTCGGCCATTTACTCAGCAAAACACTCGAAGAATTCTTCCGCCTCGCGCCGGGTCGGCAGAATAGCCAGTTTGATCGCTCAAATATCGGCTGGTCGCGTTAAGCTCCTATAGCGTAGCTGACGCGGAAAGCTAGTTGCCAATCCTGGTCGACAAGGCGCGATCGAGTATGTGCATGTGGCTTTCGCACGCGACGGCAGGCCGGCGGCCGAGCTTCGGCCGAGCCGGCAACGTGAACCGCAGGCCGCGAGTGCGGCCCACGCTGAAGCTGGCTCGGCCACCCTCCTTCACCCGGACACCGCATAACCGGTCACATGCGGATGGAAATCGGCGTCCGTGGCGGCCGCGCGGATCACGTCACCGCGCTGTGCCGCCGCGACACGGTGAGCCGATTATGAAATGACGCCGGTCATCTCGTCGACCTTGATCTTCGTCGCCACCAGCTCGTTGATCTGGCTCTTCAGGGCATTGAACATTTCGGTTCTTCACTGTTTGGAATGGGTAGAAACGTCGTCAAGCTGGCAGCGTGAGGTTGAGCTTGCCGGCCAGTAGAT
>Ga0209415_10018219_pt1 | contig 11095 bp, 3 predicted proteins | sample PeaSoiSIISIP2007_FD_187696 | JGI IMG/M metagenome (GOLD analysis project Ga0209415, IMG submission 187696) | Peat soil microbial communities from Weissenstadt, Germany - SII-SIP-2007 (SPAdes) (version 2) | ecosystem: Environmental > Terrestrial > Soil > Wetlands > Peat | place: Germany...
GATACGATCGAGCCCTGGACGACGGGCACGGGCAGGCCCAACAGCGCCGGTGGCAGGCGGTAAGAGGTGCCTGAGATCGACCACTCGGGCGTTAGCGAAAACTGGGCGGGGAGGCTCACAGACTGCGTGCCGAAGTTGACCCCGACCAAACCTGCGAGCCGCGTATTCGCCACGTAATAGCCAGACGTATTCGGCTGCATTCCGACCTGGAGGTTGGTGGGTCCCATGCCGAACGGATACGCGAGGCCGGCTAGAAGCGGCAGCGGCACACACGTCGAGTGAGCCTGGCGAGTCGATGCCCTGCAGCACGGCATCGCGCTCGAGGGGGTGCAATTCGGCGTGTCTTTCTGCGCGCTCTGGACCGAAGACAGGCTGTTCGTCGTGAGCACGAAGGTCTGTCCTGGCGCGTACTCCGCCCCCTGCGGAACGTCGACGACCAGGACGAACTGCAAGTCCCCCAGGCCCGTCACGCAAGCGCTGTCATTCGACAGGGTCGTCGTGCACTGGACGGCGCAGGTGTGGCCCTTCGAGCAGAACCTGGCGCAGTCGTCCGAGCAGTCGTTGAACAGCTCCGGGTTCGGGGGAACGCTCACTGGCCCGCACTCGAAGAGTCCCAGCAGCCCGAGCACCGGCACGAGGAACCCGACTAGCCTTGTTCGCATCGCCTAGCCGCCTGGGTGCGCATCGGGATCGATCGTGATCGTGTCCGAGCTCGCCTCGACGTGGACGTCGGGTAGGCCACCGGCGTCGAAGGACGGGCACGTGGCGCCGCTCCCGGTGGGCTCGTAGTTCCACACGACTCTGACGCAGAGCCCAGGGTTACACGTCACCGTCCCGGGTGGCCCGGGCGAGGTCGACCAGCTTCCCGAGGGCGGGCTGTCCTCGACGGCATCGACGTAGAGCGTATAGGTGTGGCAACTCGAGTCGCTGGGCGCTGGTGCCGGCACCGAGACTTCGATCGCCCCGCCATCGCCGGCGGGTACATTGTGCGGAGTAGCCAAGAGCCTGCTGTTCGCCGTGCCGTCATCCTCCACCATTGCGTAAAGTACGCCATCGTTCGGGTTGATGGGCAGCACCTGGACGACGAAGTTGAGCCCGCTCTGCCAGTTCGTGAAATTGCCTGGCGGCGGGAACGTGTTCAGTACTTTCGGCTGCTCCGGCAGAATGACGGGCAGTGACGGCGGCGGATCCGCCAGGATGCACGACGCCAGCCCCCACGCGACCCCCAGCGGAGCCACGGCCGCGCCGAGTGCGACGGCGCGCAGGATGCGCGAGCGGGTCAAGCGGCGGGGGCCCATGGTCGTCGAGTCTACTCCGCTCCCATCCGTCTAATTGCCACGCGGGCGCCCACCCGTCACCCGCCGGAGCTTCTGCGAGCTCGAGGCCGGCTTCCAGCGCGCGTCGGCGTACTCGGGGGAGACGGCGAGCAGGAACAGATCCACGATGGCCGGGCTCCGCACGCACACCGACCGGAGACTCTCGCCGACGAGGGTCGTCGGCTCTGCCGCTTCGCCGAGGGACTCGAGGAGAAGCGTGCGGGCGGCGGCGCCGAAGTCCCCGGTCAAGAAGAGCCCGACCCGGGAGCCCGCCTGGCGCGCGCGCCGGACGGCGTCTTCGAAGTCTGCGTTCCCGACCGTGCCCAGCACCGACTGCAACCTCCGCTGCGTGCGCGGCGGAAGGGCCTGCCAGAGGTCTTCGGCGAGCTTGCCTCCGCCTCGACCGACCGAGCGACTCGACTCGGGCGGCCCGAACGCGGCGAGCAGCGCGCTCCAGATGGCCCGGGCGTCGGCGGGCTCCGGCCCCATCGCGAGCGCGGCGGTCGGAAGCGCGCCCGCGAGGGCTCGCCCGAGCGCGAAGCGCACCTGGGTGTTGTCCTCGTTCGGGAAGCCCGTCAGGAGGGCCGAGGGAGGGTTCGTGAGAACGACATGGGCCTCGAGCGGCCCGGGGCCCCGGCGGACGAAGAGCGGCACCCGCGGAATGTCGAGCATGCGGAGCGCCGCGTCGTAGAGGCGCGCGATGGGCTCCGTGCCCCCGGTCTTGACGCGCTCCGCCCCGCGCAGAGCCACCCCGCGCGCTTCGGTCGCGAAGAGGCCCGGGGCCCCTTCCCACACGCACGCGAGCACCTGCGCCGCCCAGTCACCCGACGCGCGCGTGAGCAGCCCGAGGAGCCCCGGCTGAACGCTCTGCGCCCCGAGCGCCGGCGGCGGGAGCGGTCCCGCCCCCGGGTCGAACGATCGCGCGACGTGATCGACGGCGCGCGCGTAGGACACGTTCCGGTCGACCAGCGCTGCTCTTCGCAAAGCTTCCAGCCGCGCGAGATCCCCCGGCACGAGCTCGACGAGGCGCCTTCGCACCTTGACGAGCTCGGACGCGCGCTCGGAGTCGGCCTCGAGGAGCCGCGAGAGCATGTCGCCTTCCTCGAGCCCGCCGCGCGCGAGCCCCTCCTGCAAGCAGAGCTCGGCGGCCCCAATCGCTCCGTGGGCCAGGTGACCCCGTGCGAGCTCGAGCCGCGCCGAGCTGGCCTCCGAGGGGGTCTGCGCGACGAGGACCGCGTGCTCGAGGACCGAGACGTCGGGCCCGACCGGCGCGGGCGGAAGCGGGGGCTCGAGATCATCGTCCTCGACCTCCATCGGAGGAGGCTCGGGCACCGTGGGCACGGGCAGCGAGGGCGGAAGGCTGACGAACGGTGGGCGCGCGTCCGACGTCGGTGCGGCGGGCTCGGGGGGAGGCTCGGGGGGGCGGACACCCTCGACCGGCGCCGGCGCGGCGCGCGTTGCGCCGTGCTCGGCCGCGAGCTGCAGGCGCAGCGAGCTGTAGGCTGGGGCCGCCGCGACCGCAGCCTCGAGCGTCGAGGCCGCCATCGCCGTCTCGGCGGGATCGGACGACGCCGCCTGGAGCCGGCCGAGCTGGGCGAGCGCCCGCGCGCGCTCTTCGCCCTCGGTGGAGTCGGCGAGGTCGCGCAGGATGTTGCTCGCCTTGGCGAGCTCTCCGCGCGAGGAGGCCAGCTGCGCGGCGCGCATGAGCGCCGCCGAGCGAGTCGGTCCCTCGATCGCCGCTTCCTCGAGGAGGCGAATCGCGACGTCGTGGTCCCCGGCGCGTATCGCGGCGTCGGCCCCGGCGAGGGCGACTCGCCCTCGGTCGCGGAGGTCCAGAGCGTCGCCGGCGAGCGCGGCCTGGAAGTAGGGGAGCGCTCCGGCGAAATCGAACTTGGCGACCGTCCTCTCGGCAATCCCGACCGCGAGCATCGGGTGGGAGCCGATCTCCTCGTGTTTCTCGATCAGCAGCTTGAGCCCGGCGCCTCCCCCCTGGAATGCGTCGAGGGCCTCCGCCGTCAAAAAGGCGAGAACGCCCGCTTCGTCTCGCTGCAGCGGTCCCTCGACGCGGGAGAGCTCCTCCACCGTCGCGCGCGCATCCTCCGGCGTGCCGGCGCCGCGGGCGCGGTACTCGATCGTCCGTGCCGCGAGCTGGGCTCGCGCGTACGAGGGGGCGAGCTCGGCCGCCCGCTGGGCGCGCTGCAGCGCCGCATGCGTCTCCCCGGCGCGCGCGGCGGCAGCGGAGGCCTCGAGCAGGACTTCGCTGCGTCCCCTCCCCTCGGCCAAGTGACCCGGCGGCGAGGCCTCGGACGCGGCGTCCTCCGAGGCCATGGCGAGCTCCTCCAGCGCATCGCCGAGCTCGCGATCGTTTCGCAGGGAGCGCGCGGCCTCGACGCGGAGCTCCAGGGCGTCCCTTCGGCCGGGCTCGCGCGCGAGCACCTCGCGAGCCCAGAGGAGCGCCTTGGCGTAATCCTTCGTGGCCAGCGCCGCGCGGGCGGCGCGTATCCCGGCTTCGTTCTGGGTCCGCAGGTCGCGCGCCAGGGTCGCCACCCGACTCCAGAGCCCCGCGGCACGCGCGTGCTCGCCGAGGCGCTCCTCCAGGTCGGCCAGATACGACAGGGCCGTCAAGTTGTCGGGCGACTCGTCGAGCACGCGCGTGAGCTCGTCGCACGCGTCCCGGGTGCGCGCGAGGCGCTGCTCGAGGATGACGGCCCTGCGGAGGCGCACGGCGCGGAGGGCCTCGCGCGTGCCGCTGTCGGTCGACAGGCGCAGGGCGCGGTGGGCGAGGTGCTCGGCGAGCGCGGCGTAGTCGCCGCGCGCCGTGATGAGCGCCTCGAGGGCATAGTCCGCCTCCTCGTCGCCGGGGTCGCTCGCCGAGATCGCTTGCCAGGTGGACTCGGCGTCGGCGGCCGCGCCGGACGACGCATAGGCACGAGCGAGGCGTTTGTTCACCGCGACGCGAGCATCGGGCTCGACGCGCGCGGCGATCTCTCGAATCGCGTGGATGCGAGCCTCCTCCGCGCCGGCGAGCTCTGCCACGCGCTCGAGCGCGCTCCACCTCTCGATCCGAGCGCCGTCGATCGCTGCGGCCGCGGAGAGCGCCTCGACCGCCCCCGCGAGGTCCCCGCGCGCCTCCCGCTTGTCGGCCACCTCACCCCAGCGGAGCGCGCGCAGAGCGACCGAGGCCTTCTCGTTGTTCGCCTCGGCGAGGGCGAGCTCCTCGATCTGCTCCGCCCGCCCCGACGCCTCGTACGCGACGACGAGCTCATGCTGCAGCCCGCTCCGTTCCTCGTCCGACGACAGCTCCGAGGCCCGCTCGAGCGCCGAGATGGCGAGGTCGTGCGCGCCGTCCAGGCTCTTGCCCCGCGCCCATGCCCGAAAGACCCGAGCACGCTTCGCCGGAGGCGCGACCTTGTCGAGGCGCGCCTCGAGCCGGCGTGCAGGTAGCACGCCGACATCTTTGGCCTGCGGCTCGAGTGGCGGCTCTGGGGCCCTCTTCACGGCGTAGTCGGCGCGCATGACGAGCGCCTCGTCCTCGGGATCCTTCTCGAGGGCCGTCACGGCGAGGCGCGCGAACGATCGCGTGTCCTTCCGCGCCTGGGCCATGGCGATGAGCAGCTCGAGCGCCGGGAGACCGATGTTCGAGTAAGGGCGCTCGGTGAGCTCGACGAGACCCTCGAGCACCTCGCCGGCGCCGTCGGCCTGGGCCAAGCGCGCCGCCGAAGGTCGGAGCGCCCCGTACTCTTCGAGGTCGCCGTCGGCGTGGAGTGCGCGTTCCACCGCGCGCAGCGCCATGAGATCGTCGGAGAGGAGATCGAGCCCCATGTGCGCGAAGCGGACCGCCACGCGCGCGCCATCGGGCCCGTTCGCCTTTGCGGTGATCGTGCGCGCGGCGCGCGAGAGGCGCATCTCGATCGATTCCTTCTCGCCGGGAGCGATGCGCAGGAGCTCGACCGTGGCCTGCTCGAGCATCGACAGCGTGCCGATGTCGGGCGACAGAAGGCCCGCGCGCAAGAGGACGTCCACCTTCATCCGCATGCCGTCTTCGTCGCTCCCCGCGACGGCGGCCGCGCGCAGGAGCCAACCCGCGCGCGCCGCGGGGCTGGCGGTCGCGTCGGCGACCTGGACAATGGTGCGAAGCGCCTGCGTGGGATCGTCGGCGCGCTCGGCCATGCGCTTCAGCAGGATGAACGCGGCCCCCTCCGAAGGTACGGCCTGAAAGGCGTTCGCCGCGTGCTTGAGGGCGAGCCCGGGCGCGAACTTCTTGTCGAAGAAGCGAGCGCCGCGGTAGTGGGCCGCGCGGCGTCCGAAGCGGCCGAGGGCGGCGCCGGCGACCGCGTCGTAGAGGCGGGTCATCTCGGACACGCGCTCGTGGGTGACGGCGCCCTTCTCCGCGGTCTCCAGCGCGTCGGCGAGGCGCGGGTTTCGATCGATGGCGAGGACGGAGAGGGCGAAGGAGCGCTCGGGGTCTCCGAGCGCGAGCGCGGCGCGAGCCGCCTCTGCGGCCAAGGAGCCCGCCCGCCCGGGGTTCGCCTCCTTCTCGACCAGGTCCGCGAGGCAATCGAGCGCATAGCGCGCGCCGGCGAAGCGCGCCAGATCCATGCCCAGCGCGAGGAACCCCCGAGGCACGAGCTTGGCCGCCCGGAGCCAGGCTCGAACCGCGCCGGTGCGGTCGCCCGCGAGATCCCAGAGCGCAGCGCCCAGCTCACGAAAAGCCGCGGCCGTCTTGTCCTTGTCTTCTCCGGCGGACAGCACCTCGGCCGTCGCCTCGAGCCGCGCGATCTCGCCGTCGCCAGACAGCCTCGCCCCCACGAGGTCTCGCAGACACTCCTCGAGCTCCGTGGAGGACAGGCCTTCCCGGGCTGCCCGTGCGAGCGCCCGCGCCTCTCCGTCGAGGTCGCCGAGCGCCTTGCGCCGCCGGACGAGCATGAGGACGAGGTCCGCGCGATCGGACGAGAAGTCGACGGCCAGGCTGCGCTCGAGCACGACGGCCGCGAAGGCATCGTCGCGGACGATGTCGGCCACCTCGAGCATCGCCTCCCGCAACGCCGGGCTCCGTGCGCCGCACACGTCGAGCGCCCGACGCGCGAGGACCGCGGCTCGGTCGGTGTCGAGCCCGACGAGGTCACGCAGCGACTGCGCGACCACCTCGGCGAGCGGACCCATCGGGTGCGGCTGCGACAGGGCCCACGTCAGCGCGTCGGCGAGACGGGCCCCGTCCCTCGCGCGCACGATGCGACGGAGCAGAACAAGGACCCCGCGGCGATCGCCCGGCCGGAGCGCGCAGCCGCGCTGCGTCCAGCCGACCGAGAACCCGAGCTCGCCCATGGCTTCGAGCGCCTCTGCGAGCGCCGTACACCACACGCTCCGGGCGAACACGACATGAATCCCCCGCTCGAGCGCGGAGGCCGCGGTCCGGTCGTGCGCGCCGAGGACGGTGGCCGCCAGCGCGGCGACGCTGCGAGCGCTCGACGGATCGGTCTGGCAGGCGAGCTCCGCCAGGTGCCGGGCGGCCGGTGCGTCGCCGGCCGCCACGAGCGTGTCGGCCGCCACGGCGAGCATCACGGCCCGTACCGGCGTCGAGCACGCCGCGCCGAGGTGCTCGAGCGCGCCGGCTCGCGTGCGGGCGTCGTCGGCGAGCGCCGCGTTGACCCACGCCGCCGCCAGAGCGCGACGGTTGCTCGGAGCCTCCGTCAAGAGGGACCGGGTGGCCTCGTTCGCGCGCTGGATCTCTCCCATGGCGCGCAAGGCCGCGGCGAGCGTCAACCGGGCCTCCAGGGAGTCGGCCGGGCTCTCCGCCTTGATGAGCTGCTCGCGGGCGAAGCGCGCGACCTCGCTGAAGTCCTCGCGGCGCCGGGCGAGGCGGATGGCATCGGCCAGATGGCGGCGGTCGTCACCCGCCACCGTGACGAGCTCGGCGAGGACGGCGGCGTGTCGCGCGGCTTCGTCCGGTTGCGACGGCAACAGGCTCGCGAGCATCTGGAGTGGCTCGAAACGCGCGCGTCCCTCGGCGACGTCCAGCGCCCTTTCGAGCGTCTCGACCTCGCGGCGCGCCGTCTCCCAGCGCTCGGCGTTCCTGGCCAGCCCGGCGAGGGCCGCGGTGTCCTTGGGCTCGAGCCTCAGCACGGCCGCGTGAGCCCAGGTGGCGAGGGCCCCATCGCGGAGCTTGTCCTCCGCCAGCACGGCGAGGGAACGCGCGTGCTCGATCCGCGCCGCTCGAACGTCTTCGCCGTCGCCGGCCGCACCGATCGCGCGAACGAGCCCCTCCACGAGCAGCGTCGAGTCCTGCTTGGCGCTCGCGTCGGCGGCGAGCGCCACGAGCGCCTCCGTCTGGCGGGGATCGGCGGCGAGCGCGAGCACTCGGACCGCCGCGGCGCGGTCGGGGCGCGACAGCGCTCCGGCGAAGAGGCGAGCGAGCTCCTCCAGTGTCGCGGCCCTCGTCGGTCCGGTGGTCGCCTCGGCTCGAATCTCGAGTCGAGCCGCGAGCGGCTCGAGGAGGCCGACGCGCAGCAGGAGATCGTCCATCACGTCGGCGCCTTCGCCGACCATGTGCGCGTCGAGCCCCTCGTCGAGGGCGGCGCCGAGGGCCCTCGCGACGTCCTCCGCCGCTCGCGCGTGGAGCCTCCTTCGTGCGTGCACGGTCGCCGCACGCTTCGGGTCCGCCCCGAGCAGCGCCGTCGCGTGCGCGCGCCAGGCCTCGTCGGCCGCGAGCAGCTTGTGCCGCTCGGTCAGCGCCGCGGCCAACGCGGCCACCGCGGGACCGCTCGTGGGGTCGGCGTCGAACGCGCGGTAGAGGTCCTCGATCTGCGCGTCGACCGCGCCCGCCGCCGCCCGGCGCGCCGCCGCCTCGACGTAGGCGTCGGACGCCTCGCCCGCGAGCACGACCTCGGGAGCCCACGCGTGGAGCGTTCCACGGAGCTCGAGCGATTGTGCGTCCGTGGGGTGGATCGCCGCCGCCTTGGAGAACGCGTCGGCTGCCGCGGCGGCGTCTCCCGCGCGCGCGTGGAGCACGCCGACGCGGATGAGCAATCGCGCGGCGTCGGGCGCGTCGATCCGGGGGGCAGCCGCGAGCGGACGGAGGACGTGCGCGGCCGTCGCCGCGTCCCCGAGGTTCTCGAGCCACGTGGAGAGCTCCATCCGAAGCTCGGGCGTGGCGGAGATGCCAGCCGTCGCGTCGGACTCGAGCTCGAGGGCCCGGCGGGCGAGCGCCGTGGCTTCGTCCAGGCCCGAATCGCGCGATGCCAGCCATCGTGCGAGGCGAACGGCCTCGTCTCTCTCCGACCGCTTGTCGCCCCTGGCGCGCGCCGCCTCGAGCTGCGCCCGCATCGTGCCCTCGAGAGCCGGCGGACCCTCGCGCCGCAGGAGCGCCGGAGGCGGCGTCGAAGCTCGGCGTCCGGCGCGCGAGCGAGCCCCCGACCACTCCGGAGGTGGGAGGGTGATCTTGGGCTTGTCGGGGCCAAGGCCGGCCTTGCTCTCGGTCCGGTCTTCCACGGCCTACCGAATGGTGAGCGCGTACGGCAGCGCCGCGAGTGTCCGCTCGCCGCGCGCCAAGGGGAGAAGGCTCTCCGCGAACGCCGCGACGGTCGGCATCGTCGCCAAGACCTCGCGCGCGAGGCTCGCCTCCGCCGGCAAGGACAGGCTCCTCCCGTCGACCGCGGCAGGCCCCACCGATGCGCCGACGAGCCTCTCGATCATGCCGGGAGGGCCTCCGGCCGTCTCGACCTCCGCGTCGGCGGGGAGCTTGGCGAGCTCGCGCGCCTTTGCAATCGCCGCTCCGAGGCCGCCGATCTCGTCGACGAGCCCGTGCTCCTTGCCCTGCGTCCCGCTCCAGATGCGCCCCTCGGCGTAGGGGGCGATCTTGTCCACCGTGGTCTTGCGGCCCTCGGCGACGCGGGACAAGAACAGGTCGTAGATGCCCGTCATCGACTCGAGCACGCGCGACTTCGTCGCCTCGTCCCACTCGTCGAACACCGAAGGGTACGTCGCGCGCGCGGCCGCCGTCGGTTTCTTCGCCGCCGCGAAGGTCTGGGCGTGGATCCCGACCTTCTCGAGCGCCTGGCCGATCGCCACCTTGCCGCCGACGACTCCGATCGATCCGACGATGCTCCCCGGCTCCGCGTAGATGACGTTGGCGGTGCAAGCCATGAAGTAGCCGCCGCTCGCCGCCATGTCGCCGACGCTCACGACGAGAGGCTTCTTCTCACGGAGCTGCATCAACCTGTGCCAGATGAGGTCGCTCGCCAGCGCGCTGCCGCCGGGAGAGTCGATGCGGAGGACGACGGCGCGCACGTCTTCGTCCTTCGTCAGGCGCGAGAGGATGCGATCCATGCGGTGCTCGGTGATGCCCTCGGAGCCGCCGAACGGGCTCTCCCCGCTCCCGCCCATCGAGATGCTCCCGGACGCGCGCACGAGCGCGATGGGAGCCCCTCCCCCGCCGCCGAACGCGCGGAGGATCTCGTCCAGGTCGTCGGATTTTCCGTCCTGCGCGCCGCGACCGAAGACGATCTCGTCCCGTACCGCCTCGACGGCCTTGCGGGCCTGGTCCTTCACGTCGTCGGCGTAGGCGATGCCGTCGACGAGCTTGAGGGCCTTGGCGCGCTCGGGCGTGTACGGCCCGTCTTCCATGGCGTCGGACGTCTCGGCGCCGCGCGAGTCGCGGACGCCGGAGAGCCACGCCTCCCGGAAGCTCGTGAGCACGCCCTCGAGCGACGCGCGCGCCTCGTCGCTCGGGCCATCGCGGGTCAAGGGCTCCTCGGCGCCCTTGTATTTTCCGACCTGCATGATGTCGATGTTGAGGTGCAGCTCCTCGGCGAGGAGCTTGTGCATGTAGACGATCTGCGCCGCGATGCCGACCGTCTCGACCTCACCCGCCGGCGAGACGAAGATGTTCGAGCACCCGCGCAGGGCGGCGTACATCGAGCTGTTCGTGAAGCCGTCGGCGTGACAGTAGACCGGCTTTCCCCCCGCCTTGATCTTCTCGAGCCCCTCGGCGATCTCCTGGGCGCGCGCGAAGCCGATCTGGGCGCTGCCGAAGCGCACGAAGACCCCCTTGAGGTGCTTGCTCGACCCGAGCCCGGCCAGCGCCGACACGAGCTCGTCGAAGCTCCCCTTGCGAGCCGAGATCGACAAGACGCTCGTCGGCTCCTCCTCCGGCACGCCGGACGAGAGGTCGACCACCGCGAGGCTCGGCCCGGATCGAGGCTGCGATTTCTCGCTCGCGCCGACCTTCGGTCGTCCGTCGCACGCCACGACCGAAGCGAGCGCGAGCGAGACGAGCGCCACCCGGACGGGGAGCGCGCTCATGGGGGCGTCACGCCCGGCAGGTCGCCCGGGGTGTTGGCGGGCAGCGAGAGCTCTCCGGGCTTGCCCCCCTTGGCGGGCGGGGGGGCCGTGGACGTAGGAGCCTCCGGAGTCACGGGGGCCGATCCCGAGACACTGCCCGCAGCGCGCGTCTTGCAGTAGGCCGGGTACCCGGCGGACTCGGGAAAGCGTTCGACGATGTCCTTGTACTTGGCGGTGGCCCCGTTCTTGTCCCCCTCCTTCCAGAGCGCGTCGGCCTGGCCGACGAGCGCGGGCATGTAGTTGGGGTTGATGCGGAGCGCCCGGCTGAAAAACTGGCGGGCCGTCGCGGGGTCGCTCTGCTTGAGGTTCACGGACCCGAGGCCTGCGAGCGCCTCCGAGCTGCTGGAGTCGTACTTCAGCGCGTCCTCGTAGAGCTTGGAGGCCTGCGCGAGCTGCCCGCGGTTCTCGGCCTCGGCGGCTCGCTCGAGCAAGACGCGCGG
>Ga0209415_10018220_pt1 | contig 11095 bp, 11 predicted proteins | sample PeaSoiSIISIP2007_FD_187696 | JGI IMG/M metagenome (GOLD analysis project Ga0209415, IMG submission 187696) | Peat soil microbial communities from Weissenstadt, Germany - SII-SIP-2007 (SPAdes) (version 2) | ecosystem: Environmental > Terrestrial > Soil > Wetlands > Peat | place: Germany...
TCCTCCAAGTCCAACGGCAGAAAAGGCACCGGCTTGGGCCTGCCCCTTTGCTATGCCATTGTCCAACAGCACGCCGGCTCCATTGAGGTGGAAAGCGCGCCGGGACAAGGCAGCGTCTTCACCGTGCGACTGGGCCTGAGCCAGAACTGATCCCTGAACCAGAGCGATGAACCGGGAATACCTTATTGTGGATGACGAGCCGGACCTCTGCTGGGTCTTGGAGCACCTTTTGTCCTCCATAGGGCTGCCTTGTCAAAAAGCCCAGACCGCCCAGGCGGCCCTGGACTTGATGAAGGCTCACCGCTTCCAGATCGCCTTCCTCGATGTCACCCTGCCGGATATGAACGGACTGGAGTTGGCCAGGCGTTTGCGCCATTTGGACCCCTTCCTGCGCTTCGTCATCGTCTCCGGCTACCTTTCCAAGGAAGCGGCGGCGGTGGCCCAGGCCCAGGCCAAAGGTCTGATTTGCGCCTGTATCAACAAACCTTTCCTGCACGAAGAAATCCTCCGCGTCATCCAGGATTTGGCGGCGGCCGACCGGGCGCGGCGGGGGGGAATCGCCGCGCCAGTAGGGAGCGCCGGCCAGGGAACCAATTCCCCAAAGGCTCCCGGCGGGCCGTTGCTTAATCTTAAAACCACCGGCAAGCCCGGTGCAGGGGGCGGCAAGCCCATGGCGCCGCCTCCTCCCCAAGCGCTGGCATGACTTATGCAGAAGCTCCCCGGCGAGAACGATTCCAGGTGTTCTGGAAGGATCATGAGTAAGGGAAACATTAAAAACAAAAACGAATATGGCAAAAGTCACAAAATCAACAGACTCCTCGAGTCTGGCGGAAGTGGTGGATCGAATTCTTGACAAGGGCATCGTGATTGATGTTTGGGCCAAGGTTTCACTGGTCGGAATCGAACTGGTCTCCATCGAGGCCCGCGTCGTCATCGCCTCCGTCGAAACTTACCTCAAGTACGCCGAGGCCATCGGCCTCACCGCCACCGCCGCCGCCCCGGCCTAAACGGGTTGTCGGCCGCCAGCGTCGGGCGGGGAATGGCCTCCATTCTCCGCCTGGCCAGCGCGGCCTCCCGCCCATTCTCCAGCCAGGAAAGGTTATCCCATGACTAATAATTTGACCAATGACACGTCCCGGTTATGCGGCGAGATCGCCGCCCTGCGCGCCAGCCGCTCCCTCCTGCTGGGCAGCCTCACCGAATCCCGCGCCCAAATGCAGGCCGCCGTCCACCAAATGCTGCAGGGTTTCGGCGCCGCCCGCTCCGAAATCGCCGCCCAAACCACCGCCGACCTGGGCGCCTTCGTCGCCCGCGTCAAGGATGCCGTCACCGGGCTGCGCCAATCCGTCGCTGGTATGCAGGAGGAGTTCCGCGAGGACCTCGCCGGCGCCCGCCGCGCCTGGGATGGCTCCAGCGCCAAAACCCGTCCCTCGCCCGCCGCCGCCAAACCGTCTTTTCGGGCCGGGGAGACGCCCGATGATTTAACCCCCAAAGCGAGAAGGAAGAAACGATAGCCGCGGCGCGCCGCCGCCGCCGGCCAGGACAGATTGGCCTCAATGACCGGATAGTTGGGTTGCATGGGTTGCATGGGTTGCATGGATTGCAGGGATGGGCGCCGCGGGAGAGCGGCGGCAAAACATCGGTCATTGAGGCTCTTCTGGCTCGCCGGCCCGGCTTGCGTCAACCATAACTTTTATCGCCTTTTGTCATGCATGTTCCTGACTCCACATCGCCCGGCAACGAAAGGCTGGAATCCGCCCCCGACACCGTCCGGCTCGAGCCCGGCAATGGATTTGTCGCCACCGCGTTTGTCGAGCAGATCGCCCGGCGCGCCCTGACCTATTTGCAGGCCGGCTATCCCATCCATTTCGCCGGCGCCGCCGGCACGGGCAAGACCACCGTGGCCTTTCATGTCGCCGCCCAACTGGGCCGGCCCGTTTCCCTCATCCACGGCGACGATGACTTCGGCAGCTCCGACCTGGTCGGCCAGGACAGCGGCTACCGTAAGCACAAAGTCGTGGACAACTACATCCATTCCGTGGTCAAAACCGAGGAGGAGATGAAGTCCCTCTGGCTGGAAAACCGCCTCACCACCGCCTGCCAGGACGGCGACACGCTCATTTACGACGAATTCAACCGCTCCCGGCCCGAAGCCAACAATCCGTTCCTCAGCATTCTCTCCGAGCGCATCCTGAACCTGCCCAAGCTGCGCCGCTCCAGCGGCGGCTACCTCCGCGTCCATCCCCAGTTCCGCGCCATTTTCACCTCCAATCCGGAGGAATACGCCGGCGTCCACAAAACCCAGGACGCCTTGATGGACCGGCTGATTACCATCCAACTCGAACACTACGACCGCCAGACCGAGGTCGAGATCACCGTCGCCCGCTCCGGCCTGGACCGGGCCGACGCCGAAATCATCGTGGACCTCGTGCGCGGCCTCCGGCGCGTCGGCGTCAACAACAGCCGGCCCACCATCCGCGCCTGCATCGCCCTGGCCCGCGTCCTCGCCTTGCGCGGCGTCCATGCCCGCCCGGACGATCCCATTTTCCAGTGGGCCTGCCGCGATGTCCTCGCTTCCGAAACCGCCAAGGTCACCCGCGATGGCCGCTCCTTGATGCCGGAAAAGGTCGAGGAAGCCCTCCTCGGCGGCCTGCGCGCCGCCGCCGCTTCCGTCCCCCCCATTTCCGCCGCTCCACGCCCGCGCCATCTCAACAAGAAAGGAAACGGCCAATGCCTCCTCCCCCACGCATAATCCGCGGTGTCAAACACATCCGCACCCGTTCCGGCACCCCGGACCAGGTCGTCGTCCCCTACAAGGCCTACATGGCCATCACCGCCCTGGAAATGGAAAAATTCCGCCGCGAAACCGAACGCGACAATCTGGTCCTCCGCCTCAACAACATCAACGGCCGCCTCCAGACCGTGGAATCCGAAAAGGCCGCCCTGCTGCGCCGTCTGGGCCGCCAGCCCGCCGGCCCGCCCGGCCGGCCAACGGCCCCATCCTCCCCGCCCGTCTCCCATGGCCCCGCCGGCCGCCTCGCCCCGGCATTCAAATTCCAGTATTGACACCATCGCCAGGCTCTCCCCGCCATGAACACCCCTTCCGAATCCGGCCCGCACCCGCGCGGAGAATACCTCTATGCCATCGCCGCCCTCGGCAAGGACCGCGCCTACGACGTGCCGGGCATTGACGGCGCCGCCGTTTTCAGCGTCCACCAGGGCCCCGTCGCCGCCGTGGTCAGCCTTTGCGCCCGCCAAAAATTGCGCCCGGAACGCGCCCACTTGGCGGCCCACAAGGGTGTGCTCCATCGTCTCATGCTCGACGGCACCATCCTGCCCATGGCCTTCGGCACCATTGCCGGTGATGTCAACGCCGTCCGCCGCCTGCTCGCCCTCAACCAGGACGTCATTTTGCAGCAGCTCCAACGCGTCGCCGGCAAGGTCGAGATGGGTCTGCGCGTCAAATGGGACGTGCCCAACCTCTTCGAGTATTTTATTGACATCCACCCCGAATTGCGCCTCCTGCGCGACCGTTTGCTCGGCAACCAGCGCGAACCGCGCCAGGAGGACAAAATCCAACTCGGGCAGTTCTTCGACCGCATCCTCAACGACGACCGCGAAGCCCATCTTGGCAAGCTGGAGGAGGCGCTCGCCCCCTGCTGCGCCGAAATCAAACGCTCGCCCCCGCGCCAGCTCCACGAGGTGGCCAATCTCAATTTGCTCGTCCCGCACGGCCAACAGGCCCAACTGGAACAGGCCGTCTTCCAGGCCGCCACCCAATTCGACAACAACTTCGCCTTCGACCTCACCGGGCCGTGGGCGCCGCACAACTTCGTCGAGATGGACCTCAAACTCGACGGCCGCAATGGAGCCGCCCGCCCATGATTATACTTGATAAACTCCTCTTCTCCCCCGTCCTCGCCGCGGTCTGGGCGGCCCGCCAGGTCCATCGCGCCATCCAGCAGGAACAGGCGGCCGAACCGGAGCGCATCACCGCCGATCTGGGCGAGCTTTACATGATGCTCGAAACCGGCCGCCTTTCCGAGGCGCAATTCAACGCCCGCGAAAAAGAACTGCTCGACCGGTTGGACTTGGTTCAGGCGCGCGACCGCCCTTCCCACAAAACAGGATAACGCCGCCTCCCGCCGCCATGAAAACCAAACCCTGGCCGCGCGCCAAAGACCGCGCCCCCGGATGAACCCGCCCGCTCCATCCTTCCTGGCGGACCCGCAGATCCGGCTCCTCCTCTTCGGCGGCAAGGGCGGCGCGGGCAAAACCACCTGCGCCACCGCCACCGCCCTCCAACTCGCCGCGGCCTTTCCCCAATCCGCTTTTCTTCTCGTCTCCACCGATCCGGCCCACTCCGTTCTGGACTGTCTGGCCGGGTCCGTCCCCCCGCCCAACTTGCGCGTCGTCGAGCTGGACGCCGCCGCCTGCCTGGCCGCCTTCAAGGCCCGGCACGGCGCCATGCTCTCCGCCATCGCCGCCCACGGCACTTTTCTGGACCAGGGCGACATCGCCCGCTTCCTCAACCTTTCCCTCCCGGGCCTGGACGAACTGATGGCCTCGCTGGAAATCGCCGCCTGGGTCGCCTCCCGCAGTTACCAGACCATCGTGGTGGACACCGCTCCCACCGGCCACACCCTCCGTTTGCTCGCCATGCCCGCCCTGCTCCAAAACTGGTTGGCCGCTTTGGACGCCTTGCTCGCCAAACACCGCTGCCTGCGCCGCCAATTCAGCGGCGCCTCCGGGCGCGACGAGATGGATGCCTTCCTGGAGGCACTGGCCGCCTCTGTCAAACAATTGGAAGACTCCCTCCGCCATCCCGTCCGCTGCCGCTTCGTCCCCGTCCTGCTCGCCGAGGAAATGAGCCTGCGCGAAACCCGCTCCCTCCTGGCCGCCCTCCAACGCGCCCGGGTGCCGGTCCAGGACCTCGTCGTCAACCGCCTCCTGCCCGAAAATCTTTGTCCCGTCTGCGCCGGCGCCCGCCTTCAGCAAAGCCGCGTCTTGCGCGAGATTCTCGCCGGCCGCGATCTTGCCCGCCGCGCCGGCTGGGGCCTGCCCCTCTATCCGGACGAAGTTTGCGGCGCCGGGCCTCTCCGCGCCTTTTGGCCTGGCGTCATGCCCTTGACCGCCGCGCTCCTTTGCCCCGGCGCGCTCGTTGCCCCCCACTGTCCCTGCGTGGAAATGGCCGCCTCCCTGCCCGGCGAAAAATCTCTCTTGCTCTTCGCCGGCAAAGGCGGCGTGGGCAAGACCACCCTGGCCTGCGCCACCGGCCTCCGTTTGGCCCACGACTCCCCCGACCGCGAGGTGCTCCTTTTTTCCACCGACCCCGCTCACTCCTTGGCCGACTGCCTGGGAACGCCGGTCGGCTCCACGCCCATTCGGATTTGCCCCGGCCTCACCGCCTTGGAGTTCGACGCCCAAGCCGAATTCCGCGCCCTCAAGCGCCTTTACAGCCACGAGTTGCGGTCCTTCTTCGGCTCGCTCCTGCCCGAAATGGACCTCGCCTTTGACCGCCCCGCCATGGAACGATTCGTGGACCTTTCCCCGCCCGGGCTGGACGAAGTCATGGCCCTGACCCGGGTCTTGGACCTCTGCGATCAACACCATTACTCCACCCTCGTCCTCGACGCCGCCCCTACCGGCCATCTCATCCGCCTTCTCGAAACCCCCGATTTGCTTGACGGCTGGCTGAAGGTTTTTTTTGGCCTCTTCCTCAAATACAAGCACATCTTCCGCCTCCCGGCTCTCTCGCAACGCCTGGTCGCCATGTCGAGTGCGCTTAAGCGCCTTCGCCGCCTGCTTGCCGATCCCGACCGCTGCGCCCTGTGCGCCGTCGCCATCCTCACCGACATGGCCTTTGCCGAAACCAACGACCTCTTCTCGGCCTGCCGGCGGATGCGGGTCAGCGCGCCGCTCCTGTTCCTCAATCTGGCCACCCCGCCCGGCCGCTGCCCCTTGTGCTCCGCCTTGCGCCGCCGGGAGTCCGTCATCGAACAAAAATTTCACGGGGCCTTCCCGGCCGCGGCGCAAGTCTTGGTTTATCGGCGCGGGGAGCCTCGCGGCCTTGCGCGTCTGGGCGAGCTGGGCCAGGCCCTCTTTGCCGCCCCTGTCACAAAGGACCTCATCTATGCGTGAATTGTGTCCTCGCCGGACCCGGCCCGTTTCCCTTTGCGAAGCCTTGGATCGCGTCCTGAACACTGGCGTGGTTGCCCTCGGCGAGGTGACGCTGTCCGTCGCGGATGTGGACCTCATTTACCTGGGGCTGCAACTCGTCGTCACCTCCATCGAGAGCGGCCGGGAACTCGCTCCCCTGGACGCCGGCCCGCCGCCTGGCCCCCTGCCGGGCGGACGCCCGCGGCTCCTCCCGGCGGGGCCAACGCGTTGCAGCCAACCGTCCACCCCGCCGCCCGCCGCCGCTTCGCCGCCGCCCTTGGCCGGGCGGACCGGCCCGCTTTCCTCCAGCCAGCCTGGCGAAAAAGACGAAGAGATCGCCAGCGCCTTCGCCGGCGCCAAATCCGATGCCGAGAAAAACGGCCTTGGGAAATTGGTCTTGACGTTGATGAAGGTCCTGCACGAACTCCTCAAGCGCCAGGCCCTGCGGCGCATCCAGGCCGGCGCCCTGGCCCCCGCCCAGATGGAGCGCCTCGGCGCGGCCCTCCTGAACCAGGCCCGGGAAATCGAGCGCCTGCGCCAGGATTTCGGCCTGCCGGAAGAAGACCTCAATCTGGACCTCGGCCCGCTGGGCAAACTCCTCTGACCACTATGACAAGCCAAACCCGCATCGAACATTCCACCAATGGCGCCACCCTGGCCGACCTGCTCGAACGCATTCTTGACAAAGGCATCGTCATCGCCGGCGACATCAAGGTGAAAATCGTGGACATCGAACTCCTCACCATCCAGATTCGCCTGCTCGTTTGCTCCGTGGATAAGGCCAGGGAAATCGGCGTGGATTGGTGGGTCAACCACCCCGCCTTCGCGCCGCAACAGCAGGACCGCCTCGCCGACTCCGTCCTCAAGCTCGAAGAACGCCTGGCCCGCATCGAGTCCCGCATCCCCGCCCCTGCCACCTCGTAGCGCGCCCAAAGTGCCCGAGGGGTCCTGCCTGGTCTTCCTTCCTGTCCGTCCGATGCGGCGGATCGGTCCGATCGCCCATCCAGCGTCCGCTTTTTTGTGCGGGCCAATTTAAGCCCAATGATATAACCTGGGTGGCGTGCCTGCGCCTGCGCCGGCCACCGCGTCACATGCCGATGAACCATCAAAGCCGCTGCCAAGGCCACTGCGCTTGCCGGCCTGGAATCCCGCGCCGCGATTTCCTTCGCCTGGGCGGCGCCGGCGCCCTGGCTTTGCTCGCCTCACGCCTGCCGATTATGGCGGGTCCGTTCGAAAGGTCCGATTTTGACAAGCTCGTTCCGGCCGACAAGAAACTCGATCCGGCCTGGGTCAAGTCCCTCTTTGCGCGCGGCGCTCCCACCGTCTATCGGGGCGAGGCCGAACTGAAATTCATCGGCATGCCGGTCGGCGGCATCACCACCGGACAGCTTTACCTCGGCGGCGACGGCCAACTCTGGCATTGGGACATTTTCAACCAGCATATCGGCACCGGCGCTTCCCATTATGCCCGTCCGCCTTTGCCCGAGGCCCCGATCGGGCAGGGATTCAGCCTGGCCTTCGATTCCGGCGGCCCTCCGCGTTCCTTCCCCCTTGACCGCACGGGTTTCTCGGACATCAGCTTCTGCGGCCAGTATCCCATCGGAACCGTCGAGTACAAGGATCCCGCCTGCCCGGTGGCGGTGACTCTGGAGGCCTTTTCGCCCTTCATCCCGCTCAAGACCGACGACTCCAGTTTGCCCGCAACCATTCTCCAATTCACCGTGCTCAACACCTCCGCCGCGCCTGTCAAGACGACTCTGTCGGGCTGGTTGGAAAATGGCGTTTGCCTCCTCCATCGCTCCCGGCCCGGCCTCTTGCACAACCGCGTCCTCCGCGAGCCTGGCCTGACCACCCTGCTCTGCTCCGCCGAAAAAGCCGCGGCGCCGCCCCCGCGCCGGGCGGACATTGTTTTCGAGGACTGGAGCAAGCAAACCTACGACGGCTGGGATGTGGAAGGCGCCGCCTTCGGCGCCGGTCCAGTCAATAAATCTCAAATTCCATCCTACCAGGGCGACGTGGGCGGCGACACTCCGCGCGTCGTCAACTCCCACGCTTCCGCCCCCGGCAATTCGGTCGCCGAAAAGGACAGGGCCGTCGGCAGGCTGGCCAGCCGCCCGTTCACCATCTCGCGCGGCTTCATCTCCTTCTGGATCGGCGGCGGCCGGGCGCGGTCCCCGTCGCGCCTGGGCCTCACCCTGTTCGTGGAGGGCAAGCCGGTGCAGACCGCGTCCGGGCAAGACAACAATTTAATGACGCTGCAGTATTTCGATGTCGGCGCGTTGGCCGGCCAAACCGCCCGGCTCGAAATCCTCGACGACGCCACCGGCGGCTGGGGCAACGTCGGCGTCGGAAAAATCGTCTTTACAGACCAGATCCCCGAACCGGGGCCGCTCGAGGACTTGCCGGATTTCGGCACCATGGCCCTGGCCTTGCTGGGGCGGGCCGCCGACCAGGCCGGCGCCGATCAGACGGCCCCGTTCCCCGCAAAATTGTCCGGCGGGCTGGGCCGCAAGCTCAGTCTGGCGCCCGGCAAATCGGCGCGCGTGACCTTCGTGCTCGCCTGGCATTTCTCCAATCTCTCCCTCGGCGGGCCGTTGCAAAAGGCGGGCCGCTTTTACGCCGCCAGGTTTCCTTCCGCCTCCGCCGTGGTGCGCTACGTGGCCAGGCACTTCGACCGCCTCGCCGGCGACACCCGTTTGTGGCGCGACACCTGGTATGATTCCACGCTGCCCTTCTGGTTCCTGGATCGCACCTTCCTCAACGCCTCCATTCTGGCCACCTCGACCTGCTTTCGTTTTGCCAACGGCCGCTTTTACGGCTGGGAAGGAGTGGGCTGTTGCGAGGGAACCTGCGGCCACGTCTATCACTATGCCCATGCGGTGGCGCGCCTCTTCCCCGAACTCGAGCGCCTCACCCGCGAGAAAATTGATTTCGGAACGGCGCTTCAGCCCGACGGCGCGATTCATTTCCGCGGCGAATTCAACCACATCCCCGCCGTGGACGGCCAGGCCGGGACGATTCTGCGCGCCCTGCGCGAACATGAGATGTCGCCGGACCCGGCCTTTCTCCAGCGCACCTGGCCGAAAATCAAACTCGCCACGCAATGGCTGATCGCCAAGGACGCCAACGGCGACGGCCTCATCGAAGGCAACCAGCATAATACTCTTGACACAGATTGGTTCGGTCCCGTCGCCTGGCTCAGCGGCCTTTACCTCGCCGCCCTCCTGGCCGCCGCCCAATTGGCTGAGGAAGCCGGCGACACGGAGTTCGCCCGGCGCTGTCGCGGCATTCTCGACACTGGCCGCAAGAACCTGGTCTCGCAACTTTTCGACGGCGAGTATTTTATCAACAAAGTTGACCCAAAACATCTCGACGCCATCAATTCCGGCACCGGCTGCGAGATAGACCAGGTGTTCGGCCAAAGCTGGGCCTTCCAGGTGGGGCTGCCGCGGCTCCTGCCGCAAAAGGAAACCCTGTCCGCGCTCAAATCGCTCTGGCGCTGCAATTTTTCTCCCGACCTCGGTCCCTATCGCGCCGCCTATAAATCCGGGCGCTGGTATGCCATGGCCGGCGAGGCCGGACTGCTCATGTGCTCCTTTCCGCGAAGCGACTGGGATTACGCCCAGGCTAGGGGCAAAGGCCCGGAGTGGGCGGCGGGCTACTTCAACGAGTGCATGAATGGATTCGAGTACCAGGCCGCCGGCCACATGATCTGGGAAGGTCTCACCCTGGAGGGCCTGGCCGTGGCGCGCGCCGTGCATGATCGTTACCACGCCTCGCGCCGCAATCCGTGGAACGAAGTCGAGTGCGGCGATCATTACGCCCGCAGCATGGCGAGTTACGGCGTTTACCTCGCCGCCTGTGGCTTTGAGTACCATGGGCCAAAAGGTTATTTGGAGTTTGATCCACGGCTCAGTCCCCAGGATTTCCGGGCCGCCTTTACCAGCGCCGAAGGATGGGGCGCGTTCAGCCAAAAGATAACCGGGACGCAGAAGACCGCCGCGCTCGAAATCAAGTGGGGCAAACTGCGCCTGAATACCCTCGCCCTCGCCGCGGAGGCCGCTCCTGCCTTGGTGCGCGCGCAGTGGAACGGCAACGACGTGCCCGTGCGCAACCAGTTTAAAGATGGACGGGTGCTTGTTACCTTCGTCCCCGATCTGCAACTGGCAAAAGGACACAAACTCCACGTCACCTTGGAGTGAGATTAGGAACGCCAACATGCACCTGAACCAGGGTGACCGCGGCAAAAGTCAACCCGGCCATGCCCACCGAAATCATTGACTTCTTTTGGCGCGGGGTGTTATATGGAATGCCATGCCTGCAGGAATGAGACGAAAAGGGGCCTTTGGAATTACCCTGATCGCGTTGCTGCTGCCTTTCTCCGGGTGTGATGCGCAGACGGAAACGCCGCGCACCGACCAGCGTGTTCCGTCGGTGCAACAAACCAACAGCCATTTGCGCGTCCGCGCGCCCGCCGTCGCCGGGTTGTTCTATCCTGCGGATGAACCGGGCCTTTCAAAAACCGTTGTCGCCTTGCTGGCAGGCGCCCCCGCCCATCACATCCCGCGTCTGAAAGGCCTGGTTTGCCCTCATGCGGGCTACCCGTATTCGGGACCAACTGCCGCGATTGCCTACAAAACGCTGGCCGGTCGCGATATTCAAACTGTCGTCATCCTCGGCCCCAGTCACTATGCCCTGTTTCAAGGCGCGTCGGTGGCCAACACCGACGCTTACCAAACCCCTTTGGGAACCGTCCCCCTCTCGGCCAAGGCGCAGCAACTCGCCAAGACCAACCCCTTTGTCCTGGAACCGCAATGTCTGGTGCAGCGGCCGGCCTGGTGGGCCCAGTCATCCAAGCCCGCCCCGCCTGCCGGGCAGCGCGGGGCCCCGCGGCCGCACGACATCGTCGCGGCCTGGTGGGCCCGGCGGGCCGGCC
>Ga0209415_10018221_pt1 | contig 11093 bp, 7 predicted proteins | sample PeaSoiSIISIP2007_FD_187696 | JGI IMG/M metagenome (GOLD analysis project Ga0209415, IMG submission 187696) | Peat soil microbial communities from Weissenstadt, Germany - SII-SIP-2007 (SPAdes) (version 2) | ecosystem: Environmental > Terrestrial > Soil > Wetlands > Peat | place: Germany...
GCGGCGGGCGCTGTCCACGTCAATATGACCGCTTCTCCCGTCATCTGCTTCGGCCAGCAACCCTGCGGGATATTTCCCAAGCGATTTCTGTTTGCCAAGATGCAAGCGGCCCGGCGGCTGCGGGACCAAATCGGCGGCCAGATCGTCTTCTTCTACCACGACAGCGATCACGATCCGCGCGAAACCAAGACCCGGCTGCGCCATCGAAAAAACGGCGAGCCGTTCGACGTCAACTTCACCTTCGAAAACAAAATCCAACGGAAATTCTCGCCGCTGTTCCTCAAACGGGTTGTGCCGGATTGGAAGGCCAAAACCGCGCTCCAATTGCCCGCGTTTGTGGATCGCGGGTTGGTTGAAATGTTTACCGCGTGTGAGGAAAAGGACGTTGCGGGTTTTTGCCTTCAAATATATCGCCGGATGGGTTTGCTCGAAGGAATTCGCGTGGATCGGTCCGGCGATCCGGCTTTCCGGGCTGCGGCGTGCGACATTGACGACTTCTTCGTCGATGTGCCGTACCAGGGCGAAATCGTGCGTGCCCGCTATGCCGGCGGCGAACTGAAGCTTCACGAAGGCGGGGATGCTTACGTCACGCTTCCAGCGGTCGCGTTCAGCAAAAAGCAAATCAGCCCCACACGCGACGCCCGGCTGCGATGGATGCAATCGGTGATTCACTGCACGCATTACGTCTGTGGGGCCGGCGAACAGCTTTACATGAAAAAAGAGGACGCGCCGGAGATCGCGTACGTGAATCGTGATACCATAGACCGTCCCAATGAAGCCTACACCGAACTCGCCTGAGCTTGCGCCGTTGCTGGCCTTCGGCGCCCACCCGGACGACATCGAATTCGCCTGCGGGGGCGTCGTCGCAAAGGAAACCCGCGCGGGCCGGGCGGCGCATTTCGTGGTCTGCTCTCGCGGCGAGGCCGCCAGCCATGGAACCCCCGACCAACGCGCCCTTGAGGCCGAAAATTCCGCCAAGATTCTTGGCGCAACCCTCCAGTTCGTTGAACTCGGCGGAGACGCCCGGCTGGAAATCCGCGCCCAACACGCGATCGCGTTGGCGCAAATCATCCGCGCCGTCCAGCCTGGAATTGTTCTGGCCCCAACCGTTATCGAGAATCAGCATCCCGATCACCCGAAGCTGGGCCGCATCGTGCGCGATGCCGCCCGCTTGGCGCGCTATGGCGGATTCGAGGAATTGCGCCCACACGCGCCCCACGCGATCGATCTGCTGCTTTATTACGCGATTACGGCCGAGGCGGAGCCGAAGGATGCCACGCCGCTGCTCATCGACGTCTCCAAAGCGGAAGTTCTGGCCGCATGGACGGCGGCGATGGCGGCGCACGCCTCGCAGGCCGCCACCCGCGATTATCGGCAACTTCAGTTGACCCGCGCCAAGTTGCACGGCTTGAGCGCGGGCGTCGAGTATGCCATCCCGCTCTTTTCCGGCGATCCGCTGGTCATGGATTTGCTGGCACGGCTCGGCAGGGGGGCCAGAAGTTTTTGATATATGCCGAGCGAAAACCCCCTCAAGATCGGAATCACCTGTCATCCCACCGTCGGCGGGAGCGGCGTCTTGGCCTCGGCCCTGGGCGAGGAACTGGCCCGCCGCGGACACGAGGTGCATTTCATCAGCTATCAGCGCCCGTTTCGTCTTCCCGCCGGTGAATCGCCCATCCGGTTTCATCGGGTGGGAATCACCGACTATGGGCTGTTCAAATACCCGGATTACACGTTGCCGTTGTCGGTGAAGATGGCGGAGGTGAGCCGCGATTTTCGGCTGGACGTTCTGCACGTTCATTACGCCGTTCCGCACGCCACCGCGGCGATCCTGGCTCGCTCGATGCTCCCCGCCGACCGCCGGCCGCGCCTGGTGACGACGCTCCACGGCACCGATACGACGCTCCTGGGCCGCGATGCGGATTACGGACCGGCCATCCGTCATGCCCTGGAATGCTCCGATGCGATCACCGCCGTTTCGGACTATCTGCGCCGCGAAACGCTCGAACTTTTCGCCATCGACCGGCCTATCGAGATGATCCACAATTTCTTTTCGCCGCGCCCGGCCAGGCGATCGGCGGAGCAGGTTCGACATGAATTGGGCTTGCGCGACGAGGTCATGGTGTTGCACTGCTCGAATCTTCGGCCGGTGAAGCGGATCGATCTGCTTCTGGAAACGGTCGCCCACGTCCGGCCGCGCGATTCGTTCAAGCTCGTGATTCTGGCCGGCGAGGATTTTTCGCCCTTCCAGTACGAGGTGCAGCGGCTGGGGCTGATGGATCGCATCGTCGTCCGCCACAAAGTCAGCGAAATCGAGGACTATCTGCAAGTGGCCGATGTGGCGCTGTACACCTCCGACATGGAAAGTTTTTGCCTGGGGATTCTGGAATCGATGTGCTTTGGCTGTCCGAGCGTTTCCACGCGGGTGGGCGGAATCCCGGAAGTCGTGGAAGACAACGTCACCGGCCTTCTGGCCCCGCCGGGCGATGTGGACGCGTTAACCCAGGCGCTCCAGGGTCTTATTCAGGACGCCGGCCGCCGGCGGGCAATGGGCCAAGCCGCGCAATTCCGCGCTCGGCGGCATTTCTCCGCTGACGTGATCGTGCCGATGTATGAATCCCTCTATCGCCGCGTTTGCGGGTCATAGGCCCCATATTCGAGGTCTGTTTTGAATTGGGCGCGTCGCTCCCGCGCCGGGAGCCCCGCATGTACATGCGGGGCTTCGGGGGACATATGTACAAGCGCTCTTTTGCCCCACCCCAACCCTCGCCCTGAGTACATGGGGAGCGGAAATTCTGTGCAGCTAGGCGGAGACGCACACCCGATCAGACGGGCTTCAGGAGCGAGGCGACGCTTTGGGGGAACTTGGCGTTCAGCCAGGTGCGGCTGGACTCTTCGAGCCACAACGCCGAGGTGATGATGCGCGGATAATAGCGGCTACCCTTGGCTTCGCCGTTGACGAATTGATCGGAACAGGCCCAGTAGCCGCTGCCGTCAGTTTGCCAGCGCACGTGGGCGGCATCGGCCTTTCGAAGGATCTGGGTGACGCGGGGGTCGGCCTGTTCAAGGCGGAGAACGGCACGTGCGACGTATTGGAAGATCGCGATTTTGCTCATCCAGGAATTGTTGGACGTGGAAGACAACTTGATTCCGCCGTCGGGGAACAGATTGCCTGTCTCGTGATCGGTCAAAAGCTTGAGCGCATGCTGGCGAAACGCCCGCACGAGTGGCCCTTGAAGCTGCGCGGCGAGCATTTCCTCGGCGTCCCCGGCGATTTGGGACGGCCAACTTCCGATCAGGCCGAGCCAGAATGCGGGATAAACCAATGCTTCGACCAGAGGCAGGATGCGCGATTCATGGCCGGGGTTATTCTTCTCCAGCACGGCGGGAATGACGCCGTCGATAGCGGAGTTGATAAGCGTTGTCGCCAAGGGTTCGGCGAGACTGGCCAACGGTTCGGTCGGCATGTCGCCGGCGACGATGCGCAGGCGCGACATGAGATCGAGCGCCAGCCAGGTTGCCCAGCATTTGCCGGCCAAATAGGTATTGGCCCTGGCATGGCCGAGGGATTCGTCGAGGGAGTCGTAGGTGGTGATCTCCCTGCCGTCGACGCAGCGGGCGCTGTCGTAAATCATCAGGCCGGTGCGGGGATTGGCGCGCGCGGCCATGCTTTGGGCGCAGGCGTCGATCAGGTGTTTGTTGGCCAGCAACCAGTCGATGTCGCGGGTGGCGACGACGTAGCTGGCGGCCATGAGCACCCAGTTGCAAAGTTGCTCCTGAGTCATGTAGGAAAAGCAGCCCTTGAGGTGGGGCAATTCATAGCTGCTGTTTCCGGGGCTGGAGAAATTATTGTTGATCCCCATGTCGTGGCAGAACGAGATTCCGCCGGGCAGCAACTGGGAGGCGCGCGCCTTTACCTGGTCGTGATAGCTATAGCGTCTGGCGGAAAGCGATAGGACGTTGCGGACGACCCAGGGATTGTATTTCAGTTCCCAGAACGCCTGATCCACCGAGAGATCGAGCGTGTTCATCATGCAGTATTCGCCCTCATTGACGATCCAGAGGGGTTCTCCGCCGACGTCGAGAAGCTGCGTGCTGCCGTAATATCCGCGTGTGCCATGGGCGATCTGGAACTGCTGATCGGGCGACAATCCCGAATCGAGCAAGTGGGTATCCAGCACGGCGGCGGCGGAGCGGAGCTCGTTGGCGCGATCAAGGGCGGCGATAAGGACTTCATCGAGGCTGGTGTAATAGCGGGTATAGTAATATTGGCCTTCCAGGCCGGTGGTGACCACGCCGTGAAGGTGCGCGCCAATCGCCAGGACAAGCGTTTTCTTCTCGCCGGCGGGAACTTCCATCGCCAGCCCGGCGCACGTGCCCAGGGCATGAACGGGATTGACGTCGGTCAATCCCTCGGCGACCAGCCATCGCTGGAGCGCGATGAACTCGCCGGCGCTGTTGTCGGAGTCGGAGTCGACTCTGCCCAGAACGCCAATGGATCGGCGCCAGGCAAAGCCAAGCTTGGCCGGGTCCGCGCCGGAGGACTCGATTTCGAGGATTCGAGCGCCGGGATTGACGAAGTCAATGGCGAACACGGCGGTCTTGGTCTGATCGCCGTGGGTGTTGTCGACTTCCAGAGTGGCCACGACCGCCGGAAGCAGGCAGGATTTCATGGCTTCGGAATCGCCATTCGGTTCGGGGATGGAAGAAAAGGGAGTATAGACTGCGAACTTGAAGTCAGGGGTCTGCCAGATGTCGGAGGCCCAGCGGAAATATCGGGTGATCTCGTTCGGCGCATAGGGCCGCAACGATTGATGGACCGGGGGAGCAACTTGCCCATCCACTTCGTAGGAGGAAGCCGGATCGTGAACTCCGGCGCCCACCTTGAAAAACGGCAGGCAGCGGATTGGCTGGTCGGACCTTCGGGGACCGTCCTTCACACCGATGTAAAGATTCTGGCTGGCGGGCCTTCCAATTTCGATTCCGATCCCGCCACCGGTATTGAAATGGCCGCAGGTGAAACTCATAAACGCCCCAATGGGCGAGTGCTGAGCGTTGAAGTTGATATTGCCAGTGAGTGGCACAAGTTTGCTAGGCACAGAGACCCTCTTTTTGGGTAATCGCTTACTTGACGCGTGTATTGTACCCATAGTTCGTGCCAAAAAAAGGAAATTCCCTGCGAAAGGGACCTTATCGAAAATTGCCTGATTTAACAGAGGGGAATGGGTCCGGCAAGTCAATAAGCGACCGTGGCCCTTTTTGATCGTTGGATTTACTGACTCGGTGCGGCTTGGATCACAGCCTGGAATGCGGGGGTCGGCATGCCTTGGCGATCGAACAGCAGCGGATAACTGGTTCTGCCCCTAACGGGCCAGTTATTCAGCCAGGAATCTCCGTTTGTAACGCCCCAGAAGGTCACGCGGCCAATTGTGCCACGGTGCTTTACATAGGTTGCAAACAATTCCGCGTATCTCTTGGCCAAAGCCTGCTGCATCGCGGGCGGCAGACCGTTCGGATAAGGATCCAGTTCCTTCCGTGCCTTCGCCGTGAGGGAGACTTCAGCAGTGTTGCCTTCAACGGCCTTGGGCAACATGTCGATGTCGAGCTCGGTGATATTCACTTTGACGCCCAGAGCCGCGAAGGCGTCAAGGGTTGCATCGAGCTGGTCCATTGTCGGCCAGTCCATCTTTATGTGTCCCTGGATACCGACAGCGGTTACCGGAACGCCCTGGGCCTTCAGTTTCCTTATGAGCGCCACAGCGCCAAGGCGCTTGGGCTCGTTTTCGACGGAATAATCGTTGTAACATAGCTCGGCATCGGGATCGGCCTCGTGCGCGTATTCGAACGCCCTGGCGATGTAGTCCGGGCCGATGATCTTCAGCCACGAATCCTGACGTAGCGTGCCATCTTCGTTGAGAGCCTCGTTTACGACGTCCCAGCTATTGATGCGGCCCTTGTAGCGGACCACCACGGTGCTGATGTGATCACGCATCCGCGCCAGCAGCGCATCGCGTCCGAGCGGCTTCCCCTTGTCGTCCTGGAAAACCCAGTTCGGAGTTTGCGAATGCCACACAAGGTTATGGCCGACGATCCACATGTGATTTGCTTCGCCGAATGCGACGTAGGCGTCGGCCAGAGCAAAATTGTAAATGGCCGGTTCCGGGTGCACGACCTCCCACTTCAGTACGTTCTCCGGGGAAATGGAATTGAACTGGGTCTTCACCAGTTCGGTTGTCGCCGTGTTCTCTTCGCCGAACTGGCTCTGATTCAGCGCCACGCCGACGCGAAAACAATCCTTGAATGCATCCTTCAGCGTGGGCGTCTGGGCCATACATCCGCTTGTCAGGAGCACGGACAGAGTCGTCAATTTTGCGGTCAGAGTCGTCAGTTTCGCGGACATAGTCATCCCAGTTATGTGGTGGCGAAGTGTTTCCTGCGTTCGGCCAGTTCGTCCTGAATTTGCAGGTTGAGCTTCTTATTGATCCGGTAACAAATGAGGCAGACGATTACGACGCAGAAAAGGACAGAGGGATAGACGCTAACGGTCATGCGTATGCCGCGCAGCGACTGGGGCGTTTGCACAGCGTTGGCGACATACCCGTAACCGGAAAGCAGCCAACCCGCGATAGCGCCTCCAAGGCTTAAGCCGCCCTTGAGGCCGAACAGAATGGTGGCGTAAACCACGCCGGTGGTGCGCCGACCGGTTTTCCATTCCGCATAGTCCGCCACGTCGGCAAACATGGCCCAGAGCAGCGGAATCGTCGGGCCGTAACTCAGGGCGCGGACGTACTCGAGAAAGAACGTGGCGCCAATAGCGTTGGCGGGCAACAAAATAAAGCCGGCCATGAGAACCGTGGTTATTGCAAATCCCGCAATGGCAACGGCCTTCTTCCCGAAGCGGATGGAAAGCCAGGTGGAGCACAATACGCCGATCACGGTTACGAACTGGCTGGACATGTTAAACAGACTGAACCCGACGGCCGAGACGTTGGAATGAGTGGGATCGACGATCAGGCCGAATTTGTCGAGGATGGAGTGCCAGATTCCCGTGCCGCCGGATTGGGCCAGGCCGAGGTTCCGCAAGAGGGCGAATAGCCTGTCGTTGTCGACGTAGTACCGAAAATAATAGAACATCGTGCCGCCGCGCATCGCCAGCACGGTGAAATGCGTGATGGTGAGTAGGAACATGGCGATCCAGGGTCCGAGGCGGACGAGGTTTCGGAAGTCGTCGCGGGCGGAGGATTTCTGTTTGGGGTCGGGCTGGATTCGCTCGCGCACGCTCAGGAACGTGATCACAAAACAGACGACGCAGATCGTGGCCCAGAGCGCCATGGTCAACTGCCAGCCCTTGGCGTTGTTGCCGTGACCGAGTCGCGCCACGAGAGGCAGCGTGAATCCGCCCACGAGCAGTTGCGCGATCATCGCGGAAACGAATCGGAAGGAGGAGAGGCTGGTGCGCTCGTTGACATCGCCGGTCATGACGCCGGTGAGCGCCGAGTATGGGGTATTGTTCGCCGAATACAGCGTCATCAGCATGATGTTGGTGACGCACGCATAGAGGATCTTGCCAGTGGTCGAAATGTCGGGACTGGTGTAGGCGAGGATCATGGCGGCGGCCCAGGGGAGCGAGGTCCACAGCACCCAGGGCCGAAACTTGCCCCAGCGGGTGTTGGTGCGGTCGGCCATGAGGCCCATCATGGGATCGAAGAACGCGTCCCACAGACGACCGACCAGCAGCAGCGAACCCGCGGCCGCCGCGGCGATACCCAACGTGTCGGTATAGAAATTCAACTGGAACAGGATCATCGTCTGAAAGACGAAGTTAGCTGCGCCGTCGCCGAGGCTGTAGCCCGCCTTCTCGCCGAAGGAGAGTTTCTTGATCTGCTCGGACGTTTTCTGCTGGGAGATTATCTGCTCGGCCATGGATTGGTTCTCATTTTGTGGAAGGGCGAGTGAGCCGCAAATATAGCGGCATGGGAAACAACGCAAAAGCGACGTGGAGAAAAGGTTGGACGAGAATCAGGATGCAGCGTCCCATTTGACGAATCAACTCCGCGCCGAATCAACGTAACCGCTTACTGAGGAAAAGTCCAAAAAAAAGCCCCTGCTTGTCAGGCAGGGGTCTATTGGGCCAATATCACATACTTTACCGGTTTGAATCGGCAAAGCGATTGTCTAGGCCTTTCGGCGACGAAGCATAAGGCCGAGCGAGGCAACTCCGATTAAACCAAGCGTCGCGGGCTCTGGTACGGCGGCGTAGAGAGCAATCGCGCCCGTGCGCGGCGCTCCACCGGCCAAACCTTCCTCCGAAATGGTTTCTCGCAACCCGGTCGTCTTGCTCGACGCCGTGGGGTTAATCAGCGTATCTGAGCCGGCGAACATCCCACCGCCCGGATCCACGTTGGAACTGCGCATCCAAGTCATCGAACTACCGTACGTACCGGGCACGGCTTGGCTGAGGTCCCAGAACTCGATCGCGTAAGTGGTTCCCGCGGCGAGGGTGATGTTGTCATTCGTCGTGGCGCTATTCAAACTGAAAGTTAGAAAATCGTTGTTGGCGACGCCGCTGGAACTAAACGGAAGTCCAGCTCCATTGCCGAGCAAATCCGGTCCGGGATAAGGATTGTAGACTCCGTTGTTGGGCGACTCACCGCTCCCAAGCAAGCCTCCGGAGGTGAAAGCCTGACCAGACGCCAAAGAGAATATGTTGAGACTCATGCCACCGGTCGCAAAAGTGGATGCACCGCTAACCTCGATGGCAATCGCGCTCAGAGTAATGTTGGAACTGGGCGTGACGAGTTCGCTTAGAAGGGTGCCATCGGCATTGGAGTCCTGCCCGGGGAACCCCTGACCGGAAAGACCGCTCAGACTAGTACTATATGCAGGTGAGCCCGGCCAACTACTGCCAGCGGCGGCACTGGTGTACGTGCCACCGATTATGTCGCCAAAGACCGGCCCGCTAACGGCGGCTACGCAGCCACTGAATAGGATTGAAGTTGCAAGTCGTTTCCACGCATTCTTCATAATGCCCTCCAAGTTCTGTTTTTCTGACGAGCAGGAAAAGTTCACGCCGCTGGATGCTCGTCAGATAAAATCCAGGGCCTCATCAATATTCATTTTGCCGAGCGACGGCGGAGAAGTAGTCCCGCACCGGCTACGCAGATCAATCCGAGCGATGCCGGCTCGGGAACGACCGCGAGCTGAAAGCCGTCGAGGTAGCTGGTGTCAGCGCTTTGACCATTCGACAATCCGTTGCCACCCCAGCCGTAGACCGTGAGATTGCCGTTGGGATCCGAGTTAAGGGTAAACACGGCCGGCGCCGGCGTGGTGCCCGCTGTCCAAGTGATGCTCTGCTCGTCCATGGGCGCTACGAAGTCGCCCGCAGCGACGAAGGTGTAACCGGCAGGAAGCTCGCTGGCGTTATCGGGGTTCCAACCGAAATGGTTGTCGTCGGTCGTATTGGCAAAGGGCGCCGTGGCGGTCCAATTCATAGTGTGGCTGCCAGTGCTGTCGTACGAATAGAGCGCAATCTCGTATGGGGTGTTCGGATCCAGTCCAGTGAGGCTTAACTGAAGGTAGTTCGTACTTTGCACGTTGCTGCCGCTGGTGCCGGCAAAGATCAGATCGCGGAACATATCGTTGTCGTTCAGCCCGTTAGCGCCCGAGGGGCTGCCACGATCGCGCGAATTCATGGATTCGCTGCCGCCAACGGTTCCGTAATTTGACGCGGTGCCCGCTTCGCTGAGCGTCGCCGTTACGGGCGGAGAGACAGTCGTTTGCCCGGTAAACGCCGGACTAAAGTAAGAGTTATCCGAGACAGGCGGCCCGTTAATGGAAAAAGTTTTGCTGATGCTGGAGGCAACGACGTTTGGGCTTGATTGGCTAGAGGGCAATTGCGTGCCATCTCCACCGGCATAAGCGTTACCCCCCCAGGGAGACCAAACCACGCCAAAATTGTCGGCGCTGAAAGCTCCCGCACTTGTACTCTCATTCCAGCCGTTTGTCGGGGCCGAGGCGGAGGTCAGTGGTCCGCCGTTCATGTCCACGGATAAAAAGGCGTTTGTGAGCGGGCCGGTAGGAAGGAAGGGACCCGTCACCACACCAGCCAACGCGGACGAGCCTAGGCCCAATCCGAATGCCGAGACTGCAATCAGCAGAGAAGATTTGCGCCGCATAGTTACCCTCCAAAAGCCTGACAATTTCCGAAGTGGGCCTGCGAGATCTTGCCAGATCAACCTACGCCGGTCTTTCGCATTTACATCCTGCCGCGACACTTCTGCGGCAACGTAAACGATTACTCAATCTAACCTATAAAAAACAGGCGTCAAGCGAAATTTGCGGATTTTGACGCAAATGATAACTGACTAGCCGGGAAATGGTAAGGCTGGATGAAATGCTTGTTGGGGCTCCGCGCGCTGGATCGTCGGGATTGTATCGTAACTGATAATGGCATAATCGCTTGCGGGTTGAATGACGACGCGTAATAGGGAGTTGGGTGCGGAAATATGTCTGTCAGGCCTTTCGGATCGGCACAGAAGGGGTTTGGCGGCGATTCGGCAAAAGGGGTTTAGCTGCCCGCGTCGAAGAAGCTCACGGATGGCCATCCGTGGGCTTTGGGGCTGAGGCACGGACTTTACGATCGCCGTCAAACTCCATGCGAGTCTTGAACGTATCTTCCGTATGGACGGGTACGGGCGTTGATGCGGCGTCCCTCGCCTTTCGTCGCGAATTGTGCCATCATTTTTGGATAAATTTCCCTTGACAAGAACTATTGCCGATATATAACTAGTAAGCGATTACTTATACGCGAAACGGTAATTTGGGGCGTTTTTTGGCGGGAGGCGTGTGAGGGCGCGGCGAATAGGCGCAGGTTAGGAAAAAGGTGCTTTCATGTCACAGCATTCGCGTGATTGGGCGTCGAAAAATAAATTCCGAATCTCCCAGGGCTTCACCCTTGTCGAACTGCTGGTCGTCATAGGGATCATTGCGCTACTGATCTCGATCCTTCTTCCGGCCCTGAACCGGGCTCGGCAACAGGCGCAGTTGCTGCAATGTGAATCCAATCTCCGGGAAATCGGGCAAGCGATCGTCAT